>Ga0193953_1000833_pt1 | contig 15479 bp, 10 predicted proteins | sample BB_4_MG_FD_140325 | JGI IMG/M metagenome (GOLD analysis project Ga0193953, IMG submission 140325) | Microbial mat bacterial communities from the Broadkill River, Lewes, Delaware, United States - BB_4_MG | ecosystem: Environmental > Aquatic > Freshwater > River > Microbial mats | place: USA... | reverse complement strand
GAAACAGATTTATGCTTCAGCCGCCTTGCCAGGGTGTCTGTGAGGGAAGAGGCGCGTTCAAAATCGTATCCGTGGATGGCCTTTTCCACTGATGTGAGCAATTCCGAGAGTTTTCCATTCAGAAGTCCCCCTCCTTCAAGGGCGCTCTTGATCTCATGGAAGCAACCCTCAGACTCCACGGGGTCGAACTCGGCCAGGTGGGCAGCCAGGTCCGTCAGCAGGGAGAGGGCGGTTTCCGGTGGGCTGGGGCGGCTGGTAAGTTCAATGGGCGCCTCCTCACCTTGCCGCCTATGGCCCAGCTTGGTCACGGACTCCATGACCACGGAAAGGGATGCCTCCACCAGTGAGAGCACCCTTAAGATCCGATCCCGCTGGCCTTCAAGAACCGCCGATTCAAGGGATTTGGCCGCGAGCATGAGGTCCCCTGCGGCAATGTTTCCCGCCACTCCTTTTAAAGAGTGGGCGCTCCGTCTGGCATCCACCAGGCTCTCGTTTCCAACCAACCCTCGGAACTCCTTGGGAAACCCCATGTACTGCGATTTGAACTCCTGAAGGATGCGTATGTAGATGTCCCAGGACCCTCCAAGTCGGTTGAGCCCTTCATCCAGGTTGAGCCCGGGAAGGGTAAAGGGGATCTCCTGATGGGCGTTGAGCTGGTTGTTGCGGTTGGGGACGCGGGGTCGCATCTGCATGGATTCGCTGAGGCGGATGTTTTTCCGGATGGCGGAGAAAAGGCGGTTTCTGTCGATGGGTTTGGATATGTAGTCGTTCATGCCGGCGGCGAGGCACTTTTCCCGGTCACCGTACATGGCGTGGGCGGTCATGGCGATGATGGGCAGCCCCGCGCGTTTCAGCTCGTGTCGAATGGCCCGGGTTGCCTGGTAACCATCCATCTGGGGCATCTGGATGTCCATGAGGACCACGTCGTAATTGGTTGATTTTACCTTTTCCACGGCCTCGGTACCGCAATCTGCCGTTTCAATTTGGGCGCCGGACCCCTGAAGCATCTCAATGGCCACCATTCGGTTGATGGGGTTGTCCTCCACCAGAAGGATGGTGACATCGGAAAACTCGTTGCTGGGGGCGAACTGCCGGGATGATGAATCCCTTCGTGTGGACTCGTAGCCGAAGATCTCCATGATGGAGTCAAAGAGAAGGGACTGCTTGATGGGCTTGAGAAGAAAGCTGTCCACCCCGATTTGCTTGGCGCGTTTTATCTCATACTCATTGCCGAGGGCGCTGATCATTAAGATGGGGGGCGCATCGACGTTGGGGGCTTCTTTGATTTGCCGTGCCACCTCAATGCCGTCCATGCCAGGAAGGCGGACATCCAGGAGAACCACGTTATAGGGGTGGCCCTGGGCGGCTCCCAGATAGAGTTCCATGGCTTGCTCGCCCGACTCCGCCAGTTCGGTGCGGAACCCGAAGGATTCCATGTACCTCTTGATCACCATGAGGGTGGAGGGGTTGTCGTCTACGATGAGGGCACACATCTCTCGCATGTTGGGCGGCAGGGTGGGGGTCAGGGCGATGCTGTGCAGAACGGGCTTGAAGCAGGCCGTGAAGGCAAAGAGGCTGCCTTTGTTTCGACTGCTCTCCACCCAGATGTCGCCCCCCATGATCCGCACAATGTTTCGGCAGATGGCAAGGCCCAGGCCGGTGCCACCGTACTTGCGGGTTGTGGAGCCGTCAGCCTGGGCAAAGGCATCGAAGATGTCCCCGTTGCTGGTCTCAAGCAGCTTGGGGTCGATGCCGATGCCGGTGTCCCTGATTTCAAAGAGGAGCGTGGCGTTGGTGTCGTCCATCTCTTTAAGGGATGCGCGGATGCAGATTTCTCCCTGTTCCGTGAACTTAAAGGCATTGCTGATCAGGTTGGAGAGGACCTGGCGCAGGCGCAAGGGGTCGGCGATGAGTTGCCTGGGGATCTGGGGGTCGATGTCGATGATGAGTTCAAGTTGCTTGGCCATGTTCTTTTCAAGGAACATGTCGGCGCTTTCATCGATGAGCTCATGCAGGGAGAAGGGGATGCTCTCAAAGGTGAGTTTGCCCGCATCAATCTTCGAAAAATCAAGGATGTCGTTGATGAGTTCCAGCAGGGAGAGCGAGGATGTACGAATGATGTTGATGTACTCCCGCCCCCTTTCCGTATCCTTGTTTTTCATGAGGAGGTCAGACATCCCCACGATGGCATTTAAGGGGGTTCGTATTTCGTGGCTCATGTTGGCCAGGAACTCGCTTTTCGCCCGGGTAGATTGATCGGCTTCTTCTTTGGCGCGCGTGAGGCTTTCGTTGGCCCGGATCAACTCCTGGGTCCGTTCTTCCACCCTCTTTTCCAGTTCGTTTCGTGCATTGGCCAGGGCTTCTTCGGCCCGTTTCCGGTCGGTGATGTCTCTGGCCACTCCCCGGAAGCCGGTGGGCTCTCCGTGCTGATTTCGAATCAGGGTGGCGGAGATGGAGAGCACGCCCATGGATCCGTCTTTTGCCACCATCTCGTAGTCAGTGATTTTTCCGGGATTTCCGGTTTCGTATATGGTGTGAAAGATGTGGAAGAGTTTGCCGGCGGTTTTTTTGCTGGTGTACGCCTTGTAATGAAGCCCCATGAGCTCCTGGCGTGAGTATCCTGAAATGTCACACATGGAGTTGTTGAAGAAGACCAGTTTGCCGGCGAGGTTGACCTCAAAAAATCCCTCCTGGATGCTGTCCAGAATGGTCTGGTAGGAGTCCCGGCTCTTGAGGAGATCTTTTTCGTACTGCTTGCGTTTGGCAATCTCTTCCCGGAGCTTCCGGTTTGTGCGTACCAGCTCTGCGGTGCGGTTTTCCACCTTCTCTTCCAGGGTGTCCCGATAATCTTCCAGCTCGCTCTGACTCTTTATCTGGCGGGTGATGTCCCGAAGGAAGGTAAGGGTGGCTGGGCGACCCCGCCAGAGGGTGCCCATGGAGCGAAGGCGAACCGTGCCGAACTTACCGTCTGCCTTGAGGGTTCGGAAGTTGTATTGGGAGAGATCCTGGCCCTCGGTATCACCGATGGTCAGGCGGTAGTTGTCCAGGACGCGCAGGGTGTCGTCATGGTGAATGAATTCGGCAATGGGGTGACCGACGATTTCATGGGCCTGGCGATTCAGGTGCTCTTCCACTTTGCTGTTGACGAAGACGAAGCATTCGTCCTGCACCACCACGATTCCGTCGCTGGCATTTTCGACCATCGCGTTTTTGAGATTCAGGGACTCTCTTGCTTCCTTCAGTTCTGCTTCCAGGCGCCGGATTGTTTCGTGAGACGCTTCATGTGGCATGTGTTCTGACAACGATGAGTCCTCCGGTAAGGGGAGCGTGGGCAACGCATCACTCATAGAGCCGTGCCCTGGGTGGGACGTATGGGCTTTGGGTGTTGGCCCCTCGCCTTGGGCCGTGGGAGGGTGAGTGTTGATTATATAGAACGATGTTTATGTTTATAGACTATCGTTATATCACCTTTCCGGTAATTTCAACTGTTTCACGCATTTTTAAGAGGTTTTTTCTTGGATGGGCGTTGGATTCAGGATCCGCCCCGGGCGAGGGGAGAGGGATGGGTGGAGTCGATGTACCGCTTGACACCTTTGACAATGCCGTCACAGATTTTCTCCTGATAAGCTGCCGACGTGAGCCGTTTGCATTCACGCTTGTTGCTGATAAACCCAGTTTCAACAAGGATGGCGGGCATGCGTGCGCCCAGAAGGACATAGAAAGGGGCTTGTTTCACGCCCTTGTTCCGGATGTCACCGTAGCTGCTTTTCAGGTCGGAGACCAACGAGTTCTGGACGTATTGAGCCAGGCGGCTCGATTCGTTGATCTTGGCGTTTTTCATCAGGCTGTTCAAGATGGTGTGGAGGTCACTGATGTTTTTTTCGCTGGTGGCGTTTTCCCGTGCGGCCACATTGATGGAGTCCCTGTCTTTGGCAAGGTTGAGGAAATAGGTCTCCACGCCGTAAGCATTTCTGTTCCGAGAGGCATTGGCGTGAATGGAGATGAAGAGGTCAGCCCGTTTTTTGTTGGCCAGGGTGGTTCGTTCGTCCAGGGTGAGGAAACGGTCGGTGCTGCGTGTAAGGATCACCTCACACTTCAGCTCCTGGCGAAGCTTTACAGCGAGTCGCTTGGCGATTTTGAGCACAACGTCCTTTTCGGAGACACCTTTGTAATATCCGGGGGCCCCGTGGTCTTTTCCTCCGTGGCCTGCGTCGATGACGATACGCCGAACACCGAGGGCCAGTTGCCGGGCCAGGTCATCATGGGAGAGCAGTTCGTTGACATCGGCTTTTGGAATGTTCGCCTTCGGGGTACTGGCGGGGGCGGAGCCGCTCCAGATATCCACGACAATGCGATTGGGGCTTTTCAGGGAGAAGACTTTGTAATGGCTGAAGTTGACGGCATCCACCACCACCCGGGTTGTGCCGGGCTTGTAGGGTCCCGAACGAACCTGCTTTACCCTGGAATCGTTGGGCAGGGTAATGCTTGATTTCAGGGTGTTTGTTGCATTCCCCTTGATGTCTATCCAGATGCGTTTGGGCTTTTTGTTTTTGGGGTCGTGACGCAACATGCCGTGGGTGAAGCGAAGGGCCCCTGTGGTGTCCAGAACGATACGGGTGCGTGAGGGCAGGGAGCCGTAGCGGATGTGGGTGATGGCGCCCGCAGATGTTGTGGTGCTTGTGTTTCTGGGGGGCTGCGTAACGGCCTTTTGACTTTTTTGGGTCTCAGGGGCCTTGGTGGCAGCCGGTTTGGCGGGAGCCGCCGTGGCTTTGGGAAGGCGCCTCAGAAGTTTCGTCGCCTCCTGGCTGTAGCGGCTGGAACCAAAGGCCCGGGCTTGGGTGAGAAGGTCTCTGGCTCGCTCCAGGTCGGCTTGCTTGCCCGAGTATTTTTCCAGGTCGATGTAGAGTTTTCCGGCCTGGTAGAGACCCGCAGGGGCCCAGGGCCCCTTTTTGTCTTTGCGCCAGACCTGCAGGTATTTGTCGGCGCAGGTCTCCCATTTGTCTCGCCTGTTTCTCCAGGAGCTGTTCTTGAGGAGCTTGCGATGGTAAGCCTCGGCTGCAAGGTAGGCCTGTTTTGGGGTCTCTTTGGCGTGGGCCGGGGAGGCTGTCAAAGGAAGGCTGAGAAGCAGTATCAGGAGCAGGAGACGTACCACGGCGACGGTCCACCGAGACCTGTGGGGACTTAAGGTGGCATCTGATCTCTTATGGCTCGCTCTGGTCTGCTGCACCCGATCTCCCGCGTTAACTCTCTGATTCCTCTTCGGCAAGGGCTTTGAGTTCGTTTAGCAGGGCAAGGGCCTGCAGGGGGGTGGTGGCGTTGATGTCCACCGCCTGAAGTTTTTCCAGAACTGGGTTTTCCTTGGAGGGGAAAAGGGCCAGTTGAACAAATCCGCTCTCTTTTTTGGTCTTCTTCTTGGGGGGCTTGGCCTTTTTGCCGCATCTGGCCTCCGGAAGACCTTCCCCCAGTCGTCGTCCCAGGTTTTTCTGGTCCCCGTTTTCATCGCTTTCGATGACGGAGAGCACTTTTTTTGCTCGCTTTATTACCGTCTGAGGAACACCGGCAAGCCGTGCCACTTGGATACCGTAGCTTCTGTTGGTCCCGCCTTCAACCAGTTTTCGTAAAAAGATGATGTTTTCGTTCCACTCCTTGACAGCAATGTTGAAGTTTTTGACCCGTGGTTTCAGGCCTTCAAGCTCCGTCAGTTCGTGGTAGTGGGTAGCAAAAAGGGTTTTTACGCCGTTTCCGGAAAGATCATGGAGGTATTCGGCCACGGCCCAGGCGATGCTGAGTCCGTCGTAGGTGCTTGTCCCTCTTCCGATTTCATCCATGATGATGAGGCTGTTGGAGGTGGCGTTGTTAAGGATGTTGGCTGTCTCCTCCATCTCCACCATGAAGGTACTCTGTCCCTGGGAGAGGTTGTCCAGGGCACAGACGAGCGTGAAGATTCGGTCGGTGACGCTGATAACGGCCTTAGCAGCCGGTACAAAGGATCCCAACTGGGCCATGACGGTGATGAGGGCAACCTGCCTCAGTACCGTCGACTTACCGGCCATGTTGGGGCCGGTGATCAGGATCACCTGGTTGTCTGTGTTGTCAAGGCGGATGGAGTTGGGTACATACCGTTCTGCGGTGATCATCTTTTCCACCACGGGGTGGCGGCCGTCCCGGATGTCAATGACGCCATCCGAGGCGATGACGGGGCGCGTGTAGCCGTTGTGGTCTGCAATTTCGGCAAGGGCCAGAAGCACATCCACCCGGGCGATAAAACGCGAGGCCGAAGAGAGTTCCGCGTTGCGGGCCGTGACAGCGTCCCTTAAACTGCAGAAGATCTGGTACTCGAGGGTGCTTCGCTTCTCCTCGGCATGGAGGACCTTGGTCTCGAACTCTTTGAGCTCTTCGGTGATGTAACGCTCTGCGTTGACCAGGGTCTGCTTGCGGATGTAATTTTCCGGTACCTGCGTGGACTGGGCTTTGGAGACCTCGATAAAGTATCCGAACACCTTGTTGTATTTGACTTTCAGGGATGAAAGCCCGGTTTTCTCCCGCTCGGAGACCTCCAACTCGGCAATCCAGCTCTTGCCGTCGGTGGTGAGACGAATAAGCTCGTCGAGTTCGGCGTCATATCCTTCCCGGATGATGCCGCCATCCTGAAGGGTCAGGGGGGCATCTTCCCGGACGGCATTGTGGAGGAGCTCGGCCAGTTCCGACAGGCTGCCCGCATCCCCGTCGTAGCGGTAAAGGGATGAGCTGAAATCGGTGAGTTGCTCCAGGAGCCGGGGCAGGGCAAGCAGGGAGTTCTTAAGTGCCGACAAGTCCCGGGCGTTGCCCTGGTTCATGGCGATACGGCTGGCCAACCGTTCGAGGTCAAAAACACCGCCCAGGTCTTCGCGTGCGAGGCTGCGGCGCGTCATGTGATCCTTGGCCTCGGATACAGCGTCAAGTCTGGCTTCAATGGCTTCGGTCACCAACAGGGGCGAGCGGACCCAGCTTTTCAGCAGGCGGCCGCCCATGGCGGTGACGGTTTTGTCGATGGTACCCACGAGGGTTCCTTTTCGGGAGCCGTCTCTCAGGTTGGAGATAAGTTCCAGGTTTCTTAAACTGGAGTCGTCCATCACGAGGTAGTCGTCGAGGCCGTAAGTTTCGATCCTGTCAAGGTGCTCTATCTTCTGAAGCTGGGTGTCACTTACGTAGGAGAGGATCGCTCCGGCAGCGGCAACCCCGGCTTTTTGATTTTCACAGCCAAAGCCCTCCAGGGACCGGGTGTTGAACTGCTCCGTGAGACGCTTTTTGGCCCCCCGGTGATCAAATTCCCGGTCTTCAAGGTAGGTGAAGGAGCTGTTCCCAAGGGCCTCTTTCAGGGGGGCGAGATCCCTGTCCGACCGAAGGGATTCGGGCAGGAGAATTTCTGACGGTGAAAGTTTGACCGATTCGTCAAAGAGGGCGCCGAGGTTTTTCGACTCGCAGAGTCGAAAGGTACCCGTGGAGATGTCCAGGCAGGCCAGGCCCGCAAGGCCGTTGTTGCGATGAATGGAGAGGATGAAGTTGTTGCTCTTCTCATCCAGAAGGGCCGTGTCCAGAATCATGCCGGGGGTGACGATGCGGGTGACGTCACGTTTTACCAGCCCTTTGGCCGCCTTGGGGTCTTCAATCTGTTCACAGACAGCCACCTTGAGCCCGGCACCGATGAGTTTGGCGATGTAGCTGTCTGCCGCCTTGGCTGGAATGCCACACATGGGGATGGGGTTGTCGGATTTTTTGTCCCGGGATGTGAGGGCAATCTCAAGGACTTTGGACGCTTTTTCCGCATCCTCAAAGAACATCTCAAAAAAATCACCCATACGGTAGAAGAGAATTGAATCCGGGTGCTTGGATTTGATCTCAAGGTACTGGGTCATCATGGGTGTGGGTTTGTTTTGCGTCATGGTCTCTTCGGTGCTGTGCTCCGCCGAAAGCAAACGCCGCGCTTGTTGGGCGCGGCGTAAAAGGCTTTGGAACAGATTATTACAGGGGGCGCATCAAGGTGGCGGCATCGTAAGAATTTAAGATGCCTTGCAAACCGGGCGGACTCCCTTGGGATTTATCGATAAGGGCTGATTACATCAGTTCTGCTGGGGGGCCGGTTCCGTCTCGGTCTCTTTGACGGTGTCTGCTTCCATCACGTCGGCGGGGGCAGGCTCTTCAACCACGGGCTCCTGGGCAACAGGGCGTCGTTTCAACAGATCCATCTCACCGCGCAGGGTGGAGATCTTTTCCTGCTGAGAGTCGATGACGGCGTTGAGCTCTTTAACCATTTTGCCGGACTTGAACTTGGCCACAAGGCCGGAGGAGTATGCCAGGAGGAAGCCGACGAGAAAGCAGCCCAGGAAATAGAGACCATGGGGAATATCGGGGGTCTGGTAGCCCCATATCTTAAGGTCGACTGTCAGTTTCTGGGCGGTGAGGAAGAATTCCCGGTTCTGGTAGGCAACGACAAACAGAGCGGCGAGAATCAAAAATAACAGAGCGATTTTGAATTTTTTCATGGCATTTCTCCTGGTGTCGTGCCCGGTTTTTCCGTCGGCAGGGTTTTCTGGGCCTGCGTATGGGGCGCGGTTCGTCGCGTATCGACGAACGAGATTAGCGAGTCGGCAGGCAAGTTGGTAAAGATACTGTTGGATTCACATACGCTTTTTGATGGCAAAATTCAACCCTTTTTTTCTCGGAAGGGCTTGGAGGACGGGCTTTTTCACCTTTGGGTGGGGAGGTGGAAGGACGGGGTCAGAGACGCACCAGTTCAAGATCTCCCCAGAACCCGATACGGGAACCGACAACAACCACAAGGCCTTCGACCCCTGGGATGGTTTTTCCGAAGTCCATGGCCGAATCGATGGAGTCGGCATCCTTGACCCTGTTTCCGATGGAGGTGGCAGCCGCGTCGGCCAGGGCGCCCGACGGGGAAACGACGCAGACGGCATCGCTTTTACCGAAACTTAAGGAGTGGCCCACGGTGCCGGAAGAGGTGCAGACGGCAAAGGGAGCCTGGATGTCTTTAAACGCCAGGCCCACCTTCATGGAGAAGGGGGAATCTCCGGCGTACAGGGCCACGGTGGTGTCCCCTGTGACGGCAATGAAGGTGTCCCCTCCGTTTTCAACGATCACCTCGGGTGAGAGAGGAAGAAGGGCGCGGACCACTGTCTCGGACAGGGTGCCTGCCACGGATGCCATGGGTCCTACACCCGCTTTTTGAGACGCGTCCGCCATGGCACGGATCATGGTTGGGGCCGGCCCGGTGACCGGGACGGGTACCAGGGATGTCGCAAAGGAGGGGTGGTCCGTCACCCATGTTTCAAGGGGTGTTCGAGCCGCAAGAATGGCCTGGGTTGCTTCGTTTGTCAGGTCACGGCAGGCGGAAATGGCAAGGTCGGTCTCCTTGACGGTGACACGAAACGTGGTGAGGGCTTCTCTTCCGCAGAGGTTTCGGTACGTTCGGTTTTGAAAAAGTGGGTTTTCCTGGCTCATGGGTCCTTTGGGGCGTGCTAACCCGGGCTAAGGCTTGAGGTGAATGACGCTGGGGCGGAGCTCTTTGGGGCAGAGACGCAGGAAGTAGTTGTCGGTCATGCCGGAGATGAAATCCCGGACCACCATTTCTGACGGGGTGGTTTCAAGGTACTCGGGCGCCATTTTTCCAGCAAACCCATCGATGATCAGAGAGTCTTCCCGGCCCTTGCGCAGGTCGTCCAGGCAACGATCAAAGACCAGGGCAAAGAGTTCGTTTAAGTTGCCCAGGTGTTTCTTGATCTCATGGCTCATGTAGATATGCTTCAGGTTGAAGGCCTTCAACTCCACCAGGGCCCTTGCCACCTCTTCTGAGTACCGGATCTCTTTTCCGGTGCTGTGGGTGATGACATCGGTGACCAGGGAGTGAACGATGGTGCCGTTGGTCTCCCCCAGCAGTCGGGTGCAGGCGGGTGGCAAGTCGTTTCGACGGATGATGCCAAGGCGGATGGCGTCTTCGATGTCCCGGCCGATATAGCTGATGGTGTCCGCAAATTTCACCACACACCCTTCAAGGGTGAGGGGTCTCGGGGTGAACCGCTCTCCGTTTCCCCTGCGCCTGAGCTCTTCATCGAAAAGGGAGAAATCTTTGGTGTGATTCGGGGAGAGGGGAACGTCGTGGCTCTCTCCGTTGTGGCAGAAGATGCCGTCCAGGGTCTGCAGGGTGAGGTTCCATCCCTTTCCCTCTCTTTCAAGGGTGTCCAGAAAGCGGACGCTTTGGAGGTTGTGATGGAACGGGCCGAGGCCGGCATCCTTTGACAGGGCGGATAGAATTCGTTCGCCTTCATGGCCGAAGGGGGGGTGGCCGATATCGTGGCCCAGGGAGATGGCTTCAATGAGGTCTTCGTTGAGTCCCAGGGCACGCCCCACGGTTCGCGCAATGCGGGAGACCAGCTGCACATGGAGTACCCGGTGGGTGAGGTGGTCGTTCTGGATGAGGGAGAAGACCTGGGTTTTGTCGATATAGCGGGTGTAGGCCTGGGAGTTGATGATCCGGTCTACATCCAACGCGTAGGAGGGGCGGTAGCCTGTGGCTTCTGCCCGGTCGCTTTGCCTGCGAAGGGCGTCACAGGATCTGGCCGCAAAGGAGGAGAGGTTCTCTTCCAGTCGCTCAAGGCGGTGCCTGATGGGAGTGCCGGAATGGTCCATAGGGCAGGGTGGCATCCTTGTGTTTGATGTCGGCCGGTGAAGGAGTGTGACGCAATACTGGGCAAGGGTGGCAAAGCTGTAACAGGCGAAAATACCTTGAAAGCAGATTCCTGCATGAGGTCAGTGCATTTTAGGTTGTCGTCACAAATGGAGCCTCTGTTCTGTTGCGGTTGCCCTTTGCAGGATACCGACCCGAAATCAAATGGTTCGGGTCGGTATGTATAACCTTTACAGCTGCTTGACGATTTTTGCAATAACGGCGTCAAGGGCCACGGAGAATTCGTTGGACTTGTTCTTCGTGAAAATGGGGGTTCCTGCATCCGAGGCTTCCACCACTTCGGGGTCGTAGGGGAGGGTGCCGAGGAAGGGGATGCCCATCTTGGTGGCAGTGGTTTCACCGCCGCCGCTCTTGAAGAGGGCGATCTTGGTGTCGCAGCCGGGGCATGTGAAGGGACCCATGTTCTCCACCAGGCCCACCACGTCGAGCTTGACTGTCTGGCAGAAGCTGATGGATTTTCTCACGTCGGCAAGGGCCACTTCCTGGGGAGTGGTGACCACGATGGCTTTGGACTCAGGGATGGTCTGGACCACGGTGAGGGGCTCATCGCCGGTGCCGGGAGGGGCATCGATAATAAGGAAATCAAGATTTCCCCACTCTACCTGGCTGACGAACTGCTGAATCATGCCAGCCTTTGCAGGGCCTCGCCAGATGACGGCCTGGTCGGCTTCACGCATGAGGCACTGCATGGTGATGACCTTCAGGTTCTCCCCTTTCTGGGCGGGGATGAGCTTTCTCTCTTCGTTGATATCGAGGAGCTCGCTGAGACCCATGATCTGAGCGATACTGGGACCGTGGAGGTCCACGTCCATGAGACCCACTTTGAACCCTTTGTCGGCAAGGGCCACGGCGAGATTGGCGGAGATGGAGCTTTTGCCCACACCGCCTTTACCGCTCATAACAAAGAGTTTGTTTTTGATCTTGGAAAGGGTGCCCTTGATCATCGCTTCCTGTTGCTGAGCGGCGTCGGATTTGCCGCCTTTGGCTTTTTTAGCCTCATCCACACTGTCGTGAATCATGGTGCTCAACGCTCCTTACTGGTTTCAGTTTGCGGTCTTGTCATTACTGCTGTTCGAGGCCGCTGGGTCATGAGGTGACCGGACAGGTTGCCCGGGTTTTCACACCCTCCACGAGCGACACATGATGATCACACGCCGTTTCGTGGGGACTGTAAAAACAGTTGCCGCCCCTGCCGTCCATCAGGGGAAGACACAATATAATGCAAATCAGGATTTCTTCAAGGCATAATGGGGCAGATATTTGTACCATTAAAAATCTGTTGGGCCAAACGTCAATGGTTCGTGTCCGAATATTCGCTTCACAGTTTCTTTCCTGTTGCTTGAAATTGTGGGCGATCCCCTGTAAATCAAAGACATCAAAGCCGTTAACCCGTGTATCAGACAAGGGGAGCCATGAAACGACCAACGAGACGAGAAATTGATCATCGGTTGCGTGATGCCGAAGGGGCTGTGGCAAGCGATGCCCTTCAGGTGCTCAATCCGGAGTCGGTGGCTGCCGATGCCATTGAACTGGGTTACCTGATTCATCGCGACCTTACCCGTGTGCTTGCCGAGTTGATTCAGGCAGCCACCGCCGATGATTATGCCGGGGGGAGGCCTCCTGAAAAATCGTATGAAAATAAGATTCTGGCCAATGAATTGTTTGCGTTTCGGGTTTACTCAAAGCGGTTTGATTGTCGGATATACCTGAAGTTTACCCTGTTTGACGAGACCTTCTGGCTGGTCTCCCTGCACCGGAATCGACACAAAGGAGGCCGGAACCATGGATAAAAGACTCTGTCCCTGCGGAAAAGGGAACATGGAGCTGAAGCACCGTGCGAAAGGTGTCTCCTTTCGAGGGGTGGAGATGGACGTGGCCTGCAGGGCCTATGTCTGTCCCGACTGCGGCTTGGAGTCGGGGTGTGTGGCGGATGTCTATGAAGCTCAGAGATCCATAGCCGAGGCCTACCGCAAAAAGATCGGTCTCTTCACCGGAGCGGAGATTCGTACCCTTCGCGAGAAACGCCACCTTTCAATTGAGGGGCTGGCAAAACAGCTTGAGGTGGCACCTGAAGTTCTTCAGGGGTGGGAAGAGGGGACGGTTCAGTCTCCGGAGATGGATGTGAGGCTGCGGAAGGCTTTTGGGCGTGAATCGTGAATGGTACGTAGTGCATAGAGGTGGGGTCGATTTGATTTGATAATTTATAGATAGCAGGGGAGCTTTGGGAGAAAGGGTTGTGGGGCCTTTGCCCAACTCCCAGCTTTGGCATCGGGCAAAACTCGAGGCGAATGTAACTTGCCCCGAGGAACGAGGGGAAAGGAACGTTCGCAACCTGGGGTCCAGGGGATTATCCCCTGGGCGCCGGAGGCAATGTTTATATATGGGTATTTATTCAGGATGGATGGAATGAGAATTGAACCGGAGGCCTTCTCGGCACATGCGACGGCTCTGAATGTGTTGGCGCGCCTGCGCGGGGAAGGGTTTGAAGCGGTTGTGGCAGGGGGCGCTGTGCGTGACTGCCTGTTGGGGCGTCCGGTGCGTGAGCTGGATATCGCCACGGATGCCGCTGCCCATGAGGTCGTGGCCCTTTTTAACGACCGCCGTGTGGAAGAGGTGGGCAGGAGCTTTCCCCTGGTCCTTGTGGACGGGGTGGAGGTGGCCACTTTTCGGGGGGATTCCCTGGAAGAGGACCTGCGTCGCCGGGATCTGACCTTTAACGCCATGGCGTGGTGCCCCGATACTCTTACGGTCATAGACCCCTGGGGGGGCGTGGAAGATCTGGCCGCCCGTGTCGTGCGATTTACCGGTGATCCCGTGGCACGCATCAATGAGGACCCCTTGCGGCTCCTGCGAGCGGCGCGTTTTGTGGCAGAGCTCTCAGGGGCCATGGGTGAGATGAGCCTTGCGGCCATGGCTGAGAAGGCCGCTGCCGTGAAAGAGGTTGCCCCGGAACGAATCCATCATGAGATTTTAAAAGCCATGGCCGGGGAGACGCCCTCTCTGTTTTTTGAGACCCTTCGAAAAGGCGGCCTTCTCGTCCACCTTTTTCCTGAGATGCTGAAAAGCGTGGGGCACGATGGTGGGTTTCATCACGATGAAACGGTGTGGGAACACATGATGATGGCAACGGATGCCATCTCTCCCAAATTTCCTCTGCTGCGGCTCGCCATGGCCCTTCATGATGTGGCCAAGCCGCAATGCGTGGATATGGGTAAGAACGGCATCCGGTTCCTCGACCATGAAAAAAAAGGGGAGCCCCTGGTGGACGAGTACCTGGGGCGATTGGGCTTCAGCAATCACCAACGGGCCTTTGTCTCGAAAATCGTGCGTCACCACATGAGGCGTATCGACGCCGACACCACCCCCAAGGCGGTGCGGCGCATTCTGAGGGACTTAAATGACAGCGATCTTCCCTGGCGGGACTGGATGCGCGGGGTCATCGCAGACGGGAAAGCCAATCGGAAGAAAAAAGGCGGCTACTCCTTTGCTGAAATCCGTCTTATGGTCCGTGCCGTCTACACTGAGACCTCTCCCAAACAAAAAGGGGCCTTCTCTCTCGCGCATCTCGCCGTGAGCGGCAATGACCTCATCACCCAGGTTGGCATCCCCCAGGGGCCCCAGGTGGGCATTGTTCTGAAAGCCCTCCTCGAGAAAGTGATCGAGGCCCCTGAGTTGAATGAAAGGGAAACGCTGCTGAAAGAGGCCGCAACGCTGTTTGAAAGGGATATAAACGTGCCTCCGGCGGCCAGGGGGTAACCCCCTGGACCCCAGATTTGTGAATGAGACCGGCCTTCGTTCCTCAGGACGGTCTCATTCGCTGACGGGGTGTGCTTGTTGTTTATGACGTACGCACACGATGATGTCACCATAGAACCACAACACGGAAGAACCACAACACGGAGGCAGGCGTAAGGAGCGGATGTCGCTCCTTCTAACGTAACGCAAATCACCGGCCTGCATTCCCGAAAGACGTCCTCTCAACAGGACTTCGTTAGAAGTGAATGTTGGTGGCTTGTTGAACGATATTTGGTGCGCACGGCGCACCCTGCCACTAAATCCACCTCGGAACCCTCAGGCAGTAGCCCCGGTAACTCTCTCCGAACATCTCCAGAAGCATCTCCTCTTCTCCACGAATGACAAACCGGTAGAGCACCTTTTTTAATAGCCAGACAAAGGGCAGTGTTGCGGGGTTTCCAAGGGCCGCGCACCAGCCGGTCATGACCATGAGGGCCACGACGTACATGGGGTTTCGGCTCTGGGCGTAGGGGCCTCGGATAACGAAGGCTGAAGGCCGTCTGAAGGGGTGGGTGGGGGTGCGAGCTGATACGAAGGTGTGGTGGGCGTGCCAGAACAGCCAGAGGGCCGGTACCCACAGGATGGGCCCGGCAAGATAAAAGGGTGACCCGGGGAGTCTGAGTCCGGGAAGCAGTTGGTCGGTGATAAGGGCCAGAATGGCCATGAAGGTGAGCCAGACAGGGGGCCAGATACGAAGTTTCATGGAACGGTTCCTTAGTGAATAGTAAGTGGTGATTGGTAAATCGTGTCGCTCTGCTTCACAACCCGCTTTCGAGGTGGCTCACCTTACCGCTGGAGGCAATCCGGTCAACGTCGCCTCCGGCGGCCCTGCCGGGAGCCAATCTTTTGAAAAGTTTGACAAACAGGCTTTAACCTATTTTTATGAAAATCTTCGCGAATGCCCTCACTCCGAGGAACGAGGGGTGAGGGCATTCGCAACCTG
>Ga0193953_1000828_pt1 | contig 15512 bp, 10 predicted proteins | sample BB_4_MG_FD_140325 | JGI IMG/M metagenome (GOLD analysis project Ga0193953, IMG submission 140325) | Microbial mat bacterial communities from the Broadkill River, Lewes, Delaware, United States - BB_4_MG | ecosystem: Environmental > Aquatic > Freshwater > River > Microbial mats | place: USA... | reverse complement strand
GACTCACTTCACCGATTTGGCCATTGACTGGGTGAGTACACAGACAAAACCGTGGTTCCTGTGGTTAGCCTATAATGCGCCACACACTCCATTTCATCTGCCTCCGGACGATTTGCATTATCAGGGTGATTTGCCTTCTGACGAGGCTTCCATTGAAGCTAATCCACTCCCATATTACATGGCCATGCTCGAAGCCTTAGATTCCGAATTGGGCCGCCTCTTAAATACCTTATCTGAAGAGGCGCGCGCCAATACAGTGGTGATTTTTATCGGCGATAACGGTTCACCCAACCAGGTCACTCAGGAATACAATTCACAGCGTGTGAAAGGATCACTCTATCAAGGCGGTGTGAATGTGCCACTGATTGTCTCCGGTAAAGGGGTAACCCGGATGAACCAAACCGAGGATGCACTGATCTCTACCACCGATTTATTCAGTACTATAGTCGATCTGGCTGGTACGGGAATAACCCAAATGCACGACAGTGAGAGTTTTAAAAGTCTCCTTTCATCAGGTCATATGGAAAGTCGGGAATATGTCTATTCCGAGATTGGTCATGCGGATGGCTTATCGAGTTATGCCATCCGCAACAGTACCCATAAATACATTTATTTCCAGGAGGGTAGCGAAGCCCTGTATAATTTGAGTCTTAATCCTTTTGAGAAACCTAACCTGCTACATGAAAACCAATTGCCTTTAAGTGCAACTGATGAAGCCATGAAAATGGAACTGCTGGAGGCACTAAAAGGAATCAGGGAGTGATGAACGCTGCACCTGATCATTTCAAGCATTTCATTTTGACATTAGCATGCAGCAGACACAAAATCATTGAGCTATAATTTTTATCGCTCATTATGAATTATAATCGGTACAATTCAATTAATCCAAATGAGCCGTAGCGTCGGTATAAAGAACTCCTTTAGCTTTTAATTAAAATTTGAAAGGCTGCTATGCTTATTCTTTAAGGGGATGTTGTATACCTGCCTGAAATCGGGTGCCTGCTCAACAATCCTGAATCATCACTAAAGAAAGATAAGTTCTTCCTCAGCCCCGATATTTAATAAAAATAGAACAAACGGCCCTTCTTATCGGACATATACCTTTACTTACGTCAAATAATGTAATAAATTGAGGAAGCACACTTAAATGATAACAATTGAATTATCTAAAAGAGATATTACCCGTTTTAACGATTCTTTTATCACTTTCAGTGATTACTGTGGCACAAGAAACAGGAGATACTACACTAACAGTAGAGCAAATGAACCTGTATGATCTAATGAATGTGAAGGTTATATCTGCAGGAAAAACAGATCAGGAAATTAGTAAAGCCGGTGCTGCCATTTCTGTCATAACATCACAGCAAATAGAAGAGTATGGATATACTTCTGTTGGTGAGGCCCTACAGTCCGTTCCCGGATTTTATCTACTGACGGATCATTATCAATACAATTTAGGTGTACGCGGTATCAATGGCGGGATGAGGGCCTGGTCTAGAGTGGTGAAGGTAATGATCAACAATCAGTCGGTGGCGTTTCGGTCAAGCGCTGAAAATTGGTTGGGACTGGAATTAATTCCCATTGCGATTATTGATCGGATTGAAATAGTGAAAGGGCCGAGTTCCGCTTTATACGGGGCAAATGCATTTTTAGGAATTGTGAACATCATTACAAAAGATGGAAAGCAAATCAGTGGAGGGGAAATTGATAACTACCTGGGAGCTATGAAAAACATCAGGTATGGACTGGGAATACTAATCGGAAAGAGATCAAAAAACTGGGATTTGTCTTTTGGCGGAACAGTAAACTACATCGATCGATCTGAATTACAAGTCAAAGACATTCCGGGTAAAACGAATTATGGAGAGGCCAATTTTAGCCAAAACGACATCTCTTCACCCATGTCGTTATATGCACAAATTAGTTACTCCGAAAAGCAGTTCGGGACGTTTAAACTTGATTTGAGCGGCCAGTTTTTAAAAAAATATGGCGAATTTCAGGATTGGGCGGTACTTACGCATAATAATTTCATAAATGTCGGCAACCTATTTATCCGGACAGGCTATTCGAAAACATTGGCCGGCAAGTTGGATAACAATTTAATAGTTGCTTATTCACAAGGACAGCCCACGAATAACGAAAAATTGGCCACCGACCAAGTTGGCTTAGCCGATTGGATGACCCGGGAAGTTGGCTTTAGGGCGATCAATCTCGAATACAATCTTCAGTACAATATTACAGACAATAATAATATTGCCGTGGGAGTGGATTATGATACGGATCGGGAGGATCTGCAAACGTACTACAGAAACTACCGCTCAGGCGAAAAGCAAGCCACTGAGAAAGAGCTTGGCGATACAATATTTAATAATCTCGGATTTTATATTCAGACCATCATCAATCCCTTTCAGCTCTTAAAAACACGTTATTTAAATGGATTAGGGATCATAGGAGGTGTGCGATATGATGTCAATAACATTTACGGAAATACAACAAACTATAAAGTTGCCATTGTTCAAAACCTTTCTGAAAGCACCTATGCTAAAGTCCTGTATGGAACCTCCTTTAAAGCTCCGGCGCCAACTCAACTTTATACAACCATTCTTCAGCCGGGTGGAGTGATTGGAAATCCTGATTTAAAGCCGGAAAAAGCTGTAACTTATGAACTGGAAGTGGGTGGACGAATAAATAAAAATTTAAATTATACATTTAATACATTCTATGACGTTATTAATGATAAAGTTGAACTAGTAAAGAGTGTGACCTCTGCCTCCAATGTATTCGCGGATAACATTTCTAAGATCAATTCCTATGGCACTGAATTTCAACTTACCATGAACACAAATCGATATAGCTCGTACCTGAATTTTTCCTATCAAAAAAGCACATTTAAACGAGAGAATATTCTAATTAATGAAGAAGAGACCTTAGATACCAGATTGTATCCTAATTATATGGCCAAATGGGGAGTCGTTTATAAAGTTCCTCAATATTTCCTAAAAATAAGCACTGAAGGCCAGTGGATTAGCTATCGCTATGCCAGTGACCAGAATATTTTTAAATATGATCCTGTATACAAAAACCCCTATAAGCTTGATGCATATATACTAATGGATTTAGTTATTTCAGCTTACAAACTAAAACTTTTTAATGAAAACAATATAGATATACAACTTAAAATAAAAAATATATTCAATACCGATTACTACTTCCCCGGCTATAACGACTATGATATTCAGGGTAGCCAAAGAAGCTTTCTATTACGATTAAAATACAGATTGTAGGGCAGCTCGCTATGCCAGGGGTAGAATTGATTATTTATTATTAATACTATGAGGGATGAAAAAGCTATTGGTGAGTTCGATTATGGTTGTTATGATCTGTATTTCCTGCGCAAAGGATGATCGTGAAAATACAACAAATGAAACCATTAAGATAGGAGTATTAATGCCATTTTCACTCGAAGGGTCCATTTTACCCTCCGAGTCCAGACTGAATGCGGTAATCATGGCGGTGGAGGAAATAAATCAGGAGGAAGGTGTTTTGGGCAAAAATCTGGAGATCATCACGGCTGATAACGAAGGAGATGAAGAGTTATGCAAACAAAGAGCCAAGGAGCTTATTGACCAAGGTTGTATTGCAATCATTGGGCCATCATGGTCAAGCCGCACCATCTCAACAGCTATTGAAGTAACAATACCCCGAGGGATTCTGCTGATCACTCCCTCGGCCACTTCACCTGAAATTACTCATCTCGATGATAATGGGTTAGTATGGCGTACAGTTCCTTCAGATGCCTTTCAGGGGAAAGTAGCGGCTCAGTATGTGAACGAAAACTTAGGTTTTAAAACTGCCGGAGTGATCTATGTTGACAATTCATATGGAAAAAGTCTGGCAGACATCTTTACAGACCAATTTGAGGACAAAGGAGGCAGAGTAATCACAAAAATCAAATATGAGTTTAGAGAAAGTTATGATAATTTTAATTTCGATGAAAAAGTTAAGGACCTATTTAAGAATCAGCCGGAGTTAATTTATTTGATTTCATATGGTCAAGATGGCGTTGGTCTAACAGTGTCCATTAATAATACGATTGATTTATCGTATGGCCCGGTATTTTTTGGTTGTGATGCGAATCACCTCAATTATTTTTTACCTCCTAATTCCCCAAAAGAAGTAGTAGATGGTATGATGGGTCTGGCTTACTCTGATTCTGAATCCGATCCTAATGTGGTTCACTTCACCAATAACTACACCGAAAGATTTGGAAAAGCACCCAATTCGCCCTATTCGAGTTCAAGCTACGATGCCTTATACCTCATTGCTTATTCCATTTTGCAAGGAAAAAGCTATAAATCAAGAGATATTGCCGATAATCTATTGGCTGTTTCTTCAGGAGGTGAAGTTATCAACCCTAATGAGTTTAAGGTAGCTAAAAGCAAAATTGAAGCTGGCATAGATATCAATTACAATGGTGTAGCCGGCTCTGTGGATTTTGATGAGAATGGAGATGTCATGACCGGAACATACACGGTCTGGCAGATTACAGATAATAAATTTGTTGAAGTATCAATCATCTCGTATCCGTAATAATTATATCTCATGAAACGACTCATAATATTAGGTTGGATCACTGTCGTATTTATGCTGCTTGTAATTAGCTGTGACAGTAATGCTACAGCAGAAAAGCAGACCGAAACAATAAAAATAGGTGTACTATTACCATTTAGTCGGGAAGGGGAACAGGCAGTAATGGATAAAAGACTCAAGGGCGTTATCCTGGCGAAAGAAGAAATAAATACTAACGGCTATCTGCTTGATCGGGAAATTGAGCTTATCATTGCCGATAACCAGGGAAAGTATGAAGAGAATATACTAAAAGCTGAAGAACTTGTTGAAAAAGGCTGTGCCGCTATTATCGGACCATCGTGGTCGAGCCGGACCATTGATGTAGCCCAAAAAGTAACAATACCTCTTAACATTGTTTTAATATCACCTACCGCAACGTCTCCACTTATAGCTAATTTGGAAACTAAGAACTTGGTATTTAGAACCATCCCCTCCGACGTGTTCCAGGGAAAAGCAGCAGCCAACTATGCCTATTCTAATTTGATAACCCATTCAGCCTCTGTTATCTATATTGATAATGCCTATGGTAATGGTTTGGCGCATGCCTTTAGAAATGAATATACATTATTGGGAGGTAAAATTGAAAGTTTTAAGTCATATGAAGAACTTGAAAGCTACAATTTATATGACTTTACAAGCGATGCTAAATCGGTGTTACAAAATGAACCGGACTTAATTTACCAGGTCAGTTATGTGCAAGAGGGAGCAAAAATTACCACCACAATGAATAACGTGATAACTCCCGGTTACAACCCTAAGCTAATGGGAAGCGAATCCTTATCAGCCAGAGATTTTCTGCCCCCCAATTCGCCTTCCGATTTTGTAAACGGTATGATCATTTTAAACCCGGGCTCCAACAAAAACAACCCACACCTCAAAGAGTTCCAGGCCAATTATTGGGCGTTATTTAATGAAGAAATCAACGATCCCACGTCGGCCAATTGTTACGATGCGCTTTATCTCATAGCTTATGCCATCCTTAGTGCCCAATCTAGTAATCCCACAGTATTTAAAGACCATATTCTTAAAATTGCCAATGGAGGAGAAGTAATCGGGGTTAATGAATTCGATAAAGCGAAAGCATTGATTGAAGCAGGAACTGATATTGACTACAATGGCGTGACCGGTCGTTTGGACCTTGATGAAAACGGTGATTTAAGTAAAGCCACGTATCTAATATTAAAAATAGTGAACAATGACTTTGAAGAAATCGGAACGATCGATTTTTAGGAAATAACTACATAAACATAACGAAGACATCTAAGAGATGAAAAAGTTGAAAATAAAAAAATACAGCCAAGTGATGCGATATGCGTTATTAAGTTTGTTCCTGGTTACATTGGGCCTGTTATCAAATAGCTGCCAAGACAACGAAAACGCCACAGATCATAAAGAAACGATCAAAATAGGAGTACTGCTGCCCTTCACCTTAGATGGTGGTCAAGATGTGATGAATAAACGATTAAAGGGGATCATCCTGGCGAAAGAAGAAATTAACAACAATGGTTATTTGCTTGATCAGGAAATTGAACTTGTGATTGCCGATAATCAGGGAAATTATGAAGAAAATATCCTAAAAGCCAAAGAACTGGTAGAGAAGGGTTGTGTTGCCATCATCGGAGCAGCATGGTCAAGCCGAACCATTGATTTAGCACAATTAGTAACGATACCAAACAATATCGTATTGATCTCCCCTTCCTCCTCTTCTCCCCTTATCACGGAATTAGAAGATAATAACCTGGTATTTCGAACCATTCCCTCTGACGTGTTTCAGGGAAAAGCGGCTGCTATTTATGCATTAACAAATCTGAATACGCAAACAGCCTCAGTCCTGTATATCGACAACGCCTATGGAAGTGAATTGGCACACACATTCAGGAATGATTATATAGCCATGGGTGGGACAATAAACAGTTTTAATGCCTACGAAGAACTGGATAACTATGATTTATACGATTTTACTGAACCTGTTAAATCTGTCCTGCAAAACGAACCGGAGTTGATATACATTGTTAGTTACATACAGGAAGCCGCAAAAATTGCAACTCAAATGAGTATTTTATTAAAACCCGGATACACCCCTCAACTGTTGGGATCTGAAACCTTATCAGCAGGTGATTTTCTGCCTCCAAATACGCCTGTCGATTTTGTTAATGGCATGATCATTTTGAAGCCGGGAACCGACAAAAACAATCCCCTTCTCAAAGAATTCCAGGCCAACTACAAGGCCTTGTTTAATGAAGAAATTACTGATCCAACTTCAGCCAATGCCTACGATGCGCTCTACCTGATTGCTTATGCCATCCTCAATGCCCAATCCAGTGATCCTACAATATTTAAAAACCACATCTTTTCAATTGCTAATAACGGTATTACTATTGGCGTTAATGAGTATCCCATAGCAAAAGCATTGATTGAAGCAGACATTGACATTGATTACAATGGTGTGACCGGCCTTTTGGACATGGATGAAAATGGAGATTTGACTAAAGCCACCTATCTAATATTAACAATAGTGAATAATAACTTTGAAGAAATCGGAATGATAGAGTTTTAGAAAAAAACGATAACAAATATAGACAGATGAAACGAAGTGTAGGATTAGGATTGATCATTGCCGTATTTCTGCTGCTTAGTGCTAGCTGTGACAAGGAGGAAGCAATGAAAAATCAGACCGAAACCATTAAGATAGGCGTCTTGTTGCCGTTAACGCTTGAAGGTGTTCAGTCGGTTATGAACAAACGATTAAAAGGAATAATATTGGCCAAAGAAGAAATAAATAGCAAAGGCCATCTTCTGGATAAAAAAATTGAACTTGTTATTGCAGATAACCAGGGAAAGTATGACGAGAATCTTTTAAAAGCTGATGAACTCATTGAAAAAGGCTGTGTGGCGATAATTGGAGCTATTTGGTCAAGCCGGACCATAGATGTGGCCCAAAAAGTTACCATACCTAACAATATCGTTTTAATCTCTCCGGCATCTTCATCACCCCTGATCACGGATTTAGAAGATGACAATCTGGTATTTCGAACCATTCCTTCGGATGTATTCCAAGGAAAAGCGGCTGCTAGTTATGCGCTAACAAATCTGAATACGCAAACTGCCTCAGTTATTTATATCGACAATGCCTATGGGAGTGGTTTAGCTCACGCATTTAAGAAGGAATATTACGCCATGGGGGGCACCATTGAAAGTTTTAAATCGTACGAAGAACTTGACAACTACGATTTATATGACTTTTCTGAAGCTGCTGAAACAGTCCTCCAAAATGAACCTGATATGATCTATATTGTAAGCTACGTACAAGAGGGTGCAAAAATTGCAACCACCTTAAGCAGGCGGATCACATCCGGTTACACCCCAAAAGTGATGGGATGCGAAACTCTATCAACAGGCGACTTTTTGCCACCCAATTCACCTGTTGACTTTGTAAATGGCATGATCATATTAAATCCGGGCTCTAACAAAAACAACCCACTCCTCAAAGAGTTTCAGGCAAATTACCAGGCCTTGTTTAATGAAGAAATCAATGATCCCACATCGGCCAATTGTTACGATGCGCTTTATCTCATCGCTTATGCAATCCTTAATGCCCAATCGAGTAATCCTCTTGTATTTAAAGACCACATTCTAAAAATTGCCAATGAAGGAGAATTTATTGGGGTTAATGAATTCGATAAAGCAAAAGAATTGATTGAAGCAGGAACTGATATTAACTACAATGGCGTGACGGGTCGTTTGGATCTTGATGAAAATGGTGATTTAAGTAAAGCAACCTATTTAATATTGGAAATAAAGGATAATAAATATGTAGAGATCGGAACGATCGATTTTTAGGGGAAATCTTAATTAGAAATAATAAACAACTGAATACATGTAAAAACCCACACTATTAAGAGGGTTATTGAACGATAAATGATCCGAGTGTAGCAAATTCATATAATGCCAGGCACGTACTTGCTAATGTGATATTTAAAATATCAATCATCTGATCCGATTGCATTTAAATATTACATCACCACAGCATACTCAGAAAGGGGAAGTAAAAATTAAACAAGTGTATTAAATCCAAAAATATAATCGAATCAGGAGACGAGATGAATTACTTTGCAGATAGAGATCAATTCGCGTTTGATGACACTAGTGATTTCACAAAAGCCACTTCCCTGAAACGCCAAATAATCGGCAGCGAGTGGATTAAAGCTGGGAGTATACATCAGGAGTAATTCATTTGGATTAGTGGCCGATTATATAGCACATAGTTTATGTCATCAAGCTTACAATCATCAGAAAAAGACACAATTAATATCCAGGAAATATCATTTCTTCAAAAAAATAATGTATTTTGAAAAAGCATACTTCTAAAAAAGCAAATTCTTTGAAAGGTGTAGCATTATGATTGCAATTGTAAGAAAAGCTTTATCTATAACTGCACTCATGATTTTGTCTTTGTCAGTAAACGGACAGGTAAAAAGGGATAAAATCATCGGGCAATACATTTATAACTTTGCCAGTAATATCTCCTGGCCAAACGATAATTCATCCGCAATCCGCCTCATCCTGTTAAGTTCGGACCTGGAAGTAATCAAAGAAATAAAAAGTGTGCTTAAGAATCAGAAAATAAAAGGCAAAACGATTGACTTAACCGTTATGGCCAAACCACAGAAAAGCATTACCCAAGCGCACTTGATTTTCATTGCCAAAGACAAGCTGGCTTATTACCTGGAAATTTTTGATCAAATAGAAGGGCGACCGATCCTACTGGTAAGCGACAGCTATAAGAACAAAAACTATGTAATGTTAAACCTATATGATACTGAGAACGAAACCTTAAAATTTGAAATCAACAAGCACAATATTTTAAATCAAAACTTAGCGTTGAGTGATGAGCTATTATTAATGGGGGGTTCAGAAATTGATGTGGCAAAAATATACTATAAATCACAACGTAGTTTAAGAAACATGGAGAAGGAAATTAACCGTTTTAACAATAAGCTTGAAAGTCTCTCCATAGAAATCACCAAAAGCAACTCAAGGGTTGAACAACAAAAGGCCGTAATTGATAGTCAAAAAGTGATTCAAGCCAGGCAGGCTCTTAAAATAGTTACTGATCGACAGCTCTTTGAGCAACAACTGCAACGAATAGTTATGATGAGGGACAGCTTAAAAGCTAGTGACCAAGAATTAGAAAAACAGCAACGTGAAATACTTGCAAGCAAGCAAGTACTGGAACAACAATTGACGAATATTGACGAAATAAACAAGCAAATTCTACTGAAAAACAAAGAACTTAAAGAACAGGGTACAATTATTGGCGAGCAGGAGAAAAGAATGCAATTGTCCTATGTCATAATTTCATTAATTATATTATTGATTTTCATAACATTACTGGCTTATCGACAAAAAAGAAAACAACACCAAGAACTGAATATTCAAAAGTTAAAAGTAGATACAATAAACGAGGAATTAACCGAAAAAAATGAAGAACTAAATGCGTCGCTAGAAGAAATTAAACGCATGCAGCAGGAGATGATTCAGAATGAAAAAATGGCCTCTCTGGGTTTATTAACGGCAGGTATTGCCCACGAAATCAACAATCCAATCAATTTTGTATATGCCGGCATTAACAGTTTATTAAGGGATTTTAAGGATATTGAGCCAATTATAAAGAAGGTCAGTGAGATTAAAATTGACGATGACAATGTGGGAGAAAAACTGAGACAGGTCGAAGCATTAAAAAAAGAGCTAGAGTTCGATGAAGCCTTTAATGCAATTCCTCACATCATTAACGACATTCAACTAGGTGCAGACCGAACAGCAGAAATTGTAAAAGGGCTGAGAAATTTTTCACAAACAGATCAAAAAACAAGAATGCCTGTACTAATTCATGACGGTTTAGATACTGCTTTGCTATTGTTAAAAAGCAAATATAAAAACCACATTACTATTGAAAAGAAATATGGAAAAGACATCCCGGTGATTGATGGTTTTGAAGGAAAGTTGAATCAGGTTTTTATCAATATCCTCTCCAATGCGGTGGATGCCATTGAAACAAAGGGAACCATTAAAATAACGACCAAAGCAGAACCGAATATGGTAACCATATCAGTGAAAGATGACGGATGTGGAATGGATCAAGCAGTGATAGATAAAATTTTTGATCCTTTTTTCACAACTAAACCTGTAGGGCAAGGTACCGGTCTAGGTCTTTCCATTAGTTATGGAATCATTCAGGAGCACGGTGGAACAATAGAAGTTCGTTCAGAAAAAGAAGAAGGAACCGAATTTATTATTAAATTACCACATAGTACGAAACACCCCATGAGTTAGATGTCTGCAGCAACATATTTCGTTACATTTGTTCTTTCAGACCTTTGACTGATAAAAGCTTAAAATGGGATAACGCCCGATTGAAGGAGATTAAATGAAAGATAAATTCAAAATATTATATGTGGATGATGAAGTGAGTAATCTTCGGATATTTAAAGATTCCTTTCGTAGAGATTTTGAGGTGATACTTGCGGAATCAGGAAACGAAGCTTTGAAGCTGATGGAAGAGCATACCGTAGATGTTGTCATCACTGATCAGCGAATGCCCTACATGACAGGGGTTGAACTCCTTCGAGAGATTCATGAAAGATATCCTGACATTCCTCCGCACCGGCTAATCATTTCAGGTTATAGCAAAAACAGTGATATTGAAAGAGCATTTGAATCGTATAAACTATTTAAATTTATTTCCAAACCCTGGCGATATGCTGAACTTAAGCAAATTATTTTAGATGCGGTTGAAAAGAGAATATACTAATACTGACCAGTGACTATTGGATCATATGAGGAACAAAGAATTTTCCATATTGTACGTTGATGATGAAGAAAGTAACCTTCGGATTTTTAAGGATACCTATCGCCGAAGCTATAACATCTTCACGGCTTCCTCGGCTAAAGAAGGACAGGAAATTCTTAAACATCACAAAATAGACTTAATCCTTAGTGACCAACGCATGCCCGGTATGTCCGGAGTTGAGTTTCTGAAATATGCATTAGAAAATTATCCGGAACCCAACCGTATACTGATCACTGCCTACTCTGATATACAAGCCATTGAAGATGCCATCAATCAAGCCCGGGTTTTACAATACGTGCATAAACCATGGGAGGAAGGGCAGCTTTTATCCATTATGGAAAATGCCTTACGGATATATTGTCTGGAGCAGGAAAATAAAGAACAAAAGCAGGAACTGATGTTCGCCAGGCAAAAAGCAGAAGAAAGTAATCAATTGATTACACGATTTCTGCATAACATGTCTCACGAAATTCGAACCCCAATGAATGCCATTATGGGTTTCTCACAATTGCAATTGTCAGAAGACATAACCGAGGCGGAAAGAAAAACGTTTGTTCATATTGTGAAAGACAATGCCACACAATTGCTAGGAATTATTGATGATATCCTCGAAATATCCCGACTTGAAACAAACCAGATTAAGGCCATCAAAACGCAAGTCTGTTTAAACACTTTATTTGATGAGTTGTATTTTCAATTCGAAGAACGATCAAAAAAACAACGAATCCCCTTACAAATAACCAAGGAGCTTTCAGATGCAGAGAGTTATATCTTCACGGATGAATATAAGTTATTGAAAATACTGGATAATTTACTGGATAACGCTTTTAACTTCATACAATCCGGCCATGTTGAGCTAGGTTATGTAATCAAAGGGAAACGCATTGAAATTTACGTTAATGACACAGGATTTGGCATTCAAAAAGAATATCAGGAGCTAATCTTTAACCGTTTTTCCCGTGGTGAAAAAATACATTCTGAAGGCCATTCTTTAATAGGAGGACTTGGATTAGGACTTTCCATTGCAAGAGAAAATGCCGAATTAATTGGGGGGTCCATTAAGCTAATTTCTGAACGCAACGTGGGATCCTCATTCATTATTTCGTTACCTTTTCACATTGAACAAGAAATTAATATTCTAAAGAAAGAAAAAGCTGAAAACAAAGAAAAATATAAGGTATTGGTTGTCGAAGATGAAGATACGAACGCCTTCTTTCTGAAAATATTAATCAATGCTATAAATGATAAAATTACGGTTCGGCATGCGAAAAATGGTCTGGAAGCTGTAGAGATATGCAAGGCTGATTCGGAAATAGATTTTGTATTAATGGATATTAAAATGCCGGTGATGGATGGATATGAGGCCATAAAGGTAATTAAAAACCTGAAACCCGAACTGCCGGTCATCGCTCAAACAGCTTTTGCTTCAGCTGATGACAACTCGAAAATAATACTGGCCGGCTTCGATGATGTAATCACTAAACCCATCAATAAAATTCGCTTAAATCACTTAATCTCAAAATATCTTGAATAATCGAATTTAGAATCACATCCTCCGGTAAAATTTTATAACGCACCATAGACTCCCTTTTAGCTACCTCCACACGATTTACATTATCACGACGACCTTTCTTCTGATTCCTCCGGGAGCAATAAACGATGCACCCGATATCAGTTCAAGCATTTCATTTTGACAACAACATGTAGCCAAGGGAACGTATACCGATCAAATCATAATGAGTGATAAAACTTATAGCTCAATGATTTTGTACCGGCATCAACCAACTGTAATAAGCAAAATGATTTATCAATCATTTTGATATACATTTGGTATTACTCCTCTTATAGCTTTTGAATAAGTATGGTTAAAGTGAGCTAATAGATAGGAAAGAGGGTATCCACACAGTATAATACCCTCTTGTATTTTTTTCTGAAACAAACAGCACTTGCCTCCTTTGGCAATAAGTCATCTAAAACTCAAACACTGCAAACAAACCTTTATGATCAGAGGGCTAAACACCTAATGGCTCAATAAATACATCATCCGTATTTTCAATAATCATTTTACTCTTCTTGATTGATGCCTTTGGCCCCACTATTTTTACACTTTGAAACGATAAAGCACCTGATGTTTTGTAAAAGATAAAATCAATCCGTTCCCGTTCATCCGAAGATGGTGCCCATGTTAAATTCTGGATGGATTTGTCTTTGTTATAGGATGGATAGGTAAATCCAGGGTTCTTAATGACTGAAGGGTATTTCTCACGATAACTATCTACGTACCCATTTTCAGCTAGCAAAGAGGTCACCTTCCAATCAAAAACCAAACCATTATGGTCAAATAAATCTTTGGTTTCCTCTGTCCAGTCCATGTGTGATGGTTCATTAAAGTCCCCACCTAAAAGAATGGTTGTACCCGTTTCAAATTCAAGGTTAGCGTCAGCGATAAAATTCAGGATGGCATCATCTCGCCTGGAAGCGCTGTTCATTTTTTCAATTTTCTTTTTATCAACTATCGGTTTTTTGAGTTTATCCCAGGTATTGCCATCGTACTCGCGCGGCAGATAATAGGCACAGTTTAAATAATCCAGATGAGCCGTATATACAGCAAAAGGAACTCCATTTACATTTGTTTTTAGTTTATAAATGCTGCCATGGTCATTTTTCAAAGGGAATATCGTAAGGCAAGGAAAGAATGGTAACCTGCTGTTTGCTCTTCTCCTTGTTTTTAAAGGCAAAGGCTATTGAAATAAACTAACAAATAAGCAGCAACGGTAATAGTTTTGCAATAAATCCCTTCATCATATTTATCATTCTTATACGGAGTAACAGTGCTTTCTACTGGTTCATTAACCGGCTTTAGCAAGTTAATGAACCAGTAAAAAGCATATAATTCAATGTGTCTTTAAGATCTCAAAGTACAGCTTTTTTCTAAGGGATTAGTTATCATACACACTATATGGTTTGCATGAGCGAACCTGGCATTCTTTGCTTTAAACAATTCAACTCTACCGACTCTATCTGAGTACAGGGTTAAATGAACTGTAATAAAAAGAAACTCCGCCTAGCCATCAGCTCTGCGGAAATCTTGTAATCATCTTTCAAATTTCGTTATTTCTGAAGTTCGATACCCCAACCGCACTGCACGCGCTACAATCTTCTTTCCTTTCTTCACAGAAATAGGCTGACTATAAAGACTCCAATGGTCACTTCCGACCTGCTCACCTTGTTGATAAGCAATGGAGGCGCCTTCTGTTTGGCACTCCAAAAGAATAGTGTTACTTCTCATGTCCCTAAAAGAGACATTGGCTGTGGTAGGCTGGATCAGTCCAGGCCACATCATGTTCACCATATCATTCTCCGGGATAAAACCCATATCTCCGACTTTCAGTTGCCAATTGGCCAGCGCTTTTCTCAATTCAATCAATTTACTCAGATGCGCCGGATCACTGGCCAGGTTATGCACTTCGTCCGGATCAGTTTCCAGGTCATATAACTCCTCCACCGGTTTTGACTTCATAAAGATATAGGCTGCATCACCGTTTAATTCACCCCGCTGATCCAATTCCAGTAACGTTTGTGTCATATCGATCTGTTCCCGGTAAAAAAGGCGGTATGTAAGCGGTAACTGTGGCATGAAATTACGAATGTAGACATATCGACCGTCAATCACTGAGCGGCACATGTCCGTCTGCTCATCAAAACGGTCAGCACTTCCAAAGGCATATGTATGCCCCTCCTCAGATTTATACTGGCCCAGAAAAGCTTTGCCATGCATATAATGGGGAGGCTTAATACCTGCCAGGGACAAGACTGTTGGTCCCAGATCAATGAGTGATACGATATCATTCACAACAGTCCCTGCTAGCCGTTGATCGGGAAATCGCACGATGAGCGGCACATGTAAGCCCGAGTTACCCACAGCTCTTTTTTGCCGTAACAAGGGTCCACCATGATCACTCCAAAAGAAGATAATGGTCTTATCCAGCAAATCTTCTGCTTCCAGATGATCCAGCCACTTACCGATGTCCTG
>Ga0193953_1000823_pt1 | contig 15577 bp, 10 predicted proteins | sample BB_4_MG_FD_140325 | JGI IMG/M metagenome (GOLD analysis project Ga0193953, IMG submission 140325) | Microbial mat bacterial communities from the Broadkill River, Lewes, Delaware, United States - BB_4_MG | ecosystem: Environmental > Aquatic > Freshwater > River > Microbial mats | place: USA... | reverse complement strand
TGAATGTATTGGGGTGCCTCATTTCGGCCGGCCCCATTTATACTTATGTAGATTCAGCATGGGGAAAAAATCATTCCTGGTTAGGACCCGAGTGGACCAATGCTTTTGCTGAGGGGGCATCTGATGCCGATTGGCACATGCGATTCAATATTAATATTGGTTACTATTTCTAATACCAATTGTATAACAAAATGATTGATAAAGCATTTTGCTTATTATAATGGAAAATGCCGATACACAATCATAGACTGATATTTTTATCAATCGTTTTGGTTTGTAATCGGTATAAAATAAGAGAATGATGGAACAAAAATATAAAAGAAGCGATAAGCGGACATTTTTGGGTATTAAAGCTAATGGGCCGGTATTTATTACCTCCTTGCTGGTTATTTTTATTTTAGTAGCTACGACATTGATTGTTGGTAAGCCCATGGAGAGCTATTTTGCTCAAATTCAAACAGTCGTTTCCAATAATACCGGCTGGTTTTTTATCTTGATGGTGAATGCTCTGCTGTTATTTGCCTTGTATCTGGGATTTAGTAAGTTTGGAAAAATCCGATTGGGCGGTAAGGAGGCTAAACCTGAATTTTCTAAAAAAGGCTGGTTTGCCATGCTTTTTAGTGCCGGGATGGGCATCGGCTTACTGTTCTGGAGTGTGGCGGAACCGATCTTTCACTACAACAGTAACCCGCTTATTGACAATACCGATAAAATTGCAGCGGCTAAATCGGCGATGGGTATTACCTTTTTGCACTGGGGTGTTCATGCCTGGGCCATTTATGCCATTGTTGGATTGGCCCTGGCCTTTTTTACTTTTAACCGAAAACTACCACTCACTATCCGATCTATTTTCTATCCGCTTTTTGGAGATAAAATTTATGGACCGATAGGTGATACCATTGATATCATTTCAGTAATTGCCACTATTTTTGGGTTGGCTACCTCTTTAGGATTTGGCGTCCAGCAGGTCAATGCAGGTCTTAATTATCTTTTTGGCTTTGAGATAAGTAGTAGTGTTCAGATTGTGTTGATTATTATTATTACTGCCATGGCCACTTTATCATTGGTTTTAGGATTGGATAAAGGGATCCGAAGATTAAGTGAATGGAATATGCGTTTGGCTTTAATGTTACTGGTGTTTGTGATTTTGGTGGGGCCAACACTGTTTATTTTTAAATCCTTTGTTCAGAACCTGGGGCATTATTTAAGTGAATTCTTTGAGTTGAGTTTTTGGACCGAATCTTATAAGGGTGTAAAAGAAGTCAAACATTGGCAAAACTCATGGACAGTATTTTATTGGGCCTGGTGGATTGCCTGGTCGCCTTTTGTGGGGATTTTTATTGCACGAATATCTAAGGGACGAACCATCAAAGAGTTTATCTTCGGCGTTTTGCTGGTACCAACACTGCTGACGTTTATCTGGATGTCTGTATTTGGAGGGAGTGCACTATACCAGGAATTGTTAGGGAATAATGTGATTACAGAGGCCATGAATGAAAATGTGGCCACAGCCATTTATAAGCTGTTGGAGCAATATCCGTTTGCCTTTTTATCATCGCTACTTGCTGTTCTCCTGGTGGCCAGTTTTTTTATCACCTCTTCTGATTCAGGCTCCATGGTGGTCGACACCCTTACCTCCGGAGGTCGACATGATGCACCGGTCGGTCAAAAAATATTTTGGGCTTCCATGGAGGGTGCGGTAGCTGGTATATTGCTAGTTGGAGGTGGCTTAACAGCTTTACAGACAGCTTCTATTTTAACAGGACTGCCTTTTGCATTACTACTAATTGTGCTTTGCTTTAGTTTTCACAAATCGCTCTGTTCTTATTACGAAGAGCATTTTGTTAAGAAAAAATAAGGGGGTACAGATCTGAAATTATTGAAGCTGGTTTGGTAGTTATTGAACCAGCTTTATTTTGGCGCAGCGTATTAATTGGATTGCCATGAATCAGATAGGAATAAAGTTCAGATAGGCGTATAAAATTCATCTTTTATCAGGCGTCCATATATCGTATAGCTGATCATTCTGAATAGATCCGAATTTGTGCATGCTTGCAATAGAAGAATTAACTAAAAGGCTGACCCAAGGGCCAGCTTTTAGCGCTGCGCATTCAGGTTTTGTTTACTCCACTATTACCTCGCCCAAATCAATCACCTGTTTTTGTGCTTTTAACTGAATCACCACAGACCGGCTGGTTTGTCGGGTGGTACCATAGTGCTGAAATATCTCAGCTTGCAAGGTAATCGGACCGGAAATAGTTTGCCGTCAGTCGCCGTAGTAATGAGCTTTAATCTGGTAGGTACCGCTCACGGCGTTTTTAATCAGGTATTCTTCGGGGCCATAGCCTTGTGTGATGTCGCGTGAGAGACGGCCACCCAGCCAGGTGCGGTTGTTGGAATAGAAGCATTTCTCACCGGAGGGTTCCAGCACCCATAAATCCACATCTGAGTTATCCGTGCTCCAGCTTAAGACTACGCGGAGATCTACCGGTATATGGTAGCGCCAATGAGGCTTAACAAGTGAGGTGTCCAGTGCTTCATCGTGATGGAAAAGCAGGTTGTTCATCTCATTGAGCACAATGTTTTTAATACCGTTAAAACGGCGATCCTGTGTCATGTTCAGAGCTTTAATATACTTTTTCAGAGCTTGCTGATAGTGTCCTGCTCGTTCCAATGCCAGGGCCAGGTCACGAAGGGATTGCAACTCTTCAGGACGCATAGTCAGGACAGCACTGAATACCTGGATGGCCAGTTCCGTTTCCCCCTGTTGCAGGAGTTGATGGCCGGTGATGCGCATGATTTCCGTATTCTCCAAGTGCAGCTCTGCCAGATTGGTGATCACTGAAATGGCTGCCTCCCTTTTCTTTTGTTCGAACAGGTAAGCCGCTACATCCAGGAAGAAAGATGGTTGCTGGCTGTACTGCTGTTTGATGGTGAGGTAGTAGGCATAGATATCATCAGCAGGCAGGGTGGCCATCCGGGTGATGTAGGTAGCGGTGCTGTCCCAGGCTGTAGCTACCTTGCTGGTCGTCATCCGGCTCCTCCTGCTTCTTCGTCCTCCTCGTATAGGTGGTATATCACACGCTTCTTCTTCTTCTACCATAAAAAATGCAACATCTTCATCCATTTCACTGTCTTCTATTTCTATTATATCCGACATGGTTGGAGGTGGCGGTGGCCGCATTTCTTCCTGCCGGGTGATGGGCATTTCGCTTATGGCCGGGAGCTCTTCCACAAATTCCATATCGGTCCCGGTTTTCATAGATCGTTGGGGCGATACCGGGTAACTGGTGTCCCACCATTGTTTGTGACTGTCAATCCAGGATATTAACTGATCGTTTTGATTTTTTTCGTGTAGGAATTGTTGCTCTTCTTGCGCTGAAATGTATTGATCATACTGCTCCTTCAGTTCAGCCGGTGGTTCAATCTTGAAGCGGATGTAGTCTTCCAGGCGGTCTAAAACCATTAAGGAGGTATATTCGGTGACGATGCCAAACTCTTGAGCCAGTGTGATAATTCTTGCTTTGTGTTGTGTAGGCCTGGCCAATAGTTCATTTATTTGGTGCATGGCCCATAAGCGAGGCGATGGCAAATGCGCCTGTACCTCTTCTTTGGAAAGGTTCAACTCTAGCTGCTCAATGGGGGCTTTACTGCTACTTACTTGAATGGAAACAGTGGCTTCCGGACTGATTAGGCGGCCGGAAATGCGCAATTGCTTTTCATCAGGTGAAAAGACGGCATTGATCTGACAGGCCTGGCCTTCTGCACATGCAATGGCCTGCACTTTTAACGGTTGATGATTCAATAAATTTAAGGCTTGCTCAATCGCTAGGGTGGAAGCATCAATGTAAGTCCCGCCGCTCTGATGCGCTATGTGTTGTAGCAAGGTGTGATTGGCCCTGGCGGAAGAATTGAGGGCGTTCACCGGTTTGTGGATCGCCTGGTCTGGTATATCACCCAGGTTGGCCAGACCATCGCTAACCCAGATAATTTCATCACCGCTTAAGGCATCGAACTGGATGTGGTCCATACGACTGCCTCCATCGTAGGTTAAAGTAGTTAGGGTTTGGCGCAGTGCTTCCCAATGGCCTTCTTTAATTGTGAAGGTCCCCTTTTTATGGAGCTGGTAATGGAAAGTGGAAAGGGTGACTTTGGTGTGGGCCATATTTTTAAAATACCCATCCAAAATAGTTAATTCCTTGTCGAGGTCACGGTGAGCGCCTGATCCCGATACATCCCATAAGAGGTGGAGGTGTTTGGGAGGTGTTTGTGGCTGGCTTTTCAACTGAATCGGCAATGACGCATAGAAATAGGTGGTGTCGTTCCAATTAGATAGAAAGACGGATTCTTTTTTATCGGATAAGGGAAGGGCAAAGGCCAACATGCCATCCGCCATTATTTTTTGTTGATTTACTTCTGTCACATAGGAATCACGCCATCGGTTAAAGGAGAGAGGTGTAAAATCATTGTGCACCACCCGGGGTTTTTTATGTCCCTTTACTACTTCCAGGCGCAAAGAGAAATCGGCTATGGTGCTGCCATACTGAAGGGGCAAGCAGTAAAAATGCTGTAGATCCACCTGATTCAGTTCCTCCTGACATGTAATGACAATGCGTTTGGTGCCCAGGGCCGGGATGGGATAGACACGGGCTTTGAAATTGTTACCTTTCGTTTTTTCCAGTAATCCCGGATCGATGCCTTCCCGAACAATGAATTCAAAGACCTGTCGTCCCTTGTGTTTTTCCACAATGACACCTTCGCGCAAATGCCCATTCACATCCATGGCAAAATCGACGATCTGCTGATTGGCTTTCATGGGAAAGTTCAATTCTCCTTCCAGAATGCGGGAAGCCGGATTGTAAAAGGTCAGGTCGTAGGTAGTGGTGGCGATGTTGCCGGTTACCAGTACATCGACTTTTAGTGCGGCGATCTCTAATTCATTCGAATCGCTCTTGACAGTTAATTGAGGGTGATTATCTATTGGCCATTCATAGGGAGTTGTGTTTTGTGAACACATGGTCACACTGAGGATGCCAATTAAACTTGCCAAAAGCCATTTGTATACAAGGATGGGTTTCATATATTGAGGTTTTAATGAATACTATCTCTGAATAGCCAAGGGGTGTGCCATTATTAACAGAAGGCAGGGATGAAAGCCTGGAAAGTGATAGCAAGAGCTTTATTACTCCTTTATTTCCGGTGACTTGAGGCTGTAAAAAAAGGATAGCTGTTCGAACTATCCTTTAATAGATTAGTTGGAAAAGGGTTTTTATTATCGCCCAATCGGGCGCAATTAGGGGTGTTCTACAAATGTTATAATATCACTCTGGGGCTGACCGAGGAGGCATAATAAAAAGGAGTTTCGTCCAACAGGATAATAGGATGCGTCCTAATATATCTAAGAGCGTCGCTACAGTGATAAAGATCACCAACTTACCAAATCTATATTGATCCGGATGGTGTACCAGTAAGAGAAAAGTCAGGATTCCGAAGAGGGCCTGCGCCATGTTTCCTATTAGTGCATTCAGGTTTCCTTTGACTATCTTATGGCGTATAATTTGTGCTATCATGACAGTAATCTTTTTACAATTTGCAGTTCAAAATACCCGATGACTTCTTGAGGCAGAAAATGCACCTTTAAATGCTGACAAATCTCGGGTAAAGCTTGCTTCAGGATGTCGGATAATTCAAAGCTATCCAGGGTGGGATAGTCAGCCGCAGATTCCGGTAATGCTTCTGCACTAATACCGTTTACTAATCAAAATGCGCCTTTAGTGCGTTTCTCTTCTAAACGCCCTTTGATTATGTATTGGCATCGTTAGTTTGATATTTAATTAGTATCAAAGGCAGATGTAGCTTCAGTATGGTCAGTAGTTTTCCAGAACTCACTGGTTTGTATAATACACCGTCAAAATGGGGTGAGGCTTTTCCAACGATATTGAAGCAGACCTGCTTAATTCTGTTTTCCTCCCGGAACTTTGTATTCTTGTTCCCGCTTTTTAAGTTTATTGGTACGTTCATCGACCAGGAGACTCAAGGTTTGATTGAGCGATTGCAGTTTTTGATTGCTCTCATTCAGAGCCAGTGATTTCGCTTTCAAAAGGTTTTCAGCTTCTTCACGGGCTGTTTGTTCACGCTCTAACTTTCGCTTCAATATGTCTGATTCCCCCTTCATTTCCTGGTTAGGATAAATAGCACTTTGCTGCCATCACTTTCAATCATTTGTTTATCAATCAGCACCGCTTCTTCGAAATGATTCATACACCCAATGATTAATCCTTCTGCAAAGTCGGGCAGTTGGCGTCTCGAATGATACAACAGTTTTAATGCATGTTTATCCCGGACGACATCAATAGATGGTAGCTCCGCCTCCGGATAGAGTTTGAGCACTTCTGTATGAATGGTGTTTTCAGTTAATGAGAGAAAAGTAAACCCATCTTTTATCCCATTAAACATATGCGGGTAGCGTTTTAAGAAAACTTGAAAGACATATTTACCAAATTCTTGTAGTAAATGTGGAGGAGCTATATTGGTTGCCTTGCTGAGTTGCGTTAACAGTTGCACCAGATCGCGATGATGATACGTGCCAACAGAAGTGAAGGCTCCGTTATTGGTGAGGTGAGCCTGCGTGATGATGGTATCTGCCACCTTATCTCCAAACCGGACTTCTACCATGTTGATAAACTCTCTGAAGATAATCCCTTTCATGAGCTGTGGAATGCTTTAAATTTTATTTAAGTTACAATTTTTTTTGTTACATCTTCAAGTGTTATGAAACAATATGAGTATTCATGGAAAGGTAGATTCAACAGACTGAAAGTCTGAAATATCAAAACTTGGGGCATCGCCCCAAGAAAAAGAAGAATCGTAATTGTCAGACTGAAGGTCTGATACAAACTAGGGTGATTATACCGATTATAAATCATAATGAGCGATAAAACTGGAAGGGATTATTTGTATAGCAGTTTTGTAATACCAAAAGCCCCGACATCCTGAAGCTGCCGGGGCTAAAATTAAAACCTATTCATTTACTGAATTCCCAAATTCTTATTCACCTCTTCTTGTTTGAAATCAGCTTTTTTAGCAGTTTGATAATAAACCGGATTACCGGTATAGTGACTTAAAATACCCATTTCAAACATGTATGAAGCGGCCTCGGCCACATTCACTTTTTCCCCTTTTACTTCTCCTGTTTTCAGGTTGAAGAAATAGTAGGGAATACCCGTGGGTGAATCGAAAGCTTTCAACATGCGCTGTCCAAAATCTTCGATACGCTCCAGAATGACCAGATCTTTGGTGTATTGATACATAGCCAGCATGCCCCCCAGAATGCGGATGTTGACTTCAAAGGTTTTTACATAGAGATCTTTTTCCCAACTCACTTCATTGATGATATAATCTTCTACCTCTTTGGCTTCTTGCTCCAGTCCCATCACCTTCATAGTGCTATAGGCATCGATGGGAGAGATGTGCAGTGATTCTTCGTACCAATCGTGATGACCTTTGGATAGGGGCAGCAATACATCGTGTCCCCAGGCATAGGTCTTATAGTCGTTCCAGGAACGGATGAACTCGGCTTTGACTTCTTTAGCTAATTCTGCAGTGCTCTCGGTTATTATTGACTCGGTCGACTTTTTTGTTGATGTTTGGCAGGCCAAAAGGAGCAGCAATAGTAAAAGTAATAAGGGGTAACTTTTTTTCTTTATGATTATTATGTTCTTTTGGTACGGATGATGGAAAGTTAACATGTACTGGTTATAAAAGCTAGTTCTTAATGTATAGACGGAAAATTTGAGTGCTGCCCTTACATTTATCGTTGTATTAGCATTCAATCCTTTTATTTTTTTCAATAAACCTTCGATAAACTTGCCTAAAATTGCAAACAACACGAAATTTGTATAAAGATTAGGAAGAAAGCATAGATGGTACAGTGTATTGATAGCATCTTTTGCAGCTTGGATGCTCTATGACATAATAAGTAATGAATGTATGGTCAAATATTGAGGTTTCGAATAAAGACCCGGAAGTGAAGCGGATTAATCAATTCGAACAGCAATTGGGTACTTTACCGAACAACATATGTCAAATCCGTGAGCTGATTACCCGCTTTGAGGGGTGTCATTTTAAAGTCAGGCAGCACCTCTACCATATCAAATCTGCCATCTCACACCTGCAACCTCCAATTAATCCCGATTCTATTGGAAAGAATCATATTCGACAGGGTGCTGATGCCTGGAAGAATGATAAGTCTCAAAGGAGTCGGATGGGACAACAGTACATTGAAGTTATTAAAAGCTGGCTAAAGGATGCTTCGGATAGGCCATCTATTATTATTGATGATGAAATTGCTTCCAAACCCATTCATAAATGGCTGGGAACAAAAGAGCATGCAAAGGAACGCCTGGTACGTCTTTTATTGGCCCGTTTAACCTGGGATTGGACAACTTATGAAACATTGTTGAGTGGTAACCAAAAGAGGGATTTGGAATACCAAATTTGTAGGATGGATATTTGTCACTATGCTTTTCCGTCCAATCTTGACAGTATATTGAAGGGAATCGGCAGTATGCAAGCAGTAGCCGGATTTGAAGGATGCGGTTCTTTCAATGCCGATGTGAAGACCTTTTTAAAACATGAATTTGATCTCCTCAATGAATGGTTGGAAACATTGATATCTGATGAACAACCGGAAAAAGCGGACGTGATTAAAAGATGGCTGATTGCCTGTTTGTGCAAAACCATCAAAGAACAGGTCGAACTCCCGGATCTGATTTGTGGATTTGAGACCTGAGACAACCAACGATATCGATTACAAATCATAATGTGCGATACAACTTATAGCTCAATGATTTTGTATCAGCATTTACCAAATGTATCTAAATACCTTCTTCTTAATTCTTAAATACACTTAAATACAAAGTTGTCTTGACTTAATACTAAAATGGTCTTAGATTGACCATTGTGTTGTTACTTGGTTCTGTTTCTGGTTAGCATTACCTATTCAGTACCATTGGGTTTTAACTTCGCAGCACACGGAATGTTTTATTCGCAAGTAAGAGTATTTCATTCCTTAATTAACCAAGTTCATCCACAATTAGTCTGTTGGATAATTAAAGAATGTCGAATTTGGTGTCAAATTTCAGGGGCATGGAGAATTTAGAGCACTCAAAAATAACTTGCAATCTCAATAAAATACCGTTTAAAACTTCACTGAGTTTTGAATATCTGATTGAGGATATTAAGCAGATTAGTTCGACGAAGACACATCCCATGCAAAGCATGGCTAAAGAAGTGCTTTTAAAACTAAAACAAGTACCAGAATTAAAAAAAGAGATAACTGATCTTTCAGAACTTCCGGGACATCCTGATCTGGTGAAACAGTTAATGGCTTTTTTGATCAATCCCTTAAGTGGCGATACTGATATTTCTGCAGCGCATATGCCTTTTAATTTTGATCCCATTTATGCAACGCCTTTGCATATGCAAATTTTTAGTGGTGTGCAAAAAGAAATGGATATTGCCCAGGATATCAGTGAAAATAAAATGCTGGTATCCATGTTGTATAAAGCTTTTACGATCGTTCTTCAAAAAGAGTATGGACTGGATATTCCTTTTGAATTGCCGTTTACTTTTAAACTGACCGATCGACAAGATCAATCGGTGAAATTCTTCAACCTACAACTGGATACAAAGTATCTTAAAATTAAAAAACTGGGAGAAGTACCGAAACTTACCAAAGCGGATATCAAAGATCTTCTGGACAAGGAAAATGACCTGGATTACTGGAATGAACGAATCCCACTTGAGAAATATGAGTTCAGTGGGTTAATAAAGTTCAATTATCACAATGTAACCCGGAATTTTGTTATTTCAGAGCTCAAATCAGATCTGCTGGAAAAAGAGACATTCTTAACACTGGCAGGTTACAGTAAGATATTGGAACGGATCAGGGCGTTAATGGAAAATCCGCGGGTAGAATTTGGTTTTGCTGCAAATCAGGATTTTGAATCTTCTCTGAACAGAAACTATATCTGGAATACCATTATCCCGGATGAGGAGCTAAAGTGTAAAGATTATAAGGGATCTGTTTATGAGACCGCTTATCGCAAAAAACAGATCGTGCTCACTGGCGATTTGGAACAATTGGAAAAAAATGCAGTGGTGCGAGCTTTTCTGAAAAAAGGTATTCGTAGCCATGTGGTGGTACCTTTGCTTTTAGAAGATGAAGTTGTGGGTATGCTTGAATTTGGGTGTTATGAGCCCGATGCTCTGAATATGATACAGGTTAAACTCTTACATGAGTTGTTTCCCATTTTTGCCTTAGCGCTGAAGCGTTCCAAGGATGATTGGCAAGATAGAGTGAGAGCCGTTATTCAGGAGGAGTATACTGCGATTCATCCCACTGTGGAGTGGCGTTTTCGTGAGGTAGCTGCCCTGCAGCTCAATCAATCACGTAGTGAAGTTCCATCTGTTGAACCCATCATTTTTTCAGATGTGGTGCCAATATATGGCGCTTCGGATATTCGTGCCTCATCATTGGAACGTAATGTGGCTATTCAGGAAGATTTGACGGAGCAATTGGAGTTGGCTCTAGGAATTGTAATTGAGGAGGAGCATCAAACAGGTATACCATTACTCAACAATTTGAGCTATAAGATAAGTGAACACCTAAAGACAGTAAAAGCAGGTCTAAAAGCCGGTGACGAAGTGAGTATTATAGATTTTTTGAGGAAAGAACTCAACCCCGTTTTAGTATTGTTGAAAGAGCGTTATCAGGAAGCTAATGAGCCTGTTGTGCGATATTTTGAGTGTTTGGATCCGGAGCTGGGAGTACTGTATAAGAAGCGAAAGGATTTTGAAGAAAGCCTGACGCTGATCAATGATAAAGTCAGTGAAATAATTGATGAAGAACAAGATAAAGCCCAAAAGGTGTTTCCGCATTATTTCGAAAAATACCGGACGGATGGCGTTGAATACAATGGATACATTGGCCAATCGCTGGTAAAGAACTTGAAGTATAGTAGTATTTATTTGAATAACATGCGATTGTGGCAGTTGTTGTTAAAAATAAGGGTAGCACGTAGCATACGTCAATTGCAACCTTCGCTGAAGACCAAACTGGATATTACACAACTCATTCTGGTACATTCCAATCCCTTGAGTATTACATTCCGACAGGATGAAAAGAAGTTTGATGTGGCAGGAGCTTACAATATCCGATACGAAATAACTAAGAAACGCATTGATAAGGCTTTAGTGAATGGCACTGATGAACGGGTGACACAAGTAGGGAAAATAGCCATTATCTACTCCCATGCTGATGAGATTGTAGAGTATCGCAAATATATTGATTACCTGATTTCAAAAAAATACCTGACCAATTCCATTGAAGATTTGGAATTGGAAGATTTGAAAGGTGCTTCTGGTTTAAGAGCTTTGCGTGTGGAGGTGAATTTTAACAATAACCGTGAGTTGGAAGAGATCGGTTAGAGTGATTTGTTGAAGAATCCCGGAGGGATGAAAGTATTGGAGCTATGAAATACATTGACAGAGATATCAGTTGGTTGGCATTTAATGCCAGAGTGCTGCAAGAGGTTGAAAATCCTTGCCTCCCCCTGATGGAACGGCTTAAATTTGCGGCTATCTACTCCTCAAATCTCGAAGAGTTCTATCGGGTCCGGGTAGCCGGTCATCGCTTTGCCCAAAGATACAAGGGTGATCAAAAGAATAAATTCGGCTACCGTCCGTCTTTCATTCTTCAGGAAATCAATGCTATTGTTGGTGATCAGCAGGAAAAACTGGGTCGTCTCTTTTTCGAGGTATTAGTACCGGAAATGGCAGATGAAGGCATCTATTTTCTGCACGACGAATTAGAGCTGAGAGATCAAACGTTGGTATCTAACTATTACGAGTCCCATTTAAAGGAGCAGTTCTCACTTGTTGATATCACAGATTTGTCGACCATAGATCTTAAGAATCAGGCTATCTACCTCTACATATTAAGTGAAAACAGGAAATACCTCCTGGAGATGGATTACGAAAAGTGGGGACGGTTTATCACCATTTATCAGGACGAGCAAGAAACCAGGATCATTCAATTGGATGATATTTTTCGATATAATGCAGCGAAGTTTTTAAATGCTTCTGCTGAAGTGTTTGCAGTGAAGATTTCCCGTGATGCCGAATTATATATTGAAGAAGAACAGGACATTGATATTGTACGGAAAATCAAGAAAAGTCTGAAAAAACGGGAAACAGGACTTCCCAGCCGCTTGCTTTTCAATGAAAACATCCCCTTTAAGCACATTAATGCCCTCCGAAAGAAGATGAAGCTGGATATGACCAGCTTAATACCTGGGGGGCAATACCACAGTTTTTATGACTTCTTTAAGTTTCCTTTTTTTGAAGACAAATCACATTTATATCATCCGGAATTTCAAACCATACCCTGTAAGCGATTGGATGCGTCTGTAGACTGGTTCGCTGAAGTGAAAAAATCAGATCTCTTTTTAAGTTTTCCTTACCAGGATTTCCGGTATGTCACTCGTTTTCTGCGATTGGCAGCTGAAGACCCCGAAGTACTGGAGATCAACATTACGCTCTATCGGGTGAATGATTCCTCTGAAATCTGCCAGGCGCTGGAGTTGGCCGCCCAAAAGGGTAAAAAAGTATTTGTTTTGGCTGAGGTTTTGGCCCGGTTCGATGAAATATCCAATATCTATTGGGGGGAAAGGCTTGAGAAGGCAGGAGCCAAGGTGAAATATGGGATTAAGAAACTGAAGGTGCATGCTAAAACATTTGCCATTCATCGGCGAGAGAATAATCAGGAGGTTACCTATGCCTATTTAGGCACCGGAAATTTGAATGAAAAGACTGCCGGATTATATGCCGATCATGGTATTTTAACGGCTGATGAGCGGTATACCAATGATTTATGTGAGGTATTTAGCTTTATGAAGAAAGCTACCGATAAACCAGTTCTCAATCATTTATTGGTGGCCCCTTTTGTATTACGTGACAGTATAAACCGCCTTTTAGATAATGAAATAGAAATCGCAAAAAGCGGTGACAAAGCTGAAGCCTTCATTAAAATAAATAGCTTAGAAGATCTTCAGATGATTGATAAAATCAGGGAAGCAGCCGATGCAGGTGTTAAGGTAAGTATGGTCGTGCGTGGCATTTGTTGTTATTATCCGCAAACACCCGAACAGGGAAGAAACATTAAAATTGTGAGTGTTGTGGATCGATTCCTGGAACATACCCGGATTTACTATTTCACCAACGGTGGAAATCCTGTCACATATCAGGCCTCAGCCGATTTGATGACCCGTAACTTATCAAGCCGCATTGAGGTGGGATTTCCGGTGTGGGATATTGGTGCTCAACAATTGTTACTGGACCAGATTAACTACCAGCTGACAGATGGTATCAAAGGGCGAATCAACGATAATGTTAACAATAACGATTATGTGACCGGCGCCAATGATAAAACATCACAGGAACTGATGTTTGATTTAGTTAATAAATTGAATGAACAATCCTCATACCCGAATCAAAAGCTATGATCCGTTTTCATGCTATCCTTTATTGTCTCATTGTTTTAATAGGTTTCTCTGGTTGTAGGGTAAATAGCCAGAATCCATATAACCTTAATTTTCCGACAGAAGGTTTTCAATTAAACAGTCAACTGGATGAAATATCCGGCCTGCACTTTTACAATGACTCTACGCTGTTGGCCATACAGGATGAGAAAGGTAAAGTCTATTTTCTGAATCCGCTTGATGGTACCATTAAACAGACTTATTTGTTTGGTAAAAAAGGCGATTATGAGGGAGTGACAGCTAATGAAAAACACATTTTTGTGCTCAAGAGCAACGGTGATATTACCCGGATAAATATGCGGAAAGACACCCATAAAGTATATGAATTTAAAAACAGTAAAGGTTTTGATTTTGAGGGTCTATGCTTGGATGCAGCCAATTATCGCTTGTTAATAGCGTGTAAGGAACATGGCAAAAAGGATAAAAACGATCAGATATACATTTACGCGTTCAACCTGGAGACAAAAGAATATGAATCATCGCCTGTATATAGTATCCCAAAACAAACGCTGTCTCCCTTATTCAAGCCATCAGGGATCGCTATTCACCCCCATGGTGATTTATATGTATTGAGCTCAATCGGTAAAATGCTTATGACGCTTTCGCCGGATGGAGAAGTGCTACGCAAAGAAGCCTTATTAAAAACTATTTTTAATCAGCCGGAGGGTATTACATTTTCGCCTGATGGAGATTTATTCATTAGTAATGAAAAGAAGAATAAATACCCTACTCTTTTAAAATTTTCGGCTCCATGATGATGCGGTGTATTTACTGGCTGATAGTTAGCCTCAGCTTTTTTGCAAGCAGATCTGTCCTTATGGCTCAGAGTAAGGAAGTGCAGACGGTGTTACCTGTTAATAGTAAGCTTTTGTATTCTTTGTATTTAATTGGTGATGCCGGGGATGATACCATCAACTCCATGCCTGTATTACGGTATTTGGATCAGCACCTTCAAACGAGTGATCCGCAAAAATCGGGCGTTATTTTTCTGGGGGATAACATTTACCCCAAAGGGCTGCACAAACGGAAAAGTCAATACCGGGCTGAAGACGAGCTGCGTTTGAATGCTCAGCTGGATGTGGTGAAGAACTTTGAAGGAGATGTGTTTTTCATATCCGGTAATCATGACTGGAAGAAGTATGGAGAAGGCGGGCTAAAAGCTGTCAAACGGCAAGCAGATTACATTGATGATTACCTGGATCGAAAGGATGTGTTCTTGCCCGGGAATGGGTGTCCCGGACCAGAAGTGGTGGAATTAACACCGGGGCTGGTAATGATCATCATTGATACCCAATGGTGGCTCCACCAATATGAAAAATCCAGTGGACTGAAGGATGATTGTCAATGCCGGAATGAAGATGAGTTGATGATCCTGTTTAAAGATCTACTTAAAAAGTATCGGCATCAACACATTATTGTTGCGGGGCATCATCCGCTGTATAGTAATGGGGTGCATGGTGGTCATTTTCAGGTAAAAGATCATCTCTTCCCCCTTACACATGTGAATGAATCGGCCTACATTCCCTTACCTGTCATTGGTAGTATTTATCCTTTCTATCGAAAATTTGTCGGTCACAATCAAGATCTGGCTCACCCGGTTTATCATGATATGGCAAAACAAATCAGTGAAGCCATGCTGGAATATGAGGATGTACTTTATGTGGCTGGCCATGAACACAATCTGCAGTATCATCACATGGATAATATTCATCATGTAATTAGTGGTAGCGGAAGCAAGACGTCCTACCTCAATCCCAATATTAACCTGAGTTTTGGGGCACAAAGGAGAGGCTATTCCCGGATTCTTTATTTTGATAGCGGTGAAATTTGGCTGGAGTTTTATACCATTCACTCCGAAACCAAATCTGAGATACTGGCTTTTCGAAAAAAGCTTTATCAAAAAGAAGTGCTTGGGATAAGACCTTTCGCATCTTATGAAAAGAGATCTTATAAAGGTCAATGGGCAACGGTCATAC
>Ga0193953_1000821_pt1 | contig 15580 bp, 15 predicted proteins | sample BB_4_MG_FD_140325 | JGI IMG/M metagenome (GOLD analysis project Ga0193953, IMG submission 140325) | Microbial mat bacterial communities from the Broadkill River, Lewes, Delaware, United States - BB_4_MG | ecosystem: Environmental > Aquatic > Freshwater > River > Microbial mats | place: USA... | reverse complement strand
AATGCGCAACTTGCTTCCAGATAGGTGGGCTGAATAAACTCAAAAACACCCAATCAAGCTGATGTCTCAATTTGGTGGGGCGTTTTTTGCTAGGTCAACGCGGAGACGATTATTTATCACCATAATACCAGATTCAATAACAATCTAAGTGAAGTCCCAAATCTTTCACCAGATCAATTCGAACAACTTAAAATAAGCAAAATGCTTTATCACGCATTTTGTTATACTATTGGTATAACTTTTTAATTATCGGATTGAACGCTTTGGAAGCCACAATCACTCGCTCGCCAATGGCGTATTTTGTGACTTCCTGTTCATCCGCCACCACCTTTACCAATTCATGACCGATGAGTATCGAAAGAATATAGATAACGTCTTGTTTTTCAACTTTAATAATCTCTCCCACAAACTGAAACTTACCACTCACTTCTTTATGACTAAATACTTCGGCTGGTATCCCTTTTTGAATGATTTTACCGTGATCAAGCACCAGCATGGTATCAGATGTCTTTAATATCTCTGATACATCGTGACTAATGAGAATAGTAGTAAGATGATATTCGCGGTGCACCTGCAGGATGTAATGTTGCAATTTAAGACGCATCTCGTGATCCAGGGCTGAAAGCGGTTCATCCAACATCAATATCTCAGGACGTTGCACCAGGGCTCTTGCCAAAGCCACGCGCTGTTTTTGTCCGCCAGATAAGGTGACTGGTTTGCGGTGCTGCAATTCGCCCATTTCAACAATGTCAATCAGATCCCTTATCAAACCCTTATCTTTTCCATTACCAGCAGCAAACAGTAGATTTTCATTCACCGTCATATTGGGAAACAGCGCATAATCCTGAAACACGAAACCGACCTTCCGTTTCTGTGGTTTAAGATTTACGCCATTCGCTGAATTCAGCCAAGTGGAACCATTTACTTTAATAAGCCCTTTATCAGGTTGCATCAAACCAGCCAGGATGCGCAATAAGCTTGTTTTGCCGGCTCCGGATTTGCCGTAGAGCGTTACAAACTCACCTTTCGTTATCTGCTGATTCACTTTAAGCAACAGATCACCCGAGGCGCCACTCAATGTTTTCTCGAAATCCAGTTCAATCATTGCCAAAAACGTTTAAGATAACCGCCATTGACCAAATAAACAGCTAGTAATATGGTGAAAGTAACTGCAAAAAGAATAAGTGAGTACACATTGGCTGCCCCATAATCCAAAGCTTCTACTTCATCATAAATGGCAATGGATGCTACTTTCGTTTTACCCGGCATGTTACCCCCTATCATCAGTACCACTCCAAATTCACCCACCGTATGTGCAAAGGTTAAGACGATACCCGTTAACAAAGCTGGCTTAATATTGGGTAACAAAACTTTCAAAAGTGTCGTGAATGGCGACTTCCCCATCACATAAGCAGCATCGCGCAAAGAAGAAGGTAAATTGGATAATCCTGACTGAATAGGGTGTACCATAAAGGGTAAACTATATATGACCGAAGCCACTACCAATCCATCAAAAGAAAAAAGCAATTGTACCCCCAACACATCTTCAAGCCAGGCACCAAAACTATTATTGGGACTAAACGCCACCAACAGGTAAAATCCCAAAACCGTCGGCGGCAATACCAGCGGCATACTCACCAATGTTTCAATTACCGGTTTAATGCGTTTTTTCGAATAAGCCAGCCACCAGGCCAAAGGTATGGCTACTATTAAAAGAACAGCAGTGGATACCGATGCCAGCTTTAACGTTAATAATAGAGGTTGCCAGTCAATCATTGAGATACCATTATTTCGTTTGTTTTAACCATGGCAGTAACTTCAGAACCGACTGTCAGAGCTAGCTGTTCTACTGCATTGGCAGTAATAACAGATATAACCTGACCGGCCTGCGTATCAATCACCAGACGACTTAATAACTCACCTGATTCGATTGATTGGACATGACCAATAAGTCGATTTTGAAGACTAATTTGATGCGCCGTCCCCTTCCCTACAATCACTTCTGTTTCTTTGAAAATGACTTTTATTTGATTACCTGGTTCTAAATAAGGAGCTGTTTCCGGTGTATCAATCACAATGGCAGTGAGAGGTATTTGGTCCACAAGGACACGAACCAGTGATAAACTGCCCTTGATCGTGATGGTTTCTATATGGCCTGTTAATACATTCATTTTACTTTGTAACCGTATTGCCTGAGTATATCCTTTCCTTCCTGTGAAAACAAAAACTGTTTAAAGTGTTGAGCTTTATCCATCATTTCCGGATTCTGATTCAAAATAACAATGCCCTGCTCAATGGGTGAATAATGTGAGGGATCAATCTCTAACCATTGCCCTTTACCAATTATTTCAGGAGATAAAACCACAGATTTTGCTGTAAAACCCATTAAGGCAGCCCCTGAAACAATGAATTGACTGGTTTGAGAAATGCTTTCACCATACACCAATTTATCCTTAAGTAGCTCATATTGGGAACCGTGATTAAGCACTTCCAACGCTGCCTTACCATAAGGAGCCGTCTTTGGGTTAGCAATGGCAATGCGCTGTACGAAATCTTCATTTAAAATACCCAACGAAGGTTCCACCTCATCATGAACACACCACAACACCAATTTCCCAAAGGCATATACGTTGGGTGGAGTAACGGTTAATCCCTGACGGGACAACTCTTCCGGATATTTCATATCAGCCGATACAAATAGATCATAAGGCGCCCCCTGGATGATTTGCGCGGTCAATTTTCCGGATGAAGCAATAACTGTTTCACATTCTATTTGGGTTTGAGCAGTGAACGTGTCCACCAATGCGGTAATGGCAAAGCGCATATTGGCCGCTGCTGCGATGGTTAGTTTTTCAGATTGTTTATCCTTACATCCTGAATCAAAAATAAACAATAAAAAGAAAAGGCAGAACCTTCCCTTTCTTCGACCATTCATTTTATTAATAAACTTTACAACTCCTCCCATAGAGATCAAATATACTATTTTCGATTTGATGTGACTTTACCGGTAAAGCAGAAGGTGACAATTGTTACCTGCAATATTTGATAAAAATAGTAGTTTAGCCCGTTCAATACTTTTTGTTTATAATAAGATAAAAATACCATGAAGAATCTTCGTTACATTGGAATGGCCATTTTAGCTATTTCGTGGTTAAGCACTTCGGCTCAAAGTGTGTTAGAGCAAGTGAATGATCCCTTTTTCGGTGAAAGTTGCACCAGTATTATGGTGGGTAAACAAGCCTCCACCGATGGCTCTGTTATTACCAGTCACACCTGCGATGGACGTTATCGGACCTGGTTATCCATTGAAAAAGGAGAAACCTTTAAAAACGATACGACGACAGCAGTCTATAAAGGCACTTTGAAAACCGAAACACGTTGGGATCGTCGCAAGATGAAAGTAGTCGGTGAAATCCCCCAGGCCAAAGAGACTTATTCATTTCTAAATACTGCTTACCCTTGCCTGAATGAAAAACAGCTGGCCATGGGTGAAACCACCATTGTGGGACCTAAAGAGTTGGTGAATGAAGAGGGAATGTTCCTGATTGAAGAGCTGGAACGTATTGCCTTACAACGTTGCTCTACAGCACGGGATGCCGTTCAATTGATTGGTAAACTCATTAAAGAATACGGGTACGGCGATTGGGGTGAGTGCATCACCATTGCCGATAAGAAAGAAATCTGGCAGATGGAGATCTTCGGTGAAGGTCCGGATAAAATTGGTGGTGTGTGGGCTGCTCAGCGCATTCCGGACGATCACGTGGGTGTATCCGCTAACATTTCCCGCATCGGTGAAATCAATTTAAAAGATAAAGAGCATTTCATGGCATCGGACAATGTATTTGATGTGGCCAAAAAACTAAAGCGTTGGGATGGCAAGAAACCATTCAAATTCTGGAAAGCATATGGCAAAGTGGACAAACCATTCATGATTCGTGAATATTTTATCCTGAATGCCCTGGCGCCATCATTGAACCTGGAATTCGAAGCCGATGAATTACCTTTTTCAGTAAAACCTGATCAAAAAGTATCCGTACATGACGTCATTGCCTTGTATCGCGAAACCTATGAAGGCACTGAATACGACATGACTCAGAACCTCAAAGTTATCAAGAAGAAATACGACGATAACAAAGAGGTGATTGGTCAGGATACATTGATCTCGCCCATTGCCAATCCGTGGTTGGGACGTAATGCACGTAATACTTACAACAACCTGAAAGAAGGGACGGTTGAATTTCAACGTACAGTAGCCGTATCATGGTGTTCTTATTCACATATCATCCAGTTACGTGACTGGTTACCCGATGAAATTGGTGGTATTGCCTGGTTCTCATTTGACAACCCTGGTCAGAGTCCGCGTATTCCAATCTATTCAGGGTCTACTGAGTTACCGGAGAGCTTTAGCTTCTGTGGTCAGAAGCGTTATCGTGAAGATGCTGCTATCTGGAGTTATCGCAAAGCCAATAAGCTGGCGACTCTGGCCTGGCAAGATACTAAGGAAGAGTTTTTAGGTGAAGTGGCCTATTTCGAAGAGAAAGCCACTGTAGAGAATAAATTTCTGGAAGAGCGCATTGCAGCTTTATTAAAAGAAGGTAAAAAAGAAGAGGCACAGAAGCTATTGAACCAGTATACCCGCGACTTTACAGGCGCCACAATGTTACGCTGGAAAGAGCTGGAAGAGAAATATTGGGGTAAGTTTGGATTAGGATTTTAAAAACACTCATCTTAATAGAAAAGCACCACAATTGAAAATGTGGTGCTTTTTTTGTGCTCAAAAATGCATTCTTTTTACCGTTTTAACTTTTCGACAAACCGATTCAATTAATAAGCGCAACTCATTAAACCTGTTTTTTAATAAAAAATAGCACATACATGTAATAAATATTTTTCTACATGTGTAGATATATCTACTTTTGCATCCTCATATAAAATTGAACGTTTATTTAACATGTAATATTAAACAATGTATTATTAAATATTTAATTAAGAGATGAACAAAACAGATAAAAAATACGCCGCATACGTAGACATTCTACATGAAGAAATGATGCCCGCCATGGGCTGTACTGAACCAATTGCCATTGCTTACGCAGGTGCTATGGCAAGAAAAATACTAGGCCAACTACCAGATCGAGTCATCGTTGAAGCAAGCGATAATATTATTAAAAATGTAAAAAGTGTTGTTGTTCCAAATACAGACCACCTTAAAGGAATAGAAGCAGCTGCTGTGGCTGGCATTGTGGCAGGCGATGCTGATAAAGTGCTAGAGGTCATATCCACTGTTGACGATAAAAGCAAGGCGGAGATTGCTGATTTTTTAAAAGCAAAAAAAGTGAAGGTGCAGACATCGAAAAATGACATTATTTTCGACCTGATAATAAATGTTTATCATGGTGAGGATAATGCTTCGGTACAAATCTCGCATTACCATACCAACATCGTTCGCATCACAAAAAATGATGAAACAACTCTATTTAATCAACATTGTGATGATTTAAACACCTCATTAAAAACCGATCGCTCAATAATGAACGTAAAGGATATCCTTGATTTTGCCGAATCGGTGGATATTTCGGAGGTAAAAGATGTCTTGCAAAAACAAATAGACTATAATACAACCATTGCCAAAGAAGGAATAAAAGGTGACTGGGGTGCAAATGTTGGATCAGTATTACTAAAAACCTGGGGAGATGATGACATTAAGATACGTGCCAAGGCATTGGCAGCAGCAGGTTCCGATGCACGTATGAGTGGCTGCGAACTACCAGTTATGATCGTTTCGGGAAGCGGTAACCAGGGACTGACCACATCGGTTCCGGTTATTGAATATGCTAAAGAACTTCAAGTTGATCAAGATACTTTATATAGGGCATTACTAGTTTCTAACTTAGTCACCATACATCAAAAAACAGGTATCGGTCGCTTATCGGCTTATTGTGGCGCTGTCTCGGCTGGTGTTGGAGCCGGGGCCGGGATCACCTGGCTTTATGGAGGCCGATATAAAGAAGTCGCCCATACAATTGTAAATGCACTGGCCATTGTATCCGGAATTATATGCGATGGCGCTAAACCATCTTGCGCTGGTAAAATTGCTGCAGCTGTTGAAGCCGGTATATTTGGCTATCATATGTATAAAAACGGACAACAGTTTTATGGCGGAGATGGCATTGTGGTTAAAGGTGTAGAAAACACCATTAAAAATATCGGAAGATTAGGCAGTGCGGGGATGCGTGATACCGATAAAGAAATTATTCGCATGATGCTGGGAGATTAGGCTCATTTTAGATACATTATTTTCTTTCAATTACCGTATGGATGAACTAACTTGTAATATAGGCTGAAGAGAATAACATCGTCCTGGCCTTAGCTGTGCAATCATTGGTTGCTAACTATAGCGAGCTTGGCAACCTTATTACCCAGGAAAGAGCTGGAAAAGAGCATTTAGGGAAATTTAGATATAGTTTTTAATTAGTCCATCGTCAGGAGCATACAAAACTGCCCCCAGACTACAAAATTTTAAAGCACCGTTGGGTAAACCTAGCGGTGCTTTAATATTATAGTCCAATACATGCTATTTCCTTACACATGTAATATATAACCACCGTTCATCGGTACGAATCTCATGGGTACAACCTAAATAATCAGCAATAGGCGCCATCAGTGCATCCATAAAATCCATGTATTCCTGGTAAGTCACATTGAAGACAGGCTGATTCTTTTCTAGATATTCAGCCATCTTCCGGCACTTCAGTTCTACTTTATCGGCAGACTGACTAATGATCTGCATTTCCGGTTCCATTGAGAAACAGGATAAATTCCACAACAAGCCATTGACAAACCCGGTAAACCCCTTCTCCTTATTCCAGGAAACCTTAAATTGCTCACCCACAAAATGCCCAAACTCCCGGGCAGTTTTTCCTTCCGTTTTGGCATAACTGATAGAAACAATGGCCATATACTCCCATTGCCCGATCATATTCCCGAGCTTCTGTTCAATAAATGGTTTGTGAACCTTAAAGGGTTCCTGCGCTGTGATACCTATGGCTATCAACAACGCTAATCCGGTGAATAGTATTTTTTTCATGGTAAAATAGTTTGTACTAATTATACTCCCTAAAAACAGATCTGTCAAGGGAATTGAGCATTAACTATTTTAAGATGATGAATGTATACAACAATAATGAAGTGAATTTCACTGAAAGAATAAGTACTACTCTCCATAATTGGAAAGCAATATGAACAATTATAAACGCTCAACAATATTTTGAAATACGATCCAGCTCTGCCACATTCAGTATGCGTAGCTTATTATCAGCGGTATCAATCAACTGACTTTGGCGAAACTCTGTCATCAACCGACTCACCGATTCTTTGGTTGTACCGATCCACACGGACATATCGTGACGGCTTAGCTTAACCGGTACTTCCTCGCCTTGTTCCAGGTTAAAGAGTTGTTGCAGCTTCACCAACAAGCCGGCCAAGCGTCCGCGCACATTGATTTGCGACAATTCGATCATGGCATTTTGGGCTTCTTTCAATTCGTAACAAGACAGTTTTAAGACAGCAATGGCTAACTCGCGATCATTCGCTATGGCTTTCTTCAAGTCGGCAGCAGCAACGGGACACAAAACACTTGGCGTTAAACTTTTGCAGGCAGTGGCCTCCGCCTCATTGGCAACAATGGAATGATAACCAATGAGATCACCTGCTTTGGCCAGACGCACAATGTATTGCTTGCCATTGGAACCGGTCCGGTAAATTTTCAGAATCCCTTCCACCACCAAATAAGCCATATCCATAAAAGTATCCTGGGGGTAAACTTCAGCCTCCTGCTTATACTTGATACCTTCAGAAGGTGCCTTCAGTTCAATCATGCTATTATTGCTAAGCATTTGATAAAAACTAGGTGATCCCATACTGCGCGCTTTTTCTATAACCGGTTACTTACATCAATCAATACAAAGATAAAGCTTCCGCTTAGAATCAAACTATTTTTTTGAGGTGACATTGCGCACTCCTCATGAAAGAGAGCTTCCAATAGTATTAAACAACAATTCAAATGCACATGAAAGACCAAACCATGTTTGATAAATTACACTTACCTAGTGGATCTAAGAAAACTAGCGAATTTATGAAAATTGATACGAGCCTATATCAATTCTACCACTGATATAGGTTTGTTTTGCTTTTTGCATGTCGATTTCAGTGAAACCAGGACGCTTTAGTGTAAGAAAATTATTAATTATGGTTTATAGAACGGGAATTGAGCATATCATTCCCATCAAAAGCAGCAACTGCATATCCCCTAAGCTGCAATTTTAACAGGCTGCTCAGCCCTTTTGAGTTTGAGTATCTGTCGCCCTATTTTCTTGAGGTTGTATGCACTCACCCCGAGGCTTATATATCTGTTAAAATGCAGTATACCTCGGTCTGGGCAACGATCAAGCCCTCTGTTTTCCAATGCGTTGATATTTGATTCTATGGCACTGTGCCTATTTTTTAGCCTTTTAAAGGCCCTACTTTTCTCTTCATCTTTTTCAGTTTTGTTGAGTTTGCCAAGTTTGGGTAAAACGACTTTTGGAACTACCAGTTGAAGTAGTTCTTTGTTTTCTTTTGCCCAAAAACCTTTGTCAAAACTCCATGAAGCCACGGTGTGGCTTGCCAGAACTCTACTTGCTAATTCTAAAACAAAATCCCGGTCCTGTTGGTCATTTAAAATTTGGTAATCTACAATGAGATCATATTGATCAGTGGTTATTAATAGTTTCTTGCCCAATTCAACATTGGGGCGCGACTTGCCTTTCTTTACCCACTCAGTATATGTTTCAAATACGGAAAACAGCTTTTCTTCATGCGGTATTGTTTCTCCTTTAAGAATGCGCCTATCGACCAGTTGAATATGCTTTTCCATCAATGGCACAAAGTGTTCGATCGTTATCATAAGCGATAGGTCTTGCATGTCATAGAGCGGGAAATCAGGGAGGCTTTCATTGAGTTTTTTCCCTGAAAAATGTGAAAAATGGATTTACAACATGCTGAATATTTGGTAACTTGCCAAAAGCATTTGACACCTTAAAGAGGAATAAGGTTGGTATAGAAGTCCCTAAAATATTGACATCATGCAACGGTACCTGGAACAATTGATTGAAGATATCCATAAGGCGCGCACAATTGTACGGCCACCCTCAGATGTTTGGGAGTATACCGACATGGATGACGAAGGGGAGATAGAAGATATGGTGTTTGCAGAAACCTTTCTTTATGGAAAGCCGCAGCCACTCGCTCAGATTACAGGTATAAAAAGAGAACAATTACCTAATGCCGATATACTCTCTCAAGAACAAGCAGCCATGCTGACCAAAGAGCTGGAAGCTTTATTACTGCATTATAATTTTGTGTCTGACTTTCCTGAATCCTTTCCCATGGCACAGCGCTATCCTTTTTTGTTGACCATATGGACAAATGAATATGTGGAATTATCCTTTGGCGAATACCACATTGAGTTTTGTACCTATGATGATACGCAATGTCCTTTTCCCGGGTACTGTTCCATTTGTAAGGAAGTAGATAAGCAAATGAAATATGATGAGGAGACGGGGACTTTTGCAGAGGATGTGGATCTGGATTGGGATGATTTGATTTTACCTTTATAATGGTTGTCAAAGGTAAATTGCTGATCCGCCAGTAGCTCACCAGTTGGTTCGACTTTTAAATATGGCAATAATCTGAGCGCATCCTTGTTTATTGCAATGGTCACTAAGTCAATTATATGTGCGTTCGACCTGTAAAGCCCGAACCTTTTAAAGTAGTATATTTCGTTCTTCCCCTTTAGGGCGGATGACCACCGTCTGTTATTGCCTTTAATTTGCTTCCAAAAGAATTTGAAATATGCGCTTGACGTTAGTCTTATTTATTGGCATGCTGTTCTTCTATGATTCAGTTGACGGACAGAAAAAAGAGATTACCACCTTACAGGATTTGGTTGATCATGCCATCCGGTTTAATTATCAAAAAGTAAACGCAGCCTATAATCGAGACCTGGCTGAGTATAAAGTAAAAGAAACCCTTTCCAAAGGATTACCTCAGGTTGATGTGGTGGGTACCATGGATCACTATCCGGAATTGCCAACCACAGTCTTTCCGGGTGAGATGATGGGTACACCTGGTGAAGATGTTGCCCTAAAGATGGGGAAGCCTTATAATGCCAATGTTGCAGCTGGGTTTAACCAGTTACTCTACAGTCAGGAGTATCTGACTGGTTTAAAAGCGGCCAAGACCAGCCGCATCTTGTATGAATTGCAGGAAGTGAAGACTGAAGAGGAGGTGATTTACCAAATCGCGTCGCTTTATTATCAATACACCATAAGTCTTGAAAAGCTGCAAACCATTTCGGATAATTTGGTTCGTATGGAAGAGTTGGAGCAGATCACCCAATTAATGGTGGAGCAGCAAGTGGCCTTGTCCAGTGATTTAGATCGCATCCGGGTGGATGTAACGAATTTGAGAGCTATCCTGCTTCAGCAACAAACAATGATCGATTATCAACACAATCAGCTAAAGATTGTGGCCGGGTTATCGGTGAACACTCAACTCTCACTGGAATCATTAGTGTTGCAGTCCCCTGTTCAACCTGACGCGCAAGCATTGGTTCCCGGGCAATTGACAGATATTCGCTTATTAAATACACAGCTGGAGTTACAACAACTGTCAGAAAAAGTCGTTAAGGCCGGGCGCTATCCGACCTTGGCAGCTTATGGACAATTTGCCTATGATGCCAAACGGGATGAATTTAACTTTTTCAATTCGCAGTATGACTGGTTTAATTATTCGGTTATTGGATTGCGATTGAGTATTCCTATTACAGATGGCGGTTTCAAACGATCTAAAATTAAACAGGAACAGATCAAACAGTTACAAACCGAGAATCAGATAGAAATTACCCAGGCACAAGTTTATGTGGAGAATGAAAATGCCCGGCAGATGATCAATAATAGTTTGAGTATGTTGGAGGTACAAAGTGAGAATACACAACTGGCAAAGAAAGTATATGACCAAACTTATTTGCAATACCAGGAGGGTATCGCTAGTCTCACTGATTTATTGAGTGCAGAAAACTCCTTGCGCGATTCGGAGTTAGCCTATTATCAATCTTACCTCAATTATAAAGTATCAGAACTCAATTTGTGGAAATCACAAGGGGTGTTGAAACAAAACTTTAATGTGATTTAAAATTATTGAACTATGAAGCGTTTAAAAGTAGTCATTCAAATTGCAGTTTTTATGGCCATATTGGTGTTAACCGGTTATAAATTGCGGCAGAATAAAGTGGAGATGGCTGAAGAGGCAGCTATGGCCAAAGTAACAGCTGATGCAATTCCGGTTTCAACCGAAGTCGCGAGGATGAAGAATCTGAATAAAACCTCTGATTTTCATGGTATTATTCGACCAGCTAAAGAACTCATGGTTATATCGGAAGCTAAGGGAAAAGTCACACATGTTTTCAAGGAGAAAGGGGAATTGGTTTCCAAAGGCGAGGTAATTGTCCAATTGGATGATGAATTACTCCGAGAGCAATGCCGCCTGGCACAAGTGACAGTGGATAAATTAGCCAAGGATCGGCAGCGTTTTTATGAACTCGCCAAAGGAAATGCGGTGACTGACCAAAAAGCTGAAGAAGTTGAACTGAGTTACCAGAATGCCGTCACGCAACTGGCAATGAACAAACGTTACCTGGCCGATACTCAGATTAAAGCACCCATTAGTGGTTTGATTAATGATGATTACATTGAAGAAGGGCAATATATTGCAGCGGGTAATAAAATCTGTGAGATCATTGACATTAAGAACTTAAAAATCCGCATTGAAGTAGCTGAAGAAGAACAAAAGGCCATTCAAGTAGGACAGGTCGCTCAGGTTACCACGTTTTTATATCCGGAACATTCAATAAATGCTACAGTCACCTGGATTTCAGCCAAAGCCGGTCAAGGTTTGAAGTATGGTGTGGAACTAGCTATGGCGAACACACGTGGCAAAACCTTAAAAGGAGGAATGTTTACAACGGTTCACTTTAGTGGCAACCCCACAGATCGTTTGGTGATTCCTCGCAAAGCTGTTTCAGGTAGCCTGAAAGAACCACATGTATTTGTGGTCAATGAAAATAAAGTGGAGAATAGGGAGGTGCAAATAGGATTGGTGAATCCGAACTATGTTGAAATACTGGCCGGCATTGATCCTGGTGACCTGGTGGTAACCGCCGGTCAAATCAATCTGCAGGATCAAACCATTGTGCAGGTAAATTAGGCGTTTGGAACACTTTAAGAAAGGAAATAAATATCCAGGTTGCCAAGGTTGCAATAGATAATATATAGTGATAATTAAAGAATTAAATAGCATGATATCAAAAGTCAACAATACAAAAAAAGCCAAATTAAATACTCTTTTTACAGTGATATTGTTCACCCTTCTTTTTTGGATGGTTGCATTCATCTCTTTTGCCACAACACCCCCCACCATAAAAGGTATTTGGCTGAATGATACACAAAAAGTGAAAGTGCGCATGGTAGAAGAAAATGGGAGCTATAAGGGGATTGTAATATGGAAAGCCGAAGATGCTTCAGATGAGCTACATGAAGGAGACGCCATGGTGAAGGATATGCAACCAACGGGTTCTGGTTCTGAATTAAACGGTGGTATCATTGGGTCAAAGACACGAAATGCCAAATGTGCCATGCGCTTGCTGGATGATAATAATCTCGAAGTCACCATGTCCAAAGGTTTTTTTTCCAAAACCGTGACATGGACGCGTGCTCAGGAATAGCCAGGTAAACATTATTATAAGTCTAAATCGTGTCTTTATTCCTATTTGATGATCAATTGTAAGAAAATGCAGTCTATCCCTTTTAATATTTTTTGGGGGGTGCAGAAAAGAATATCAATAGCTTAAAGGCAACAATGATCATTACATGCAACTTGTAAAAACATCCATACAACGCTCAACCTTCCCAATCGTGTTATTTACACTCTTCATTTTGGTGGGGGGCTATTTCTATACAAAACTACGGTATGAGCTGATGCCCAGTATCACCACACCGGTAATTACGATAACGACGGTGTATCCTGGAGCCGGGCCGGAAGAAGTCGAGCAATCGGTTTCCATGCCGGTTGAAGATGCGCTTTCCACCTTGGGTGATCTGGATGAGATCACCTCCAAATCCATGGAAGGGGTCTCGCTGGTGCAATTGAGTTTATCCCTCTCTGCCGATCCCGATTTAGCCTTACAGGAGGCTCAGCGTATTGTTAATAAGATCCGGCGCGATCTGCCGGAGGATATCTTGGAACCCAGTATTGATCAGTTTGATATCTCTGCTTTACCCATCATCAAATTAGGGATGTTTGGGAATATCCAGGATGAAGAATTGTATCAACTGGCTGATGAATATATTGTACCCGCCCTCTCGAAGCTATCTGGTGTGGCCAGTGTGGAGTTACTGGGGGGGCGTGAGCGCGAAGTACAGGTGCAGATCGATGCCCGTAAAATGGACTATTACCAGATACCCATTTCACGTATTCGTCAAATGATACAGGCTTCTAACCTGGAATTTCCTACCGGTAAATTAAAGGATGAGCAGGGGCAACTGATTATTCGATTAAATGGAAAGCTCACCTCATTGGAAGAGTTGGGTGATGTGCTGGTGACTGGTCATGCCGATGGTACCATCATTCGCCTGAAAGATATTGCCACAATTACCGATGGTACTAAAGAGATCGAAAAGATTGTACGAGTGAATGGCCGCGATGCCATTGGCCTGAATATTCAGAAACAAGATAATGCCAATGCTGTGGAGGTGAGTCAATTGGTGCATGAAGAGTTAGCTGAGTTAGAGCAGCTATATACCAGTCAGGCACTCACTTTTGAAATAGCTGAAGATCAGTCGGTCTTCACTTTGCAAGCCGCCAAAGGGGTGATGAAAGATTTGATTCTGGCCATCGTACTGGTGGCGTTAATCATGTTACTCTTCTTACAAAGTCTGCGTAACTCCCTGTTTGTCTTAATCACCATACCCACATCGCTGATATCGACATTTACAGCTATGTACCTGATGGATTTTACGCTCGACTTAATCAGTTTGATGTCCATGTCCATGGTAGTAGGTACGCTGGTAGATGATGCCATTGTGCAGATTGAAAACATATACCGTCACATGGAAATGGGGAAGAGCCGTATCAAAGCCACGTTTGATGCGGTAAAAGAGTTGCAGATGACCGTTATCTCCACCACATTAGTGTTGCTGGCGGTGTTTCTGCCCATCACCTTTGTAACAGGTATTGTCGGGCAGTTACTGCTCGAATATGCAGGTATCATCTCTGTTTCCATGTTGTTTAGTTTGTTGGTATCCTTTACTTTATTGCCCTACATGACCTCGCGTCTGGCGAAATTAGAACGCATCTCACCTAAATCATTGATGGGACGATTCATTAAACAATTTGAAACTTTTATTGATGCCTGTGCCGATTGGACTGCCAATTTGCTCAAGTGGGCTCTCAATCATAAAATCATTACCATCTTTATTTCCATTGTACTGTTTCTTTCCTCTTTCATGCTGATTCCCATGGGATACATTGGTGCTTCATTTGTGGAAGCCGGTGATCGGGGGAATTGCCTGATGTGGTTGGAATTGCCAAAGAACGCCACCATTGATCAGACCAATGAAGCCACACTGAGAGCGGAACGATTGCTTATGGATATGCCAGAGGTGGAATCGGTGTTTACCACGGTGGGTACTAAATCCGGAACGGTGACTTCTCAAACCACCGCTTATTACGCAGAAATAAATGTACAGTTGGTCGATGTCACCCGGCGTGAGTTAGCAGCTAATTTGTTTGCTCGCAAGGCACGGGCCTACCTGGAAGAGCGTTTAACCGGCGTTAAAGTCTCCTCAGTGAATGTGAACATCATGGGGAATGCCGATACGCCCATTCAATTGATGGTGACCGGTGCGAGTCTTGACAGTGTGATGGTGTATGCCAACCGACTGGAGACTGCTTTAAAATCCATTGAAGGAACTGCTGAAGTAGAAAAATCAGTGGAAACCTCAAACCCTGAGATACAAGTGAAGGTGGACCGATCGCGTATGGATTTAACCGGTCTTTCCATTGCCGACATTGGTACTACTTTACAACTGGCTTTTGCCGGTAATACGGATAATCGGTACCGCGAAGGAAATAATGAGTTTGACATCAATGTACGGTTGGATAATTTCAACCGTAAAAACATCAGTGACATAGAAAATCTGGCCTTCATTAATAATCGGGGTGAACGGGTGCGTTTAAGTCAGTTTGCAACTTTAAGTGAAGGTGTTGGGCCGTCAGTGTTGGAGCGTTATAATCGGGCACCATCCGTCAAAGTATCTTCACAGGTGGTTGGTACCTCACAAGGGGTGATTCTCCGTCAATTGGATGAAAAAATTAAAGCGCTGGAAAAACCCATGGGTGTAGATATTGTAGAAGGGAAAATAACGCGGATGATGTCTGAATCCTTTGCCGATTTGGGAATGGCCATTCTGGCGGCTATCATCTT
>Ga0193953_1000820_pt1 | contig 15591 bp, 11 predicted proteins | sample BB_4_MG_FD_140325 | JGI IMG/M metagenome (GOLD analysis project Ga0193953, IMG submission 140325) | Microbial mat bacterial communities from the Broadkill River, Lewes, Delaware, United States - BB_4_MG | ecosystem: Environmental > Aquatic > Freshwater > River > Microbial mats | place: USA... | reverse complement strand
CACAAGGTTGATGCGATGATTTGCATTTCGAACTGTGACAAGATTACACCGGGCATGATGATGGCTGCTATGCGCCTGAATATTCCAACAGTTTTTGTTTCGGGAGGCCCAATGGAGGCAGGCGAATCAAAAGGTGAAAAGCTTGATTTGGTTGATGCCATGGTAAAGGCTGGTGATGATAGCGTGAGTGATGAACGCATGCAGGAGATTGAAGAATCGGCGTGCCCAACTTGCGGATCCTGTTCGGGTATGTTTACTGCAAATTCAATGAATTGTTTGAATGAAGCACTTGGTTTGGCACTTCCAGGAAATGGAACAGTATTGGCTACTCACAAAAATCGCAAACAACTATTTTTGGATGCTGCAGAATGCATTGTAAACATCACCAATAGATATTACAGAGATGGAGATGATAGTGTTTTGCCAAGATCCATAGCTACGTTCGAAGCATTCGAAAATGCGATGACATTGGATATTGCCATGGGAGGTTCAACCAATACGGTTCTTCATTTATTGGCAATTGCTCATGAAGCAGGAGTTGATTTTACAATGGAAGATATGGATAAGCTGTCTCGCAAGACTCCAAACTTGTGTAAGGTGGCACCGAATTCAGAAAAATATTACATAGAAGATGTAAATCGTGCAGGAGGTATCATGAGTATTCTTGGTGAACTGGCAGATGGCGGATTACTAAAAACAAATGTTTATCGTGTGGATTATCCAAGCCTGAAAATGGCATTGGAAGAAAACAATCTTACGTCAGAAAAAGTTTCGGATAAAGCATTGGCGAATTACTATTCGGCACCAGGAAGAAAAGGCAGAAACTTAAGTTTTGCCTCTCAGAATGAAGTCTATGCAGATTTAGATCAGGACAGAAAAAATGGATGTATTCGAAGCATGAAGAATGCCTATACTCAGGATGGAGGATTGGCTGTATTGTTTGGAAACATCGCTCCTGATGGCTGTGTTGTGAAAACGGCTGGAGTGGCTGAAGAAGTATTCAATTTTAAAGGAAAAGCTAAAGTATATCAGTCGCAGCGAGATGCATGTGAAGCAATTCTGACCAAGCAAATTAATGCTGGTGATGTGGTGGTCATTCGCTACGAAGGACCTTCGGGAGGACCAGGAATGCAAGAGATGCTTTATCCAACATCTTATTTGAAATCAATGGGATTGGGCGCTAAATGTGCACTGATTACCGATGGAAGATTTTCAGGAGGAACTTCAGGTTTATCGATAGGTCATGTTTCGCCAGAAGCAGGAGCAGGAGGAGCAATTGCTCTGATAAAAGAAGGAGATGAAATTGAAATTAGCATTCCAAATCGAACACTTAATATCTGTATTTCGGAGGAAGAACTGGAAAGCAGGAGAGCAGAAGAACTCAGTTTTGGAGATAGAGCTTTTACCCCAAGAGGTAGAGGGAGAGAAGTGTCAAAAGCACTCCAGGCTTATTCAAAATTAGTTTCATCAGCAGACAAAGGAGCTATTCGACAATTGTAAAGCAAACAGCAAAAACGAACAACATGGAAACAGCAGCAAAAACCGAAAATAAAAAAGGAATGAATCATACCGATGAAAGAATTTCAGGAGCAGAGATATTGGTTCGAAGCCTGATTCAGGAAGGTGTTGATACAATGTTTGGATACATTGGTGGGGCGATAATGCCTGTATACGATGCATTGTATGACTATCAGGAAGAGTTGAAGCACTACATGTCGAGACATGAGCAAGGTGCTACCCATAGTGCACAAGCTTACGCACGAATTACCAAGAAACCGGGTGTGTGTTTTACCACATCAGGTCCGGGAGCAACCAACCTAATTACAGGTTTGGCAGATGCTTATTTGGATTCTACGCCTATGGTTGTAATTACAGGTCAGGTTGCAAGTGGTTTGCTGGGAACCGATGCCTTTCAGGAAACAAATATGGTGGGTCTTTCGATGCCGGTAACCAAATGGAATTATCAAATTACCAAGTCTGAAGAAATCGCGGAAGTAATGGCAAAAGCTTTTTACATCGCAAGATCAGGTCGACCTGGTCCTGTTTTGATTGATATTACAAAGGATGCTCAAATCGCAGAAGCGGACTATAAGTATAAAAAGTGTGAAGGGATTCGATCATATCAGCCAGTACCTAAAGTAAATCAAGAAGAAATAGAGGCGGCAGTGGAGTTGATCAATGCAGCAAAAAAACCATTGATTTTAGCAGGACAAGGAATTTTATTATCGGGAGCTGAGAAGGAATTGATGGAGTTCGCTGAAAAAACACAAACTCCGGTTGCTTGTACACTATTGGGCTTATCAGCGTTTCCTACCAATCATCCATTGTATGTTGGAATGTTGGGAATGCATGGCAATTATGGTCCTAATATGAACACCAACGAGTGTGATGTTTTGATTGCTATTGGTATGCGTTTCGATGATCGTGTTACTGGTGATACATCGAAATATGCAAAGCAGGCAAAGATTGTTCATGTTGATATCGATAAATCAGAGCACAATAAAAATATTCGGGTTGATGTCCCGGTTTTGGCGGATGCCAAACAAGCATTAACTGACTTGAACAAGTTGGTAAATGGAGGTGAAAGAAAAGAGTGGATGCAATCTTTTTCGAATTACTATCAGTTGGAATACGATAAAGTAATCAAGAACCAAACGCATTCTACTCGCGATAATATTAACATGGCTGAGGTAATAGATGGCTTATCAGAAGCAACCAATGGGGAAGCTATTTTGTGTACCGATGTAGGTCAGCATCAAATGACAAGTGCTCGATATTACAAGTTTAAAAATCCAAATACACAGGTAACATCAGGAGGATTAGGAACCATGGGATTTGGTTTGCCAGCGGCTATTGGAGCACAAATCGCAGCACCGGAATCTACAGTAGTATCAGTATCGGGTGATGGGGGTTTTCAAATGACAATTCAGGAATTGGCTGTGATTCGTCAATACAAATTACCTGTTAAGTCGATTGTTCTGAATAATTCATTTTTAGGAATGGTTCGTCAGTGGCAGGATCTGTTTTTCGATCAACGATTTTCTTACACACAAATGGACAATCCTGATTTTGTAAAGATTGTTGAAGGTTATGGAATTAAAGCCAAGCGTGTAAGCGAGAGAGATGATTTAAAGGCCGCAATTAAAGAAATGCTGGAAACTCCGGGAGCTTATTTCCTTGAGGTGGTTGTTGAAACGGAAAGTAATGTACTTCCGATGATTGCACCAGGAGCAGCAGTATCTGATATGAGATTAGAATAAGGCTTAAGTTAAAAGGAATAAGTATTAAGGAGTAAGTAAAAAAGGAGATTGATATGCAGATTATTCAGAGAGAATCCATCTCATATCTTCATTCTCACATCTAATATCTAAACAAAATGAGAGAATATACAGTAACAATTTTTTCAGAAAATGATATAGGCCTTTTGAATGAGGTAACCATAGTTTTCTCGCGAAGAAAAATAAATATCGAAAGTTTAACAGTTTCCGAATCAGAAGTAAAGGGCGTATTTAGATATACTATTGTGGCATTTATGGATGACCATAGAGTTGAAAATGTAGTGCGACAAATCGAAAAAATTATTGGAGTATTTAAAGCCTTTTATTTCGAAGCAGATCAAATTGTTCATCAAGAGGTTGCACTATTTAAAATTGCGAATTCTCCTACATTAAATGGGAATCTGGAGGCTTTAATGAGAAAGCAGAATGCAAAAATTCTAACTGTTCAACCAGAATTTTTGGTGATCGAAAAGGTAGGATATAAAGCAGAAAATCAGGAGTTGTTTAATGAACTGGAACAGTTTGGAGTATTGCAATTTGCGCGTTCGGGAAGAGTTGCAGTATCCTGTCAACAGAAAGAATTTACCAGTTACCTTAAAGAGTTAACTCACTAAAACAGGCAGTTAGTTTTAACTATAGTAAAGAGAATATCTAATAATATTTAACCAAAATAAAAAATTAAAGAAATGGCAACAATAAACTTTGGCGGCACAGAAGAACAGGTAGTAACTCGTGAAGAATTTCCATTGGAAAAAGCTCGTGAAGTATTAAAAGATGAAGTTATTGCAGTTATTGGTTATGGTGTTCAGGGACCAGGTCAATCCTTAAACTTAAAAGACAATGGATTTAATGTAATCGTTGGTCAGCGTAAAGATTCAAAAACCTGGGATAAAGCAATTGCTGATGGTTGGGTTCCAGGTGAAACTCTTTTCGAAATTGAGGAAGCTTTGGATAAAGCTACTATCATTCAATATCTATTGTCGGATGCAGGTCAGATTGCTGTTTGGCCAACGGTTAAGAAATATTTGAAGCCGGGTAAAGCATTGTATTTCTCTCACGGATTTGGTATCACTTACAAGGAGCGCACAGGAATTGTTCCTCCAGCTGATGTGGATGTGATTTTGGTTGCTCCAAAAGGATCAGGAACCAGTTTGAGAAGAATGTTCCTTGAAGGACGTGGATTGAACTCATCCTATGCAATTTTCCAGGATGCAACAGGAAAAGCATTCGATAGAGTAGTTGCTTTGGGTATTGGAGTTGGTTCGGGATACTTGTTCGAAACCACATTCAAGAGAGAAGTATACTCAGATCTTACAGGTGAGCGTGGAACCTTAATGGGATGTATCCAGGGGATTTTTGCCGCTCAGTATGAAGTGCTTCGTGCCAATGGTCACTCTCCATCTGAGGCGTTCAACGAAACGGTTGAAGAATTAACTCAAAGTTTGATGCCATTGGTTGCTGAAAATGGTATGGACTGGATGTATGCAAATACTTCAACTACTGCACAACGTGGCGCATTGGATTGGTGGAAGCCTTTCCGTGATGCAACCAAGCCTGTTTTTGATAAATTGTATAAGGAAGTGGCAGCAGGAAACGAAGCTCAGCGTTCAATTGATTCAAACAGTCAGGAAGACTATCGTGTTAAATTGGAAGATGAGTTGAAAGAACTTCGTGAAAGTGAAATGTGGCAGGCGGGTAATGCTGTTCGTAAACTTCGTCCGGAAAACAACTAAAAAGACACTAAAATCTAACAGATTCGATTAATCTGTTAGGTTTTATAAGTGCTTGAATATCCCATTTTTTGAAAGGGAGTGAAGCTTGTAAGTGATTGCTATTTAGGTTGATTGTAGGTGTTGGGTTAAAGATGTAGAACAGAAGATTCAGTTTGAATATCGTAATTGTAATTAAAATCTTGTTTTCCACTACAGTCATAAGTTTTTAGGTTTGTTCAGGATTTGAGAGAATCCACAATAAACAATCACAGCTAACAAAATCGAGATGAATACGAACTCAATTATTATAGGTTTAATTCTCATTCTTGACCTCATTATTGAAGGATCAAATTGGAAGACTGTGTTATAATCTGAACAAGATTAAACGATCATAATACAAAGTTCTTCCTAAGTGGAGGAACTTTTTTTTTACAACAAAAACTAATAGTAAATCACGTTAACAAAACACGAAAAAAATGAGTGATAAATTATTTATTTTCGACACCACATTAAGAGATGGTGAGCAAGTTCCAGGGTGCCAGCTAAACACAATTGAGAAAATTGAAGTAGCTAAAACTCTGGAAGCTCTTGGAGTGGATGTGATAGAAGCAGGATTTCCTGTTTCGAGTCCAGGGGATTTTCAGTCGGTCGTCGAAATAGCTAAGGCAGTAAGTAATCCTACTATATGTGCACTTACACGTGCAGTTGAGAAAGATATTGATGTTGCTGCTGAGGCTCTAAAATTTGCGAAACGAGGTCGAATTCATACCGGAATAGGTACTTCACCTTACCATATTAAGTCGAAATTAAATTCCAATCCCGATGAAATATTAGATCGTGCTGTTCGTGCTGTGAAGTACGCCAAGCGATATGTAGAGGATGTTGAATTCTATGCAGAAGATGCGGGTAGATCGGATAACGAATATTTGGCAAGAGTAGTGGAAGCAGTTATTGCGGCAGGTGCTACGGTAATTAATATTCCTGATACTACAGGATATTGCCTTCCATCGGAATACGGAGCAAAAATCAAGTATTTGATGGAGAACGTATCCAACGTTCATAAAGCCATATTATCAACACATTGCCACAACGATTTGGGAATGGCAACTGCCAACTCACTTAGTGGAGTGATGAATGGTGCCCGTCAGGTTGAAGTAACCATTAATGGTATTGGTGAAAGAGCTGGAAATACATCCTTGGAAGAGGTGGTAATGGCTGTTAAAACTCACCATCATTTGCCTTTGCATACAGATATTAAAACCCAAGAGATATTTGGTGCTAGTCGATTGGTTTCTTCATTAATGAATATGCCGGTTCAGCCTAATAAGGCAATTGTAGGTAGAAATGCATTTGCTCATTCTTCGGGTATCCATCAGGATGGAGTATTGAAGAATAGAGAAAACTACGAAATTATCGATCCTGTAGATGTTGGAATTCAGGAATCTGCAATTGTATTGACTGCAAGAAGCGGGCGTGCTGCTTTGAACCATCATCTAAGCCAAATGGGATACGAATTGTCTCAGGAACAATTGGACGATGCTTACAACAGATTTTTGGTAATGGCAGATCAGAGAAAGAACTTGAGTGAGAAGGATCTTTCTGAATTGATGGGCGAAACCGAGAATCTGGAAAAAACAGTAGAATTGGAATTGTTGCAGGTGGTATCTGGGAAATCAACTATACCAATGGCTACGGTTCACTTGAAAATTAAAGGGGAGAGTTGTGCTGCAACTGCAGAAGGCAACGGACCAATTGATGCTTGTTTTAATGCAGTTAAGAATTTAATTAAGCAGAAATTTACATTGGGAGAATTCCTTGTACAAGCATTAACCCGTGGTAGTGATGATCTTGGAAAAGTGCATGTTCAGCTAGAGCACAATGGTAAGGTTGTATACGGATTTGGAGCAAATGTGGATATCATCACCGCTTCGGTTGAAGCTTTGGTTGATGCATTATCAAAAATCGTTTACTAGTTACTAAGATTCTCATTAAATAAATATTGAATAATTGGTACTCTCATTTAAAGTGAGAATAGCAAGTAAGAAATTATAAGAATGGAACCAAAAACACTATTTGATAAAGTATGGGACGCTCACGTTGTTGAGAAGATTGAAGGAGGTCCCTCTGTTTTGTATATCGATAAGCATTTGATTCACGAGGTTACAAGTCCGCAAGCTTTTGCTGGTTTGGAGCAACGTGGTTTAAAGGTTTTCCGTCCGGAAAAAACCATAGCAACTCCTGATCACAATATACCTACTGAGAATCAGCACCTGACAATTAAAGATGAATTGTCGAGAAAGCAAGTGGAGACTTTAACAGCTAACTGTGAAAAAAATAATATTTCACTTTACGGATTAAATCATCCATACAATGGGATTGTTCACGTGGTGGGACCAGAATTGGGTCATACACAACCAGGCATGACTATGGTTTGTGGTGATAGTCATACGTCTACTCACGGAGCATTTGGAGCGGTTGCTTTTGGTATCGGAACATCAGAGGTTGAAATGGTTCTGGCAACACAGTGTATTCTGCAGCCTAAGCCAAAGAAAATGCGAATTACTGTTGATGGTGAATTGCAAAAAGGTGTTACTGCAAAGGATCTTACTCTGTATGTAATTGCCCAATTGGGAACAGGTGGAGCAACAGGTTACTTTGTTGAGTATGCAGGTACAGCTGTTAGCAGTTTAAGTATGGAAGGTAGAATGACAGTTTGTAATATGAGTATCGAAATGGGTGCTCGTGGTGGAATGATTGCTCCTGACGAAATTACTTTCGAATATGTAAAAGGTCGTGAATTTGCACCAAAAGGTGAAGATTGGGATAAAGCTGTTGCAAAATGGAAAGCATTAAAAACAGACGATAAAGCTGTTTTCGATAAGGAATATATTTATAAAGCTGAAGATATTGAGCCAATGCTTACTTATGGTACTAATCCGGGAATGGGAACAGGTATTTCAGGAAGTATTCCTAAAGCTGAAGATATTGAAGCAAGTGAATTGCTAACATTCAAAAAGTCTTTGGATTACATGGGTTTTGACCTAGGGGATAGATTACTGGGTAAAAAAGTAGATTATGTATTTGTAGGTAGTTGTACCAACGGGAGAATAGAAGATTTGAGAATTCTTGCTTCGGTTGTTAAAGGAAAGAAAAAAGCTGATTCGATAACAGCATGGATTGTTCCAGGTTCTAAGCAAGTTGAGAAACAAGCGCAAGAAGAAGGATTGGTTGAAATTTTAGAAGAGGCTGGTTTCAAGCTTCGTCAGCCAGGATGTTCTGCCTGTTTAGCAATGAACGATGACAAGATCCCTGCTGGAAAATATAGTGTTTCTACATCGAATCGAAATTTTGAAGGAAGACAAGGACCAGGTTCAAGAACATTGTTAGCAAGTCCGTTAACAGCTGCAGCAGCCGCTGTAACAGGAGTGATCAGTGATCCCAGAGAATTGTTTTAGTAAAAATATTCATTAATATTTTTTAGCTAAAGGCTACAAGCCAAAAGCTAATAGCTCAAAAAAAAATAATATGCCAATAGATAAATTTACCGTGCTAGAGTCATCTTATGTGCCACTTCCGGTAGAAAACGTAGATACGGATCAGATTATACCTGCGCGATTTTTGAAAGCAACGAGTCGTGAAGGATTTGGAGAGAATTTATTCAGAGACTGGAGGTTTGCTGCAGATGGAACTCCTGATAAAGATTTCGTTTTGAATAAATCGAATTATACGGGAAAGATTCTGGTTGCTGGAAAAAACTTCGGAAGCGGATCTTCGAGAGAACATGCTGCATGGGCGATTCATGATTATGGATTTAAGGTAGTGGTAAGTAGTTTTTTTGCTGATATTTTTAAGGGAAATGCATTAAATAATGGAGTACTTCCTGTAATTGTCACACCTGAGTTTCTTACTAAAATATTCGATGCTGTAGAGAAAGACAATAACCAGGAATTAGTCGTTGATCTTGAAAAACAGAGCATTTCATTGAATGATCAAAAGGAAGAGTTTGAGATCAATCCTTACAAGAAAAACTGTTTGTTGAATGGATTCGATGATATCGATTTTCTTTTAAACAAGAAGGAAAGTATAAAAGCCTTTGAACTGAAAAACTAATCTTTCAAGCCTAATTAAATGAACGAACTGCGTAGCTTAGAAATTATGGATACCACCCTCAGGGATGGTGAGCAGACTTCGGGTGTAAGTTTCAATGCCGATGAAAAGTTAGGTGTTGTAAAACTAATGTTACAATCCCTGAAAGTCGATAGAATGGAGGTGGCTTCCGCCAGAGTATCGGAAGGCGAATTTCAAGCGGTAAGGCGAATTACCAAATGGGCAGAAAAGAATGACTGTTTGGATAAGATTGAAGTGTTGGGTTTTATTGACGGTAAGGCATCTTTAGATTGGATTTTTGAGAGTGGTGCTCGAGTGGTTAACTTACTTTCGAAAGGATCTCTAAAACACTTGCAGGGTCAACTTCGCAAAACACCTGGTCAGCACGTTCAAGATGTTAAGGATGCGGTTGCTTATGCTACAGAATTAGGAATAAAGGTTAATCTTTATTTGGAAGATTGGTCGAATGGAATGATGACTTCCCGTGATTACGTTTGGTATTTATTGGATGAATTGCAAAAGGAAAATATTCAGCGATTTATGCTTCCTGATACGCTAGGAGTTATGAATCAGGTTCAAGCATTTGATTTCTGTTATGCTTGTCGTGAAAGGTATCCAAAATTGCATTTTGATTTTCATGCACACAATGATTACGACCTGGCGCTTGCCAATGTATATTCAGCAGTTTTAGCAGGAATGAATGGTGTTCACACTACCGTGAATGGATTGGGTGAGCGTGCGGGTAATGCACCATTGGCATCGGTAGTTGGTGTAATAAAAGATCATTTGTCGCTTAAGATTAATGTAAACGAAGAGAAAATAAACACAGTCAGTAGAATTGTTGAAACATTCTCGGGAATAAGAATTCCAGCTAACAAACCATTGGTTGGTGAAAATGTATTCACACAAACCTGTGGAGTTCATGCCGATGGCGATTCCAAAGATGACTTGTATTTTAACAGATTGATGCCGGAACGTTTCGGAAGAGAACGAAAGTATGCACTTGGAAAAACGTCCGGTAAGGCAAATATCAAGAAAAATTTAGAAGAACTGGGAATGACACTTGAAGAGGAAACCATGAAAAAGGTAACTCAACGAGTGATTGAATTGGGCGATAAAAAGGAAACGGTAACTACCGAAGATCTTCCTTATATCGTTTCGGATGTATTGAATCAGAGCATAGAAGAAATGCCAATTCAGATCAAACATTATTCACTGTCTCTATCGAAAGGAATGCGACCATTTGCTTCCATAAATTTGGAAATTAATGGTGAAATGCATGAAGGAACAGCTTCCGGTGATGGTCAGTATGATGCTTTTATGAATGCCATTTGGAGTATTTACGCCAAGTTGGATAAAAGACGTCCAATTTTGAAAGATTATTTGGTTCGAATACCACCTGGAGGAAAAACGGATGCCTTGGTTGAGACTTTGATTACCTGGGATTATAATGGTAAGTATTTTAAAACCCGAGGTTTAGATCCTGATCAGTTGGAAGCTGCAATTAAAGCCACTTCACGTATGCTCAACCTTTTGGAGCAACAAGATAGTGTAGAAAATAAATCAGTAACAAGAGAATAATAAACAACAATGACTTATAAAATAGCAGTATTAGCAGGAGATGGTATTGGACCTGAAATAGTGGCTCAAGCAAAAAAGGTAACCGATGCAATATGCAAGAAATTTGGTCACGACTTCGAATATACCGAAGCACTGGTAGGTGCAACAGCAATTGATCAGGTTGGTGATCCTTATCCTGCAGAAACACATGAATTGTGTATGCAGTCAGATGCCGTACTTTTTGGAGCAATTGGAGATCCTAAGTTCGATAATGATCCTTCCGCTAAAGTACGCCCGGAACAGGGACTTTTGGCAATGCGTAAAAAATTGGGTTTGTATGCCAATCTTCGTCCGGTAAATACTTTTAAATCACTGATTCACAAATCACCATTGAAAACCGAATTGGTTGATGGTGCTGATTTTATGTGTATTCGTGAGTTAACGGGTGGTATTTATTTTGGTCGCCCGCAAGGGAGAAGCGAAGATGGACAAACCGCCTTCGATTCTTGTGTTTATACAGCAGGAGAAATAGAGCGAATTGTGCGTTTAGGGTTTGAATATGCAGGTAAGCGTAGAAAAAAACTAACTATTGTTGATAAGGCAAATGTATTGGCAACCTCAAGATTGTGGAGAGAAACTGCTCAGAGAATCGAGCCTGAATTTCCTGATATTGAAGTAGAATATATGTTTGTAGATAATGCTGCGATGCAAATTATTACCTGGCCAAAGCGTTTCGATGTGATGGTAACAGAAAACATGTTTGGAGATATCCTAACCGATGAGGCGAGTGTGATTTCAGGATCAATGGGAATGTTACCATCGGCATCAATTGGAGTTCATACTTCAGTATTTGAGCCAATTCATGGTTCTTATCCGCAGGCTGCAGGTAAAAATATTGCCAATCCTTGCGCTACTGTGCTTTCTGCGGCCATGATGTTCGAATATGCATTTGGTATGATGAAAGAAGGTGCTTTGATTCGTGAAGCCATTGATCAATCATTAGAAGCTGGTATTGTTACAGAAGATATAGCTGATGACAAGAAATCTTACTCAACATCGGAGGTTGGGGATTGGTTGGCTGGATATATAGAGAAAGCGTAAGTTAAAATGTTGACAGCGTACAGCAGTCAGCTATCGGACAAAGGAATATGCTGAAAGCGGCCTGCTATTTAATCAAGGGGGAAACGTGACGGAAAAACAGGAACATTACTATCCGAAAATGTCGGATATTGTAAAAGCAGGAAGAACGGTTAAGGAAGTAGTTCAGACAACACCAGTTCTTCAAAATTTAAACCTTTCGCTTAAATATGATTCCAATATCATGTTGAAACGAGAGGATTTACAGGTTGTACGATCTTATAAAATAAGAGGTGCCTACAATAAGATATCAGGACTTTCAAAAGAAAAATTGGCAAAGGGCATTGTATGTGCCAGTGCAGGAAATCACGCACAAGGTGTTGCTTATTCTTGTAAGAAATTGGCTTGTTCGGGAGTAATCTACATGCCGGAAACAACTCCAAAACAAAAAATAAAACAGGTAAAAATGTTTGGTGGTGAGTTCGTTGAAATTATCCTTACGGGAGATACTTTTGATGATGCCTCGAACAAGGCTGTGGCAGATGCCGCAGTACAAGGAAAAACATTTATCCATCCTTTTGATGATCCAAAAATTATTGAAGGGCAGGGAACTATTGGTCTGGAAATATTACAGGAATGTACCGAACCAATTGATTATATCATAGTTCCGATAGGAGGTGGAGGATTAGCATCAGGTTTAGGAGCTTGGATTAAAGAGTTTAGCTCGAATACCAAAATTATTGGAGTAGAGCCCGAAGGTGCTCCTTCTATGAAAACGGCTTTTGAGAAAGGTGAAAATGTTTCATTGGATTGTATAGATAGATTTGTTGATGGAGCAGCAGTTCAAAAGGTAGGAAATCTTACCTGGCGAGTTTGTCAAAAAGTGTTAGATGATGTAATTGTGGTTCCTGAAGGACTAATTTGTTCCACCATTTTACGACTGTATAACGAGGATGCAATTGTTGCTGAACCTGCAGGAGCTTTATCTATTGCAGCTCTTGAATTGCTCTCGGATAAACTAAAAGGAAAAAATGTAGTTTGTATTCTTAGTGGAAGCAACAACGACATCACCCGAATGGAGGAAATAAAGGAACGCAGTCTTCTTTACGAGGGGTTAAAGCATTATTTTATAGTCCGTTTTCCTCAGCGATCAGGAGCCTTAAAAGAATTTGTAAATGATGTTTTAGATTCTAGTGATGATATTACTCATTTTGAATATTACAAGAAAAGCAGTCGTGAAAAAGGACCAGCTGTAATAGGAATTGAAGTTCGGCATCCAGAGGATTTAAAAAGGTTGCAAAATAGAATGACAGAGCGAAACTTTGTTTTTGAATACCTAAATGATAAAACTGATTTGTTTCAGTTTATAGTATGAGAGAATAGTTTATAACAATCGAAAAAGCGATATCTGAAATACAGATATCACTTTTTTTTATGAATTAATTTGTCAGAACTTTCATAATAAAACGAAACATGTCTGATTTACTATCAACTTCCGTAACTCTACTATTGGCACCATTGTGTCCTGCTTTTTGTTCAACCCTCATTAGAATAGGATTTTTTTGACTCGATCTATTTTGAAGGGCAGCAACAAATTTATACGAATGAAAAGGAGGAACTCTATCATCATTTTCAGAAGTCATTACCAACATAGCAGGATAATTCAACTCTTTTTTAATATTGTGCAGAGGTGAATACTGTCTTAAATTTAAAAAATCCAAAGAATCTTTAACAGTTCCAAATTCATCTAAATGAAAACTACCCACAGTAAATTTTTCGAATCTTAACATGTCTGTAACTGCCACTATTGGAATTACTGCAGCATACAATTCCGGTCTCTGAATGGCGGCAGCTGTGACAATTAAGCCACCATGTGAAGTTCCTGTAATGGCTAATTTTTTTGGATTTGTATATTTTTCAGCAATTAAGAATTCCGCAGCTTCATTGAAATCGTTAATTGAGTTTTGTTTATTTAACCTTCTACCAGCTTCAGCCCATTCAAACCCCAAATATCCACCACCACGAATATTTGCATATGCAAAAAGTCCTCCTTGTTCTATAAAATAGACAATGCCAGGATCAAATTTAGGAGTGGATATTGAACCAAAGCCACCATAAGTTTTTAAAATAGTTGGATTATTACCATCCAATTTTAATCCTTTTTTATAGACCAGTGTTAATGGAACTTTTGTACCATCCTTAGTAGTGTATTTTAAAAGTTTGTATTCATAGTTTTTATAGTGGTATGTAATATGTGTTTTTTCTCCATTTTTAGTTTCAAATGTGTTGATATTAAAATAGTATTGAATTTTTGGTAAGGTATAGCATTCATTATAATAAACTAGGTTTTCTTCATTTTTAGGACCATCAAATCCATAAACAGAGCTTGCGATTGGCATTGGTTTTGTGTGCAATGTTTTTCCGTTGAAATCGTACATTTTTATAATGGGTTGATGATCTGTTTGGAATACACACAAAATACAATTTTCTTTTACACGAGTTTTTGTGAGAATTGCATCACTATGGGCAGGAACTATTTCGCGCCACTGATATGGAGCATATGGATCAATTTCAACTACTGATCCACAGTTGTTATTCAAAAATGTTTTGACAATGAATTTACCATCATTACTGTCGATAAATGAAAGTTCTTCAGCTTGTTTCATTAAAAGAGGACGTAAATATGGTTGTTCTGATTCGTAGTCAATAAAAAAGTAGTTGAAATGATCTGACACCTCTTCTTCCAGAACAAAAAATCTTTCATTGAAAGAGACTTTATATGAAAAGCTGGCATTTGGGTTTTTTCGTTTAAAAATCAATTTGTCTTGACTTTGCAATTCACCTAATTTGTGATAGTAAACCTCTTCTCCTTCAGAAGCTGAAAATTTACCATTGAAAGGGTATTTAGAATAGAAAAAACCATCGCGATACCATTTTACTGTTGAATATTTTATACCTTGAATTAGATCTTTGTTTTTTGTGCCTGAGGGTAAATTTATAACCCTGGCTTCCATCCAGTCAGAGCCATCTTCGCTTGTTAAATAACATAACTTTTGTGAATCCTTGGAAACAGAGAAGCCTCGAATGTTTTTTTTCTTCCCATTTGTATTGTAATTCGGATCAACTAAAAGATCATAAACTTCATCCGTTTTTTCTCCAAAATATAAACCTGCACTTGCATGCCCATTTCTAATCTTATATGAGAAATAATACTTTCCATGCTTAGCTGAGTAATTGGTCTCTGTGCAAGAATACCTGTCTAAATCATGTTTGCACCTAAATTTAGTTGTACCACTCCTAATAAATTTATTGAAGAGCTTATTTTGTTCCTTCACCCATGTTTTCACTTCGAAGTTTTCTACATTTTCCAACCATCTGTAATCATCTTTAACCGGTAAATAGTTGAAAAAGGTATCAATTACTTCTTTTTTTTGGCAAGGAGGATATTCAATTTTTTGAGAATATGATTGAAAGATCAACAAAATACTAAAACAAACAATTAACAGATATTTCATTGTTTTTTGATTTTAGGTTATCACGAAGGTTTATTTCATTAATATTTTCATTAGAAAATCATAAAAATTGGCAGTGAAGTTAACACGAGAATAGATGTTTATACCACCATGATGACCAGCATTTTTTTCTACTCTTAAAAGAATAGGATTTGTTTGTACTTTTCTGTTTTGAAGTTCAGCCACAAATTTATAGGAATGCAATGGAGGAACACGATCATCATTTTCAGATGTCATAACCAACATAGCCGGATAGTTTACATCCTCCTTAATATTATGAAGAGGCGAGTAACTAAGCAGGTTTGTAAAATCCAAAGAGTCTTTTACTGTACCAAACTCATCTAT
>Ga0193953_1000819_pt1 | contig 15605 bp, 7 predicted proteins | sample BB_4_MG_FD_140325 | JGI IMG/M metagenome (GOLD analysis project Ga0193953, IMG submission 140325) | Microbial mat bacterial communities from the Broadkill River, Lewes, Delaware, United States - BB_4_MG | ecosystem: Environmental > Aquatic > Freshwater > River > Microbial mats | place: USA... | reverse complement strand
AGGGTGTTCTCCCGTTCACCGGGCAACGCCAGATTTCCGCTCATGTCTGCCAGAAAAGAGGAGTCGTTGCTGATAAGGTCTTTGTCCGGATCAAAAAAGACCACAAAGAAATGGTCGTTGATCACGTTTAACGCCACCTGACCTCGGCATACCGGCCCTTTGATGAACCCGTTCACGAAAAAATGGGCGTCATCCAGCATAAATTTGTACCGGGACTTTGCAGGCAGCTCCACAAACGCTTTCAGAGGGTTGGCCGCCGTTTGGGGATCGTACGAGGGCAGGCTTGAGACGCTGTACTCCGGGGTGAAGAACAGCTCTTGGTACCGCGCCATTTTAGCATCGGACAGATGATACACCGTGTGATTTTTTGCAACCACCGCTGGCGTCTTTTTAAGCCGGTAATAGACGGTGCTTACGCCGGGATCATCATAGGGCCGGACGCTTGCGATCTCCTCGATGGGCTCGCCGGGAGGGGTGGCGGAACGCACCAGTCGATAAAACTCACGATCGGGAAGTCCTTCAAAATGAATATGGGCAATAAAGAGGTGTTCGTAGATGTAGCGGCTCACCAGTTGTTCTTTAAGCGACTCCCCATTGAAAAAGGATTCCCAGCGATGGACGATGTCGGTGGCAAGTGGAGAGGCCTCATCCTGAGCCTTGATGCGCCCGCCATCCCTGATCCACTCCATGATGGCGGCATGCTCTTCTTCCGTGAGGCCGGGCAGGGCGTATGGCATTCCCCACAACGGGTACCGCTCCTCAAAGGTTTCGAAATCTTCGCTCTTTTCACAGTTGTTGGTCTTGGCAAGGGACAAGTCAAAGGTCTGGGGAAGGAGTTCGTCCAAGGGCTGTGGGTGCTTTTGTTTTAATTTCAGCATCAGGGCGAGGACGGAATTTTCAAGGTTGATCTCAGGGGTCTGGGTGCGCTCGTTCAACACGGGGTGGAACCCTTTGTCCCGCCACTCAGAGGTGGTCTCTGCATCAACAAACAAACGGGTGGGGTCGTCGGCGGAGATACGTGACGCGTTGTAGACCAAGAGCTCGGTGGCCCCACGGTCCAGCCCCTCAAAGGAGGTGAGCTTCAGTTGACACGGGGCGTCATAACAGCTGTGACACGCGCTGCACCTGTTTTCCAAGATGGGTTGAATATCTTCAAAATAGGTGATGTCTTCCCTGGGGGCCATATCAACCCGGGACACCGCACGCTCCGGTCCGAATTTTTTATCAAAAACCTTTGCCTGGCGCACACTGCACCCAAAGAGAAGCAGTGCCACACACAGCACCACCACAAGACACTTCCCTTTCACTGGAACCTCCTTGTTTCTTGATATGATCTAATAATGTTGCCTTGTGTGATCAAAGCTGGGTCTAAAAACGTGCCTCCGGCGGCAAGGTGAGCCACCTTGAAAGCTGGTTACGTATGCGCTTTGCCCCTCGTTTCTCGGGGCAAATCACATCCGTCTTCAAGCATGAATTTATCGGGCTTATTCATAAAAAACTGTTTATCAAATTCTCTTGAAATTGTTGATCTATAACTTCGGCGGCTCGTCTTTGAAATGAGCTTCAAATATTTTTCGGTTGCCGTATCCTTTTCTCTCAGCCTCTGCGGAGCTGAGAGAAAAGGAGGCAGCAAACTCGTTAATCCTGCCAATATTCGGTGAATCAATCTGATAGCATTTGAAGGCTGTTTGCTAAACGTTTCAGGTCTTTGTCTTGCGGCTGTGCTTACGGCGGTAATATTGACCTGGTTCGTTGCCCCGAAGTCTTCGTTCACTCTAAAATCAGGGGGATCAAGGTCAATGTTTTGTTGCGTGGAACGCACCCTACGGGCTCCGGAGCCTCAAAGGATCATGACTTGCTCGATCTACTCTGACTATCAAAAGGTTTGCTCGTCAGAAATGGTCGGGATCATCATATCCATGGGCATCCCACCACCACCGTAGGGTGCATTTTATGCACCATGTTCGATCCACCAATGGCTTTGATTTAATCTGAAATCATACTGATATCAGGCCCCGTTTTTAAAAACAAAAAGCTGTGGCAACCCGCTTTCGAGGTGTCACACTTCGTTGCCGAAGTTGTTGTTCACGGGCGCAGCCCATCAGCGGATGTGATCGGCCCGAGGAACGAGGGGCGAGAGCATTTGCGAACCTGGGATCCAAGGGCTCAGCCCTTGGCCGCCGGAGGCATCGTTTTTGTAACAGTTTCATTGCAATCGAATCTGGTCAATGGCATCCGGTTTAAACGGCACAAACTCGGGTATGTTGGCCGCCATTGTGGGGTGGCTGAATCTTGAAAGCCGAGTGGCCGGAGAGTCCACGCCGTTTTCGTCCACATGGGTCAGGTAAAGCTCCGTGTACATGGAGCGGTTTTTGGATGCGAAGGCAAGCCATCTGCCGTTGGGGGACCAGGTGTGCCAGGAGTTCATGTTGGTGCGGTTGCAGGTCATCCTCCGGGCTGCTCCGCCGCCGGCCGGGACAATGTAAAGGGCGCTATCCGGTTGGAGCATCAAGCCGCTGCGGCTTTGGGTGAACACAACCCATTTTCCGTCCGGTGACACCCGCGCAAAGGAGTTGCTCATGCCGTTGTTGCTTGCACCTTTTAAGGGGGCGGGCTCTCCCCCTTTGCCGTTGTTAAATGGTAACCGGAAAATGTCGAAATGAATGGGGAACCGGGCGTTGAGCTGCTGAATGGGCAGGCTTGACCTCAGGGTTTTTATGTCCCCCAAATCCGGGTGGTAGGCGTTTGCTGTCTCTGCCCGGGAAAAAAGAAGGGCGGATTCGTCGGGATACCAGCTGGGGTCGGTGTGGACATAGTCCCAGTCCTGGGCTCCGGTCAGGGGGGCAAAGGTTTCGTCTTGTCGGTCATAGACTCCTAAAAATCCGAAGGTCGGGAAAAAGAGCTGGGAGTAGGCCGGGTCCCCTGAGAGTACCATGAGGCTGATCTCATTGACGGGGCTCGCCAGGAAACGCCCGGTGGGTGAGAGTTTGGCAAAGCTTCCCCGGGTGTCGGGGAAAAAGGGCGGCTTCGGGTAGTCCGTCCAGGTCATGACGTCATCATTTGTGATGGTCATGGATTCAGACACGGGCTTGACCCAGTGGGCACCGCCGTCTCCGGCCACATTCATCTCCATGGCAAGAAGGGATCCGTCGGCACTGGTTTGGTGGCAGCCGCTGCAGACCGGCTGATTCTCCATGACGGTTTTCGGCGGATGGGTATCACTCACATCTCCCAGCTTCCAGGTGATGCACCTGACGTAGTCTTCGGTCTGCTGATAGGGCAGCGGCAGCTGGCGGTACAAAATGGCCGCACCCACGGCGTCTTTAGACATATAAAAGCGGCTGCTTGCCGAGGCAAAAAGGGTTTCGGACGCATCCCCACCCAATCCATGGATGTGAATCTCTACTGGTTTGTCGCCGGCCTGTTCTTTGACTTTTTGCCAGGTGCTTTCGCTTGGTTGCCAGGGAGATCCCTTGGAGAAGGCGTACATCGGGCTGCCAAGGGAGGGTGTGAGTTCAATGAGCCAGCGTTGAATGCCTTCTGTTTGAGTTGCCCATTCAAACTCCGGAGGGGCCATGTCTCTTGGGTAGATGGCTCCGGGAAGGGGCTCCAGCAGATGAATGGAACCGGTGGGGTAAAGGGCCTCTTTTTTATTAAGGATGAGGCGAACCTGGCTGATCGTAGAGCCAGAATCGCTGAGGGGCTCTTGCTGGGTTCTGTTTCCCGCACAATGTGTACACAGCACAGCGCACGACAAGAGGCATATCCATAGAATTCGTTGCATGCTCACCCCTTCGTTATCACAGGCTGCTCACACGGTTCTGCAGGCGCTTGATCTCGTCAATTTTTCCCATGACCACGAGTGTCATGCCGGTGGTCAGTGTGGTGTTCGCTTTGGGGTTGAAGGTGATGGACTCTTCATCCTTCAGGCCCAGGACCAGAAGGTCGTACTCTTGCCTCAGGTCGGTCTGGCAGAGTCGCTTTCCGGAAAGGGGGGACCCATCAACGATGGGCAACTCGTGGATTCTTAAAGGGCCCTTTTCGCTTCGGAGCATCTGGTCGAGGAAATCCACGGCAGCGGGACGGATCATCTCCGAGGCCATGCGCAGGGCACCGATGGTGTTGGGGGCGACGATGCTGTCTGCCCCCGCCATGCGGAGTTTGGGCTCGATTTTGGGGTCGCTCACCTGTGCCACAATTCGAAGGCTTTTATTCATCATGCGGGCCGTCATGGTGACGTAGAGGGTGTCTTTGTCCTGGGGCAGGGCGATGACCACCCCTTTGGCGCTCAGGATGCCGGCTTTTTCCAGGCTTGCGTCATCCGTGGGGTCACCCTTGATATGAAGGAGGTGTCGTCCCTCCAGGCACATGGCCAGCCTTTCGGGCTCCTGCTCGATGATCACCACTTCCTCCCCGCTGATGATGAGCTCGTCGGCTAAGGGGCGGCCCGTTTCTCCTCCTCCCACAAGAATGATGTGCCCGGTGAGGCGATCGATTTTTTTGTTCATACGTCTTCTCCTTCGGACACCTGAAAGTTCGCCCTCGATCAGAAGGGCTGTGATGGAGCTGATGGCATACAGGATAAACCCCATGCCAAAGGTGATGAGGCCCATGGTGAAAATCTGGGCAGGAATGCTGCTGGAGACGTTCAACACCTCTCCGTAGCCGACACTGGTGATGGAGATAACCGTCATGTAGAGACAGTCGATAAATCGTGCCTGCCCTTGAAAGAGGAGGTAATACCCCAGGGTGCCGATGGCGACAACGAGCAGAATGACCAATAGAAAGGTGGTGAGTCGTTTCTGAATCATGGATCATGCCCTTCGTCAAAGATGGAAACGCAAGCCTTCTATGGTTAAAGTGTATGGAAAAAGCGGGCCTCCGGCGGCGAGGGTGGCGAAGCCTCTTTGGGAGAAACACCTTGAAAGCTGAGGGGTGATACGTGACTGCAAGACACGCATCAAACGCCGTGGATAATAGACTCGGCGCTCCCTGATCTCTCTGGTTTATCAGGGAATGTTGCCGTGAAATTCTGTCTCTTTTCATAGCATATGAAGAGGCACTGTGATGTTAAAAATATGGGGGGCTATGGTATTCGTTGCTGTGGGGGAGACGGTTGGCACATCATTATATAATTAATGCAGGCCAGAAGAGCCTTGAAATGCCCGGGGTCGACTGTCTGGCCATAGCGTTTTGAAATATAGCGTACGATGTAACTGTTCAGCGCTAAAAAAAAACAGCCTCCGGCGGCAAGGTATGCCACCTTGAAAGCATATAACGGATATGATTTGCCATGGGAACGAGGGGCAAATCACATCCGTCTTTGGCTGTCATATGCTATTGAAAACAAACAAAACCTGTTTGGCAACCTTTTCAAAAGGTTGGCCCCCGGCAGGGCCGCCGGAGGCACTGTTCGCGAGCTTTTTAGTGCTTTTCAGCCTCGGCAAAGCCGAGATCAAAGGCCTTCAGGTTCATGTCCACAAAGGCTTTCTTGGTCTTTGTGGCGATGGCTTCGCGGATGGCATCTGCGCTGAGGGGCAGGATGCCGGTCTGGATCAGGGCGCCCAGGAGCACCATGTTCACGGAAAGGACGTTGCCCGCCTCTTCGGCCAGTTTCGTGGCGTCAAAAGCGATAAGGCGTTTGGTCTTCTCGGCGAGAAGGGTGGTCACGGTCTCGATCTCCGGGTACTCTCCTTTGCCGATGGCCACGGTGAAGGGGGGCAGGGGAGAGAGGCTGGTGATGGTCACCGTCTCTTTGTTGCAGCGTCCGAGGGCGCGAAGGGCCTCGCAGGGCTCAAAGCTGACGAAGACGTCGGCTTCGCCGTCGGAGATGATGGTGCTGTCGGCATCGCCGAAGACGATGGAGGACTCCACCACACCGCCCCTCTGGGCCATGCCGTGGATCTCGCTCATGCGCACGGGGATGTCCTGCATCAGGGCCGCTTCGCCCAGAACTCGGGATGCGAGGAGGTTTCCCTGGCCGCCCACCGCCACGATGATCAGTCTTTTGGTATCCATATGGGTGTCACCTTGTTTGCTGTAAGGCGAAAAATGAAATGCACAAAGCTGCCTCCGGCGGCCAGGGGATGATCCCCTGGACCCCAGGTTGCATCCACGATTTTCCCCTCGTTCCTCGGGAAAAATCATGGATGCCTTGATTGCAGGTTGTGGATTTGTTCTTCTCGCCTAAGTATTTTGACGAAGACGCTGCTGAGTATATGTGCAGCAGAGTCGGTGTCGTTCATGGAGCCAGGTCGCCTACTTCTTGACAGGCATGATGGCGTTTTCAGGGCAGATCTGGGCACAGATGGAGCATCCGGCGCACATATCCTCGATGATACGTACCCTGCCGCCTTCGGTGGTGAATGCGGGACAGGCGATGGTATCGATGCAGTCCCTGTGGTCCTTGCACTTCTCGGGGTTCACCTGGAACTTCTTGCCGGTGAGCTGCTTGAGGCTCTTGGCGTAGAGGGTGCACTTCTCCTTGGCAATGACAACGGAGACCCCTTCGAACTCCACGGCCTCTTTGATGGCGGCGGCGCTCTTCTTGAGGTTGTAGGGACGCACCACGGAGACGTGCTTGACGCCTGCGGCTTTCACGAGCCCCTCGATGTCGATGGAGTTGTACCCTTCAAAACCCATCTCGTCCATGTCCACGCCGGGGTTGGGCTGGTGGCCCGTCATGCCGGTGATGCGGTTGTCGAGGATCACCAGGGTGAAGTTGTGGTTGTTGAACACGGCATTCATCAGGCCCATGATGCCGGAGTGGAAGAAGGTGGAGTCTCCGACAAAGGAGATGACCTTCTTGTCCGTCACCGTAGAAAAACCAGCCGAGGTGCTGGTGGAGGCGCCCATGCAGAGCACGAAGTCTCCGGTGGAGAGGGGGGGCATGAAACCCAGGGTGTAGCAGCCGATGTCCGAGGGGAACATCACGTCCATGCCTTCGGTGGCCTTTTTCACGGCGTAGAAGGTGGCCCTGTGGGAACACCCGGCGCACAGGTTGGGGGGCCGGTTGGGCATGGGGGGAACGCCTTCAAGGTTGACGCTCTCGCTGGCCACGGGGGCCAGGTCAAAATAGGAAGCGAGGACGTTGCGAACCATTTTGGGGTCGAACTCGTAGAGGCGGGAGAAGAGTTTTTCGCCCTTGCCGCAGATGGGCATGGTGAGGCCGTTCTCCTGGGCCACGGCTTTCACAGCCTCTTCCATGACGGGCTCGCCCTCTTCCACGATGAGAACTTTCTCACAGCCTTTGATGAAATCGAGGACCAGGTTTTTGGGCATGGGGAGGGAGAAGCCGAGACGAAGGACTTTCACGTTGTCTGTGGCGCCGAGGTCGGCCAGGCCGTCCTTGACGTAGGTGTAGCTGACGCCGTTGGCGATGACACCCAGGGTCCCCTTACCGTCCACCATGTTCATGGGGGAGGTGCAGGCCATCTCTTCGGCCTTGGCAAGGTTCTCCAGGAGCTTGACGTGGAGCCCTCGGGAAACGGCGGGGACGGTGACGCATCGCATGGGGTCGCGTTCAAAGTCGCCCTTGGTGACGGGCTTTTTGATGTCGCCCAGCTCCACCACGCCGGTGGAGTGGTTGATTCGGGTGGTGGTGCGAAGGATCACGGGCTCGCCCAGGGTCTCGGAGAGTTCAAAGGCCTGCTTGGTCATCTCCTTGGCTTCGGCAACGGAAGAGGGCTCAAGAACCGGGAGACCGGCAAGCTTGGCGTAGTAGCGGTTGTCCTGTTCGTTCTGGCTGGAGAACATGAAGGGGTCGTCGGCGGTGAGGATGACCATGCCGCCTTTGACGCCGATGTAGGCCAGGGTCAAAAGGGCGTCTGCCGCCACGTTCATTCCCACATGTTTCATCACACACATGCTTCGTACGCCGCAGTTTGCAGCTGCCGCCGTCACTTCAACGGATACTTTTTCGTTGATGCTGTACTCGAAATAGAGATCGCTCTCTTTCGACATCTGAAAAAAGTTGAGGGAAATTTCTGACGACGGTGTCCCGGGATAAGAGGCGGTAAACGCAGCGCCGGCTTCGATGGCGCCCCGTGCAATGGCCTCGTTGCCCAGCATGAGCATCTTCTGGCCCGGGTTGTCTGTGAGAAGCTTGTGCATGGCAAAATTCCTTATGGATGGGTGTTGACGTTCTCGTTAAAGTTAAATCCTTATTTTTTTAGACGCGATAGGCCCGAATGTCAAGGGTTTGGGAAGCCGCATAGCGGCAAAACAGTAAAGGGCACCGCCGGGCGGACTTGAGGAAAACGCCACGGCCGCAGTATATAATAAGGAGGCGTCGCAGGCGTATCGAGTTTGTTAAGCCCTCGTCACAGTCAGGCTACGCAGCGTTCTTGCCTTGCATGGCTTTGCCACCATTGGTGCTGGGCAATGGGCTTTCGGTGTGGGGTTTGCCTGATGTGACTTCGTCACCCTCACCGCTGAAGGCACATTTTTCCTTCGGCCTTAATCAGTGAATGCACCGGCTGTCAGTTGTGGTTGACCAGATTTTGAAGAAGGCTGCCTGTTTACGTGATGATTATAAAAAGAGGACCATCTGGCATGGTTTTTTATATCGGAGGTGTACCTTTTTAAAGCCGTGTTCTTTTCGGCGCAGATGGAGGCAGAAAGATGGTTCGAAAATGAACAAGATGTTCGTTTGAAGGGGTAAAAATGTGCGGAAATGTTCGGCTTGGAAAACCTTGCTCCTTCAATGCCCAAAAGCCTTTACAACCCCTCGGCTTTTACACTATGACGGTGTGTAAAATGTCAGAGAACGGGTCCCGTGGTGCTGTTTTTCCTAAGGGAACAGACGCTTGAGAGGGGCCCGCCACCATATATTTAAGCAACGGTGTCGATATGTTAACGTCGGCCCGGTTGCCGGGGAAATTTGATGCAATCCATGGATAAGCCGGCCGTGTTTGTTCTGGCCACTCGAAACAGCGGAAAAACTGAAGAAATCCGGGCGCTCCTGAAGGGGTATCCGGTGGAGTTGAAGAACCTTGACGACTTCGGGCCCATTCCCGAAGTGATCGAGGATGGTGAGACGTTTGATGATAACGCCTACAAAAAGGCGAGTTTTACGGCTCGCGTTCTGGGTCTGCCTGCCATCGCCGATGATTCGGGGCTGGTTGTTGAGGCCCTGAATGGTGAGCCCGGGGTCTATTCGGCCCGATATGCCGGAGAGGATGCTGACGACGCTGCCAATAACGCCAAGCTTCTGGAACAGATGGCTGGTGTTGAGGATCGCAGAGCTGCGTTTCAGTGTGTTATCTCCATTGCCGTACCCACAGGGGCGGCGCTCACCTACGAAGGCCGCTGCGATGGGGTTATCGCACAGGCGCCTTCCGGGGAGGGTGGCTTCGGCTACGACCCGCTCTTCTATTGCCCCGACAAAGAGAAAACCTTTGCGGAGCTGAATCTGGAAGAGAAGGGCGAGATCAGCCACAGAGGCCGGGCTTTAAAAGAGGTGGCAAACGAATTTGACAAGATTCTGACCTGGCTTGAGATCCATATGCCGGTTCAGGAGAGGTTTGAGTGCAAGGGAGGGTGTTCCTGATGAACACATGAACCTGCTTCGGCAGGTTTTTTTGCCGCCTTTACAAATTCAGAACAACCAATTTTTACGATGTATTCAAATTCCAACGTATGATGATTTAATGGAGCCTTTCCTGCCGTTTTTGTCCGCATGGGGTTGCGGCGATACGGCGCGTGATAAGGTCGGGTGTGGGGTATTGCCCGGCGATGGGGAAGGGGACATTGGGTTGTCATCACATTTCAGGATCAGGATCAACATGGCACAGAAAAAAGAGATGATTGGGGGAATCGAGACCTTAGAGGAGGCCATGGCCCTTCTCGAGGCACGCATGGACGCTGAGACCTTGGCGAAACTGAAACAGATTCGCACGAAGGACGCAGTGATTACCATCGCCAATGCGGCGAAGCTCTGCACGCCGGACAGCATCTTCATCAACACGGGCTCAGAGGAAGATCTCTGCTTCATTCGTGAAGGCGCGCTGGCTGCCGGTGAAGAGGAAACTCTTCCCATGCCGAAGCATACCTTCCACTTTGAACTCAAAGAGGAGCAGGGCCGCATCACCGATCGCACCTTCTACCTGGCTGAGCCCGATGAGAAGGTAAGCTCCCTTGCCAACCGCATTGATCGAAGCGAAGGCCTTGCCGACGTGAAGACCAAGATGGGCGGCATCATGAAGGGCATGACCATGATTGTGGGGCTTTACATGCGCGGTCCCGTGGGGGCCTTTGCATCCAACCCCTCTCTTCAGATCACCAGCTCTTTTTACGTGACTCACAGCGCGGAGCTGCTTTACCGAAACCGTTTCAACGATTTTGACAACGAGGTGGAGCGTCTCGGGTACTTCTACACCAACATCCACTCCCAGGGCCTGAACCGAAGTGAAGACCTGCCCAATGCGCGGGTCTACATGGACCGGAACGATCAGACCACCTACTCCATCAACTGCACTTACGCGGGCAACACCCTCCTGATGAAGAAGGGCAACCACCGCTTCTCCGTTGACAAGGCCGTGAAGAACCGAGGCAACGAACTCTCTGAGCACATGTTCATTACCGGCATCGAAGGCCCCGGCAGCCGCACCACCTGGTTCGCCGGCGCAGCCCCCAGCGGGTGCGGCAAGACCACCACGGCCATGGCCGGTCACCACTTCGTGGGTGACGACCTGGCTCAGATGTGGATTGCCGAGGACGGCACCGTGCGCAGCATCAACCCTGAGTCCGGTATCTTCGGAATCGTGGAAGACGTCAACATGGAGGGCGATCCTGGCCTGATGCCTCTGCTCCGCGAGGAGAAGACCGAGGTCATCTGGTCCAACGTCCTTATTGATGAAAACAACGTGCCCCAGTGGACCGGCAACGGCGAAGCAGCCCCCACCAAGGGACGCAACTTCCAGGGTGAGTGGGAAGCTGGCATGGTTGACGAGAAAGGCAAGGCCGTTCCCGTCTCCCACCCCAACGCCCGTGCCACCATCGTGGCCAGCGCCCTGGCCAACTACTCCCCTGCCTCCGAAGATCCCAACGGTGTGGAGACCAGCGTCATCACTTACTCCGGTCGTGATGCCGATACCATGCCCCCTGTCTGGGTGGCCAGGAACTCCGATCACGGCGTTGCCATCGGGGCTTGCATCGTCTCTGCGGCGACTGCCACAGAGGTTGGAGCCAGCGGCGTGAAGCGTGCTCCCTGGGCCAACGCTCCGTTCATTCCCGGCGCACTGGGCGAGTACATGGACGCTCAGTTTACCTTCTGGGCCAATGAGCGTATCACCGCCGGCAAGCGTCCCCTCATGGCAGGCCTCAACTACTTCCTGACCCACAAGGCGCGCGGCGGCGAGTCCACCAAGCTCCTGGGCGAGAAGCGGGACGTGAAGGTATGGCTCTCATGGCTTGAGCGCCGATTCCACGGTGAAGTGGGCGGCATCGACACCCCCATCGGAATCATTCCCGAGTATGAGGACCTCAAGGCCCTGTTCGCCGATATCCTCGACAAGCCGTACCCCATTGAGCTCTACACCAAGCAGTTCTCCATCTACGTGGACAACATTGTCTCCCGTATCGACCTCCAGAACGAGGCCTACGGCAAGGAGGCGGACATTCCTGCCCGTTTCTTTGACGTCCTCAAGGAGCAGAAGGCAGGTCTTGTGGCCCTCAAGGAGAGCTTCGGTTCTGTCGTGAGCCCCCTTGACCTCAAAGAGAAAAACGCCGCCTAGGTTTTTCCCTCCGGCGCAAGGGGATGATCCCCTTGACCCCAGGTTGCACCCGGTTTGCCTTGGCTCACCGGGTGCGTACCGTGTAAGATGACGTCAAGCTGTTTCAGGGTATACCGGCCCCGTTCGATACATGTATCGAACGGGGCTTTTTTTTGTTGGGGATGGTTTAAGCCGGACTGTAAACCTTTCGTCTGTGGCAATGCCACCCTTGTTATACATTACGGGCGAAGTCCGTCAGCGAATGTGATCGGCCTGAGGAACGAAGGCCGGGAGCATTCGCTCTCCGCTTTCGAGGTGGCTCACCTCGCCGCCGGAGGCGCGCTTTTTTAGAATCGCGTGCCTCGCTGTGGCAATTCTGATATGGGTGGTGGGCAGCGGATTGTTATCAATTGAATGTGGAGGTGTTATGTCCCAGTTGGACTGGATGATTGTCGGGGGGTATCTTCTTTTCAGCGTGGCGCTGGGTCTCTATTTTTCCCGGCGGGCTTTGAAGAGTGTGGACGACTATTTTGTCTCCGGACGTTCCTTTCCCTGGTGGCTGGCGGGTGTCTCCATGGTGGCCTCGGCCTTTGCCATCGACACTCCCTTGGGTATCACAGGGTTGATCGCGGAAAACGGCATTCCGGGCGTGTGGTTCGCCTGGTCCTTTGTGCTGGGCGGGGCAGGGACCCTGGGCGCCTTTCTTTTTTCGGCCATGCTCAGGCGTTCGCGCATCATTACGACGGCCGAGCTCATCGAGCTGCGGTACTCCGGCCCACAGGCAGCGGTGTTGAGGGCTTTTAAGGGTGTTTATTTCGGCGTGTTTGCCAATGCCATCACCCTGGGGTGGATTTTAAAGGCGGTGTGGACCCTGTCCGAGGTGGTGGTGCCGGGGGTGAACCGGGACCTGCTGCTGTTTGTGCTTTTGCTTTTTACATTGATCTATACGGCCATGAGCGGGCTCTGGGGCATCGCGGCCACTGACTTTATTCAGTTTATCATCGGCAGTATCGGGTCGTTCCTGCTTGCCTTTTACGCCTGGCGCTATATCGGTGGCATCGACCAGGTGGTGGCCGGGTTCACGGCAAAATACGGGGCAGCGGATGCCGCCTTTCGTCTCTCCTTCCTGCCGGAGGTGGGGACGCCCTTTTTTGTCACCTTTGTGGTGTTCATGACCCTTAAGTGGTGGGGAAACCCGCCTCCCGCCATTACCCAGCGGATCATCGCGTCGAAAGATGAGAAAGACGCGTCCCTTGCCACCCTCTTTTTTGCCGTGGTGGCCTTCGGGTTCAACTACTGGCCCATGATTTTTGCGGCCATGGTCTCCCTCATCGCCTTCCCTGACGCCTCCAGCCCTGAGATCGGTTACGCCATGCTGGTGACGACGCTTCTACCCTCAGGATTGCTCGGATTGATGATGGCCTCGCTTATGGCCGCCTTCATGTCCACGGTGGACACCCATATCAACTATGGCGCCTCTTATATGGTGAACGACATCTATCGCCGCTTCATGGTGAAAGATGCCTCAGAAAAGCATTATGTGCGGGCTTCCCAGGTAAGCACGGTGATCATGCTTCTTGTGGCGGTGGCTGTGGCCTATAACCTCGATTCCGTGGCCGATGCCTGGTATTATATGTCGATGATTACAGCCGGATACGGTATCCTGATTGTGATCCGATGGTTCTGGTGGCGGGTCAACGCCTGGGCGGAGATCACAGCCCTTGCAGCGTCGGGGATTACCAGCACCCTTCTCTCGCCCAAGTTTGCCAAGGCCTTGGGGTACTGGGACGCCATCCCTCACATAAGGTGGCAGTACCGCTTCCTTATTGTGGTGGGGGTCTGTACGGTGAGCTGGCTTGTGGTCTGTTTTTTGACAGAACCCGACGACGAGGCACACCTGGTGGCGTTTTGCGAACGAGTGAAACCCTTTTCCGCCTTCTGGGGCCCCATTTACAGAAAATATCCTCACATTGAATGGCGGCCCGATTTCGGCAAGGCCTGCATGCTTTGGGGGGGCGGCGCCATTGGGGTCTACAGTTTCTGCTTTGGGATGGGTAGCTTCATGTTTCTGCGATTCGGCCAGGGAGCTCTGCTGATGTCCATTGCCGGTGTGATCGCTTTTCTGATCATCAAGGTCTGGAGACCGTAAGGCCAGAAGCCTCGCAAAGCTTCCACCTGTTTGCCCACGGGTTCAAACGTTTGTTCCTGGCAGGGTCGCCGTGGGCAATTGTTTTGACAGATGGGCTGAGCGGCCTTATCTTGGTTGGTTTTAATAAAACGCCAGTAATTATTCAGTTATGCCTCCGGCGGGTCGCTTTTTGAAAAAAGCTCCGCAAAAACTTTCCGGTTGCTGCATCCTTTTCTCTCAGCTCCTGCAGGAGCTGAGAGAAAAGGATGCAGCATACTCGTTAAACCAGAACCCTATGGTTTGCAAATGTTCGGAGAAGCAGCCAATTAGCTCTTAAGGACTGTTTGTCAAACTTTTCAAAAGTTTGGCCCCCGGCAGGGCCGCCGGAGGCAATGTTGATCTGAATAGTTACAAAAGCCAGAGAAATAATTTGAATGAATCCGGGTACCCCGGTACCATGTCATAGAGGAACCAACGATGAATCTCGAAAAGAAAATGGAATTGAAAGGGAGCCTCTCTCCCGCGGAAGCGGCCCGGTACGAGAGCCGCCTCAAAATTATGGACATGGAGCCGGAGCAGGCGCTGGATGCCATCATCAGTGATCCCACCCCTGCGACCCTGGTGCAATCCTTTCCCCATCAGGATCTTTATTTTCTGGTAAACGACATCGGCGTGGAGGACGCCCTGCCTGTTCTGGCGGTGGCCTCTTCCGAGCAGTGGGAATTTTTCCTTGATGCCGAAGTGTGGCAGCGGGATCTCCTGGATGCAGATGGTTTGACCCGATGGTTTGATCTGCTTTTGAAAGCGGATCCCAATCGATGCGTCAACTGGATGGTGGCCGAGCATACCGCATTTTTTGAAGCTTACCTTGCCCGGTACATCGAGGTCAGGGTCCGGGAGAAGGACGAAGACCCTTCAGATTTCGGACCCGGGTGGTTTACCTTTGATGACTGGTTTTACATCCGTCATCGAGAGATTCCGGAAGGGCCGGTGGAGGATGGCGCCCCTTACATTCACCCGGGCGATCGGAACGACGTGGTGTTCTCCATTCTTCAGACCCTTTCAACCCAAGACCATGCCCGTTTCCAGAGTGTGCTGCTGGAGGCTGTGAGCCTTCTCTCCGCCGAGGTGGAAGAAGAGAGTTACCGCATGCACAATGTCCGTCTTTCCGAAAAAGGATTTCTCCCCTTTGAAGAGGCGCTGGGGGTTTATGTCCCCCTCTCGACGGACGGATTGCAAAAGGGGGTTCGGAAGAGCACGCCCCACGAGGGACCCACGGCGGTCCCGCACTCCCACACCGATGTTGTCAGCGAGGGGACTCTGTTTTCTGACATGCTGGCAGAGGTGGATGACGGGGTGCTTCTCTCTGCCCTTCAGATGGAATTTGCTGTTCTCTGCAACCGGGTGATAGCTGCCGATCAGAAGCCGGTGCGAGAGCGGGCCCAGCTTGCGGGCGTCGTGAAAAAGGTGTGCGGCTATATCTCCCTCGGGCTTGAGGCGCTCAACCGCGACTCTGAAGAGGAGAGACCCCTGGGATCCTGGCTCGTCGAAGCGGGCCTCGAAGAGATTTTCAGGGTGGGGTATGGTCTTGCCATGGGGCTCAAGTTCAAGGCGGAGCGGTGGCGCAAAGAGAGCTGGCTGCTTGGCCAGGGGCTCTCTCTTTCTCTGCTCGGTGAGGCCTGGATGGGGGTTACCGGCGGGTTGCTTCTGAATCGTCCCCTCTACTTCGACAACTACAGCACAGGCGGTCTTTACCGGGAGTT
>Ga0193953_1000816_pt1 | contig 15635 bp, 19 predicted proteins | sample BB_4_MG_FD_140325 | JGI IMG/M metagenome (GOLD analysis project Ga0193953, IMG submission 140325) | Microbial mat bacterial communities from the Broadkill River, Lewes, Delaware, United States - BB_4_MG | ecosystem: Environmental > Aquatic > Freshwater > River > Microbial mats | place: USA... | reverse complement strand
GTACCTTCACCGTAACCAACGGTGGGGTCTTTGGATCCATGTTGAGTACGCCAATTATCAACCCGCCACAATCGGCCATCATGGGGATGCACAACATTGTGGAACGTCCCGTGGCAGTGAATGGCAAAGTAGAGATTCGGCCCATCATGTACCTGGCCTTATCCTACGATCACCGCATTATCGATGGAAAAGATTCAGTAGGCTTCCTGGTAAAAGTCAAAGAGATGATTGAAGATCCCGCAAAGCTTCTGGCTGGAGGTTTCGATCCGGAACAGACAGTGTTGGGATTGTAGAAATATTAGACTCAAAAGAGTTAAAACAAGGATCAAGCTTCAAGATACTTGTTTTTGGAGAAAGCGTTGAAATATGATCAGAGAAGGTCCGGTAACGGACCTTTTTAGAATCCTGAAGGGATTTAATGGCATAGATCCCAATAAAAATAGCTGCAATAAAGATGATCTTCACCCCAGAATTTCCCATGCGCCATCACAAACCCACCTTAATGGTTTCAAACTTACATCCTAAACGCTGATTCTCTCTGTCAGCCAGACGCATGTCGCCCGGTCAACATTTTCCCCTCCTGATTTTGAGGAGGGGTGCCGCAGGCGGGGTGGTTAATAACCCCACAAAAAACTTTCATCCTATTTTTTAATGCCGTAACTTATTTGTTGAATAGCGTAGTGGAAAAGGAAAAATAGTCGATAAGCACGTCCTTAAATACAAAATGACCCGAAGGAGAGGCCTCGTCACGGGAAGGCGTCCAATTGTCACTCCCAAAAATGGCAATGTCGCCTGAAGGAACCCAAATGTCACCGGAAGGAATGCAAATGTCATTGGGAGGAATGCAAATGTCATCCGAAGGAATCCGGCAGTCATCCCCGTTTATCCAAAAGTCAAAGGTAGGAGCACCGGTACCAGGTATATCAATCCTTCCAACATCGAAATGGCAAAGAAACGAATCATGCTCCATGTAGTTTTTCCAGTATGAACCACTAAAAGGATTGAAAAAATGGGAAGAAAAAGTAAAAATTCCGAAGCTGCCATCCTTGACCAGTATGGCATCGCCTTGTACAATGTGGAAGAGCAACCCGCTATTGCGGCCTCTATGGCCGAATTGGGTTATGACAAGGACACCATTGAAGTGGGTAGAACTTTGTTTGATAAGGCAACTTTGGTGCACAATCAAAACAAGGTAGAAGACGATGAAACCAAAGAAGCCTATCGCAGCTTTGATCAAACAAAACAAGATCTCACCAACCTGTATCGTCTGCACCGCAAAAAAGCAAAGATTATTTTCAAGGATGAACCTGTAATTTTGAAACGATTAGCCATTAATGCGGCCATGCCCAGAACCTATGTCAACTGGGTGGAAGCAGTTCAGAAATTTTATGACGAGATTTCAAAGGAGGAAGCTTTGCAAACCCGTTTGGTTCGATTAAAAGTAACCAGCGAAGAAATAGCCCGGGGGGGGCAATACCTGCTTCAACTGAAAGAGGTACGGGCAAATTACCTGCGCGAAGTAGGGGAGTCGGAAGAATCCACCAAGCTGAAGGATGCCGCTTTGGCCGAGATCGATAGCTGGATGTCAGAATTCTATGCCGTCGCCCGCTTCGCCCTCGAAGACCAGCCTCAACTCCTCGAAGCCCTGGGAAAACAGGTTAAAAGTTAATACAAAAAAAGGAGCCAATAGCTCCTTTTCTTTTGTTCTTTAATATCGGCTTTTTTTAACTTTAGCCTTTAGCCTTTAGCCTTTAGCCTTTAGCCTTTAGCCTTTAGCCTTTAGCCTTTAGCCTTTAGCCTTTAGCCTTTAGCCTTTAGCCTTGCTAACAGCTAACAGCTTTTTCACCTAATCCGATTCATCGACTTCACCAAAGCCTCATCCTTACCAATGGCGCGCATAGCCAGAAAAGTCAGCACCATGCTGATCAAAGGAAAGACCATTGGAATATGATAAGATACCTCAGTAGCCAACTCTTTTCCGCCCTGATGGCCTAAGAAATAAATCATAACAGAGGTACCCAGTAACAAGCCCAGGTTTAAGCCACACAAACGAATTTGAATCATCCGTTTCTTAAACAGGAAAATGGTGGCTAAGCTTACCAAAGTGGCGGTCGCTACTAAAATAGCCAGTGCAATGGTTGGTATGGCAACTTCACTGTTTTCGGCCATGGGGTAGATGCCGCGATAAATTAACTTGAATTGGTCAGCGCCAAGGGTGGCCAGATCCAGAAAAAATAAGCTGCCGGTCAAAACCACAGCCACTAATAAAAAGATAGTTTGAATGCGTTGTATCATAATACCAGGTTTTTCAATTTTCAATAGTGGCAGCGAATTTAAGATTTTTCAGGGGCATTCGAAAATGTCTCTTTAAGCAAGTGAACGGTTTTTATGCAGGTAAAAATCGTAAGTGGTTTTAATGGTTGTAAGCCTGAATCTTATCGTCACTCTATTTGGACAGGGCGGAGGAATGTTTATAAAATCTTCACGCGTAATCCACCTGAAAATCGAAAAAAAATCATTAATTTGAGGTTTTAACCTAAGGATATGCACAGAATAGAAGAATCTGAATTAATTATAAACCCGGATGGCAGTATTTTTCACCTGCACCTCAAGCCGGGCGAAATTGCTGAAAATATCATATTGGTAGGCGACCCGGGTCGCGTAGATATGGTCGCCTCTTTTTTTGATGAAGTAGAGGTGCGTCGGTCAAACCGTGAGTTTGTGTCCTGCACCGGTTGGTATAATAACAAGCGGATATCAGTAGTGGCTACCGGTATTGGAACCGATAACATTGACATTGTACTGAATGAACTGGACGCCCTGGTGAATGTGGATTTTGAGACCAGGACTGTGAAAGACGAATTAACACAACTGAATTTTGTGCGCATCGGTACCAGTGGGTCTCTGCAAAAAGACATTCCGGTGGACTCATGGTTGTTAAGTGAAAAAGCCATTGGTTTTGACGGGCTGTTGAATTTTTATGCCAATCGCAATGATCAGGCCGATGCCGGTTTTGAACAAGCTTTTAAAGAAGCCTTGGATTGGAATCCTCAACTAACAGCTCCTTATGTCATGGATGCCGGTGATGAGCTGATCAGAAAACTGGACAGCTCGCAGGTAGTTAAAGGAGTGACCATTTCAGCACCTGGTTTTTATGGCCCTCAGGGACGGGTTATTCGTCTGGGCTTAGCCGATGCCAATATCAATGATAAAATCAATGCTTTCCGGCACAATGGTTTCCGGGTAACCAATTATGAGATGGAGTGTTCAGCCATTTATGGGTTGTCAGCTTTAATGGGCCACCGGGCAGCCACCGTGTGTGTTATTATCGCCAATCGCTTGGCGGGAACTTATAGCCAGGACTACAAATCAGTAGTTAAAGAGCTGGTGCAGTATGTACTAAAACAATTAACGATGTAAGCTGTTTTACTACCCTCTCCTTTGAGGAATGGTAGATGTAAGCGATTTTTTGTACCATTAATTACGTTCATTATGGATACAAGTAAAATTAAAGCCTTAATTGCCTTATTGGACGATCCCAATGAAGAGGTGTATTCAACCGTACAGGGCGAATTGCTCAAAGAGCCTATTGATGTGGTACCGGAACTGGAAAAAGCCTGGGAAACATCTTTGGATGGCATGTTTCAAAAGCGCGTGGAGAACATCATTCATACGCTTCAGATGAATGACATCGCCACCGAGGTGAAAACCTGGCTACTCGATGATAAACGGGACCTGTTGCAAGGAGCTTATCTGGTAGCCAAATACCATTTTCCCGAGCTGACCATGGAAGTCGTGAAGGAGAAGCTGGCAGACTTGCGCAAGGATATCTGGATGGAACTCAATGAGCATCTAACATCGCTGGAAAAAATTCGGATTGTGAATCATGTGCTCTTCGATGTGCATAAGTTTTCACGTAACAGTAGCCGTTTTTTAGCACCCGAGAACAACTATCTCAATGAGGTATTGACTTCGCATAAGGGAAATCCCATTTCCTTATCGGTGATCTATTCGCTTTTGTGTCGGGATTTAGGCATGCCGGTGTATGGCGTTAATCTGCCGAAAAATTTTATTCTGGTTTATATGGATGAATCCATCACGCCCGATGAAGGCATAAATAAGGAAGAGGCAACGGTTTTATTTTACATCAACCCAATCAATAAAGGAGCGGTTTTAGGTAGGCGTGAGATTGAATATTTTATTAAGCAGCAAAAATTAAAGCCCGATGAGAGTTATTTTTTGCCATGTGATAATACGGTGATCATTCGCCGGTTATTTAATAATTTAAAGTACGCCTACGATAACAAGGGGGATGAGGAAAAGAAGGAGGAGATTCAAAAAATATTGACTTTATTCGACGATTATTCGTAAAGTCGTTTTTGAATCTAAAATTTAAATCTTAAACTTATGACCTGAAACGCAACTAAATTTTATATACCGAATGGATAAAATATCTCATTTAGAACCTCAGGCGGTATGGGCACAATTCGAAGAAATTCTTAAGGTGCCCCGTCCTTCCAAGAAAGAGGAAAAAATGATCGACTTCCTTATGAAGTTTGCGGAGTCGCACAATTTGGACGCTAAGAAAGATCACGTAGGTAATGTGTTGATCTCAAAACCTGCCACAGCAGGTAAGGAAAACGTTAAAAAAGTGGTTTTGCAGTCGCACATCGATATGGTTTGTGAAAAAAATAGTGAAACCAAACATGATTTCGATAATGATGCCATTAAGCCCTTGATAGAGGGTGAATGGGTAAAAGCCGAAGGAACAACGCTGGGGGCTGATGATGGGATTGGCATTGCTGCTCAAATGGCACTGTTAATTGCCGATGACATTGCGCATGGGCCCATTGAGTGTCTGTTTACGGTCGATGAAGAAACCGGATTAACCGGTGCCTTTGAGTTAAAAGAAGGCTTCTTTGAATCACGTATTCTCATTAACCTGGATTCGGAAGATGAAGGTGAATTGTTTATCGGATGTGCCGGTGGCGTTGATACGCTTGCGGATTTTCAATTCGAAAAGGATACTCCCTCTAAAAATGCCTTTGCATTCAAAGTATCTGTATCTGGCCTGAAAGGTGGTCATTCGGGTGATGAAATTCATAAAGGATTGGGGAATGCCAATAAGATTTTGAATCGTTATTTGTGGGAGATGGCTCGTAAATATGATATGCGTTTAGCTCACATTGATGGTGGTAACCTTCGTAATGCTATTGCACGCGAAGCACATGCTGTTGCGGTGGTGCCGTCTCAGTATAAAGAGCAGGTCAGAGTGGCATTCAATATTCTTTTCCACGATGTGCAGATGGAACTTAAAACAACCGAGCCAGGCTTAAAAATGAAGCTCGAATCGGTAGAGTTGCCTGCCAATGTGATTGATCAAGATACGCAAGATCAATTATTAGGTGCCTTATATGCTTGTCCGCACGGGGTAATTGAAATGAGTCGTGACATTGAAGGATTGGTTGAAACGTCTACTAATTTGGCATCGGTTAAGATGAATGAAGATAAGATTCATGTAACAACCAGTCAGCGTAGTTCTGTCGAAAGTTCTAAGGATGACATTGCCAACATGGTGGAGAGTGTGTTTGAGCTAGCCGGTGCTGATGTCAGACATTCGGATGGGTATCCGGGTTGGACACCTAATACGGACTCTGAAATATTGAAAATCACCAGAGATTCTTACATAAAGTTGTTTGGTAAAGAACCGGTCGTGCGTGCCATTCATGCAGGTTTGGAGTGTGGTTTGTTCCTGGAAAAATACCCGGGTATGGATATGATTTCATTTGGACCTACTATTTTGGGAGCTCATTCGCCGGATGAGCGTATCAATATTGAAACAACGAAAATGTTTTGGGATCACTTACTGGATGTTTTAGATAACATTCCTGAAGCATAAAGCAGAAATACAAAATAGAAAACGCCGGATCAAAAGTCCGGCGTTTTTAGTATAATTCGATCAAAAAATTTTAGGAATGATCGTTTTTTATCAGTGTAGGGAATTTTCCCTTTTCAATCTGTTTTAAGAGATCTGTTTTAGCACTACAGGAACCACATCCGCCGCCACAGGCTCCTGTGTGTTTTTGCGGATAAAACAGTCTCCAAAAGAAAACCATCACTTGCCAAAAAGCCCATGCAACTGCCGCGTATGTTAATAATTCCTGTATCATATCTTTAAATAAGTAAAGATCCAACCTGGTAAACAACAAATGACATCAGCCAGGCCAAACCTGTTGTATAGCCAATGGTAAAGAGTGCCCATTTCCATGAACCTGACTCTTTTTTGATGGCTGCTACGACAGCGACACATGGAAAATAAATCAGGATGAAAATCAAAAATGAAAGGGCAATCAGCGGGCTGAAAACTTGTTTCCCATTAGCATGCTTATCAGCTTTTAGTCGCTCAATCAAATGATCTTGTCCTTCTTTTGTCTCTTCATGTGATTGGTATAACACCGCCATGGTGCTGACGACAATCTCCTTGGCTGCAATGCCTGTTACTAAGCTCACACCCATTTTCCAGTCAAATCCCAAGGGTGCTATAACTGGTTCAATGGATTGTCCCAATCGACCAATGTAGGTCTTCTTTTGATGTTCACTCTTCTTAGCAAGTAACAGTGAATCGGTAATATGGTTCATTTCAGCTTTTAGTTGAGCTTGTTGCTTCTCGCTTGCGCGATCTATTTTATTGGCATAGTTTTGTTCAACATGAGCGATGGCGGCATCGTAATTTGTGGAGTACTCAACGTTTCTTGGGAAATACCCCAGGAACCAAATGATGATCGAAGAGACTAAAATAATTCCGCCCATCTTTTTCAAATACTGCTGCCCTTTGTGCCACATATGGCGAATTGTATTCTTCAGTGTGGGAATACGGTAGGGGGGTAGTTCCATTACGAATGGAACATCATTGTGTTTGAAGATAAACCGCTTAAAAAGACGTGCCATGATAACGGCTAACAGAATGCCGCCACCATAAAGTGAAAAAAGAACAGTGCCTGCATTTTCCGGAAAAAAGGCACCAATGATCAGAATGTAAACCGGTAAGCGGGCACTGCACGACATGAATGGGTTGATAAGCATGGTTAAGATCCTGTTGCTCCGGTCTTCAATGGTGCGGGTGGCCATGATAGCCGGTACATTACAGCCAAATCCCATTACCAACGGAATGAATGACTTTCCATGTAAGCCCATTTTGTGCATGATCTTATCCATGATAAAAGCTGCCCGAGCCATATACCCGGTGTCTTCCATGAAAGAGATAAAGAAAAACAGGATAAGGATATTGGGAAGAAAAACAATGACACCTCCAACGCCGCCTATGACGCCATCGATTAACAAATCTTTAAAGGGGCCATTCGTCATAATTGATTGTAAAAAACCAGAAAGTAAGTCAACACCTTGCTCAATCCATCCCATGGGATATGCTCCTAGCTTAAAAGTGGTCTGAAACATCATCCACATAAAGAAGATGAAAATAGGAAAGCCAAAAAGTTTATGGGTAATAAAGGCATCTACAATGTCTGTTTTTCGGATCCTTGTCTGGGGATTCTCTTTCAAGGTTTCCTTTAGAGCCCCGGCAATAAAACCATATTTGGCATCAGTAATCAGGGTCTCAGAATCTTCATGAGAGAGTTTTTCTACTTTTGCTACCTGTTTGTTGATCTCCTTTAAAAGTGGCTTGTACGATGGGGTCGAATCTAATTGTTTTAAAATCTCCTTATCTTTTTCCAGCGCCTTAATTGCTACAAAGCGGGGTGACATTTTACTTTCCAGGTCACGGTTGGCGTCAATAAGACTTTCAATTCGATCAATGGCCTTTTCAAGCGTATCACCATAATTCACATGAATATGACGAAGTGTGTCATCCCTGTCTTCATATACTTCAATAAGTTTATCAAACAATTCAGTGACCCCGTGCCCCTTGGAGCTAATAGTTGGAATAAGTGGAATCCCAATCATTTTACCCAGAAAGTCATAATCCAAAATATCGCCACGACTCTGTAATTCATCGAACATGTTAAGTGCTCCAACTACTTTTATATCCATATCGATAAGTTGAGTGGTCAGGTATAAATTGCGTTCCAGGTTGGAGCTATCCATAACGTTTACCACAATATCCGGAGCTTCATCCAATATGTGGTTCCGCACGTATACTTCTTCGGGAGAGTAGGCTGAAATGCTGTAAGTGCCAGGTAAATCGTAAATGTTAAAATGATAACCTTTGTGATTGAATATTGCCAATTTGGCATCGATGGTGACACCACTGTAATTACCAACATGTTCGCGTGCTCCACTGGCATAGTTGAACAAGGTGGTTTTTCCACAGTTGGGATTGCCAACTAAAGCAATATTAATAACGTGTATTTTTTCACGAGCGGATTGTTTCAGAATATCATCTGAAAGAGTTCCTTGGAAAGTCTGTGGTGTTAATTGTCTGGCTTCCTCTATCGTTATTATTTCAACAAGCTGAGCTTCACTACGGCGTAGTGATACTTTGTAATCGAGTATTTTATATTCTATCGGATCTTTTAGAGGTGCATTTTTAATCACAGTCACTTTTTTGCCTTTCACAAAACCCATTTCAGTAATGCGTTTGCGGAAAGCTCCGTGTCCCTTCACCTTTATAATAACTCCCTCTTGTCCGTTGGTAAGTTCAGATAACTTCATTAAAAATTGGCCAAATATTGAAACGTCCCCTCATAAATTACGTTTACAAAAATAACTTAGTAAATGGTCTGCTCCAATACCTAAATGTGGGGATTTTAAAAATTATTTGAAAAGATTGTATTGGAGGGGATTTTTATAATTTTAAACCGAAATAAAAATAGTTAGTCATATGGATGTATCGAACGCGTATAATAAAATACAGGAGCAGCTAAAAAAACATCCTGAAAGTATTGCTGTTCTGGAACATGAAATTGATATTGCGCTGCAAATACAATATTTCAAAGAAAGCAAAGCGATAAAGAAAGAGTTGGATTCACAGGAGGTGTTAAGTAGTAAAGATTTGTTGTTTGAGAATGATTTGACTTTAGAGCAAAAACGTAAATTACTTTCAAAATTAGCTTCGGTTAACGATGTTGAAGCATATCGGACCATTGAAAAGTATCTGAATCACTCCAGTGAATCTCTTAAAGAGTGGACAATATTGGCCTATCAGGAAAGTAAGATGCTAATGGAAAGTTCCTTGTTGGATCAGGCGCCCTTGTTCATCTCAACCGGTTTAGGAGGAAAAGGTAAGAAGTTACGTTATTTTATAGTAGTTATTACTCGTGACAAGCGTCCTTTGTCTGAACTTCATCAAAGTATTATTCGCAGTGAGTTTGAGTTTGGTTTTTCTGGCCAGGGCGCTGAATTAGAGAATGTTGATTTTTATGGATATATGGCAACTATCACAGGGGTAGTGCCTTTAAGCGTTGGTCTTAAAGATTTATTAGCAGGCATCGTTAAGCAATGTAATGAATTAGGCGATTTTTTGAGTCCGTCGTTTATGGTGACTAATGTGAAAAAGATGTCTTTTGAAGAAATTGAAAAAGCCATCTTGGAATATGAAGAAAAGAATTGCAACAATAGTAGAGTAGATGAAAATGGGAGTGAAAATTAAAGAGAAACAAGTTAATATAGCCGTACAGGTTTTACCGTTTAGTAAAGAGTATGATGTTTATCCAATTGTGGATGAGGCTATACGTATTATTAAAGAGTCCGGAGTAAAGCATCGGGTGACTCCATTTGAAACAGTTATGGAAGGTCAATATGGAGCATTAATGGATGTTGTGGCTCAAGTACAGGAGGTATGTTATGAGGCAGGAGCTGATAGTGTTCTTTGTTTTGTGAAAATTCAATCCCATTGCTCTAAAGCTGTAACTATTGAAGACAAAACAGGAAAGTATGATAAATAAAAAAAGGCTGTCTATGACAGCCTTTTTTTATGCTTGTTTCATTTATTTACTCGCTTAGGTCTTCAAACTCAACGTTTGTGTATTCTGCAGCTGGCACCGCTTCTTCCATCTCGGGCACTAGCAATGCTTCACCTTGATGCTCTTTGATGTATCCTACAACCTCTTTCAGTCCATCTGCAAACTTATCAAAATCTTCTTTGTACAAAAATATTTTGTGTTTTTCGAAATGATACCTTCCTTCTTGGTCAAATCGTTTTTTGCTCTCGGTTATGGTCAGGTAATAATCGTTTTTCCTGGTCGCCTTAACGTCAAAAAAATAGGTTCTTTTTCCCGCTCTAACTGCTTTCGAAAAGATTTCTTCTCTGTCATTCTTTTCAAAACCTTCTTTTTTTTCAAATCCTTCCATCTTCTTATTTTTGTTTAGGAAACAACTTGTTGTGACATCAAAAATGGTAATTATTTTGAAATATACCAATCTTTTTTTTACAAAATTTTTGTGTTTTTTAAGAAACCTGAACAAGTGAACTTGAAATTATTATGAATGTGTCTATTGACATAAATTCAGCTTTCAAATACTTAAATGGCGGTGGTGAATGGGTTATGAGTTAGTTTGGATTGATATCAGGTTGACATGAAAATAGATTATTGATCTTTTTACGCATAAATAGAAATGCAATTCTTACTCATCTTTTTTATTATGGTAATGTGTGTGGGTGAGGTGAATTCTATTCCATTATTAATATTGACATCTATTCTTGTGCCGATTGTTGTTGTTTAAGGCAAAAAAACGCTACTTTTGCAGGAAAATGTAAAAAAAGTTCTTTAAGGATGTTAAGCAGAAGATTGTTAAGGGTAAAGGTCATGCAGATTGCGTATTCGCACTATTCAAAAGGCGATACATCCATTCAGCAAACCGAGAAAGAGTTGTACTACAGCATTGCTAAATCGCATGAGCTATATCATTCCTTGTTGTTATTGTTGCTTGAGCTTCAAAAATTCGCCGATAAGCGAATTGAGTTCGGAAAGCAAAAACGACGTCCTTCCCATGAAGATTTAAATCCCAATATGCGTTTTGTGGATAACGCTTTTTTGAGGCAATTGGCAGAAAATGATGAGCTTTTCAAGTATGCTGACAAAAATGGGGTGTCTTGGTTGAATACGCCGGAAACTGTGAAAGGTATTTTTAATGATATTGTAAAATCTACTTTGTACCAGGAGTACATGGAGACTGAAGCTGGAAGCTATGAGGTGGATCAGCGCTTTATGGCTAAGCTGGTGGAAAAGGTCATTGCACCATATGAGGGATTGTATCCTTTGTTAGAGGAGCAGAGTATCTTTTGGAATGACGAGTCTGAGTTTGTCATAAGCATGGTGGTGAAAACGATTAAGGCTTTTGACCCGGAGCGGGGGGAGATGCAACGGTTATTGCCGGAGTATAAGGATGAAGAGGATCGTGATTTTGTGAAACGCTTAATTCGGAAGACATTAGCTAACAAGGAGGAGTATATGAAATTGATTCGCCAGTTTACCAAAAACTGGGATTTCGATCGTATCGCCATTCTTGATATTGTACTCATGCAGATTGCAATAGCTGAGGTAATGGAATTTCCAAATATTCCAGTGAATGTGTCACTGAATGAATACATTGAAATTGCAAAATACTACTCAACCAATAAAAGTGGACTATTTATTAATGGTGTACTGGATAAGATAGTTGAACATCTTATTCAGGAAAAAAAGATCATGAAACCAGTAAAGGCTGCAAAAAATTAATGATGCTTAATAAGGTATCACGCTTTTGTATAATAGCAATCCTTGTCGCTGGGTGTAATGCTTCTGTGAAGTCAAGGCAATCGGGTGCCGGAAAGGGAATCTTGGTATTTGAAAAGGAAATGCATAATTTCGGGCAGGTTAATTATGGAGATGTTTTAGGTATCAGTTTTAAATGTTATAACCAAGGACATGAATCTGTAATCATCAATGAAGTAGTATTAGGATGTGGTTGTACCGAAGTGAATTATTCAAAAGAGCCGCTAGTGCCAGGTGATAGCCTTTACATTGAAGTTGTATTTGACAGCAAAGGCTTGCGTGGCAGGCAGGTGAAAAAGGTGACCGTTCAAGCTTCAGATAGTATACAAACACATGACCTTTATATTTGGGCTGATGTAATGAATTAATTAAGAATATAAATAAAGTATTATAGTATGAGTTTATTGAATTTGTTTTTGAGCATACCCCCACAGGCAGCAGAAGCTCCAAATCCTATTATGCAGTTTGCTCCGTTTGTGTTGATTATTGTTGTGTTTTATTTTTTCATGATCCGTCCACAAATGAAGCGTCAAAAGGAATTGCGTAAGTATCGTGAAGGATTGAAAAAGGGCGATAAAGTGATTACTAATGGTGGTATCTACGGAAAAGTGGCTGAGGTTAAAGATGAGTATATTTCCGTTGAAATAGCTGATAATGTTAAGGTTAAGATGGATAAGTCGGCTATTGTCATGGATATGTCCGATGTGGCTGCTAAGAAGTAGACCAAACTTATTTTTTTTTACAAGGTCATTGACTATTTTTGTGGTCAATGACCTTTTTTTATGGTAGATGTAAAAGAATTATTCAACAAATATTATCACTTATCGATAGAGTGGGCCAAAGATTTGCGTAAAAATAAGAATGCACTTATGTTTTTACTATTTCTCTTTTTGTCCACCTGCTTTTGGGTAATTAATGCGTTAAGTAAGGATGATTATACAGCATCTTTATTGTATCCTGTACGCTATGCAAATTCGCGGAGCAATGAATTGATTAAGGGGGAGCTAGATCGGAAACTGTCTTTGAAAGTAAGAGCTGGTGGTTTTTCGATTTTAAGTTATCAGGTGAAAGATAGGAGTGATTTTGAAATAGATATCACTCATAAGCAGCGTGTCAGGGTAGGAGATAGACAGGGTGCCCTGGTAGCAACGAGTGATTATATCCGTGAACTTACTAATAATTTGCCCAATGATATGGAGTTGATTGATATCTCTCCAGACACTTTGTTCATTCCATTAATTGAAAAAGTTTCTAAAAAAGTACCTGTTACTTTAAATGCTAAATTAAAGTTTGATAAGCAGATGCAACTTTCTGGTAATGTAGATATTCAGCCTGATTCGATTAGTGTGTCAGGCCCTGAAGATATAATTGATACACTTCGGAGTGTTTATACCAAAAGTGTCTCGTTTGAGAAGTTGAAGGATACATTGGTGAGGAATATTGCATTGCAGGAATTAAAGCAGGTTGAGATGTCTGAAAGTCGGGTTGTAGTATCAGTTCCGGTAGAACCATTTACTGAAGTTTCGGTAAGAGTTCCAATTGAGGCTTCTAATCTCTCCGATTCATTATTGTTAAAATCATTTCCGTCAGAAGTAAAAGTGTCTTATAGGATAGGATTGAGTCGTGAGGTGCATTCAAAAGTGGACTTTTTAGCAATTGTTGATTTTTCTGAATTATCATTAAGTAATTTGCCTGCCAGGCTGAAGGTGAAATTGAGTAAACAACCGGACGATATTTCATATGTATCCTATTCGCCTGTTTTTATTGAATACTTATTGGAGAAGAAAAGTAATCAGTAATGAAAAGAGTTGGACTGACAGGAGGTATTGGAAGTGGTAAAACGACAGTTGCTAAATTGTTTGAACTGTTTAATGTTCCGGTTTATTATGCGGATCTAAGGGCGCGGAGGTTGACGAATAGTCATCCGGAGATAATCAGACAAGTGAAGAATCTTTTTGGATCGGATATATACATTCAAGGATGTTTGGATCGGGAAAAGGTTGCAGGGGCAGTGTTTTCAGATAGGGAGTTATTGGGAAAACTAAGTTCAATTATACATCCGATAGTAAAATCTGATTTCGATGCATGGTGTAGTGAGCATTCAAAAAGTCCCCTAATTGTGCAAGAGGCAGCTATCTTGTTCGAAAATGGAAGTTATCATTTGTTTGATAAAATGATCTTGGTTACTGCACCTGTTGAATTACGGGTGCAACGGGTTGTACAACGTGATCAGGTAGGTAGAGATGCTATTTTGGATCGGATGAAGAATCAATGGGATGACAAGCAGAAGGAACAACTGGCAGATTATGTGATTAAATGTGATGAGAGGCATCTTGTTTTAAAACAAGTAATGAAAATTATTAACGATATTCAAGTATGGGAATTGTAGGATCTGTTTTGGGAGCAGCGTTAGGGTGGTGGATGTTAGGTCCATTAGGTGTGATAATGGGAATTGTGTTAGGGCATTTGGCGGAGGAGAAAACCTCATTTGTGAAAGATAGGGATGATTTAACGGGACGGAGTTCCAGAAGTGGATTTCTTGCCTCCCTGTTGGTGCTGATAGCTGCTATTATGAAGGCGGATGGTAAGGTTGTGAAGGCCGAATTGGATTTTGTTAAGCGTAGCTTAATACATACTTTTGGTGAAGATCAGGCACAACAGGCATTGTTGATGTTGAGGGATATTCTTAAGCAGTCTGTTCCGATAATGGACGTTGTACATCAAATTCGAGTTAATTTGGACTACTCGTCACGTCTGGAATTGTTGCATTTGATGTATGGCATAGCTTTAGCTGATCACCATTTGTCGCATGAAGAGCTTAGTTTGATTCAGTCAATAAGCAGTGGTTTGGGAATTTCTGAATCGGATTTTTTATCTATTCGGAGTTTGTTTCAAGATGATTTGGCTTCAGCATATAGAGTTCTGGAGATTGATGATGCAGTATTGGACGATCAGGTGAAGAAGGCGTATCGTCGAATGGCATTGCGCTATCATCCTGATAAAGTAACTCAATTTGGGGATGATGTTAAAAGAAGTGCAGAAGAGAAGTTTCGGAAAGTGAATAATGCTTATGAGCGAATAAAGAAAGCGAGAGGAATGAATTAGTCTCTTCGTGATCTTAATTTTTTATTTTGGAGAATGCAGATTAGTTTTATTTTTGCAACAAAATTAAATGAAAAAATATGTTGAAAGGTATATTAGCAATTTCAGGCCAAAGAGGATTATTTAAAATGGTTTCTCAGGCAAAGAATTCAATTATTGTTGAATCGTTGATAGATGGGAAAAGAATGCCTGCTTATGCTACGTCTCGGATTAGTGCATTAGAAGATATTTCGATTTATACAGAGGAAGAAGATGTTAAATTGGTGGATGTGTTCAAACTAATTTACGAAAAGGAGCAGGGAGGACAGGCTATTGGACCTAAGAGTTCTGGAAATGAATTGAAGACGTATTTTGAAGGAGTTTTACCAACCTATGACAAGGATCGAGTATATGTGTCAGATATTAAAAAGGTGTTGACATGGTACAATCTTTTGATTGAAAAAGAAATGATTGATCCGAATGCAGTTGAGGAAACTGAAGAAGAGGTGAAAGACGATATTGCTTCAGAATAAGCTTATTTAATTTGAGTATTTTAAAGGCTGGCATGTGCTGGTCTTTTTTTTGATCATTATACGGATGTGTAGTTTGAATAAAGATTGAGCGAATGTGTGGTATTGTCTTTTTTAAAAAATTATCCCCCTGCCTAACAGCAATCTAACTACTTTCAAAAACAAAACCACCCACCACCATTAGGAAATCCCAAAAACTATCCGTTATTTTGCAGCCGCTTTCCAAGGGGGAGGCGCGCAGAAAAGCCCACAAGGCATGAAATACTGAAACAATCTTGAAAGAAGAAACGGTTGCTTATAAAAGCAGGTTGGC
>Ga0193953_1000812_pt1 | contig 15674 bp, 12 predicted proteins | sample BB_4_MG_FD_140325 | JGI IMG/M metagenome (GOLD analysis project Ga0193953, IMG submission 140325) | Microbial mat bacterial communities from the Broadkill River, Lewes, Delaware, United States - BB_4_MG | ecosystem: Environmental > Aquatic > Freshwater > River > Microbial mats | place: USA... | reverse complement strand
GCACTTAAAATGGGTGTTATGAAAGATGCGAGTGATGCATTAACTCAACAACATACTCCAAAAATTGCATTTGTATCTCCAGCTCAAGACTTTATAACTTCTTCTGGTAAAGAGGTAAAAGCTAGTGAAATGGATTTACACGTACGTGCTTTATCTATGCAACAACTACACCATGCTATGATGGGAACTGCTTCAGTTGCTATTGGTGTAGCTGCTTGTATCCCTGGAACATTAGTAAATAATGCTGCAGGTGGAGGTGAAAAAGAAACAGTAACTTTTGGACACCCAAGTGGAGCTATTAAAGTGGGAGCAGCATTATCTCAAAATGGTGGTAAATATGTAGTAGAAAAAGCTAGTATGTCTAGAAGTGCTAGAATTATCATGGATGGTAATGTACACGTTCCAGCAGGAACAATGGACTAATTTATCTAATAAATAATATTACTTCCTCTATAAAAAAGGTCTAGATTCTTATCTAGACCTTTTTTTATTTACTCTTCTCATTAAAAAAGGGTCTGAATAAAATTCAGACCCTTTTTACTTTACTTGAAAAATATAATTATTTTTCAAGTCCAGTAACAATTTTATATGTATCATTAGCAATAACATATTCTTCATTTGTAGGGATAACAAAAATTCTAGCAGCAGAACTATTAGTTGCGATATCTCTAGGCTCTCCAGATCTTTTGTTGTTTTTAGTAGGGTCAATAATAAGTCCCATACCATCAAGACCAGCACATACAATTTCTCTAATTAATGCTGAATTTTCACCAATACCACCTGTGAAACATAATGCATCAACACCATCAAGTGCAGCAACATACGCTCCAACATATTTTTTAATATTATAAGCTACCATCTCAACAGCTAATCTACATCTATCATCACCAGCTTGCATACCTTCAAGAACTTCTCTTAAATCTGAAGATTTACCAGAGATTCCTAAGATTCCTGATTTTTTATTCATCACATCCATAGTTTCATCTATAGTCATACCTTCTTGATTCATCATGTAAGATAAAGCACCAGCACCAACATCACCAGCTCTTGTACCCATCATTAAACCTTGAACAGGTGTAAGACCCATAGATGTATCAATACATTTACCATTTAAAACAGCAGATACAGAAGAACCATTACCAAGATGACAAACAATTACTCTAGTATTATGTTTTTTATCTAACATCCCTTGAGCTTCATTTGAAACGAAATAGTGTGATGTACCGTGGAAACCATATTTTCTAATACCATGTTTAGTATATTGGTCATGTGGCAATGCATACATATAAGCATAATCAGGCATTGTTTGATGGAAAGCAGTATCAAATACAGCAACATTTGGTTTCCCTGGAATTAACTCTTGACAAATTTCCATACCCATAATATTTGCAGGATTATGTAATGGCGCTAATGGAATTAATTTCTTCATTGTTTCGATTACTTTTGGTGAAACCATAACAGATGAAGCAAACTCTTCTCCACCATGAACTGCTCTATGTCCAATAGCATCAATGTCATTAATTGAATCAATAACTTTACCTTCACCATCACTTAATGTTCTTAACACTAGTTCAATAGCTTCTTTATGAGTAGGCATAGCTACATCAATTTTTAGTTTTTGATCATCACCAAATTCGTGCTTTAAAACACCATCGATTCCGATTCTTTCACAAAGACCTACAGCCATAACTTCTTTTGTAAGTGGGTTCATTAATTGATACTTTAACGACGAACTTCCTGCATTTAAAATAAATACTAACATGTTTTTTTCCTAATATTGATCTGATGATATAAATTAAATATCTTAAGTAATATTCTAGTAAATTATTATGCAAAAGAGTATTAAATTTACTTATAATCTTATACTCTGTAGGAAATGGGAAGAATGGTAATATTTTATCTTATTTTGGTCTCACTAAAAATAATAATACAGGCAAAAGTAACAAGTCAGACACTATAGCCATAAACATAGCCAAAACAGTTAATAAACCAAAATAGATTGTCGGTATAAAACTTGACAAAACTAATATAGAAAATCCAATAATAATAATCGTTGATGTATAAAACATCGCTTTTCCTATACTTTTATGAGCATTTTGAATAGATAACTTAATATCATTCGTTTTACTATATTCCAATCGAAATCTATGAATATAATGAATAGTGTCATCAACAGCAATACCGATACTAATAGCAGCTATAGTTATAGTCATCATATCTAAAGGGATATTCATCCATCCCATAAATCCAAATATCACTCCTACAGGAACCATATTAGCAATAATAGCAATGATTGCTATTTTTACATTTTTAAATAATACTAAAAACATAATAAATAAAATAACTACCACTAAACCTATTGTTTTTATTTGAGAATCAAATAATGACTGCAACATATTATTGTAAATAACCAATAAATTTGAAACTTTATATTCTGTGTATTCTGTATTGAGTAACTTATTTAAATCATAATCAATTTTTTTTAATAATTCATCTCTTTGTAAATTTGGAAGACTATCAATCACACGAGTACTGATTCGTGCTGTATTATTCTCGATATCTACATAGGGTGAAAGAACAATCTCCTTATATTGTAAAGGAAGTTCTTTATTGATAAGAGCTAAAGTTAATCCATCTAATGGTTCCCCATCATTAAGAGATTTACCAATTTCGAGTAAAGTAGCTAATGAGATAACTTTTCCTATGGACTCTAAAGAATCTAAATAATTATGAACTATTTTTATTTTCTCTAACTTCGATTGTGTAAACCAATACTGCTTTTTATCTTCATCTGTACTTTCAAATTCATCTTCAAAACTATCTAAATCTTCATCTGAACCTATAGAATCAACTTCTATAAGCTCAATCTCATCACTATTTTCTTTAAAACTTAGGATAACGTCAAGAGGAGTAGTTCCTCCTAATTTTTGATCTATTAATTTCATACCTTGATATATTTGAGTATCTTTTTTAAAATAATCGATAAAACTATTTTCAACTTTAAGTTGCATAGCTCCAGTTACAGAGAATAAAACTAAAATTACAGAAAAGAATAAAATTGTTTTTTTATATCTAAAAGATAAAGTAGCTACCCTAGAAGTAAAAGAGTTTTCAGCTGTTTGTATCTCTTGCGCCCTACTATTATCAAAAAACAGTGTTACGATAGGAAATAAAATAAATGTTGTGAGTAAAGATATAACTATTCCTAAACTCATCATCCAACCAAATGTAATAATCGGTAATATCCCACTAAACACTAAAGAACTAAATCCTGCAATTGTAGTAATTACAACAAAAAATGATGGTTTCCACATTTGAATTGTTGTCTCTATTAACAACTCTTTATGTGTTTTCTTTGGATAAATCACAAGTAATTCTTTGTATTTTATAATAAGATGTACAATCAATGAAATATTCATAATCAACTGTAACGAAATGAAATTTGATGAGATAACAGTAATCTCCCAGCCAAATAGACCTAAAAACCCACTTGTTATTACAATAGAAACAGTACAAATCACTAAAGGTATAACAATCCAGCGAATCTCTCTAAATAATGTGTATAAAATAACTATTAACAAACCTATTATCGCGTAGCCAAATTTATTTAAATCAATTTTTACAAACTCAACCATATCGTCAGCAATCATATTTGCTCCACCTAAATGCAGTTTTACATTATGGAGATTTTCAAATTCATTATTTATTTTACGAATTTGAAGTATGAGTTGATGATTTTTTATACGATTGTAATCTCTGTAGTTTTTAAGTTCTTTTTTAATCTTTTCAAAAGATGATAGTTGCCTTGCATTTAAAATATTTTCTTTTTTTAATTCTACAAAAGCATCTCTTTTTTCAATCAATTCAAAATATCTAACATCTCTTTTTAAATTTATCAGGAGTGCAGTTGTTTTAAAATCTTTACTCACTAAATTTTCTTTATATATAGCGCTTGTCAAAAACTCTTGTTTTGCTAACTCTTTATCTATACCTTTACTGCTAAGTGTTTTTACCTCTTTTATCACCTCTTTTATAGGTCTTGGAGGAGATTGTAAAAGGGGAACAGTTAAAATAGAATGAATAGACGCAACATTTTCTAGTTTTAAAAATAAAGAATGTAAAACTTTTAAATTCTTTATATTTTCATCACTTAATAAATCATCAGTTATACTATAAGTTACTACTAAAAAGTCTGGAGCAGTAAATCTTTTTGAGATCTCTCTTGTAAAGGCTAAATCTTTATCACCTTTGAGTAAAAAACTTTCCGCACTTGCATCTATCTCTAATTTTAAAGCAAAGTTTATCATCACTATAACTATTATTAGAAACATAGAAAGTAACAACTTTGGATACTCTAAAAGATATTTGCGATAAAAATTATGCATCATATTATTTTGACTGGAGTTTTATAAATAGTTCTTGTATTGTGTTCGTTTGTAAAAATTCTCTAAATTGTGCTTTATCAGTTTTTAAAATACTTACTCCTAAAATCACAACATCATAAATAAGCCATCTATCTTTATCCATTTTAAGATTTTTGGGTTTATAAAATTTATAGGATATTTCTAATGTATTATTTTGACTTATGAGATTAGTTACAAGTTCTATCCTATTTTTTTTAGGCTGTTTGATTTGAGTTATTGCAACTTTTTCATCACTGTACGCATCTATTTTTGAAGAATATGATTGTTTCATTCTCTCCACATATAAAGCCACAAACTTTTGACCATCTTGTTTATTTAGTTGTTTCCATTTTTTACCAAGACTTAATTTAGCCATAAGTTCAAAATCAAACATAGGGCTCAAAACATCAACTATTTGACTATTTCGTGTGGATTTATCTATTTTATTGTTTTGTACTATACTAATAACGTTCTCAATTTTATTTAAAAAGTGTTCTTTGACTATCTCTTTCTCATTAGCAAATAAATTTTGTACACTCAACACCATAAAAATCATCATTAAAAATATTTTTTGCATACTATTCCTTTATTTGTTTAACTCTGTACTGTTCATACATATCTCTTAAGTATGGGTATAAATCAATAGCATCTTTTTTTATCTTTTCATATTGATTGTTTAATGAGATACTATTTATTCTATCATATCCACCTACTAATAGTGATTCAGAATAATCACTTGTTAGATTGTATGATCGTTCATCTCTATATTCAACTGGGTTTACTAAAAAATCTGGATAACGCCCTACTAAATCTCTTAGATTAGATGGACCAAAAAAAGGCAATACTATATGTGGTCCACCCCCTACTCCATAGTAACCTAATGTTTGCCCAAAATCTTCATTGTGTTTCTCTATATTAAAATAACTTTTTGCTGGATCAAATAAACCCAACACTCCAACAGTACTATTTATGATAAATCGTCCTGTTTCATCTACGCTGTTTAGCACTTTCCCTTGTAAAAGGTTATTCATCAATCGAATAGGATATCCAATATTATGAAAAAAATTATGAACACTCACTCTTATCTCTTTATGTATTGCAAATTTATATCCATTTGAAACTGGTGTAATAACGTATTCATATACTTTATCGTTAAAATTTGTCATAGCTCTATTATATCCACTCAATGGATCTGAGATTTCACTTACTTCCATCTCTTCTTCAAACTCATTTAAAAAAACTTCTTCTTCATTTGTATTCTCTTGTTTAGAAATCACAATTTCATCTTTTATTGACTCTTGTTTTGCACTACAACCTGTTATTGAAATTATATATAAACTCAAAAATATAAAAACTAAATATCTCATCCCTATCCTACTCTAAAAGTTTCTTTTGTTTTACAAACTTCTGTTAAAAAACATTTTTCACACTCTGGCTTCACTGCTTTACAAATATATCTTCCAAATAAAACCATCGCTTGATGAAAAATATGTAAATCATCTTTTAGTTTTTTTACAAGTTCTGCTTCTGTTTGCTCTACTGTTTTACCAAATGCTAAACCTAATCTATGAGATACTCTAAATACATGAGTGTCCACTGCCATTAAATTTGCACCATCAGCTTCTATCATAAAAACATTTGCTGTTTTATTTCCTACACCTGCTAGTTTCATCAAAGCTTTAGTATCATGTGGAATCTCACCATTATGATTTTCTTCTACACTTTGTGCCATTTTAATAATATTTTTTGCTTTATTATTAAAAAAACTACAGCTTTTTAATAACTCTTTTACATCATCTAACTCTGCAATTTCTAAATCTTTTGTAGTGGGATATTTTTCAAATAATGCAGGAGTAATGATATTTACCCTTTTATCTGTACATTGTGCAGACAGTATAATTGCTATTAACAGTTCGTAGTCATTTGTATATGTTAACTCTGTAACTGCATCGTTATACTCTTCTAAAAACCTATCACGTATAAATAAAATCTCTTTTTTTGTTGCTTTTTTAATCATAACTATTATTATATCTGAAAGTCTGTTTATTTATACTAAGATTCTTGAGCGTTGTTTTTATAACCTATTATTATTTATATCCATTTCTTTTTAAAAAAGTTTTTGCATGGCTATAACCATTATCAGCAGCTTTTTCCATCCATCGTACCCCAGTACGTATATCTGTTTCTACTCCATGTCCATAATAATAAAAATATCCTATATAATATAAAGAGATATTATCCCCTTGTTTTGCAGCTTCAAGATAATACTTTAACGCTATTTTATAGTCTTGATCAACTAAAGTACCGGCCCTGTAAAACTCACCTAGTTTAGATTGTGCATACATATTTCCAGACAATGCAGATTTTTCTAATAACTGCAAAGCTTTATCATAATTTTTTTGGGTACCCTCTCCACTATAGTACATCATCCCTAAATTAAACTGTGCTAAAGAGTCACCATTTTGGGCTGCTTTTTCATACCAATATAGAGCTTTTTCATAGTCAAGAGGAATATTATTACCAAAATAATAGTATTTCGCCAAATTGTTTTGTGCAATTACAGAGTTATTTTTAGCTGCTTTTTTATACCAATAAAGTGCCGTTTTCATATCGTCATTTGTTTGTTTAGCATCATAATACAAGGCTATATTCAACTGTGCTACCACATAGTTTCTACTCGCTGCCATTTTGTAGTATTGCAAAGCTAAATTTCTATTTTTTTCAACTCCAAGTCCATGTTCATACATATATGCTAAATTATTTTGAGCTTCAACACTTCCATTATTTGCAGCTTGTTTGTACCAATAAAAAGCTTGTCCGAGATCTTTTTCTACTGCAAAGCCTTTCGAATACATCAATCCTATATTAAATTGAGCATCTAAATCATCTTGTATCGCTTTTTGAAAATATTTTTCAAAAAGTTCTTTCTCTGCATTATTTATCTCTCCAAAAGCAATAGAGATAAAAAGTATCATAAAAAAAAGAAAACGTGGAGTTTTTTTCATTAATTACTCTTTATTTTTTCTGTTTTTTGTTCTATTTTTGGTTTATTTATTTCTAAATCAAGTATCTCTTTTTTTTCAAACCAACTATTCTCTAAATCAACTATATCACATAAAATACCTTTTGATAAAAGTGGATTACACAGTGGCCAATTTTTCTCTAATCCTAATATATATTCTATTCTATTCCAAAATAATTCATAAGGATAACTCTTATCATTGATATATTCTTTATCATTTTCATCATCATAGGTTCTATATATTGATAGTGTTGCGATTAAATTCGGACTTTTGTCATCTTTTGTAATTTTAAAATCAAATTTATCATTTTGTATATCCATTGTATAAAACTTATATGCTGCTTTTTCTTTCGTTACTTGTAGTTCATTTCTATAAGAATCAACTCTAAATGCTTTTTTATCAGTTAAAAGAAATACCTTTTTTGCAGCATGTAGTAATTGATCTTTTGAAATGTTATTATCAAAATTCCTACTACTACTTGTATATTCATTTTTAAAACTACACCCTGAAATGAAAAATATTATTCCTAACCATATTATTATATATTTTATTTTATCTACTTGTTGCATATAATCCCAACCTACTCATTGTTTTATAATCTTCATCAGCCTTTATAGAATCTCCAAGGATATTAATCTCATGCATCTCTCCATATAAAATAATACTCTTCGCTGAATGTTTCTTTTCCCTATCTCCATTTATAGCCTGACAATAATCTTTATCTAAACGGATATAATCAATTTCAAGATCATCTAATTCTTCCAACGCAAAATCCTCTAAAGAGAATCTTTTTAAAAGTATTTGAGAATCAAATTTATGCACAACTTCTATCAGATTTTTAAATTTCATTAAGTTTTCTTTTGCATTATATGAGGTAACACTAAAAATCAGATGTTCTTTTGCAATATCATTATAAAGTAAAAACCCCTCTAACCAAGATAAAAACTTCTTATCTGTTAAAGAATCAATCGAAAGATTAATAGCAATTTTATGTGTAGATTTTTCATATTCTAAATAACTAATAACCTTTTCTATTAAAATCCTATCAAATACAGAAGAAAGTTTTATCTGCTCTGCAACAGATATAAAAATACCTATAGGGAACATCTCAAATGTCTGACTATTGATGATTATAGGAGAAGCCTCTTGCATAATCATCTCATCACTATCCATCTCAAAGGTATCAAAGATAAATTTTATTGTAAAATCTTCTCTTTTAATTATATCTTCCACAAGAGCTTCATGTACTCTTGCTTTTTCGATTAATTCTGAATTATCAGATATTGCGAATAAACTATTTTTTTCACTATTTGCTTTAATATAAGAATCGTGAGCACTGTGTAGTATAGAATCAGTTGTACCATAATGATCAAATGGCGTTGCCCCAAAATGAACAATTTCTCCATCCAAAAGATACTTACTTTTAAAAGCATCTTGAATTTTATGAGAAATAGTATCGAGTATCATTTTAATCTCTTCAGTTGTTTTTGATTCAATAATTAAAGCAAACTCTGCACCAAAAAAACGATACACACTGCTATTTATTTTTGGAAACTCTTTTAACAATCCTATTAAACTATGCCCAAAATCCTTAATCAAAATATTTGCTTCATTACTCCCATTTTTGTTTGCAAACGCACCTAAATCATTAATTTTCGCAATAACTATATAACCTGATTTATTACTAACAAACATAGTTTTCATATCTTTTAAAAAAACTTTTTTATTATCTAATCCAGTAACTTCATCAATAAAATCTTTTCTTTTCAATAGCTCTTTATTAATATTTGATTCATTAGTTAAACTTGCAACTTTTTTTGACATTAATTGAATTTTTTCAAATATCACATCGATATGCATCAATTTAGTTTCTATTTTTTCAAGTCGTACATATTTGTTGTTTAAAATATCTTCAATATATTCTTCTATTTTTGAAATAGGTTTTTCGATATCTTTTTTCATCACTTGTATATAAAAGAAATAGAGAATAATAATTGTGATAAAAAATAAACTCATAGAATATATAAATATTTTTTTAATAAATATTTGTGTTTTTTCCATAAGAGGCTTTTTATTTACCGTATATCGCACAGTAACATATTCTTTATCCTTGTAGTTAAGAACAATATTTTTATCTATTGTAATATCTTCAAAACCTATCATATTATCTAAAAATGAGTCTTGCTCTTTTTGTTCATCTAATAAAGTATCTTTTACATTTTTATAAAAATGTAAAGTTGAAGTGGAATTATATACTTCACCTGAACCAAAAGCTTGAAATTTTATCAATACCGGATCTTTTATATTAAAATATACATTGGGAATAAATTCATATATATTATTACCCAAAGAAACTATCTCTCCAAATTTATAATCTGTTGTAACATCACTTAATCTATAACTTTCATTATTAATTTTATTTGAATTAAGCAAAATAGCATTTTTTGAAAAAATATACCTTTGATACTCTATTTCTATATTTTTAAAAAATTCTATAGATAAGAATGTTTTTATAGAAGAATCAATTTTATTAAAATTGTTATCAAGAAGTGTGTTATTTAACAACTCTTCTAAATAAAGTTTTGTATTAAGGTTTTGTTGCGTAAATTCTTTCACTGCATCTCGCTTAATATCTTCATAATAGATAAAAAAAGTCAGACAAATTGTCACAACAAATGACAAACAAAGATATGTAAAATATTTTACTATAGACATATTAATTCTTTTTTAAACGATTATATTTTTGATATAATTGTTGCTTAGTCTTTATAGTTTCTATGATTGGCTCATACTTCACTTTAATATTTTTTAACTTATTAAGTGCAACTGATGCTTCATCATAAGTCTCATATACTCCATACATAACCTTCACCCATTCATTTTCTTCTCCATACGTAAAAACAAAACTATTATCAGATATTTTTTCTTGCTGTAAAAGATTTTTTGCATCTAAAATAGAAGAAAAAGAGGTTATATTAATTGTATATTTATCTGCAGGTGCCTCTAAAAATTCTTTTTTAAATTTTTGATTTGTTTGAAATGGCTTAATTTTCTTAGGTTTTACTTTCTGTTGCAATTTTTTATTTTTAAACTTTTTATCTAAAGCCTTTATCTTTTTGATGGTAGTAAGTTGCGTATTTTTTTCTGTAATATTCAATTTATCCAATCCAATTTGAGCTAATTCTTTTGTATCAAAAATATTATAAGCGATATTCGTTTTCACTTTATTTGATTGAAGTGTATTAAAAACAAATATTTTATTGTTTATATTTTTTTTATTTGCAAAATCGAGTGCTTTATATACCTTATCAAAATAATATATTCTAATCGTCCACTTATTCTCATCACTCTTTAAAAATGTATCTTGATATGCCACTAGCTCATTTATACTATTCGTTTTTTCAACATTTAGAGTACCATTCACTGCTGTTTTTTCCATCTCTACAGAGTTTTCCTGAGTTTCTTGAGTATTTTGTTTCTCTTCAGCTGGTAGGGCAACTTCTGTTTCCTTTTTAGCAACAACCGTTGACACTGGTGCTAAAGCTTTAACTTTGATATCTTCTTTTTTAGGTTTTTTTTCACCATCTCTTAAACTTTTATAATCACTTCTTGAAAAGTCTATAAAATTATCTTTTTCAATATCTAATCTAAAATACGCCGATAACTCTCCTATATGAGATAATAGTTTAAAATAATCTGTAATCGCACTTTTTTTATTTTTTACTAAATCTAACTGTGCACTATTAAGTTGTCTTTGCCCTTGTAATAACTCTTGTAAATCCTGCTCACCTAATTTAAATCCATCCCAATAAGAGTTTACCATCTCTTGAGATGCTAACACTTCTGCTTTTGTACTTATAGATGCATTTGTTACTGATTGTATAGAAGTATGGAGTTTTGAAAGAGTCCATTCTAATTTTCGAATCTCCTCTTGTAATCTATAATCCATCTCACGTATCATAGAATTTATCATCAATATCTTATTTTTATCTTTCCCTTTATTGTAAAAATTATAAGAAACGATTACTTTAGCAACATAATTCCGCTCAACAGTCTCAAAATCTTCTTGATCGTTTACTTTTTCACTACTTAATTCTAAATCTACTTTAGGTTTAAATCCAGCTTTTGAACTTAATAGTTTGTATTTTTCTGATTTTATATTGAGTTTATAATTTTTAAGTTTTAAATTATTCTCTAGTGCTTTCTCAACGATAAGTTCAAAATCAGCAATCGTTGTATCAAACTTATCTTCAAAAGGGAATGTTGTAGCAAAATCATCACCAACTATATATTTATAGTAATCCAAAGCTTCATTAAATTTTGACTGTATTTTGATAAGTTTTGATTGTGCATTTGAGACACTTGCTTTAATATTACTCAAATCTCCAAGAGATGTAGCACCTGAGGTATATTTTGTGTTTACTATCTCTAATATTTCGTTTAATCTATCCATATTTTCAGTATTAATCATAAGTGATTGATAATTAAACAAAACATCAAAATAGGCTTTTATTGCATTTTCTATCTCTTTTGCTATAACTGTTCGATAATCATTTTTAGCTGCTTCATATTTTTTTTCTAAACTTTTAATATCATGATATGTTGCACCACCAGTATAGAGATTTTGCGTTACTGATAATTTATAACTCTCATCATTATAAAACTTTCTTTCACTTTTTTCATCCCCTGGTTTTGCTTTGACCCTACTTTGTTTGTACGTTCCATCAATAGATGGTAAATAACCAGAATATGCATCATCAACTTTGATTCTTGCTTGTCTCACTTTTTCTCTTGCTGCTTTTACATTGTAACTTTGTGCAGCTGTTTCTAACACAACGTCAATAAGAGAAACTTGAACTAAATTTGTTATATCAATACCTTTATTAGCATCTTCAACAGGAGCATTTACATTTTGTGAAAACAAGGAAGTTACTAAAAAAATTAAAATGAAAAATTTATATTTACCCATTTAGTTATTTACCTTTACAAAAATATACACATATCCAGATTCATTATCAGGAAGTTTTGATTTTACTTTTTCATCCATAAGTCGTATTCTTACATCACTCTTTGCATAATTTTGTTTTCTTATTAAATTTCTCGTATTGAGTGTTCGTGCAAGTGAAATTTGTTTTGATATAGTTGCACTTACTTGATTAAGTGGCTCTACAGAGGATACTATGATTTTATGTTTAGGAAATTTATTTTTTGCTTTTTTTATAAAATCTTTCACTTTTTTAATAGTATTATTATCAAGAATTATCTCTTTATTTGCAAAATTGAGTACCATAAACTGATCATCTTCTATAGTTTTTTGTAATGTTTTTTGATTTCTATCTTCTTGAACAAGATCTTGTCCTGCTTGTTCTAAATCTTTCGCCTCTTCAACTTTACTAGAGATACTGCTTTTTACAATATTTTCTGTAGTTTCTTTGAGCTCTTTTACTTTGTTTATAGAGGCATCATCACTGATAAGTTTATCAGTTGCAACAGTTCCTGTATAAGAAACTTTAAATTTAAACTGCGCATAATACCCTAAGTTTACAATAAGTATCAACATAAATAAAAGCAATACCAAAATAGTTGAAGAAAAGATATCAACAAAAGGTGGCCAAGGATTAAACTCTTCTAAACATTTTTTTCCCATAACTATTTAGACACCTTTGTATCTTCTTTATTAAGATGTGCTAAGAGTTGTGTAAGCATAGCATTATTTTGTTCTTGTAATACAAGCATTTTTTTCATCGTTTTATTTTCATTCATAATAGCTCCAGAAACATCTTGTAGAGACTCTTCCATATTATTGGCACTTGAGAACTGATTGACATTGAGTTCTTTTAATCCACCAGAGATGTTTTCCAAAATTGTCATCTGTTTTTCTGTTGTTTCATTCCCATTATCAATACTTTGGCTTAACATACCAAACATCGCTTCATTAGACTTATTGTATTTTTCCATTTGAGTAGATAAAGCACTAATATTATCAACAAATAGATCCATCATACCACCACTTGTTACATTAGCACCAGCATTGGCAATAGGTGCAGAAGAACCATCATTTACAACTTTCCCTTCAACAATTTGCCCTTTCATCCAATCATAAACATCTTCTAAAAAGATAGCTTCATTTCTAGTTAAAACATATCCCATAATACTTAAAATAATAGCAGAGGCAACACCAAATAAGGAAGAAGCAAAACCAATAGCCATTCCACCTAATGGTTCAGCAAATCCTGCAATTACTTCTGCTAGATTTATATCTCCTGAAAGCCCCAAAATAATAGAACCCATCTCATCAATCGCTTGTAAAAGTCCCGTAAATGTTCCAAATAAACCAATCATCAAAACTGTACCCGTAAAAAAAGTAATATATGTTTTTGTATTTGAAAACTTTTCTTCTAACCATTCTGAGACATCATCAATCTCTTGTTTTGTAAAAAATAAAACTTTCTTACGTGCCCTATTTTGAAACATATTCGCAATATTTGTAGGGAAAACTTTATTTATACCACGAAGATAAAATTCTAATTGATCCCCTTTTTTATATCGTAAAATAGCAAAGGTTCCAGTAAGCATAGTAAGTTGAAAAGCAGCATTGAGTATAATAATCAAACCAATAGCTAATACAGTTACAATAGCAACATTAAATGTAATTGTTGCCATAAAAAAAGTACTTGCAGTATCAAAATTTGAATATACTAAAAAGAATAAGAATATCCATAATACAAAATAGATTTTTAATATTTTAAGTCTACGCACAATATAACCCTAAAACATAAATAGCATAATAGATATAACTAAACCTAAGGCTACTGTTGTAACTGTTTTTGTCATATTATCAGCAAGGTTTACAAAACCATCTTCTTTATCAACATACTCCCCAAGAACAACCATTCCTATCTCTGCACCATTGATATCATTTACCATTTTGTACGTTCTATAATATACCCCATCTATAATATATTTTTTTTGCATCATCTCAGTAAATTTTTCTTTATCTAAATCACGAATTGATGCGGCAAATTTTGTATCATAAAAGGTATTAGCAAGTGTGTATTCTTCTGTCATATCACGATACTTTCCATTTTTTACATCTATTGCAATTTGGGCTAACATTTTTTTATCAAGTAAAAACACATATTCATCATTCAGTTCATCAAATGCTTTTTTGTAACTATGTATCGATTCTTTAACTTCTATAACCCCATAAACGTTATCATCTTTAATAAGAGGTTTTAAGTAGGTATTAAAAACACCATCAGACATAACCTCCACCCCATAAATAGAATTTTTTGATTTTATTACAGAGATAACACTTGATCGTAAAACTTCTTGTGTACCACCTAATGAATAGAGTGCTATTTTATAGTTATTTATAGATTTTTTTGCAAATGAAGTATTCATTGCAGCAGCAAAGTTTAAAATATCTGTTTCTTTATTTTCTTCTATTTGAGATAGCAATAAAGTATTTCCCTCTATAACTAAAGCGATTTTTTCAAACTCTTTCTCTTTTGCATCCATTAAAGAAAGAACTTTTAAATTATATCCTTTTGACATACTTTGGTACACTTTTTCTGATACATTACTTGTCATCGTAGTGATGATATATAAAGTAATAAATATACCTATTACAGAAATAACAGTTATAGTAGTAAACCATAAACCTTTATTTTTCTGGAACTTTTCTTTTAAACCTTGCAAATACTTTATAAAACTAAACATTTATGCTTTTCCTTAATGATAATACTAAAGATTATATCTAATTAAAAATTAATACCAAATAAATAATAAATTTTTATATATTTTCAATACTAATTTAAGATAATTTTAATTAATGCTCCCCTAAAGAGTTTCTTGTGATATCTTTTAAAGGTTTCAGTAAATAGTGCATCACTGTTCTTTTTGCAGCCAATATATTTACATTGGCAATCATCCCCATCATAATTGGAGAATTATTATCAAACTGATAATCATTTGCTTGTACTTTTATAAGATAAAAAGTATTTCCCATTTTATCTAAGGTACTATCAGGTGCTATCCCTATGAGTTTCCCTTTAAGCAACCCATACTTTGAAAAATCGTAGGAAGTTATCTCTAAAGAGACATCTTGCCCTACCCAAATCATTGCTCTATCAGATGTTTTTATTTTTGCTTCTATCATAAGATTGTCCTCAAGTGGGGTAATCTCTGCCATCTTATCTCCAGCTTTTACAATACCATTAATGGTGTGAAAATAAAGCATATTAAT
>Ga0193953_1000811_pt1 | contig 15679 bp, 14 predicted proteins | sample BB_4_MG_FD_140325 | JGI IMG/M metagenome (GOLD analysis project Ga0193953, IMG submission 140325) | Microbial mat bacterial communities from the Broadkill River, Lewes, Delaware, United States - BB_4_MG | ecosystem: Environmental > Aquatic > Freshwater > River > Microbial mats | place: USA... | reverse complement strand
CTTTTTAATTTCGGCCGTAACACATGTGTTTGCAGAAGGGTATTGGCTAAACCATAAGCATTGCCCTTGTAAGAGTTGTACTCAGACTTAAAGTCTTTGACACAGAACGATTCCGTAAATAAAACATGGGATCTGAGATTTTGTTTGGTCAGATGTTCCAAACGATCCATAATTTTATCGTAATACATCGCTCGAATATCTGGTGTATCTTCCAAATCGGGGGCCAGGGGAATCAGAAAAATACCGCTTTCTTTGCCTTTAGGTGCACAAGAAGCATCACTCATACTGGGGAAACTGGCATAAAACAAAGGATTATCCGGCCATGATTGTTGATTGTAGATCGCTTCGGCATGGGCTTCAAAATCCACATCAAAAAAGAGACTGTGGTGGGAGAGACCCGATAATTTCTTATCAAAGCCTACATAGAAAAGCAGGGCAGAAGGGGCAAAGGTTTTCTTACTCCAATAGGCCTCAGAATATTGTCGGAACTCAACGGGCAGTAAAGATTCGGTATGGTGATAATCAGCACCACTCAAAAGTAAATCACAGCTTAAAGTGCCGTGAGGGGTAGAAACGGCTGACACCGACGCTCCCTCAACAGAAATATGTGTCACCGGACTATCACTGATCACCTTCACTCCCAGTTCGGCAGCCAATGAATGAATGGCTTTAATTACCTCAAACATGCCCCCAGCAGGATGCCAGGTGCCCAGGCCAAAGTCGGCAAAATTCATAAAGTTGTAGAAAGCCGGTGTTTTGGAGGGCATCGATCCGAGAAATAGCACCGGAAACTCCAATACTTTTTGCAGATTTTTATTTTTCACCACCCGGCTCACTTGTCCTTTAATGGTATTAAAAAAGTCTCCTACCTTAAAGACCGTTTGAGGGGTGACAATCTCTAGGACATTTTCACCGGGTTGATACACCAAATCTTTAACGGCGATGTCATAATTTTTGGAGGCCCTGTCCATAAATCGTTCCAGATGACGAGAACTGCCCGGTTCAATACTTTCAAAAGTGGCTTTGATCGTTTCCAGATTATCGCCTATGTGCACCGATTGGTCATCCTCAAAAAAAACAGTATAAGCCGGATCTAACCGTTTTAATCCGTAATATTCAGACACTTTCTTATCAAAGTCTGCAAAAAACTTCTCAAACACATCCGGCATCCAATAAAAAGTGGGACCCAAATCAAAGGTGAAGCCCTCCCGTTTCAATTGCCGGGCCCGTCCACCAATGGAACTATTTTTTTCGAGAATGGTTACCTCATACCCGGCTTTTGCCAGGTAACAACTGGCGGCCAGGCTGGAAAACCCAGCCCCGATGATGATGATTATTTGGGATGTTCGCGGCTTTTTCAAAACAATAATTTTTAAAGGATTATGGAAAATTGTTTAGCAGAATTACTTATTCTTTAAACAAACATGGGGTTTCAGGAAAAGTTCATCTTTCTTTTTTAGGATATAGACAACATGCAAAAAATAGATACAAAAACACATCAGGTAATTATGCCTTGCAAGAGATTCATATTTCCCGTACGGGATAATTATTTTTCCCGCGCGGAATAATTAGTTTTCCCCATGGGCATAATTAGTTTTCCCGTGCAGGATAATTTCTTTTGGTACGCGGGACAAGAGGATGTCCCAATAAGCACATTAAAAAAGCTCCCAAAGGGAGCTTTTTGCTGATAATACCAAAGATTGCCGACCATTAATTGGCTTTCACATATTTTAGTGTAGTCAACATATCACGCAATTCTTTATCAGGCCGGAAATTAATTTTGGCCCCTTTGATTATCCGTGAAGAGACCTCCTCGGGAGCTGCGACCCCATCGCTTTTCAGAGAAAGGCTAAAATGTCCCAATTTATCAAGTTTGACCGTCCGACCTTCACTTAACTCGTAGTTGATCTTATCCAATAACTCAATCACCACCCCATAGACATCCGAACGACTCATGGTGGAGTTGGCCGAGATCAATTGACACAACTTATCAATATCCGTCACATCCTTGCGAATGGCCGTGGCATAATACTTTAAAGGTGCAGACACATCTCTGGGATTCACCTTAGCGGAAGATTTGAACAGTACACTCATAATAGCTTGGGTTTTCGTTTAACGTACTATTCAAATTCGGCTAAAAATACTACATATTCAAGTTGACTTTTAAGAGAGTTTTTTCTATAACTGACTGCTAAAAAGGCAGTGAAAGAAGATAAAACAGATGCTTGTCACCATTTGCCTTTCCATAAATAGATTGGTACATTAACGAATTCAAATCAAAAGCTAAACCAACAAGTTATGAACAAGCGAAAATCCATCCTAATCATCGGTAGCGTACTGGCTTTGACAATACTTCTTTCTTCCTGCCTTCCTGGTGCAGGTTCTTATTCACCACTTAAACCGGCTGGCTTCTTTACCGGTATCTGGCACGGCTGGATTGCACCCATCTCCCTCATTTTAGGTCTGTTTAAATCCAACGTATCTATCTATGAATCCTTCAATACCGGCTGGTGGTACGATTTTGGGTTCTACATCTCAGTCATTGCAGGATTTGGGAGCATTCAGCTGATTAGGAAAAAGAGAGGGTGAAGAAAAAGTCTCTTGCCGAACCGCTGGGACGCAGAAAAAAAATATCTATTTAGTACTTGAGTCAGTGAAAACTTGACAACTATCAACCATGTGTTTTCACTCTGCGTCTTTGCGCCTTAGCGAGATATAAACAAAAAGCCACCCCACTATAGCAGGATGGCTTTCTATATCTGGTAACAGACAACAGGCACCTTCTGCCTACTGACTATTAACTATTCACTAATTACTACTCTTCGTCACTTTGCAATAACAGGTTCAAGATATCAACACCCGCTTTAGCCACAGAAGTACCAGGACCAAAGATGGCCACTGCTCCTGCATCATACAGATATTGGTAATCCTGAGCTGGAATCACACCACCACAAATCACCATGATATCCTCACGACCCAGTTTTTTCAACTCGGCAATGATTTGAGGTACCAATGTTTTGTGACCAGCAGCCAATGAAGATACACCTACTACGTGTACATCGTTTTCCACAGCTTGCTTAGCCGCTTCAGCAGGCGTTTGGAACAAAGGTCCCATATCCACATCGAAACCGATATCAGCATAACCAGTTGCAACTACTTTAGCTCCGCGGTCATGACCATCCTGACCCATTTTAGCGATCATGATACGTGGCTGACGACCTTCTTTTTCAGCAAATTCTTTTGCTAAGTTTTGAGCGTTTGCAAACTCTTTGTCGTCGCCGGCTTCTGAGCTATACACTCCTGAAATTGATCTAATCACAGCGCTATATCTTCCTACAATTTTTTCACAAGCATCTGAAATCTCACCTAAAGAAGCACGTTTCTGAGCAGCATCAACAGCTAACTCCAACAAGTTGCCTTCGCCTGTTTCAACAGCTTTGGTGATGGCAGCTAATGAAGCCTGAACTTCAGCTTCATTACGGTTAGCTCGCAATTTAGCTAAGCGCTCCACCTGAGATGTACGTACGGCTGAATTGTCGATGTCCAAAATATCGATGGGATCTTCTTTCTCCAAACGGTATTTGTTAGTACCCACAATGGTTTGATTACGACTATCTATTTTAGCCTGCGTACGTGCCGCAGCTTCTTCGATACGCATCTTAGGAATACCAGACTCAATCGCAGCAGCCATACCACCCAATGATTCGATCTCTTCAATGTGTGCCCAGGCTTTGTCTACTAATTCCTTAGTCAAGGATTCTACATAATAAGAACCCGCCCAAGGATCAATACCCCGACAAATCTGTGTTTCATCCTGAATAAAAATCTGCGTGTTACGTGCAATACGAGCAGAGAAATCCGTTGGTAAAGCAATCGCTTCATCCAATGCATTGGTGTGCAAGGATTGCGTATGACCTAATGCAGCAGCCATCGCTTCCACACAAGTACGTCCTACGTTGTTGAAAGGATCTTGCTCTGTCAATGACCATCCGGAAGTTTGGGAGTGCGTACGCAAAGCCAAAGACTTCGGATTCTTAGGATTAAACTTCTTCACAATTTTCGCCCACAACATACGTCCGGCACGCATCTTAGCAATTTCCATAAAGTGGTTCATGCCCACCGCCCAGAAGAAAGATAGACGTGGCGCAAAAGCATCAATGTCCAAACCGGCATTTGTACCAGCACGCAAGTACTCTAAACCATCAGCCAAAGTATAAGCCAACTCAATATCCGCAGTTGCACCAGCTTCTTGCATGTGGTATCCTGAGATAGAGATAGAGTTGAACTTAGGCATTTTCTGAGAAGTAAACTCGAAAATGTCAGCAATCACTTTCATCGAGAATTTAGGTGGGTAGATATACGTGTTACGCACCATGAATTCTTTCAAAATATCGTTCTGGATGGTACCAGCCATTTGCTCCAGCTTCACGCCTTGCTCCAAACCAGCCACAATATAGAATGCCAGTACAGGTAGTACAGCACCGTTCATTGTCATCGATACAGACATTTTATCCAATGGAATACCATCGAATAATACGTTCATATCCAGGATTGAGTCAATAGCTACCCCAGCTTTACCCACATCACCTTCTACACGTTCGTGATCGGAATCGTATCCACGGTGTGTAGCCAAGTCAAATGCTACAGACAAACCTTTCTGACCAGCAGCCAGGTTACGACGGTAGAATGCATTGGATTCCTCAGCAGTGGAAAATCCGGCATACTGACGCACTGTCCATGGACGGAAAGCATACATCATTGAGTAAGGACCACGCAAAAATGGAGGTAGACCTGCAGCATAATTCAAATGCTCCATACCTTCCAAGTCCACCTTACTGTAAACGGGTTTAACAGGGATACGCTCAGGTGTCACCCAATCTTTTTTAACCCCGTGTTTTTGTTCCCAGGCCTTTGCATCAGTTGCACAAGACTTGGTTTTTATATCTGTATTATTAAATTTTGGTCGCATTATTTAGAATTTTAGTAGTTTGAGATTATAGATAAGAGACTATTAGATTTTATCAGCTTGAACTTTTCTTTCCAGACTGAAGATCATCTTTTGTATTTCATGAATCTTTTTCAAAATACTTTCGAATTCACGCTCATGAATAAAAGAAAGATCAAAAGATAAATAAACCTGTGTTTCAAGTTCAAGAGAAGAGCTATTTGCTATCTCTAAATAGCGACAAAACTCTTTAGCAGATTTGTGTCCGGAACCTTCCGCAATATTTGAAGGAATAGAAACAGCGGATCTTCTCATTTGATTGACAAGACTATATAACTCAGACTTTGGAAAGCTGGCAGTTAAAGTATAAATGTCTTTTACAAGCATTCTACATTTTTGCCAGACAATCAATTCTCTAAAGTTATGCATCTTAACAATCTATTATCTATAAATCTATTATCTTAAAAGCAACGTATTAAATCCTTGCAATGTCTCCAATACATTGGAACGTACATTCACAAAGTGAGTGATACCTTTTGCTTTCAGGTCATCTGCACAAGCAGGGGCACCAGCTACTACCAATGGTATTTCACCTAATAATTCAAATGCTTTTGGAGCGGCATCAACATACTCGTCATCAGCACTACAAAGCACAACGATATCAGCGGCGGCTTTTTTAGCTGCTTCCACACCTTCCTCAATGGTTTTGAAACCCAAATTATCAATGATTTCATATCCGGCACATCCGAAGAAGTTACCAGAGAATTGAGAACGTGCTAAACGCATGGCTAAGTTTCCATAAGTCAACATGAATACTTTCGGACGCTTACCTGATTTTTCAGTGGCTAAACGCAAAGCTTCAAACTCCTCAGCACCACGAAAAACTTCAATGGGTTGAACTTCACACTCACCTTCGCAAGTAGTCTTTTTTTCTAACTTAGCAGCATCAATATTGGCTAAAATCTGTTCGTTGATATTAGGGAACTGATTGGTTCCTAACAGGTTTTCACGACGTGTAGCAACAGCCTTACGACGCTTGTCAGCCATTTCTTTCAACAATCCCTGAACAAATCCTTCTTTCAAGGCAGCCAAATATCCACCTTTATCTTCGATTTCAACAAACAACTTCCAAGCCTCGCTGGCGATGCTGTCAGTTAAAGTTTCGATATAATAAGATCCACCTGCAGCATCCACAATCTTCTCGAAGTGAGATTCTTCTTTCAACAACAACTGCTGGTTACGTGCGATACGTTCTGAAATATCATCAGATTCCTTATACAAAGTATCATATGGCTGAACAGTCAATGACTGCGTTCCACCAATGGATGCCGACATAGCCTCAGTTTGCGTACGTAACATGTTCACGTTTGGATCAAAAATGGTTTTGTTCCAGTTAGTTGTTTCACTATGAACATGCATTTTGCAAACCTCTTTGCCAGTTGGTTGGTAAGCTTCCACAATTTTCGCCCACAATAAACGACCAGCTCTCAACTTAGCAATCTCCATGAAGTAGTTTCCACTAACACCCATGTTGAATTTGAGATTACCAGCTACTTCATTTATAGATAAACCGCGTTCCGTTAACTGCGACAGGTATTCATTACCCTGCGCCAAAGCAAATGCTAACTCCTGTACCACATTGGCACCGGCATTACCAAAATGTCTTCCGTTAACAGCCACAGTTTTGAATTCAGGCAGATTTTTACCTGCTTCCACAATTTCTTTTGCATAGTCCAGGGCCTTCTCAATAGACGCACAAACTTTACCGTTGATGGTTAAGTTTCCAATTGGATCATAGTTGATTGATCCTTGAACTTTTGCTAAATCATGGTTTGCTTTTCTCAATGCACCTTCCAATGCTTCCACCAACTTTTTATTGCCATGCTTGGTTTCCACGTTGATCTCCACGATTTCCGCAACAATGTTTTTCAGTAAAGCTGTCAAATTCTCTTCTGTGATGATCGCTTCATCTTCAAATTTGAATCCCAGACTATCGATACCTTTATTCAAGATATCCAATACTTTTTCGTTGGCTGCTTTCACATCACTCACAACCATATCCTGACGTACAAACCAGGTATTGTTGTTGGCTTTGTTACCACGCACATACGGAAATTCACCAGGTTGGCTTTCCAGATAGCTCAATGGTTCCAGATCTTCCGACCGGTAGAAGGGCTGCACTTTAAAACCTTCATTGGTTCTCCAAACGAGCCTTCTCTCAAAGTCCGCTCCTTTCAAGTCTGTTGTGATTCTATCCATCCACTCTTTGGTAGAAATAGGAGAGAAATCACTGAATAACAGTTGATTTGTTTTATCTGCCATAATGTAACTGTTTGTTTTTTCCAAGGCGCAAAAATAAGCCTTTTGTTGATATTAAACCTAAATTTTAACTGTTTTTATAGGTGTTCTACAGCATGATAATCAACAGCATATAAAAGATGCCATTGTATGAAATAAACTCCACAGGGGGCAACGTTAAATAAATCAGCACGTTTTAAAGCTTTTTTTCTTTAATAAGCATTAAAATCGTTGTATTAAAAAGATGCCTGCAATAAGAAAAATAATACCAATAATTCGTCCGGAAGAGATGGGATGAACGGTTAAGTTGAAGAATCCATAGTGATCGATAATTGCAGCTAGAATCATTTGACCTCCAATAGAAGCTCCCAGCATAGTGGCCACTCCAATCTTAGGAATTAAGATCACAACTGAACTAACAAAGATAGCCCCTAAGATACCACCCAAAAAGAGATAATAGGGGATTTGTGTCAACACACTCATTTTAGGAGCACCTGTACGCATCAATAAATTAAAGAGTAGTAAGCAAAATGTACCCACTAAAAAATTAACGAAAGCCGCTTGAATAGGGTGTTTTAAATAACTTCCCAATTGAGAATTGATACTGCCCTGAATAGCTAATAAGCCACCAATTAAAAGCGCCACAGTGGTTAAAACATACTTTAAATACATAAATAATCGCTTTTTGAAGCAAGATACCCCAAATATAATGCAAGGAAAAATCCGATGCTCCTCAACATCGGATTTATCATAGAGATGAATGGTAACAGACATTTTCATATTGCTGTCTGTATTTTTCTAACATTTATTTAAAACCTGATAATAACCTACTAATATGGTTGATATAATCACCATTAACAGTTTTTCAACAAATAAAGTTAATAATCTGGAGCATCATTGAATAGTTTTGCCTCCTCCAGTTTCTCCAGTGAATGTGTATACCCGCTATTCAACTCATAGGCTTTTCGGAAACTCTCAATGGCATTATCGTAATCCTTAATAGCCATGTAATAATCACCTTTTGAGTCGTAAGGAGTGGCCATTTCCGGAACCAACCAAACATAGCGGTTAAATGCACATTCGGCTTTCTCAAACTGTTCTTTCTTTAAAAAAATATATCCTCGGAATTTGTACACAAATGGCAAATTAGGCTTCAGCTTTAAACACTCATCCAAGGCCCATATGGTCTTTTTTTCTTGTCCGTCCTGATTAAAAAGCATGAATGACCACATAGCCATCAGCTGCAAGTTATCCGGATACTTATTGATGATCTCTTTCCAATAAAGAGAAATTGAAGATTGGGAATCAACAATGAGATCTTCAGCCATTTCTTTGATAAGCCGTTCTCCTTTATTGAGTCGTCCTTTATGCTGCACTACTTTATTAAGATACCATTCTTTCTTATCTGCCTGAAAATGAAATGAACCCAACACATACCCCATAAAAAAATTCGGATCGGCCTTTAATGCTCTTTCAGTCAACTCAAACATCTGCGGATATTCGGTTCGATAAAAAGCTTCGACAGCCTGTTCATAATAGCTGTAAGCTTCATCTGATTTAGTTGTTGCTTCAAAAAAATAGTCCTGAGCCAGAATAACCGTGGATCCACCAAATAACAGAATTACCAACCACGCGCTCTGCAAAAAATCCTTTCTTTTCATGCCAGAGGTATTTATTGTTAATATGTAGGAGTCAGTAGAATAGAAACAATACAAAGGTAGTAAGCAGGGTTACCCTCTGTCAATCAATAGAAATTTACATAAAATAAAATTTCACTATTAAACACATCTAGATTTCACACACTAAACTACAGAATAACAAGACCTTTAGTTTTCAGAATCAATATGAACAGTAGCAGTAATGTTTAACTTTTCTTTGACCAACTGCTCATATTTGGTGGCGATTAAATGTGCCTTACTCAATTTATAATCACCTGGTAAGTAAATATGAAATGTCATCTCGGTATGATGACCATACTGATGTATTAAAAAATGGTGAGGTCTAAGTTCTTCATCCGAAACCAGGGAAGCAATAAGAATCACATCCTTTTTAAGAGATTCTTCAATCCGTTCGCCTAACAATACACTAATGTTCTCTTTCAGAATAGTGAATGTTGCATAAAACAATAACAAGGACACAAGTATGCCCAATACACCATCCATCCACCAAAAACGTTGACCCAGAAATATGCCAACTAGAATAACAACTGAAGATATGGCGTCTGACCGGTGATGCCAACCATCTGCAATCATGGATCGGGACTTAGTACGCTTCCCGATAATAATGGAGTATTGTGCCATGATTTCTTTGACGACAGCGGAAATAATTGTCACCACAATGGCTAGCATCCCATAATTGACAGCTTCATGGTTTCTTAATCTAAGGACAGATTCCATTAAAAAATTAAATCCAATAACTGCCAACAAAATACCAACAACTAAAGAGGCTATTATTTCAGCTCGCCCATGCCCGTAAGGATGATTATCATCGGCAGGTTTCGCGGATACTTTTAATCCAACCAGAACCGCAACAGAGGAAATACTGTCACTTAAAGTATGCCATGCATCTGCGATAAGTGCCACAGAACCAGTTACTATTCCTGCCCATATCTTGATGACAAACAACCCAATATTCAAAAAGATAGATCCATATGTAGCCAGTATGCCAGTCTTGTTATGCATGAGAAATGAATTTTGAATTCAAAATTAGTTAATCTGTTATAAAAAAAAGCTCGGAGATAATCCGGTCCGTAATAAATCGCTTGTCATCTGTCACTCTATAGTAATTATCTACAATCTTAATGTTTCCTTGTTCAATCTGGTGCTTAACTTCTCTTTGAAAATAGGTGTTTAGCTCGGTGTCACAAACCATTTGAAGTTGAATGCCATCAATTCCTTCAATAGTCCTTAATCCCAACATGATCAATTCGTTATACCGATCAACACGTGTTAATATTTCTTCCTCATAATAACATTCATCCTTATTAATTAATTGACAATATTTTTGAAGATTACGTACATTCCATAATCTTTTGGTGCCATCGAAGGAATGTGCAGAAGGTCCTAATCCTAAATATTTTTCACCTGTCCAATAATTACTATTGTGATTAGATTGCAAACCCGGTTTGCAGAAATTGGATATCTCGTAATTAACAAAGCCATTTTGATTCATTTGCTCCACCAGGTATTCAAATTGCTGCACACTATCTTCCTCTTCAAGCTCACTAAAAATACCTTTTTGGAGATAATCGTAATAGGGTGTTCCTTTTTCGAAAGTGAGATGATAAGCCGATACATGTGCTACATCTAAAGCAATAGCTTTCTGAACATTGCTTTTCCATTGATCAAAACTCATATATGGAAGCCCATAAATCAAATCAATACTAATATTCTTAATACCATGCGCTTTTAATATTCGAATTGCATCGATGGCTTGACTCGAATTATGTCGACGATTCATTTGCCGCAAGTGATCATCGAAAAAGCTTTGAATCCCCATACTTATTCTATTCACGCCCAAGCGAATTAATCCTTCAACATAAGCATCGGTTACATCATCGGGATTAACTTCCATGGTGATTTCGCGTGGTGCAAAATCTTTAGTAGCCCGTTTAAAATTTTCAAAAATTATTGCCAATTCCTTACAAGAAAGAGTCGACGGGGTTCCTCCTCCAAAATATAAAGTAGTCACCGGATTATTTAAGAAAAATTGAGAATTCAGATCAATTTCTTTACAAATAGCTTTAATATATTCGTACTTTAATGATTGATCAGTAGTTTTATAAAAATCGCAATACGAACACCTGGAATAACAAAAAGGGACATGAATATAAATGCCTGCCATAACTAAAAATGTTTCACGTGAAACACTGGGGTACAGTGAATTGTTGTCGACTTTATTAACAAGTTGTCAACAAAAATACAACATTAACCAACAGTTAAAGAAATAAAATGAACACCTTATTAAAATATCATAAAACCATTACCATACTCGTTGCAATTACCCTGTTAAGCTTATTAAACATTGGTGAAATAGCTCCTAATAGAGTAAAACTAATACCACACGCTGATAAGATTGTGCATTTCATCATGTATTTCTCAGCAACCTTTGTATTATTATTTGAATACTTTCTCCATCATAAAAAAAATAAAGCCGTCTTAAAACGGCTGCCGATTATTCCCTTTATATGGGGCGGTATTATGGAAATTTGTCAATTTTATCTAACAGAAAATCGCGGTGCTGAGTGGGGGGATGTGGCCGCAAATACCTTTGGATTACTACTTGGCTATTTAACTTTTATGAAAGTACGAAATAACCATGTAGTTGAATATCTAATCACTTTTCCATTTAAAACCCGATTATAGCTTGATGTAATCACCTTTATCCTTCATGTTGGCAATAATCTTTCCAATCGTCTCCCCACTGAAGAACTCAAACAATTGCTGACGAATTGAGCTATATTGTTCATGAACAGGACAAGCATACCCCTCTGTGTCGTTCTGTTTACAACTTTGCATTCCAATTAAACAATTCGTGAATACATCCCGTCCATCGATCACTTCAACAATATCAATCAGAGCGATTTCATCAGCTGTTTTACCCATACCAAAACCTCCATGGGGTCCTTTAGTACTCGTTAACAACTTTTGCTTTGCCAGACTTTGCAGAATTTTCCCTAAAAATGGTGTTGGGATATCCAACTCCTTCGAAATCTGCTTGATCCCTATCTTTTTTTCATCTCCACCATTCTGAGCCAGGTAAATAACGGCTCGAATAGCATATTTACACGTATTGGATAACATGATTATTAGCTTTTGTGGCTAAATTAAATAAAATCATTAAAAAACCTTTATTTCTTTTTATCATTTCTTAGTAGCTAGCTAATAGGATTACCAAACAAATAAATTGATTATCAAAATTACTCAAACAAAAAATAAATACTACATACTGATATTCAAGTAAATGCACATCACAAAATGAAGTCATTACAAATACCTGCAGATAAATAAGTCAATCTCCTTGCATTTGTAAGTTAATCAAAGATTTTAGCTTCTACTATTGGCCAGTTAAAATCAGATCCATATGCCGATGAAACATTAAACAGGTATACATTTCTTTATTGATACCATAGCTGAAAGCCAAGTTAAGAATTCAAGTTTAAGGAAGAATCAAATATACATCACAAGCGAATCAGACAACCAAAAACACAAGTTGTTGATGTAATAATCATTTATTTTGTCAGCAATGAGTTTTTAACAATGCCTGTTCTTTGCCGCGTAGCTATTTATATACCAATCGAATACACTAACCTACAGAACTATAAATAGTAACTTGGAAATTGTGCATGGCAGATGTAAAAATATAGTAAGATCATTTACTTGCTATTGCACAAATACATTCAGAAATACCATTTCTAACAATAAAACACCCTCTGTCTTCAGGTTTGTTGTTCTCTCCATCAGATAAAGATCTCTTTTGCTACCTATTATTGAGATAATACTGTCTCCCCCTCAGCACCATTGAAACTATATAGTCACTGAGTGATTCCCAAAAAAATGATGCAACTTCCGGATTTCAATACTTAATGTTACACTATACCATTACAAGAATGACGTATTTACTTAATCCGACAGCTAATAACATTTTTAATCTCAAAATCAGTAGATACAACATCAGGCCCTTTCCTAAAGAGGTAAGGACCTTGATCACATGATATATTACAATGGTATTTTATCAATACGATTCTGATGACGCCCTCCTTCAAATTTCGTATTCACAAACTTGTCAACAATAGCTTTTGCTTCTGCCTCGGATACATATCTTCCTGGAATAGTGCAAACATTAGCATCATTGTGCAAACGTGCCATGAAGGATATTTCCTCAGTCCAACATAGGGCAGCACGAATACCTTGATGTTTATTAACAGTCATGTTAATACCATTTCCACTGCCACATATTGAAAATCCAATTTCAAACTCACCAGCTTCAACAGCAGCTGCCATAGGATGCGCATAATCAGCATAATCAGTACTGTCAGTGGAATGAGTACCAAAGTCTTTCACTACATATCCAAGTTCCAATAAGTAGTCTTTAATAAGTTCCTTTGTTGGGAATCCTGCGTGATCCGCAGCCAGAGCGATTGATTTAAAAAGCATATTTTTTGTGGCAAAGATAATAAATTAACGTAGTGTCAGTCTATTAAAAATAGTTGTTCAAAACATGCTTGATAAGTGTTAAAATCATGTGAAGGAAATTGAATTAAATTTTAGAAAAAGTTATTGGAATATTACGAAAAAATTTGAATACAACTGACCATCTGAAACCATCGTGTTTAAAACAGTAAAACTTTAATCGTACTTTTTCACAGTATAAACCACCGAAATGAACGATCCGCAAAAAAGAAATTATTACTTTTGAATGTTTTTAACAGTTTGTGAAAGACTTTTGAATATAGATCATATTCAAACAATTAACAGGATTCAAACATGTTAATTATTAGTTGAATTTTGTTATTTTTGATGCAATAAGTCACAAACCAAGTATTTTCAAAAAAAAATACTAACCTTGCTAACAGAATAACATCATTACTATATATTTTCTAAATCTCTCAATAAATATGAATATAAAGAATAGTTGGTTGAAAAGTGGATATGTGGATGAACCGGTTCCAACTAATATCGATCTAAAAAAGGAAATCATTAGATTGAAAGAAGAGAAAGGTGCCATCATTATGGGGCATTTCTATCAAAAGAACGCGATTCAGGACATCGCGGACTTTGTTGGGGATAGTTTAGCCTTAGCTCAAGAAGCGGCTAAAACAGACGCTAAAATCATCGTTTTGGCGGGTGTTCATTTTATGGGTGAAACAGCTAAAATTCTTTCCCCTGATAAAATAGTATTAGTACCTGATCTAAATGCGGGTTGTTCTTTGGCCGATAGTTGTCCTCCGGATGCATTTGCTGACTTCGTTGAAAAGCACCCCAATCACACTGTTTTAACCTATGTGAATACAACAGCTCAAATAAAGGCCCTTTCTGATATTGTGGTAACAAGTACGAATGCCCGAAAGATTGTTGAAAGCTTACCACAGGATGAAAAAATTATTTTCGGTCCTGACCGTAATTTAGGAAATTACTTAAATAGTATTTCCGGAAAAGACATGGTTCTTTGGGATGGGGCATGTCATGTGCATGAGAAATTCTCTGTTGAAAAGATTGTTGATTTAAAAAAGGAGAACCCTGAAGCTCTTATATTAGCACATCCTGAGTGCAAACAGCCATTGTTGGTTTTAGCTGATTTTATTGGTAGCACAGCTGCTTTATTGAATTTTACCAAACAAAGTGATTGCCAAAAATTTATTGTAGCTACGGAGAGTGGAATTATTCACCAGATGGAGAAATATCATCCGGAAAAGGAGTTTATACCAGCTCCACCTAATGATTCCACTTGTGCTTGTAATGATTGTGAGTACATGAAATTAAACACTTTGGAAAAGCTTTACAACTGTTTAAAGTACGAATGGCCCGCTATAGAGGTTGAAGAAGAAATCAGAAAAGAGGCTGTTAAACCAATTAACCGAATGCTTGATATTTCTGAGCAATTTGGATTATAAACAACTTATCAACCTGTGATAATAGAATGGAAAAGTTAGCATCCCCAATTTCAGTTTTGTTGGTTGAAGACAATGTATTAAATCAAAAATTGATCTTTCTCAACCTGGCTAAATATGGGTTTAAAATAGATGTAGCCAATAATGGGCAAGAGGCTTTAGAAAAATTAGAAAGTCAATCCTATGATTTAGTGTTAATGGATTTGATGATGCCGGTAATGGATGGATTAGAAGCCACCCTTCGTATTCGAGAGAATGAAAAAGCCAGTCAGGAGCATATTCCCATTATTGGTTTAACAGCTAATACTTATGATGCTGATCGTGAAAAATGTTTAGCCCATGGTATGGATGAGTATATGGCTAAACCGTTTGATCTGGAGGAGTTTTATTCAAATATTAAACTTCTGAAGATCGTATAATTGTAAATACACTGTATGAGCTTTGATATAAGACGACCTGAGGAGAAGGAAAAGGATTTGGAGAGACAATTACGTCCTTTGGAGTTTGAGGATTTCAAAGGACAAGATAAAATTGTTGAAAACCTGGAAATTTTTGTTGAAGCTGCCAAAATGAGAGGGGAAGCATTGGATCACGTCTTGTTGCATGGACCTCCTGGATTAGGAAAAACAACTCTTTCCAATATTATTGCCAATCAGTTAGGTGTAGGGTTTAAAATTACCAGTGGTCCTGTTTTGGATAAGCCTGGTGATTTAGCGGGTATCCTGACAAGCCTTGAAGAGAATGATGTACTTTTTATTGATGAAATACACCGATTAAGTTCGGTCGTGGAAGAGTATTTATACAGTGCGATGGAAGATTTTCGCATT
>Ga0193953_1000809_pt1 | contig 15723 bp, 15 predicted proteins | sample BB_4_MG_FD_140325 | JGI IMG/M metagenome (GOLD analysis project Ga0193953, IMG submission 140325) | Microbial mat bacterial communities from the Broadkill River, Lewes, Delaware, United States - BB_4_MG | ecosystem: Environmental > Aquatic > Freshwater > River > Microbial mats | place: USA... | reverse complement strand
GGTTTGACTTCCTGCGGCCACATCAATCCTTTCTGGTAAATTTGCATGGCATAAAAATGGTGGATAAAGCGGATGGTGGATTTATCATCATGAATAACGGCCGTGAAATTCCGGTGTCTTCCCGTCGTAAACAGAAGCTGCTTACGATGCTGGAACAATTATAAATGCCGGAATAAGTGATGTAGTATTAGGATTTAAGCTTTCAAAATGTGATTTCTGTCTTAACCTGTAAATAATGATCAACGATATTGTCACCGCACTCGAATCCTATGCCGATCCGGCTCGTCAAAAATTTGCCGCTACTTCATATCCCACTAAAACACGGGTGATTGGTGTGACTAATCCGCCTCTGAAAGAGGTCTTAAAAGAGGTTAGATCCCAAACCCAAAACTATTCTGTAGGAGAGAAAATTGAGCTAAGCAAAATATTGGTTCAAAGTAGTATATTTGAGTGTCAACAATTGGCTTATGAATTCATTGGGAGGGATAAAAAGTGTTTGAATCAACTGACAGAAAAGGATATTGACCAATTAGGTATCAACCTGGATAATTGGGTGGCAGTGGACTATTATGCAGCCTTGATTGTAGGAGTGGCCTGGCGGGAACAAATCATCAATACCCAAAAGATAAAAAAATATCTGCAGTCAGATGATGTGTGGATCAGGAGGGTAGGAGTGGTGGCTACCGTGGCCCTCAACCAGAAAGCCAGGGGAGGTCATGGTGATCCCATTCAGACACTTGAGATATGTAAGCTCGTGGTTGATGATCATGCTGATATGATTAACAAAGCCCTGTCCTGGGCTTTGCGTGAATTGGCCAAACGGGATAAAACCCCGGTTGAAGCATTTATATGCCAGTATAAAGATCGATTGCATAAACGGGTGTTGCATGAAGTAACCCACAAATTGGAAAAAGGGACCAAGAATTAACGAGAGTTTTTGAATCTTCATGCTTGCCCAATCAAATTAGAAGACCATTTAAACAGAAAGTGATGAATCTCACTGCCTTTAAGTCCATTTATAAGAGTTCCTGGTTTTTAATCATCTGCCTGGCACTACTCAAATTAATGGTGCATTTATTGACCTATGATAACTTTGAATTACATCGGGATGCTTATCTCTATTACGCGCAGAGTGAACATTTGGCATGGGGATATGTGGCAGTGCCACCAGGTATTGCGTTTGTGGGCAAAATAGTCACGCTGCTTTTCGGTAACTCAACTTTTGGCTTACGTTTATTGCCGGCATTGGTGGGATCACTCAATGTGTTAATCATTGGTATGGCCGTACGTGAGATAGGAGGCAAAAGAAGAGCGATTGCCCTGGCCAGTCTGGCTTATCTGCTGTCTCCATCTTATCTTCATGTGAATGCACTGTTTCAGCCGGTCTCCTTCAATCATTTCTTTTGGTTACTCACTTGTTATCTCGTGTTGAAGATGATTCACCGGGATAATCCGCGCATTTGGCTGTGGATTGGACTGACCTTCGGGTTAGGCTTCTTAAATAAGTACGCCATTGTGTTTCTGTATGCAGCTTTAGCCCCTGCCTTATTAATAACCAGATACCGTTACCTCTATGCCTCCCGTTACTTTTGGATAGCTACGATCATTGGATTAATAATTATTTCGCCCAACCTCTTTTGGCAATATCAAAATAACTGGCCCGTGTTGCACCACATGGCTGAACTCCGGGAGTCTCAATTAGTACATGTTAAGCTGACGGACTTCATTTTGGAACAGTTTTTAATGAACATGCAAGCCGTACTCATTTGGTTGGGGGCATTGTTTGTGATTTTATTCCTTAACAAAGAGAAGAAATTTCGATTATTTGGGTATACCTATCTCTTTGTAGTTGCCCTTTTGATGTTGGGTAGTGGGAAGTCCTATTACACGTTGGGGATTTACCCGATACTATTCATTCTGGGGGCTGTTTTTATTGAAAAATATGTTGGTAAATACCTCACCATACTGACTGGTGTATTAGTTAGTTTCATGATGATTTCACTGTATGTGTCATTATCCTTTGATGGCATCCCGCTGACCACCTTCGAGAAAACGCTTCGTCCGGGAGCTTTCCGATGGGAGGATGGAAAGTACCATGACTTACCACAAGATATGGCCGACATGACCGGGTGGAGGGAAGTAGGACAAGCCGTGAGGACCTTATACACATCTTTACCAACCGATGCCAAAGCGGATTGCGAAATTTTTTGTTACCATTACGGACAGGCTGGCGCCGTCATGTTTTATGGAAAAGAGGCCCATGTGCCGCAACCCATTTCCTTCAACAGCAGCTTTGTGTTCTGGGCACCGGACTCCATCACCTGTCAAAAAATGATCTGGGTGCATTCAGATTTAGGAAATGAGATCGACCCCGATCAACTCTTACCTCTGTTTTTTGGTAAGGTGGAATTGTACCACGAAGTGAATAATCCTTATTTCCGCGAGAACGGAACGAAGATTTACCTTTGTGAGTTCCCGACGGATAGTTGTAAGGTGTATTATAGAAATAGAATTAAGGAATTGAAGGATAATTATAGAGATTAATACCATGTGTGGTTTGCTTCCGATTCACGTGTGACTTTCATCCAAACCAAAGGTCACTTTTATCAGAGTTGCAATTGACTTTATTCCTAACCATGTTTCATTCTATTCAAGTACAAGGATGTATTTTAAGGGTAGGATATGTGATTATGCTCTAATTGCTAGTTCATGCTCATGATTGTGAGTTATAGTCATCTTTTTAACCAAAGTAGATAATTGTTATGATATATTTAATTAGTTTTATCAGGCGTGAAGCAGCTTTCACGTAGTATTTTTAAAAATATCGAAATGACCACAAATCTACACCTAACCTCCCAACGCCTGCTCCTAAGGCCTGTTCAGGCAAGTGATGCACCTGCCTTGTTTGCTTATCGCTCTGATGCCGAAACCAATCAATACCAGGGGTGGATACCTCAGACCTTGGATGAAACAACTGACTTTATCCGAAACAGAGTATCACCAACCATTAACCAGCCAGACACCTGGTTTCAGTTGGTGATTGTGGAACAATCCAGTAATCGTATCATCGGTGATGTAGGCATTCATTTCATGGATGAAGAAAGCCGGCAAGTCGAAATTGGGTGCACCCTGCGTAAAGACTGCCATGGAAACGGGTATGCCACCGAAGCATTGAAAGTGATCATCACTTATTTGTTTGAAGAATTAACGAAACATCGGGTTGTAACTTCCATCGATCCACAGAACTTGGCTTCCATTGCCTTAGTGGAGCGCCTGGGTTTTCGCAAAGAGGCGCATTTCCGGGAAAGTATCTGCATCAATGGGCAATGGGTCGATGATTTGGTGTATGCGGTGTTGAAGCGAGAGTGGAGTCCCACAAAAATGGTCTCAAAATGATAAAGAATAATATGGAAACGCAACGATTGGTAATGACTGAAATTGAATCATCAGATATTCAGTTTATCTATAAAGGTTTATCGCATCCTGAAGTCATAAAATATTACGGGGTTAGTTTTCATTCTCTGGAGGCAACTGAGGAACAAATGCAATGGTATGCTGACCTGAAGGCTAATAATACAGGTATCTGGTGGCTTATTCGCGCCAAAGAAACCGGAGAATGTTATGGCGCCTGTGGGTTTAATGATAAGAATGATGAACTACGAAAGGCCGAGATTGGATTTTGGTTGCTCCCGGATTATTGGGGCCAGGGGATCATGGTGGAAGTGATGCCCCATCTTCTGCACTATGGTTTCAAAGCATTAGACTTAAATCGAATAGAAGGGTTTGTAGATTCTGAAAATAGCCAATGCAAAAAGGCCTTGAAAAAGGCTGGTTTTCTTTCGGAAGGGCAGATGAAGGTGCATGAGGCGGGACAGGATATTATTCTGGATGTTTTTGCAAAAATGAAAACTTCTTTATCAGATAATTAGTTCGGTGATTGTTAAATTTTAAATGAAGAGAAGAATAGTATAGGAAACAGCATCATCTTCTGGGCAATAAAGCTCAAGCATAAAAAAAGATTATCTGAAAAAAAGTGTAGTGATTTGAGAAACCTGCGACTGATGAAATAAATAACTCAAAAAAAGAAATCATGCAGACACAGAAATTAAGTTTCTCAAAAGGTTCAGGTATTATTGTTATCGGTTGTGCCATTGCCATTACGGTTATAAAATACCTCACACAAGGTGATTTGGATAGCTACATCATGCCATTTATTCTGCTGTGTATGGGTGTTGTTTTTATGAGTCAAAAAGAAAAAGTGGAAAAGAAACCTTTTAACTTGAGTACAAAACAAGCCAGAATTTCTATGGCCATTGTACTCGTTTCACTGATAGCTGGTTCAATTGCTTTTTTTATGGTGCTTTAATGACAATTGTGTTAGTTGATGAATAATAAGGAAGTCACTGATTTATTTGTGAGGAAAATATCGGATCACGATGGTATTATTCATAAGGTGTGCCATATCTATTGTAATAATGCGGAGGAGAAAAAAGACATGATGCAGGAAATAACCCTGCAGTTATGGAAATCCTTTCCCACATTTAAAGGCGAGTCGAAATTTAGTACCTGGATGTACCGAATAGCATTAAACACGGCTATTACGAACCTCCGAAAGTCAAAACGCAATCCTTTGATGGAAGCGCTATCGAACGAGCAGTATGAGCTGCCCGAAAAAGAAGCTATTCCTTCACTTGATGCGGATATCAATCGCTTGTATAAAGCCATTGCTCAGCTCAATGATATTGAGAAAGGGATCATTTTTCTGTACCTCGAGAAAAGTACCTATGCTGAAATTGGTGACATCATGGGGGTAAGTGAAAAGAATGTCAGTGTACGAATTGTCAGGATAAAAGCTAAACTTAAAAAGTTAATGTCATAAGCTCAAATTATGAATGGTATCGAAGAAATATGGAACCAGGGGAGTCATCAGCTTTCACATGACAAAAGTATTGATGCAGCTTATATTGAGAAGACTATAACAGAGCGTTCCAATAGCATCACCGCACAATTGCCTAAAATCATTTGGTTTGGAATTGTTATGTGTGGGCTGGCAGCTCTGGTGTTTATCTATAATGTGTTTTTCTTCCTGAATAATCCTGCTGTATTGGTTGCCATTCTCATCTTATTGCTGGCGACCATGGGTATTATTATCTTTCTGCTTCAGCAAGTCAGCAGTATTCAGAAGATGGGTGCATTCACCATGGATCTGCATGCTCTTTTGGTGCTCAAGATCAAATATTTTACTACACGGTTTCAGGTAGCTCTTCATTGCGTTGCATTATCCCTGGTTCTGGCCACCTTTTCATTGAACCTGACCATGGAAAACGAAGATGGTATCATTGAATTACGCAAGGTGCTCATTCTAGGCGCGTTTTACCTGGTGGTCTATTTCATTTCAGTTTACATTTATCAACTCACCCATCGTGTCTATCTGAAACAATTGAAGAATGCCTTAGCTAACCTGGAAGAAAATAGTCTCACGAGCCTGGATCAGGAAATGAAAAGGCACCTGAAGATACGAAACATTCTATTACTCATTGCTTTGATTGTCTTTATAGGTGGATTAGTAGCCCTTTACATTGTATCAGTCAATACTCTGTGAGGCGTGTTTAGCTGCCTCCAATGCCTCCATAATACCGGCCTGTTCGACTTAACAAGGGTTTAGGTATTTTTAGAAATTGCATTTTGTTTTATTTATGATCATTTTTTTATCGGAAAATACCTGTTTGCGCTTTTGAGAGAGTCATTCGTGTGCTATTATGAATCATTGGTGGATTGTGCTGTTAGGTCTGTGTATTTTTAGTATTTTAGGCTTAAAAGCTAATCAATCATGAAATACACAATTCTCAGTGTTGTTGTTTGTATTCCTCTTCTTGTTAAGGCTCAGGATGAGGTTGTTCAATATGCTGATTCAGCTTTTGTTTCAGCGGTAAGTGACACCATCACTTATCAAAATCATTTTTTTGAGGATACCACAATGTTGCACATCATCCTACGCTATGATATTTCGGCCTTCATAAAGCAAAAGGCTAAACAGGAAGAGCGATATTTTCCGGCAGAATTAGTGATTTATATGTCCGAAACAGATTCCATTACTAAAAACATACGCGTGAAGGCTCGCGGCAACTTTAGGAAGAATCACTGTTATTTTCCACCCATTCACCTAAGTTTTAAAACAGATAAAATTAACGTAGAAGGGTTTGATGAGGTGAATAAGATTAAGATGGTAACCCACTGTAAATCATCTAATGTGTATGAGCAATATGTTCTCAAGGAATACCTGGCTTATCGCTTTTATAATCTATTAACCGATAATAGTCTAAAAGTTAGGTTGCTACGTATTAAATATGAAGATACAGGGAAGCGCAAGAATCATTTTGAGAAGTATGGTTTTTTGATTGAGCCAACCAAGATGTTGGCACAACGAAAGAACTGCGTCGAAATTGAAATGAAAGGTTTTAAACCCCATAACTTTTTACGGACGGATCTGGATCGGATTGCCTTATTTAATTATATGATCGGGAATACAGATTGGAAGCTTTCTGCAGGTCATAACCTCAAGTTTTTTAAGATGAATGATCCTTTTATCCGGGAATTAAATGTGGTGCCTTATGATTTTGATTACGCGGGCCTGGTGAATACCGAGTATGCGATACCTCAAGAGTGGTCCGTTGTAAAAACTGTTGTGGAGCGTGATTATCTGGGATACTGCTGGGATAATCATACTGAATTATTAGAGTTGATTGAGGAGTTTAAAGAAAAGCAATCTGGAATAATGGGTGAGATACAAGAATTTAATTACTTATCTGAACGGGAACGGAAAATTGTCGAAAGCTATATGCTTGATTTTTACAGGGAAATTAATCATATAAAGTCCTTTATCAGGATGGTTGAAGGGGCATGTGAATCACTTAATTAATAATCAAAGTTTTTCAAGATATCTGCTATGGCTGAAGTTAGTATTGAATTGCTCAAACGATTATTCATCAATATAATCGTGTTGCTTATTATCGTTCGTTTTATTTTTTATCCGTATAACTCAAACTATAAAAAAGCCTTTGCCTATTTCACCATGGGAACCATGGTATTGGTATCGTACGCCCAGTGTGGATGTAAAAAATATGGCCTATTTATTTGTGGTGCTTGGTATTTCGGCGATCAATGCATTGGTTGATTTTAGTGTCTTATGGAGAGGGATACTCATAATTAATAGTTTAGTGATTATCATGTTAGTTGTATTGGAAAAATTTCCACCACAAAGGCAAGTAGTGAAAAAAGCCCTTGTTTTTACCCCGTCAGACATGTCGATTGTTGGTAAAATACAAATGGTTAAACAGGAAATAGAGGCCATCACTAAACTATCGATACACAAGGTGGAGATAGAGAAAGTGAGTCTTTCAAAGAATGAAATATCTGTTTCTATATATTATGTAGAGCATTAAGTGAGCGTGTAAATGTCTGGTTTTAATGTTTAGCTTTCCAGGCATTTAAAATCATAATACCTAAACAGGAAATTACCACTAGCGTGGCTCCAATGATTTCGAGCGATGTAAAGATTTCTCCAAAGACGATGACGCCAATAGCTACGTTAACAACAGGTATCAACATATGAAAGGGAGAACCGGTAGCAATGGATACATGGCGATAACCTTCCGTATTTAATAGCTGGGCAAAAGCTGAAGCGATACCAATGAGTATTAGGATGTAGCTGCCCGATACCGGTCCGGTTAATTCCGGAAGGTTGGCCGGAATGATGAATATCCAAAAGCCCACAATACTTTGCGCAAAGAAGATGGCATAGGAGTTATCGGTCCCATGTAGTTTTTTGACGATGAGTATGGAGATGGCATTGGTTAATGCACTGAGCATGGCCAGGATGTCCCAGATGCTGAATGTCCAGCCGGCATCACCACTTCCTGCTCTTAAGGAGACTAAAATAATACCGATAAATGCCGATAGTATCAATAGCCATTTGGCCGAAGAAATACGTTCTTTTAACACGATGGCACTTAACAAAGACGCAAAAACGGGGTAAGAGTAGGAATAAACTGACCCTTTACCCATGCCAATTTTAACAATGGCCAGATAAAAAAGGGCAACGGAAGCTGTACCGGTAATGCCCCGCAATAAAAGCAAAGGACTGCGCACAAAAGTGAGATCAATTTTACGCATCAAAGCCAGTATACTTAAAATACCAACACCCACTGAAAAGCGCATAAAAACTGTGACGTAAGTACTGACATGCGACATGGATTTAACCAAGGTGGCCATGATGGCAAAGGCCACCACAGATAAGATCATGAGAGTAATACCGTAAGTGGTTCCTGATCGTTTCATGCATTCTATTTGAGGTGCGAAGATACAGGTTATGGTTGACCTGACAAAAATAGGTTAACAGCCCTTGGTTAATGGCTGGAAGCTTAGAACTAAAAGGAGCAATTAAGTATTGAGGATCATATATTGGAGTACCAGCGACTTCATATTTCGGATTTGGATGCAGGATGAGGCATTCATTATCGAGTAGTCAATCCATACCAGTATTCATCTACGAGTTGCCCGTTTTTACGAATGTGCTTATAAGAGATGCCTTCCAGTTGATAACCGCATTTTTCTAAAACACGCATACCGGCTTTATTCCATTCAAAAACGCCGGCAAACAAGCGATTTAAGTGAAGACGACTGAAACCCAGTTGGGTGATCGATTGCAGGACTTGCGTAGCGATGCCTTTTCCCCAAAAGGGCTCCCCAATCCAATATCCCACCTCTGCCGATTTAAGAACACTCCCGGTATGCAGCAATAAACCAATCATACCGGCAAACTGCCCATCACATTCAATAGCAAAATGAAGTTTTGGTTGTTGGTGTTGCAAATCACTAATAAATGTTCGGGCATCGTCAGGTGTGTAGGGGGAGGGTAGTGTACCACGCAAGTTGATCTGCACATTGTCGTTATTAGCCAACTGTGCCATCATCTCGGCATCTGCTAGCTCCAGGGGACGTAACTGTATGTCGGTGATAACGGGCATAAGCAAGGGTTGAGTTTGATGCGATTAAAAATAAGGATTAAATCTTTAATATCAAGTGTTGCGTGCGAAATCAGATAGTTTTGATTGCCCGAGCTTGTAAACTTTAAAGGTAGAGGTTGATAAATGTCATAGGTGATCAATAGTTAAGTATAAGGCTTTAATTTATTAAAAGAAGTGAAACATTTCCTGGCATGTATCGTATTTTGACCCCGAAACCTTAGGGTGAATGGGTATTTGTTACAGCCCTGTTCATGGGTAATTGGTGGGAAATTGAACTAAAGCGAACTGGATTTGGAAAGGCAATGATATTCTGAAGGAATCAACTATTGAAATACTACTTGTTCAAATAGAGTAATTTACAATAAGCATTACGGGAAATTAATTAATGAGGCTGCTATAGCTGCCTTGTTTAGTTAATTATGGCTTGTTGACTAAAGCGTGATACATAGTATGTAAAAACAATAAATAAATTATGAAGCAAGGAATTGGGATTTTATTGATTTTGGGTCTGTTTTTCATATCAGGGGGAATGAAAGGACAAGAAGTAAGTGATGATATCACGGACTATTTTAATTTATCGCTCGAAGAGCTGATGAACATGGAAATTGTAGCAGTTTCTAAAAAAGCAGAAAGCAGCTTTGACGCACCACTGGCTTCTTCCATCATCACGCGCGAAGAGATTATTAATTCGGGAGCTACCACCATTGAGGAAGTTTTTCGGTTAGTACCAGGATTTATTGTGAGAGAAGAATCCAACGGGAATTATGATATTCATGTGCGGGGCAATGACAATGTGCCACCAGGGAACTTTTCATTTTTTTCAGAAAACACCATGTCGCTGGTGATGATCGACGGACGCAAGGTGTTTAATAATATGAATGGTGGTACATTTTGGGAAACCCTTCCTGTAAGTGTTACAGATGTGGAGCGCATAGAAGTTATTCGGGGCGCCTCAACGGCATTGTATGGCCCCAATGCAGTAAGTGGCGTTATTAACATTATTACTAAAAAGTCAACCGATGAACGAGTCAGTGTAGATGGTAATGTGCAAGTAGGAAATGCAAAAACAACTATTGCAGACCTGGGGGTGAATATGACATCCGCTAATGAAAAGCTACAAACCCGCATAAGTGGAAATTTCGAGCAGCGTGATCGATTTGAAACAGATTATTATGCCTGGGTAAATGGGGAGTATGGGCACTATAGCGAACTGGTGGATTATCTCAATGATAATGATGTCGAAGTAGGTAGTTCCAAATACGCTGATCAGGAGCTGGCTAAGAAGCGAAATGGAGTGAATGGTTGGATGCAGTATGATTTTAATGAGCATGTTAGCTGGAGTGTTTATGGAGGGTACCAGAAATCACAAGCGCAGGTTGTATCAATTGAGACATCCCTTTCGCAATTGTCGTTTCGGGAATCAGAATCCTTTAATTTTAATACCCAGGCTCAGATACATGGCTTGAGTGTACAGTTTTCCGGTAATTCGGGTACCCAGGATATCTACAAGGGAAGTGAAGGTATCTGGAAATATGATATGCGTAATCTGGATGCGGTTATTGAATATGATTGGAGTTTGGGTGATATAACCTTACGTCCGGGGATGAGCTATCAGCATAGCGTTTACAGTGATTTGCCATATACAAAGGGCGAAAGTGAAGGAATGGGGTACTTGAATGATGAAGTCACATTGACCAATTTTGCGTATTATTTGCGAGGGGATTATCGCGTTTCTGAGAAGCTGCGGTTGATTGCTGCCTTACGCATGGATCATTACAATAAACCCGCCGATGCATATTTCACTTATCAAGTTATTGGAACATATAAACCCAATGATAAGAATCTTTTCCGGGCATCTTATGCACGAGCGAATCGCGGACCTGTGATGGTTGATTATTATTCTGACTATAATAGTTGGTCAACAGAAAAAGATTATTATTTACAGGCTGTTGGGAATGAAAATATGGATTTGCCAACCAGTGATGTGTGGGAAGTGGGATATCGCGGTCAATTGTCAGAGAGGTTTCAGTTGGATGTAGAGGGATTTTACAATTCCACGCAGGATTTTACATCCTTTGAACCAACCGTTGACCTGTCTCAAGGTTTTGTACATGTGGTTTATCAATATCAAAATATTTCTGTCAAGGCTAAGCAGTTAGGCGCCACTGCTTCTATGCTGTATGCCCCGACGAAGAAATTAAAACTGCGAGCATGGGCAACGGTTCAAAAAACAGAGTTAAAAGATTTTGCGAAGAAAGAAGTGCCAATGATTGTGTATCCCGATGCAGGGCAGTTTGAGAATCCGGTCTATGTTCAGGTCGATGAAACACATGAGCAAACACCCGCTTTCTTTGGAGGAGTATCGGCTAATTATCGCCCAATGGATAAACTGAATATTTTCACCAGTTTGAATTTTGTTTCAGAGCAAACGTATCAGCATGATTATGAATATTCACAATACCACTTTTTCGCATCACAAATGAATCCGGATTATACAGGCAGTGGTGTGGCACAGGTGTCAGCTAAGGCCATTGTCAATGCCAAGGTATCTTATAAATTGTATAAGAACAGTTCGGTGTTTGTGAACATGCGTAATGCATTGGGATCGGAATCTCCTGAATTTGGTTTTGCTGATCATACCAAAGGATTGTATTTAGTAGGCCTGAATATCAATTTATAAGATTTTTATCATTCACTGAAAGAGGAGGTTGTCTAACAGACAGCCTCTTTTTTTTGATTGCTCTTCATTAAACCAGTATTTTTGGGCTTTTATTAGAATCTTATGCTACACGATAAACTCCAACACTACTTCGGATTCGAGACGTTTAACCCTGGCCAGGAAGCGGTTGTCACCCATGTATCTGAAGGTCATTCGGCGGCTGCTATTTTTCCAACAGGGTCGGGTAAATCATTGTGTTATCAATTGTCAGCCATGTGTTTGCCACATTTAACATTAGTGGTATCCCCTTTGCTGGCTTTGATCAGTGATCAACTGGAGTTTCTGAATAAGAAGGGCATACCTGCCGCACGCATCGACTCTACCTTGACTTATGATGAGTTACGTTCCATTCAAGCCGATGTGAAGAGTGGAAAGATAAAAATACTCATGATCTCAGTGGAGCGTTTTAAGAATGAGCGTTTCAGACAGTTTCTATCCGGTGTAGCCATTTCTTTGCTAGTGGTGGATGAAGCACATTGTATCTCTGAATGGGGACATAACTTCCGACCCGATTACCTGAAATTGCCCGCTTATCGGGCAGAGTTCAAAGTTCAACAAGTATTGTTGTTGACAGCAACTGCTACCCCGAAGGTTATTAAGGATATGTGTACAGCTTTTAATCTGGATCCACAACATGTTACCCTAACTGGCTTTCATCGACCCAATCTGCATTTACAGGTGAAACCGGTAGCAGAATCAAACAAGTCAAACGAATTATTGGAGCTGATCCATGGTGAACCTGAGGCACCTACCATTGTGTATGTCACCTTACAAAAAACAGCCGAAGTAGTGGCGTCTAAGCTGGGACAAGCTGGTATTCAGGCGACGGCCTATCATGCCGGGATGAAAAATGAAGAGCGGGAGCGGATTCAGGCTGATTTCATGACTGGAAAAATACCGGTTATTGTGGCCACCATTGCTTTTGGAATGGGCATTGATAAAGGTGATATTCGTCGGGTGATTCACTATGATTTGCCCAAATCCATTGAGAATTACAGTCAGGAAATAGGTCGGGCAGGCCGGGATGGACAAATAAGCAACTGTATTTTGCTGGGTAACCTGGATGGTGTGAATGTATTGGAAAACTTTGTATATGGCGATACCCCGGAGCGGCAAAATCTGAATAAGATATTGCAGAAGATTAAGGACGCAGGGGATACCTGGGAGATTAAAATGTTACAGCTCTCCAATAGTACCAATATCCGGCAACTGCCTCTTAAGACCTTGTTGGTGTATCTGGAAACAGAGGGTATCATTAAACCACTATATAGTTATTTCGGGAGTTATCGGATCAAGTGTCTGCGACCGGAAGAATCCATTATTAAGTCCTTTAAGACCGAGCGTCAAGCTTTTATTTCAGCTATTTTTGAGCATTCACAAAAGGCCCGCTTATGGACGACGGTGGATTTTGATACCATTGTAGCCAATTACCCTACCGACCGGAAGCGCATTGCAGCCGCGTTGGAGTATTTTGAGCAACAAGGGTGGATTGTATTGGAAGCGAAGCAAATGATTGAAGTATTCGAAGTGACCAATTCTGGTTTTGGGTTGGAGCAAATGACTGATCAATTGTATGCCCGGTTTGCTTTGAAGGAGCAAGCCGAAGTAAGCCGAATTCAGCAAATGATTGACTTTTTCAGCGCTGATCAATGTCTTTCTAAAGCATTGTCCCACTATTTTGGAGAAACCAATGAGTGGCACAAATGCGGCAACTGTTCGGTGTGTCAGTCTGGGGATGCCAAACTTCAGTACTCTATTGAGATAGCGCCATTGGAATCCTATGATTTGGCGCGGCTAATAGCACCACTTCAGGATAAATCACCGCAGGAAGTATCAGCTACATTGCTAACCAGGTTTTTATGTGGTATCACTTCCCCTTTGTTTACCAAACTAAAAGCTCGCCAATTGGAAGGTTTTGGTAAGTTGGAACAATATCGTTACCAGGAGGTGAAAAAGGCGGTGGAGGCAACAACTAATGATTAAAGTTTAATGATCAATGAATGAAAAAGGCTGGCCTGGAGGGAGTCGTGGAGTCTGTGACGACCATAAACCATAGGTTTCAGCCTGTGGAATATCTGTGTCAGGGTGTGACTAACAACGTGTCGAAAACGTCACTCCTTGACTATTGCTAAAAAATCAACCTTGAATATCTCTCATCGTTCTATTATTGTTTAATTTTGCACATTCACTAAATACACCAGCGTGTCTCAAAAAGTACTTTTAATCACTCCTCCGTTTACACAGTTAAATACAGCTTATCCGGCAACGGCCTATCTCAAAGGATATTTAAATACCTTAAAAATTGAGTCAGCTCAGGCTGACTTAGGAATCGAAGTGATTAATAAATTGTTCTCTCGAGAAGGCTTAATGGGATTGTTTGATCAAATAGATGAGACAATTACCCATTTGTCAAGTAATAGTCAACGTATTATAAGCCTAAGAAGTTCGTATTTGAATACTGTGGATGCGGTCATGGATTTTCTGAAGGGGAGCAATGCTTTATTGGCTCATGCCATTTGCGAAGGTAACCTCCTGCCGGAAGCCTCTCGTTTTAACCAGGTGGAAGATTTAGATTGGTCATTTGGTACCATGGGGCTGCAGGATAAAGCCAAACATCTGGCCACACTCTATTTGGAAGATTTGTCGGATTTGATTGTAGAAGCCATTGATCCCTATTTTGGGTTTAGCCGGTATGCTGAACGATTGGGGCGGTCAGCAGCTTCTTTTGATGAGATGAATCAGGCCCTTGAGGAAGCTCCCACGTACATCGATCAACTATTAACTGATATATTAAAGGAAAAGATTGATAGGCATCAACCAACGGTGATTGCTTTGTCAGTTCCATTTCCAGGTAATTTATACAGTGCCTTGCGCTGTGGTCAGTTCATCAAAAAGCACTATCCATCCATTCATATCACCATGGGAGGCGGGTATGTGAATACCGAACTAAGGGATCTCAAAGAGCCGCGGGTGTTTAATTTTGTGGATTACATTACCCTGGATGATGGGGAAATGCCGTTGCGAAATCTGATTGAGTTGTTTGATGAGAAACGTGATAGAGACCAATTGAAACGGACATTTATTTGTGACTGTGAGGAGGTGCTTTATTGCAATGAATCGGACCAACCGGATGTTCCACAGGCTGCAACCGGTACACCTGATTACAGTGATCTCCCCTGGGATTTATACCTTTCGGTAGTCGAAGTGGCCAACCCCATGTTTCGCTTGTGGAGTGATGGACGATGGAATAAGATGACTTTGGCACATGGGTGCTATTGGGGCAAATGTACCTTTTGTGATGGTTCACTGGATTACATTGGGCGCTATGAACCCAATAAAATTGAACGTCTGGTCGACCGGATGGAGGACATTTGTCAGCAAACAGACCGTAATGGTTTTCATTTCGTAGATGAGGCTGCACCACCGGCATTGTTACGTGAGTTAGCCATGGAGATATTACGCCGCGATTTATCCGTCACCTGGTGGACCAATATTCGATTTGAGAAGAGTTTCACCATGGACTTGTGCCGTCTGTTGAAGGAGAGTGGTTGCATTGCCGTGAGTGGTGGTTTGGAAGTGGCTTCCGACCGTTTGCTCCAACTGATTAATAAAGGTGTAACGCTGGAGCAGGTAACACATGTGGCCGATCATTTCACCCAATCAGGCATCATGGTACATGCTTATCTGATGTATGGTTTTCCCACGCAAACGGCACAGGAAACAATCGATGCCTTGGAGGTGGTGCGACAACTGTTTGATGCCGGTGTGTTGCATTCCGGATTTTGGCACCGCTTTGCCATGACGGCACACAGTGATGTGGGATTGCACCCCGAAAAGTACCTGGTGGAGAATTTGACCAATGAAAAAGGGGCTTTTGCCAATAACGATCTGGAACATACCGACCCGACAGGAGCCAGGCACGAAATGTTTGGCGATGGATTGCGTAAGTCATTGTATAATTTCATGAACGGTGTTTGT
>Ga0193953_1000808_pt1 | contig 15734 bp, 14 predicted proteins | sample BB_4_MG_FD_140325 | JGI IMG/M metagenome (GOLD analysis project Ga0193953, IMG submission 140325) | Microbial mat bacterial communities from the Broadkill River, Lewes, Delaware, United States - BB_4_MG | ecosystem: Environmental > Aquatic > Freshwater > River > Microbial mats | place: USA... | reverse complement strand
GAAAATTGTTTCAAAATCATTTATAGAAGGATTTTATTATAAGCCTAGAATTGATTATGAATTACTTAAAGAATATAGTGAGGGAATTATTTGCACATCTGCATGTATAGGAGGAGAAATACCATATTATTTATTACAAGGGCAAAATGAAAAAGCAATTGAAACGGCGAAAAAACTTCAATCTATTTTTGGAAAAGATAATTTTTACATTGAGATTCAGTATTTTGACAATGAAGAACAAATTCGTGCAAATAAATTATTAGTTGCATTAGCAAGAGATTTAGATATTCCATTAACATGCAGTAATGATGTTCATTATATTAGAAAAGAAGATGCCAAAACTCATGATGTGCTTCTTTGCATTCAAACAGGAACAACTGTAGATGAAAAAAACAGGATGCGCTTTCCTGCCGATACTTTTTATCTTAAATCAAAAGAAGAGATGGAAGAAGCATTTAAAGAATACCCAGATGCAATTAAAAATACAGTTAAAATTGCTAAAAGATGTAATGTTGAATTAGATTTTGAACATATGCATTTACCTGAATTTGAATTGCCAACGGGTTTTACTAATGAGAGTTATTTAAGACATTTATGTGAAAAAGGATTAAAAAATCATTATAAAGAAATTGATGAAACATTAAGAAATAGATTAGAATATGAATTATCGGTAATAATTAATATGGGGTATATAGATTATTTTCTAATAGTTCAGGATTTTATTAATTATGCAAAAAGCAAGGATATAATGGTTGGTCCAGGAAGAGGTTCTGCTGCTGGAAGTTTGGTTTCATATTGTCTTGGAATTATTGATATAGATCCCATTGAACATAATCTTATTTTTGAGAGGTTTTTAAATCCAGAGAGAGTTTCAATGCCAGATATAGATATTGATTTTTGTTATGTGAGAAGAGAAGAAGTAATTGAGTATGTTATAAAAAAATATGGAAGTGAAAAGGTAGCTCAAATTGTTACTTTTGGAACTATGGCTGCAAGAGCGGCTATAAGAGATGTAGGAAGAGCATTAAATATTCCATATAGAGAAGTAGATATGGTTGCTAAACAAATTCCTATGGAAATAGGTATGACAATTGATAAAGCATTAAGGGTAAGTAACAGTTTAAAAAAAATATATGATGAAAATAGTCAATTAAGGAATTTAATTGACACATCAAGAAAAGTAGAAGGCATGCCAAGGCATACATCAACACATGCAGCAGGAGTTGTTATTGCTAAAAATGCATTAGATAACTACGTTCCTCTATGTCAAAATAACGATATGATTGCAACGCAATTTACAATGACAGAATTAGAAGAATTAGGTTTGTTAAAAATGGATTTTTTAGGATTAAGAAATCTTACTGTAATTCAAGAAGCTTTTAAACTTATTGAGAGAAATCAAAAGGTTAAAATATCTTTTAAAGATCATAATTATAAAGATTCAAAAGTATATGATATGTTTGCAAAAGCAGAAACACTAGGTGTTTTTCAATTTGAGTCATCTGGGATAAGACAATTTCTAAAGGAATTAAAACCAGATGTTTTTGAAGATATCATTGCCGCAAATGCATTATATAGGCCAGGACCTATGAAGCAGATACCTACATTTGTGTCTAATAAACATGGACATCAAAAAATTAAATATTTACATGAAAAATTAGAACCCATACTTGGAGTTACCTATGGTTGTATGGTTTATCAAGAACAAGTAATGCAGATATTTAGAGATATCGGTGGCTTTTCGATGGGAAGATCTGACTTAGTTAGAAGAGCTATGAGTAAGAAAAAAATGAAGGTTATGGAAGAGGAAAGACAACATTTTATTTATGGAATGAAAAATGATGATGGAAAAGAAATTATTAAAGGTGCTTTAAAAAATGGGGTGTCGGAGAAGATTGGAAATGAAATATACGATTTAATGATTGATTTTGCAAATTATGCATTTAATAAATCTCATTCAGCAGCGTATGCTATGTTAGCTTATCAAACGGCATATCTTAAAACTTATTATCCTGTAGAATTTATGACTGCATTACTAAGTAGTGTTATGGGAAGTTCAAGTAATATATCTTTGTATATTAGAGAGGTAAAAAAACTTGGAATTGAAATTTTGCCGCCAGATATTAATGTTTCAAAGGAAAATTTTACTGTAGATAATGGAAATATAAGATTTGGTCTTGGAGCAATTAAAAATGTTGGGAAAGGTCCTATTAAAGAAATTACTGAAGAAGTAAGAAGAAATGGAATATTTAGTTCTTTTCAAGAATTTTTAGAAAGAATGGATGTAGGTACGCTTAATAAGAGAGCTGTTGAATCTATGATTAAAGCAGGAACTTTTGATAGTTTAGGATTAAAACGATCACAATTAATGGCAATTTTTGAGAAAATGATGGATTCTATAGCAAATGATAGAAAGAGAAATGTGAAGGGTCAATTATCATTATTTGAAACTATGGGTGAAACTGTAAAAATGCAAGTTGAAATTCCAGCCTTAAATGAATTTCCTGAGAAAACTCTTTTAGAGATGGAAAAGGAAATGATTGGAGTATATATTTCAGGACATCCACTTGCAGAATATGAAAATGAATTAGAACTTTTTACAAATACAAATATTCAAGAATTAAATGAATTACTAGAATCACAAATTGAAGGTAATAATTCAAATTTGAAAGATGGTTCATATGTTAAAATTGGAGGATTAATAAATTCAAAGAAGACAATGCTAACTAAAAATAATAGAATGATGGCATTTTGTCAAATCGAAGATTTATATGGTCAAATTGAAGTTATAGTTTTTCCTAAAGTATATGATAGATATCAAATATTGATAGAAGAAGATTCAATTTTATTAGTTGAAGGAAGGTTAAATGTTTCAGAAGATGAGGTAAAAGTATTAGTTGAAAGATTATCACCTTTAAGAAAAAATATAGAAGAAAAATTATATATAAAAATATCAGATTTTAGTAATAAAATATTGGTTGGACAAATAACGAATGTTTTGAAAAGATATCAAGGAGAAACACCAGTTATTCTTTTTGAAGAAAAAACTGGCAAATCAGTGTTGGCTGATTCAAGGTATTGGGTAAATATAGAACATCCGGAATTAATAAATACTTTGGTGACAATTTTACCTAGATCGTGTATAAAGAAACAATAATGTAAAATTATTATTAGTTTCATTAGGAGGAAAAATAATGAAAAAGACTAAAATAGTTAGTACAATAGGTCCAGCTTCAGCAAAAGAAGATGTTTTAAAAAAATTGATATTAAATGGAATGGATGTTACAAGATTAAATTTTTCACATGGAACTTTAGAAAGTCATCATGAAACAATTGAATTAATAAAAAAAGTTAGAGAGAAAGAAAAACATTCTTTAGCTATAATGTTAGACACTAAAGGTCCAGAAATCAGGATATGTAAAATGAAAGATGAAGGAGTCTTATTTAAAGAAGGACAACATGTTACAATAACGACAGAGGATGTTTTAGGGGACGAATATTATATTCCAATAACCTATACAAGCTTACCACAAGACGTTATGGTGGGAGATGTAATACTAATCGATGATGGACTCTTATCCTTAAGAATTCTTGAAATTCCAAATGATAGAGAATTAAAATGTTTAGTTTTAGAATCAGGACTTGTAAAAAGTAATAAAGGAGTTAATGTCCCAAATGTAAAGATTAGCCTGCCTGCGTTAACAAGAAAAGATAAGGTGGATTTAAAATTTGGTATTGAAGAAGGAATTGATATTATCGCGGCATCATTTATTAGAAAAGCTGAAGATGTATTAGAAATTAGGCATTTTCTTGAAGAAAATGGCGGTGGTGATATTTTTTTAATTGCTAAAATTGAAAATAGAGAAGGTTTAGATAATATTGACGAGATAATAAAGGTTGCCGATGGAATTATGGTTGCAAGAGGAGACTTAGGGGTTGAAATTCCTACAGAGAATGTTCCATTAGCTCAAAAATCAATTATAAGAAAATCTAATTATGCAGGCAAACCTGTAATTACTGCGACACAAATGTTAGATTCTATGATTAGAAATCCAAGACCAACTAGAGCTGAAGTTACAGATGTTGCAAATGCAATATTAGATGGAACAGATGCAATAATGCTTTCTGGAGAAACTGCAATTGGAAAATATCCTGTTGAAGCAGTTAAAACAATGAATGATATTGCAGAAAAAACAGAATCATCTTCAGATTTCTTAATGAGTATAAGATTAAAACAGCAAATGACTATGCAGGTTACAGTTACGAATTCAATTAGTAGAGCAACTAAAGAATTAGTTGAAAGTCTTAATGGAAAGGCTATAATATCAATTACGAATACGGGATATACGGCAAGATCAATATCAAAATTTAGACCATTAGTTCCAATAATTGCAGCTACATTAAAAGAAAAAAACATGAGAAAACTTAGCATTGTATGGGGTGTTTATTCATTTATGGTAGATGCAAAGAAGAAAACTGAAGATTTAATAGAACAAACTATTGCACAAGCAGTTGAATGCAATATGCTTCAAAATGGAGATGTGACTGTTGTAGCGGCAGGAGTTCCATTAGGGGTTGCAGGTTCTACAAATTATTTAAGAGTATATAGAGTAGGTAAAATATTACTTAAAGGTACGGGAATTGGAAAGAAAAAGGCATATGGTAGAGTTAAAATTGTAAAAAATCCAGAGGAAGCATTATTATCATTTAAGGATGGCGATGTATTGGTGACATGTGAAACGAATAGATCATATATTCCATTAATGGAAAAAGCATCTGCAATAATTACTTCAAAGGATGGGTATACGTCACATGCAGCTATAGTAGGAGTTAATCTTGAAAAACCAGTTATTGTTGGAGTAGAAAAATTATTTGATTCATTAAAAGACGAAGAAATGATAACAATTGATGCCAATGATGGATTAATCTATAAAGGAAAAATTTGATAAATTAATAGTTATTATCAATGAATTAATGATATAATAATTAGAGAAGAAGTTTGGGGGTCAACATCAAGGGGGATTAAATGAACAGCATCTGTGTAGTTGGTAGCATATATGAAGATATTTTGCCAATTCAGACGGATAAGATTTTTGCGGGTAAAGGATTTAATCAGGCAATAGCTGCTGCAAGATTAGGCTCAAAAGTATACTTTGTTGGCGTAGGGGATAAAGAAAATGGTAATAAACTGGATTCTTTATTGAAAAATGAAGGAGTAGATACAGTTATATACCAAAGTGAAAATGCTTTAGGGAGAAGGATTTTTACTTCAGAAAATTGTCATCGCTATAGTCATTTTAGAGAATTAGGTGCAAATTTAGATTTACCATTTGAAATAATTAATGATATTGACAAAAGCTTTGATTTATATTTAGCTACTGCAGATATGCAAAAAGACAGAGTTTTTAAGTTTTTTAAAAAGGCTAAAGATAAAAAAAGATTTACAGTGCTAAATGGAGATATTCATTGGAATGGTAATTGGAATGAAGTTTACGGAAATACTGATTTAATTATATTGAGTAGAGAAGAACTTTCATTTCATTTTAAAGAATCTATAAAAACATATGACAAAATAAAAGAAAGTATAGATTTTTTTATTAAAAGTGGAGTTAAATATTGCGTGGTAACTGATGGTTCGAATGGCGTATATTTGTTTGGAAAAGGTAAAAATTATTTTGAAAAAATAGAGTTAAAGAAAGTTGTTGATACATGGGGAATTTCTGATGTTTTTGTTGCTGCGCTTTGTCATCGATTAGCATTAATTCAATATATTGATTTTGATATTATTCAAAATCAAATATCTTATAGTATCAAGGCGGCTTTTAAGGCAGCAAGTCGCAAGGGAAGATTTGAAAAATTCCCATTTATGATTGAATTGTTTTATGAATAATGTAGCTATTTTAGGTGGCTGCATTATTTTTATTAAATTGTTTTGAATATCAAAATAATTTTGAGAAAATATTAGACTAATATAATTAATGAGGTGAGAAGTAAAATGATAAATGAATTCAATAATAGAGTAAGATATGCTGAAACTGATAATATGGGAATTGTATATCATGCAAATTACTATGTGTGGTTTGATATGGGTAGGGTTGAATATTTAAGAGAGGTAGGATATGATTATAGAACAATTGAAAATCATGGTATAATATTTCCTCTAATAGAGGGGCATTGTAAATATATTAGACCTGCTAGATTTGATGATTTAGTTACAATAAAAACAAGAATAACTTTGATAAAAACGGCTAAGGTTAAATTTGAATACGAAGTTTTTAATCATCTTGGAGATAGATTAGCAATAGGATACACAGTTCATGGAATGGTAAATAAAGATTTAAAACCACTAAACATAATAAAATATGATAAAGCTTTATATGATTTATTAAAATCAAATGTAGAGGAATCAATAAAATAAAGGGGTTATAAGATGGAAGTAGGAGAAATATATGAAGGAATTGTTGTGGATATTAATGACAAGGGCCAGGGAGTTTTAAAATATCAAAATATGGCAGTTTTTATTGATGGAGGATTACCAGGAGATAAAGTTACATTTAAAATAAAAACTCTTAAGAAAAAATATGCAATTGCGAGTATTGAAGAAATAGTTACAAAAACTAAAGATAGAATTGATGCTCCATGCAAATATTTTGGTCAATGTGGAGGATGTCAAATTCAAAATTTAGAATATAGTTCTCAATTAAATCTAAAAAGGAAACAAGTTGAAAATACAATAAACAGAATTGGTGGTTTAAAAGATTTAAAGTGCGACGTTATTTACGGGATGGAAAATCCTTATTATTATAGAAATAAAGTTCAAATGCCAATTCAAAAAATTAATGGAGAAATAAAAATTGGATTTTTTAAAAGAGGAACACATGAAGTTATTGATATTGATGAATGTATAATTCAGCATAAAAACAACAACAATATAATAAAAGGAATAAAGAAATGGATAGAAGAAAACAATATTAAAATATATGATGAAAAAAGCCATAAGGGTAATATAAGACATTTAATAATTAAAATGGATTTTAAAACAGAAAAATGGCTACTTATAATTGTTGGTAGAAAAAGAGAGTTAGTGTTTAAAAATGAATTAATTTCAATTTTAGAAGCTAATTCAAATGGTTTTACGGGATTAATATACAATCAAAACATTGAAAAATCTAATGTTATTTTGGGAAAGAAATTTGAAAAAATTTATGGTAGCGAAAAACTTACAATGCATTTAGGAAGTTTAAAATTTAAAATTTCTGCGCCAGCCTTTTTTCAAGTTAATACAAAACAGACGGAAAAATTATATGAAAGAGCACTTAAAATGGCAGATTTAGATGGTAGTGAAATAGTTTATGATCTTTATTGCGGAACGGGATCTATATCTTTATTTCTTGCAAAAGCATCTAAAAAAGTAATAGGAATTGAAATAATTAAAGAAGCTATTGATGATGCAAGAGAAAATGCAAAAATAAACGATATAAATAATGTAGAATTTTATGCTGGTGATGTAAAAGAGGTATTTCCAAAAAGATATGCTAAAGGTGATATTGCAGATGTAGTTGTTATAGATCCACCTAGAAAAGGGTGTAATGAGAAAGTTATAGATACAATTTGTGAAATGGAACCTAAAAAAGTGGTATATATTTCTTGTAATCCTGCTACATTAGCAAGAGATATAAAATATTTCAATTTAAAGGGTTATAAAGTTGAATTAATTGAACTAGTTGATTTATTTGCACATAGCGTTCATATTGAGAGTGTTGTAAAGTTAGTTAAAAAATAACAAGATAATATTAAAAATAGGGAGAAATATATGACGATATATAATAAATTAGTTAGAGATAAAATTCCTGAAATAATCAAAAAAGATGATAAGAAATTTGATTCACATATTGCTAAAGAAAAAGAATACTTAAAATTACTAGAGGCCAAATTAATGGAAGAGGTTAATGAATTTTTAGAGGATAAAACACTAGAAGAGCTAGCAGATATAATAGAAGTAGTAGTTGCTTTTTCTAAAGAGTTAGGATACAGCGAAAACGATTTATTTGAAGTTAGAAAGAAAAAAGCTTTGGACAGGGGAGCTTTTAATGAAAGAATAGTGTTAGAGAAAGTTTATAATAAATAAAAAGAGGGTAAAATATGTGACGAATAAAGCCATATATTTTACCCTTTTATATCTAATCTATGTCCTTTATATGGATGTGGAGAATTAAGTTTAGGAAGCATTTCATTTATTTCTTTAGTGATTTTAGAATTGGATAATTGTGATTGATTAATTAAACCAAGTTTATTCATTGAAATTATTGAATTAGAGATATTCATTATTCTATATCCTTTCTTTAAAATTTTACTTGTATATTATAATATAAAAAATAGGCATATTAATATATAAATGATATTATTAGTGTAAGAGCTAAATATTATTTAGGAGGGACTGGAAATGCAAATTTGTGTAGTATATGGTTCTGAAAGAAAAGAAAGCACATATAATTTAGTTAAAATATTTTTAAAAGAATTAAATGCAGATAGCATAGAAGAATATTTTTTGCCAAAAGATTTACCATACTTTTGCAAGGGATGTGCAGCTTGTATTATGAAAGGTGAATCTTATTGTCCACATAAAGAATATGTTTTACCTATAGCTAAAAGTTTAGAAAATGCAGATATTATAATTTTTGCGACTCCAGTATACGTTATGAGGGCAAGTGGGCAAATGAAAGTTTTGTTGGATCATTTTGCATACCAATTTATGGTTCATAGACCTAATGAAAAGATGTTTAAAAAAAAGGGATTGATAATATCTACGGCTGCTGGTGGAGGAATGAAATCAGCAATAAAAGACATAAAAGAAAGTTTTGATTTTTGGGGGATAGGAAAAACCTATAAATATGGCAAAGCTGTAAATGCGCTTGCATGGGATGAAGTTACGGATGAAAAAAGAATTAAAATTAATAAGGAAATAAAAAAAATATCAAAAGAAATATTAAAAAAAGAAGTTGTAAAGCCATCATTTAAAGTGCGTGCTTTATTTTTTATTATGGGTAAATTGCAAAAAAAATATAAATTTAATGAAATTGATGTAAAATATTGGGAAGAAAAAGATTGGTTTTCTGGAAAAAAACCATGGTAATTATATTTTAGGGATAGTACATATTGTAATATCCCTATTTTAATAATCTTATTTTGATAACATCTCAGAGGCAATATTAATAAATTTCTTAACTGCAGGAGGGCTTTTTTTATATGAATGAACTGCAAGCCCAAGGGTAATGTACTCAGGTGGAGATAAAGGCATTTTTTTCACATTACATTCCCAGCGTTTTGTTATTAATTCATTCATTATACTCATTCCTAAACCCTGTTCTATTAATGTCAATGTAGCAAAATTTTCAAGAGTAGAAAAAACAATATTAGGTGAAAGATTATGTTTATTTAACAAACTAATAACATCATCATCTTTTCCAAGTGCAGGCATTATAAATTGTTCATTTTGACATTCTTTTATTGGATAAGCATCTAAAATTGAAAGAGGATGTGATAGTGGCAATATTGCTAGCATAGAATCTTTTGCAAGAGGGAACCAATCATAGAGCATAGGTTCTTTATAACTTAAAAATGCTACATCAGCTTTATTATTATCTAGCCAAGTATTAACTTCTTGTCTTATACCCTCCATGATATGTAACTCGATATTTGGATATTTCTCTTTAAATTTTTTTATTACTGGGGGAAGCCAATGACTTGAAATACTTGAATATGCGGCAATTGTTACAGAACCTGTATTTAAACCTTTTATTTCAGAAGAAACTTGTTTTAAATAATCTTCTTGTTTTAATATTTGTCTTATGATAGGTAGTATTTTTATTCCATTAGTAGTTAATTCAACACCTTTACGATTTCGTATAAGTAAGGGGAAGCCTAATTCTGTTTCAAGTGTATTAATAAGTTGGCTTACTCCAGATGGGGTATAATTTAGTTGTTTTGATGCTTTAGTAAAGCTACCCAATTCTGCAGAAACTAAAAATGCTTTATATTTTGAATTTTCCATAAGAACTCCTTTATTAAGTAATACTTAATACAACATAGAATAATTGTAACTTTTGTTAATAGTAAGTTTATTATATAATTACGATTATTAAGTTACAAGGTATTATATTACTAATTTTTTTAGGAGGCATTATGAATAAATTTCAAAAAAGAGAGTTTATATCTACTGTATTTGTTATATCAGCTGCATTTTGTTGGGGACTTATTGGATATTTTTCAAGACCTATATCTGGAAAATATTTTTCTTCAGTTCAATTAAGTATGCTGCGTTCTTTAATTACACTTGTAGTGTTATGCTTAATTATTTTTCTATTTGATAAAGAAAAATTTAAAGTGAAAATAAGAGATTTTTGGATTTTTATTGCTTCAGGGGTATTCAGTATAGCTTTTTTTAATATATGTTACTTTATTAGTATTGAAAAAAACACATTATCACTAGCGGCTATTTTGCTTTATACAGCGCCATCTTTTGTGATGATTATGTCTTATTTTATTTTTAAAGAAAAAATAACAAAACAAAAATGGATTGCATTAATTTTATCTTTTCTAGGTTTATTTTTTGCGGTGGGTATTTTAGGCGGTGAAATTCAAACTTCTATATTAGGATTATTAGTTGGATTAGGCTCAGGATTTGGATATGCACTTTATAGTATTTTTAGTAGAATTGCACTAAAAAAATATCACTGCTTGACGGTAACAATTTATACATTTCTAATTGCTACAATTTGTCTAATACCCTTTAGTGAACCATATCAAATAATTGAAACTATTGCTCAGCAACCCAAAACAATATTTAATTTATTAGCATTAGGTATTGTCTCGACATTAATGCCATTTTTACTTTATACAAAAGGATTAGAAAACTTAGAGGTTGGAAAGGCATCATTACTTACCTTTGTAGAACCAGTTGTTGCAACTTTAGTAGGAGTTATTGCATTTAAAGAAAAAATGACTATATTTAATATAAGTGGAATTATATTGATAATTAGTTCTATTATGATTTTAAATATTAAGCCTAATGTAAAAGGTAGATTAAATGTAAATATTAATAATTAATTTTCCGTAGTTAAAAAATGTTTTAGGAAGGTGATTAGTATTAAATTTAAAAGATATATATTAGTATTGTTGTTTCTAAATATAGTTTTTATAGTTGCTTGTAATAATGAAAGTGTAGATTACTCATTAGATGAAAATTGGCTTAAATCACCACAAATAGGAGAGAAAAAAGTTGATGTGTTTTATTTATATCCAACAGCATGGCAAAAAGAGGATAAAAAGGAATCCAATATTTGCAAAATAGATAATGAAATGATGAGAAATAATGCTAAAATTGCATTTAGTAATCAAGCTTCGGTTTTTGAAACAATGGCTAATATTTATTCTCCATACTATAGACAAGTAGATGCAAAGTATTTTCTTAATTTGTCAAAGGAAGAACAGAATAAAATATTGGCTGGAATATCAAAAAGAGATGTATTTGAAGCTTTTGAGTATTATATTAATAATTATAATAATGGGAGACCATTTATTTTAGCTGGACATTCTCAAGGATCTAATCAATTATTATTTTTGCTATCTGATTATATGAAAGAAAACCCTGAAATTTATAAGAGAATGATTGCTGCATATATTATAGGTTATTCAGTAACTGAAGAATTTATGACTGAGAATAGTCATCTAAAATTTGCAGAAGGAGAAGATGATATAGGAGTTATAATTTCATATAATACTGAAATGGAAGGTGTTATAGATAATCCAGTTGTATTACCTAAAGCACTAGTTATAAATCCTATTAATTGGAGTAGAGAAGAAAAATATGCAAAAGCTAAAGAAAATTTAGGTTCTCTTTTAATGGATAAAAAAAATTTAACAGATATTTATAAAAATAAAGAAATAGTAAAGAATTATGCAGATGCTAAAATAGATAAAGATAGAGGCGTATTGATATGTAGCTCAGTAGATATAGACAAATATGCTAAGGGAGATGAAATTTTTAAAAAAGGTATTCTTCATAGATATGATTATCCACTTTACTATATGAATTTAAGAGAAAATGCAATTAATAGAACTCAGAAGTATTTAGAAACAAATTAGATTATTAAAAATACAGTTATATTTTTTTATTAAATATAAAGGATAATTTGAAGTAAAGAATTGTATTTGATAATATTAAAATAAAATAATATAAAAGAGGGTATTGTATGTTGTATTTTATGAATGATTATTCAGAAGGAGCACATCCTAAAATTTTAGATGCAATTAATAAAACGAATTTTGAGCAAAGTGTGGGCTATGGTTTAGACAATTATTGTAAGGAAGCAAGTGATTTGATAAAAAAACGTATAGGAAATGAAGATGTGCAAGTTCATTTTTTAACGGCAGGAACTCAAACTAATACGATTGCTATTTCAGCTTTTCTAAAATCATATGAGGCAGTTATTTCAACAGAGTTAGGTCATATTGCAGTACATGAAACAGGTGCAATTGAAGCGACAGGGCATAAAATTATTGAAATGCCTAATGAAGATGGAAAATTAAAGCCGAGAGATATAGATATTGCAGTAAATAAACATGTTGATGAACATATGGTCGCACCTAAAATGGTGTATATCTCCAACGCAACGGAAGTAGGAAGTATCTATACAAAATATGAATTAGAAAAAATAAGAGAAAAATGTGATGAATATGGGCTCTATTTATATATGGATGGGGCGAGATTAGCTACAGCTTTAACTTGTGAAGAAAATGATTTATCTATTGAAGATATTGTAAGATTAACGGATGCATTTTATATTGGTGGAACTAAAAATGGTATTTTATTTGGAGAGGCACTTGTAGTTAAGAATAAAGAACTTGATAAAAATATTAGATATGTTATAAAGCAAAGAGGCGGATTACTTGCTAAAGGAAGATTGTTAGGAGTTCAGTTTAAAACATTATTTGAGAATGATTTATATTTTGATATTGCAAGGCATACAAATAAAATGTCAAAAAAATTAAGAGAAGGACTTAATAAATTAAATTTCAAATTTGTAACTAAGTCATCAACTAATATTACTTTTGTGATTATGCCAAATGAAATTCATAAAGAGTTAAGTAAAATTTGTTATTATGAAGCGGAGGAACCATTTGATGAAAATAATATGAGCGTTAGATTTGTTACTTCATGGGCTACACCGGAAGAAGACGTTGAAAAACTATTAGATATTTTAAAGAAACTAAAAAATACGTTATAAACGTAATAAAAAAACAAGCATAGTTTAAAATATGCTTGTTTTTTTATGTGTTATTTTTTAAATTTAGTAATTTTTCTTTATTAAGAATGGTAATAGATTTTGAATTAAAATCTATTATTTTATTATCTTTAAGTTTTTTTAATTCTCTAGAAAGCGAAGTCCTTTTAACTCCAAATTTTTCTGCTAATTCCTTTTTGGTTATATTTAAAATTATTGTATTGCTTTTTTGTATATAATTTTCATAAATTAGAAAATCGACGATACATTCTTTAATTGATTTTAAAGAAAGTGTTTTTATTTTTGAAGTTAGAAAAATAGTTTTATTAGAAATTGATTTAAGAAAATTGGTTAAAAATAAAGTATTGGTTTGACAAATATTTATTATTGAAGATCTATTTATATGTAGGATTTTAGTATCACTTTTTGCAAATACCATCATTGGGTAGAAGTTATTTTGAGAAAAAAGAAGATTTCCACCTAAAGTATCGCTATTAGAAAATTCACCAATTGAAATATATTTGCCGTTTGAATCAATGCCCTGAATAGAAACTTTTCCATCTAGTATTATATCAAGGTATAGACATACTTCATTTTGCAAATGAATAATAGAGTTTTTTTTATATTCTTTTATATGATAAGAATTTGATATTAAAAATTCTCTTATTTCTTCTTCGGAAATTAAAGTAAATAATTCTGTGTATTTTAATAAACTAATAAACTCCAAAAAAACAACTCCTTTAAATTAGTTACCATGGTAACGGATTTTTGTTTAATTATATCTTATTATAAGAATAAAAGAAAGAAGGGTGATTTTATGGATATTGTTACAATTTTACTTTGGATTATAACACTTTCTTGGTTTATATATTCAATAAAAAAAGATAAGAAGAAAACATTTAATTCGGTTAAAACATCTAGTAAATTAATGAAAAATATGATTGGAGAAATAATTGCAATTTTAATGCTTATTGGAATTATATTGTCATTTATTCCTCCGGAAATAGTAAAGAAATATTTAGGAGATTCAAATATTGTTTTATCAACAATTATAGCTGCAATTGTAGGAAGTATAACACTTATTCCAGCATTTGTTGCATTTCCTTTAGTTGGATCTTTTATAGATATTGGAGCTAATATTATTCCAATAGTTGCGTTTTTAACAACTTTAACAATGGTTGGATTTGTAACTTTTCCGCTTGAAAGAAAGGAATTTGGATTTAAATTTAGTTTTGTTAGAAATATTTTGAGTTTTGGATTTGCAATTATAATTGCATTATTAATGGGGGTATTTTATTGATGAATATTATAAATAGAATTAAAAATAATGTTTTATTGTTTCTTGTTATAGTTATATATTTATTAATGATAATTTTTATTCCTATTAAAGCAAAAGAATCATTTTTTAATAGTCTTTATTATATAAAAGAAATGCTTATGATAATGCCAGTAATTCTTTTACTAACATCTTTAATTGATACATGGGTGCCTAAAAGAACAATAGAATCAATGTTAGGAGAAAATTCGGGGATAAAAGGAATTGTTTTTTCATTTCTATTAGGAAGTTTTTCAGCAGGTCCAATTTATGCTGCTTTTCCTGTATGTAAAACTCTTTTTAAAAAAGGTGCAAATATATTAAATATAGTTATTATTATTAGTGCATGGGCAGTTATTAAAGTTCCTATGTTAGCAAATGAATCAAAGTTTTTGGGGATAAAGTTTATGTTAATAAGATGGATTTTAACTTCAATTGCAATAATTATAATGGCTGTAATTACTTCAAAAATAGTTAAAAAGGATGAAATATTTATAAACAATAAAGAAGAGAACAAAGAAGGAAAATTAATCTTAAATTCTAAATATTGTATTGGTTGTGGAATGTGCGCAAGAAAAAATCCAGAAATATTTATTATGAAAAATAAAAAGGGCGTAATTATAAAAAACATTGAAAAAAAAGAATCTAATAATCTTATTGAAGAAATAATTGATAATTGTCCGGCTAAAGCAATAGAATTTCATTAGAAATTCTATTTTAATTATGTTTAAAATATTGATTTAACTCATATTTATGGTATACTTAGTTTTAAGTTTTAGTTAAAAATATGGTAATAGACGGAGATAAAATATATAATTATATCATAATAAAGTTATTAAAAAATATAAGGGGTTTCAATAAAATATTTATTGTAGCTTATTGAAATTTAATAAGAAAGGAGAGTATGATATTAATATCATACGATAATAAAATGAGTAATCAAGAAATTACAAAAGAAAGAACTTTAACCGAACAAGAAATGATAAGAAGCGATAAAATGAATGAATTAAAAAATCTTGGGGTAAATCCTTTTGGGGAAGAGAAATTTATTCCTAAAAATCATTCAGATGAATTAAAGAAATTATATGATTCTTTTACAAAAGAGGAATTAGATGAAAAAGATATTTCTGCAACTG
>Ga0193953_1000804_pt1 | contig 15762 bp, 10 predicted proteins | sample BB_4_MG_FD_140325 | JGI IMG/M metagenome (GOLD analysis project Ga0193953, IMG submission 140325) | Microbial mat bacterial communities from the Broadkill River, Lewes, Delaware, United States - BB_4_MG | ecosystem: Environmental > Aquatic > Freshwater > River > Microbial mats | place: USA... | reverse complement strand
TTTTAAAGATCATTTTCAAAACTTAACTACCTGTCTCGTTTTGTGTGGCGGATTATAATACATTTTTTCTTTATTGTCAATAGCCTACGCTTAGTTAAACCTTAAATTTTTAAATTCTTTTTTAAGTAGTTTTGGTAATTAATTATTTTCTATTAATTAAAAAAAGATTTAAAGCTTACTTTTTATTCTAGGAGAATTTGGAGACTGAAATAATTTCATTGCTGTACTAGTCATCTTCGAGTTTAACACATCATCAATATTTAAATCTTGTTGTGATAATTTAGGATTCTTAACAGCACTCATACTTGCTATGCAACTAGAAGGTTGTTCATAAACGATTGCTTGTTCTTGTGAAGATTCATTTGCATTATTTGTTAAAGGTACTGATGGCTGAACTATCCTGGCCATTTCCTTGTCTTGTTCTTTTTGAATTTTAGCAAAATCCAATTGTGTATCCATACCATATACTTCTGCTACAAACATTTTTATATGGGCAAAATTTTTATACAATTTAGTTTTACATTCGCCTTGTGCTGAACTGTTGATTTTTAATACATTATTTTCATAAGATGAAAATGTAAAACTTTTCTCAAAACATTCTCCTAGTTCATAACTCTTTTCATATATTATATCAATTAACTTTTTGTATTTTATCTGAGATTCATCTTCTATTTTAATCTCTTGTTCTTCTACTCTATCTATTTTAGCTGTTAAATTAGACTCCGTCAAAGGGACATCACTAGTCGTAATTTTTGTTTTTTCTTCAAATGGAGCTTTGTTTAATGTAGTACTATTAACTTTTATATTTTCAACTTGATTAATAACTTCATCTATAGTTTTTAAATTAACAGCTTCTATCATTTTAGATAATGATAAAATTAAAACAAAACCACTATCACTATTCATATTCAATAGTTGCTTTGAATCCGCAATTATTCTAAAAAATCTATCAAATAAATATAATTCAAATTTAATATCATTTAAAAGCATTTTTTGTTTTAAGTATATACTTATTTCATCTAATATTTGACCAACTTCATAACTTTCTAAAGATTCAACAATAGGACGAATATCACCTTTTTTTAATATTACTTCAAAAATGTTATCCATAAAATTTGGGTCTATCATCCCTAACATCTCCGTTACTGTAGATGTCGTGATTATCCCTTTTGAATATATGATAGCTTGGTCCATTAATGTTAAGGTATCTCTTAAACTTCCTTGTCCTGCACGAGTAAGCATTTCTAATGCAGGAGTTTCAAATTGAATCTCCTCAATATTTAAGATATGACTTAAATGATGAATTATATTTTTGTCAGAAATTTTTTTGAATCTAAAATGTTGTGTACGACTTAATATTGTAGCTGGCAATTTTAAAGGATCTGTAGTTGCAAGAATAAACTTTATAAATGCTGGTGGTTCTTCTAGCGTTTTTAATAGTGCATTAAATGCCTGAGTTGTCAACATATGCACTTCATCTATAATAAATACTTTATAAATAGCACTTGTAGGTTTATATTTTGTATGCTCTATTAAATCTTTAATATCATCTATTCCACGATTTGAAGCAGCGTCCATTTCTATAATATCTAAATGTCTATTTTCATTCGCACTTATACAACTTTGGCAAACTTCGCATGGTTTTGAAGTAGGAGCATTAACACATACTAGAGCTTTTGCCATAATTCTTGCTGTTGAAGTTTTTCCACTACCTCTTAATCCACTTAATAAATAAGCATGAGAAAGTCTATTTGTATCTAAAGCTAATGACAATGTTGTTGAAATTGAATCTTGACCAATTAAATCTTCAAATCGTTTTGGTCTATATTTTAGAGCAAGTACTTGTCTTGCATTTGATTTGTTATTTTCCATTAGATTAAATCCTTTAACCATTTTTTTGCAGTTTCTTTTAATCCATTTGGATTTTCTGATGCGAAGAATTTTATTTTTGTATCAGAAAATCTATCTTTACAATCATATTCAACTTTTAAAAACTCTACAATGGCATCTCCGCTATGAATAGTTAATGCACTATTTAAATAGGATGAAATCTCTTTTTCTATTAAAGGAAAATGTGTACAACCTAAAATAACAGCATCTATTTTATTTAAGTTTTTAAAATAATGATGAATAGTTGAATCTAAAATTTGACCAGAAAAAATATCTTCTTCCACAATGGGAACAAATAGTCCTGTAGGTATAGAAATAATATTAGTATAATTTAAATCAAATAAAGCATTTTCATACTTATTTGAATTGATTGTAGCCTTTGTTCCAATAACTAAAATATTGGAATTTTTATCAATCATTTTATTTTCTAACGCTTTTACTCCTGATTCTATAACGCCTACAACAGGTATAGTAGTATTAGAACGCATTTCATCTAATGCATATGCACTTACACTGTTACAAGCAATAATTAAAATATCTATGTCGAAATTTTTAAAAAACTCTAAAGCTTCTAGAGAATACCTAATAATTGTATTTTTATCTTTAACTCCATATGGTACTCGTGCAGTATCACCAAAATATATAATTTCTTCAAAAACATTGTTTTCTAAAAGAGATTTTACAACAGTTAATCCACCTATTCCACTATCAAAAACTCCTGCTTTCATAATTGTTCCTAGTCTTATTTATAGTCTATTATTCTTTTTGTATTGTTAAGACTATCAAAAAAGATTATTTGGAATAATGGTGATGATTCAACATTTGTCTCGTTTATTGTATTAAAAGGGGAAAATTTAAATTCTTCACCTTCTGAAGAAGTAATAACAAATTCTAAATTACCCATTGTTTTTAGACAGTTACGAATCTCTTTATTTAATTTTTCGTTTTTAATTGTCAATATATTGTCATCAGTGTGTTTTATAAACATATCTTTTAATGCAAAAACTTTTTCTTTAAAAATTTGTTTTCCCCATAAAATTGTTCCATTTGGATAATGTAGTTTTCCAGTTTTATTCAATAAGGGATGTTGAGAAGCCTCTTTTATACTTTCAATCATACCAAAAAAATGGTTTCTACCACCAACAGCTTCCATACATTTTAAAACAAGTTTTTGCGTTTCTAGTTTTTCATCGTGTGATAAATTATTAAATTTCATATTTTAACCATTCATCGAAATCAAAAATTCTGCATTTGATTTCGTTTCTTTCATTTTTTTGTATAAAAATTTAAGAGATTCTACTTCATCCATCTCTGCCATTGCATTTCTTAATATCCATATTTTTTGTAATTCTTCAGGATGCAATAAAAGTTCTTCTTTTCTTGTACCTGATTTTACAACATCAACAGCTGGGAAAACTCTTCTTTCAGCTGCTTTTCTACTTAATACAACTTCACTATTTCCAGTTCCTTTAAATTCTTCAAAAATAACTTCATCCATTTTTGAACCTGTCTCTACTAATGTTGTAGCAATAATTGTTAAACTACCACCCTCTTCAATATTTCTAGCTGCACCAAAAAATCTTTTTGGCTTATGTAATGCATTTGCATCAACACCACCACTTAGAACTTTTCCAGAACTTGGTGTTACAGTATTATAAGCACGAGCTAATCTTGTAATTGAATCAAGTAAAATTACAACATCTTTACCCATTTCAACTTCTCTTTTTGCTTTATTAATAACCATCTCAGCTACTTTAATATGATTTGCAGCTGGTAAATCAAAAGTTGAACTATAAACTTCTCCATTTACACTTCTTTGCATATCTGTTACTTCTTCTGGTCTTTCATCAATCAATAGCACCATCAAAGTTGATTCTGGATGATTTTTACTAATACCATGAGCAATCTCTTTTAATAATTCCGTTTTACCTGATTTTGGTTGTGCAACAATTAAACCTCTTTGTCCTTTACCCATTGGGGCAAACATATCTATTGTTCTACCAGTTAATTTTGAAGAGTCATATTCAAACTGGAACTTTTCTGTTGAATAAAGAGGAGTAAGATTATCAAACAATGGTCTGTTTTTTGATTCATTTACTGGAAGATAATTAATTGCTTCTATTTTTAATAAAGCATAATATTTTTCACTCTCTTTAGAAGGAGGTCTTACTTGTCCTGAAACAATATCTCCACTTCTTAAAGCAAATCTTTTTATTTGTGTTGCACTCACATAACTATCACTATAAGAATCACTAAATTTACCATCGAAAGGTCTTAAAAAACCAAAACCTGCTTCTTTAATATCTAAGATTCCTGTAAATAAGATATATCCACCAGCTACTGTTTGAGCTTCTAAAATTGCAAAAATCAAATCTTGTCTTTGCATCTCTTGAGGGTTTTCGATATTTACCTCTTTCCCTGCATCTATCAATTCTAAAGTATTTTTACCTCTAAGCTGATCAATTGTTAATCCTTTTACTGGTACATGTGTTCTTGATTTTTTGTTGTTTGGATTAGCAGGTTTTTTTGTAGGTTTTTTTGTAGGGGTTGAAGTTTCAGAAATATTTTTTTCTGTCTGTTGTGTTTCTTCCATATAGTTAAGTTGCCTTTTTTTGATATATTTTTGAATAGTTTGACATTATTATATCATAGTTTTTTTAAATTAACTCGAAGTTTAATTTTATTCTTATTTACAAAATAGAAAATCATATTAAATTAAAGGGTTATTAAACTGTTAATACTATTTTTCTTTATCTTTTTTAGCTTTTGAAGAGAATCCAGCGCCCTCTTTTGTTTTAGCCTGTAAATCCAATGTCTCTATAAGTGCTCTATAATCAACCCCTATTTCATTCATTTGCGCAAAGCATTTAGCTACAACTGCAATAGCATTTGGTACTTCTTCTTTTTTTTTATATGATTGAAGGTTTTTTTCACTTACCTTAATAAGTTTACTAAATTTAGGCAAACTTATATCAGCATCTAATAATAATTTTTTAAATTCAACAAATGTCATTTTTTCTCTTTTTTAGTGTAATTATTGTTTATTTCCAAATTATACCATATTTTATTACCTTTATCTATAATTTATTTTACTTTAAGATTATACAATGTACAATACCTATAATTTATTACTAATAGTAATATAATAAATAAAAAAAAGGGTCTCAAATGGCAAAAGAATTAAAAAAGAAAGTTGCAAAGAAAGTTGCTAAAAAAGTTGAAAAGAAAAAAGCTGCAAAAAAAGCATTAAAAAAGAAAGTAGCTAAAAAAGTTGCTAAGAAAAAAGTTGCTAAAAAAGCATTAAAAAAGAAAGTAGCTAAAAAAGTTGCTAAGAAAAAAGTTGCTAAAAAAGTTAAAAAGAAAAAAACTGCTAAAAAAGTTGCTAAGAAAAAATAGTATTAATTTTAGATTTTAAAAAGGGGAATGATTTTTACTATTCATCCCTTTTTTTAATTTTATTATATTAATTAAATTTCTTTTTACTATAATACTAAAAAGAAAAAGAAGACGCAATGAAAAACAAAATTGAAGAACTAAAGTACGAAATATCTAAACAAGTAATAGGCCAACAAAATATGATTGATGCTTTACTAATAGGTCTTTTTACAAATGGCCATATATTATTAGAAGGTGTGCCAGGACTTGCAAAAACCACTACAATCAATGCTCTTTCAAAAGCACTAAATTTAGACTGTAAAAGAGTTCAATTTACACCAGACTTATTGCCTTCAGATATAGTTGGTGCACAAATTTATGACATGAAAAGTGGAGATTTTAAAGTCAAAAAAGGTCCAATTTTTACAAATCTTTTACTTGCTGATGAAATCAATAGAGCTCCAGCTAAAGTACAATCTGCTCTTTTAGAAGTGATGCAGGAAAAACAAGTAACTTTAGGAGAAACTACATATAAAATGGATACACCATTTTTGGTTTTAGCTACTCAAAATCCAGTTGAACAAGAAGGAGCATACAATCTACCAGAAGCACAATTAGATAGATTTATGTTTAAAATTATAGTAGGCTACAATACAAAAGAGGAAGAATATGAAATTGCATCAAAAGCAGCTTTTTCTACATTTGAATCTATTAATAATATTCTTAATAAGCAAGATATAGAAACTATTAAAAATGAAGTTCAAAATATACATATCGATAAAGAACTAGAACAATATATAGTTGATCTTGTATTTGCAACAAGAGAACCTCAAAATTTTGGGATTGAAGATATAAAAGATTTTATAGAATTTGGAGCAAGCCCTCGTGCAACAATAGATATGTTTAAAGCTGTTAAAGCAAGAGCATATTTAAGAGGTAATGAGTTTGTTACACCATTGGATATTGCATTATCTATTAAAGATACACTTCGTCATCGTATTATTTTAAGCTATGAAGCAATTGTACAAGATATAACTACTGATGATATTATTCAGAAGGTTTTAGAAAAGGTTGCTATTCCTTGACTTTTAGATAAAAGTTAATATAAATGTCATAGGATATAGTAGCACATTAAAATATCTTAAGAGCATTGAATATTCTATGTCAATTGGAATAAGATAAGAGACATCTTCATTTTTTTGGATTTTTTCCATTAAAAGCAATCTAAAACTTATATCTAAAAACTTTAAAACTATTATACTACTCATCAAGAAACCATAATTATTAAATTGCATTGATAAATAGAGACTAAAGAAGAAAGTTGGATTGAAAAGAAAATATATAAAAATATTTTTTTCGTATATATTGTAGTTGTTTTTTATAACACCATAAAAGGTATCTGCTTTTTGCCAAGTTGATTCAAACAGTTCCAAGCAAACAAATAATACAGATAATACAATTATAGTTGTCATATATTCTATAAAGTAGAGTAAAACTCTACTTTATTAGTCGTTAACTGAAAATTGAACTGTTTTATTTCTGTGTAGACCAGTTCCAACAGGAATAGTTCTACCAATAACAACATTTTCTTTAAGATCTGTTAACATATCCATTTTAGAACTAATTGCAGCTTCAGTCAGAACTTTTGTTGTTTCCTGGAATGAAGCAGATGAAATAATACTATCAGATGTTACAGCTGCTCTTGTAATACCAAGTAAAACTGGTTCAGCAATAGCAGGCTCTCCACCCATACCTACAATTCTTTCGTTTTCTGCTAAGAATCTTCTTTTGGAAATCATATCTCCAACAACAAATTTAGTATTACCACCATCAACAATATTAATTTGTCTTAACATCTGAGACAAAATCACTTCAATATGTTTATCAGCAATATTTACCCCTTGTCCTCGATAAACACCTTGAACTTCAGATACAATAAACTCATTAAGTGCTTTTGCACCTAAAATTTTTAAAATATCATGAGAAGCAATTTGACCATCAGTTAATTTTTCACCAGCATGAACAAACTCTCCATCCCTAACTAGAATCGATCTGTCTTTTTGAATTAAAAATTCATCTTTATTACCAATATTATCAGTAATAATTAATCGTTGTTTGTTTCTAAGTGCTTTTCCAAAACTAACAACACCATCAAATGTTGCAAGTACTGCAATATTTTTAGGTCGTCTTGCTTCAAATAATTCAGATACTCTTGGAAGACCTCCAGTAATATCAGATGATTTTGAAACAGCTTTTGGTGTTTTACCTATAATATCAGCAACTGCAATTTTATCACCTTCACTAACAAACAAAGAAGTTTTAGGCTCAAGAACATATCTTGCTACAACTTCACCTTGTCTTTTAATAATCACAGATGGTTTATAATTAGCAGGAATATATTCATTTACAACTAGTTTAGATGTACCTGTTAACTCATCGTATGCTTCACTAACTGTAATACCAGAAATAATATCTTCAAATACAACTTCACCCTCTTCTTGTGCAATAGTAGGGTTTGCATAAGGGTCCCATTCGGCAATTACTACATGTGCTTCTGTTTGTGGTTTAGCAATTTCAGTAGTGATTTCAACTTCACTATCATCATCAACAACAATAACAGATTCTCTTGAAATATAATGTCTAGATGCTTCTCTATCTTCACCATCAACAATTACCGCAAATAAACCTTTTTGTGTAATTACATCACCTGATTTAACATCTTTAACTCTTTCTAGGTAATCACCTTTAAGTTTAAAATATTTAACAGTCCCTTTATCTCCTGCAATAATAGTTTTTGTTACTGGCGCACCATCATTAACTTTTAATGTAGATGCATATGGTATTCGAGAAGGTACATTCCATCCATCTTTAATAACTTCAACAATAGAATCAAATTCATTAACTTGATCACCATCATTATATGGAATATATAACTTACCTTCGATTTTACCCGAAACACCTGCAAGTTCATTAGGTTTTGCAATATCATATTTTCTAAAGTAATATTTTTTCACTTCACTATCATTTGTTACTGAAATAATAACTTCTTCATGAGTCGTTTCCATTTTAAATGTACCATTATAAGGTGCATTTATTTTTGGCTCCACAAGTAATATACCAGCATTTCTTCTGTTTGCAATAATTTGCTCACCATTCTTATTTTCATAAGTTTTAATATTGTAATATCTTACAAAACCTTCTTTTGTAGCTTTTAACTCTTTTTCTGCTTGTGTTGCACTAGCTGTTCCACCAACGTGGAATGTTCTAAGTGTAAGCTGAGTTCCTGGCTCACCAATTGATTGTGCTGCAAGTACACCAACTGCTTCTCCTGGATTTGCTTTTCTTTGCTCACCAAGGTTAAGACCATAACATTTTGCACATAAAGTATTTACTGCTTTACATGTAAGTGGTGTTCTAATAACAACCGATTTAACACCTGCTTCAGATACAACTTTTGCATCTTCTTCAGTAATTAATGTTCCCTCTTGAAATAAAATCTCATTTGAAATTGGATCAACAATATCAGCAGCTATAACTCTCCCTGTAATTCTTTCTTCAAGAGCTTCTATTAGCTCATTACCATCAACAATATCAGTAATCTCAATACCTTCGTGAGTACCACAATCTTCTAAATCAATTCGTACATTTTGAGATACATCAATAAGTTTTCTTGTTAAGTATCCTGCATTTGCTGTTTTAAGAGCTGTATCGGCAAGACCTTTTCTCGCACCATGTGTAGAAATAAAGTATTCAAGTACATTTAGACCTTCACGGAAGTTAGAAAGAATTGGTGTTTCAATAATAGAACCATCAGGCTTAGCCATAAGACCCCTCATACCTGCAAGCTGTCTTATCTGTGCTGAACTACCTCTAGCCCCAGAATCTGCCATCATGTAAATAGAGTTAAATCCATCTTTATCAGCTTCAACTAAATCCATCATTTCTGATCCAAGTTTATTGTTAAGAACTGTCCAAATATCAATAATTTTATTGTATCTTTCTTGCTCCGTTAATAAACCTTGATTAAACTGTTTCTGTACTTCAATAACTTCTTTTTTAGAAACACCAACTAAACCAGCTTTTGAATCAGGAATTCTAATATCATCAATAGAGATAGATACTCCAGCTGCAGTTGCATATTTAAAACCAAGATTTTTTAAATTATCTAAAAATTTAGGTGTAACTTTATATCCACCATGTTTATAAATATAATCAACTAATGTCCCGATATCTTTTTTCTTTAAAATTTTATTCCAATAATTTAATGGTACAAAATCAGGTAGAATATCATGAATTATTAATCTACCTGCAGTTGTGTTAACAAGTTGACCATCAATTACTGTTCTAATTTTTGCATGAATATCTACTTTACCTAATTCTAAAGCCATTGCTACTTCATTTAAATTAGCATATAGTTTATGTTCACCTTTTACACCATTTTTCTCTAAAGAAACATAGTAAATTCCAAGAATCATATCTTGAGAAGGTACAGCAATAGCACGACCTGAAGCAGGTAAAAGAATATTCATTGAACTCATCATAAGAACTTTTGCTTCTGCAATTGCTTCTTGAGATAATGGAACATGCACAGCCATCTGATCCCCATCAAAATCGGCATTAAATGCAGAACACACTAATGGATGTAACTGAATTGCTTTACCATCAATTAGTATTGGGTGAAATGCTTGAATTGAAAGTTTATGTAGAGTTGGAGCTCTGTTTAATAAAACAGGATAGTCTTCAACAATTTCTGCTAAACATTCCCACACTTCATTTGTTTCTGCTTCAATTAATCTTTTAGCAGATTTTAAAGTTGTAGAGTAACCTCTCTCTTCAAGTTTAGCCATTAAATGTGGTTTAAATAACTCTAAAGCCATTTTCTTTGGAATACCACATTGGTCCATATTTAAAGTAGGTCCAACAACAATTACAGATCTACCAGAAAAGTCAACTCTTTTTCCAAGAAGATTTTGTCTAAATCGCCCTTGTTTACCTTTAATAATTTCTGACAATGATTTAAGAGGTCTTTTATTTGCACCCTTAACTGCATTAGCAGTTTTTGCATTATCAAATAAAGCATCAACAGCTTCTTGAAGCATTCTCATCTCATTTCTAATAATGATTTCAGGTGCATCAAGTTCTGTTAATCTCTTAAGTCTGTTATTTCTGTTAATAACTCTTCTGTATAAATCATTTACATCAGATACAGCAAACTTACCACCATCAAGAGCTACAAGAGGTCTTAAATCTGGTGGAAGAACTGGTAGTACTGTTAACATCATCCATTCTGGTCTGTTGCCAGAATTAATAAAGTTTTCAACAACTTTTAATCTTTTAATAAGTGTTTTCTTTTTAGCTTCAGATTTTGTAGCACCCATATCATCTTTTAATGAATGTAGTAACTCAACTAAATCTAAACCTTTTAATAAATCAGAGACAATTTGTCCACCCATATTAGCTTCAAAACCAGTGTGTTCATAGTTTTCAGAAATATTTCTGTACTGTTCTTCATTTAAAATATCAAATTTTTGAACTGCTTTAGCACTCTCACTATCATAAAAAGCTTCACCTGGATTACTTACAATATATGCTTCGTAGTATAATACTCTTTCTAAATCTTTAAGTTTAACACCTAAAAGTGTTCCTACTCTTGATGGAAGAGAACTTACCATCCAAATATGGGCAACAGGTGCAACTAAATCAATATGACCCATTCTATGTCGTCGCACCTTTGATGATGTCACTTCAACACCACATTTTTCACATACAACACCTTTATATCTCATTTTTTTGTATTTACCACAAATACATTCGTAATCTTTTATAGGTCCAAAGATTTTAGCACAAAACAGACCATCTCTTTCTGGTTTTAATGTTCTATAATTAATTGTCTCTGGTTTTTTAACTTCACCAGACGACCATGATAAGATCTTTTCAGGACTTGCAATTTTTAATTGAAATGCTGAAAAATCTGTTGGTTTTTCTAATTCTTGTATCTCTATTGGTTTTAATACTGTTTCATTATTGCTCATCTGCATCTACCTCTTCAAAAATTTCTACATCAAGTCCAAGGGCTTGAAGTTCTTTTGTTAATACAAAGAATGTTTCTGGAACACCAGATTTTGGTACATTCTCTCCATTTGCTATTGCTTTGTATGCTCTTGTTCTACCTTCTACATCATCTGATTTTGTTGTAAGCATCTCTTTAAGTACAGCTGTAGCACCATAAGCTTCAAGAGCCCAAACTTCCATCTCTCCAAATCTTTGTCCACCAAATAAGGCTTTACCACCAACTGGCTGTTGTGTAACAAGTGAATAAGGTCCAGTAGATCTAGCGTGTACTTTTTCGTCAACTAAGTGATGTAGTTTTAACATATACATAACACCAACATTAACTCTCTCCGCCATTTTTTCACCAGTCATACCATCATGTAATATCACTTTACCATCTAAATCCATTTTTGCTAATGCAAATAATTTATCAAACTCTGTTTGTTTTGCACCATCAAATACAGGAGTAGCAAATCTTACACCTTTTGCCCAATCTCGTCCATAAATTAATAAATCTTCATCAGACATATTTGTTAATAATTCTTTTGCATTCATCAACTTAGAAACATCAGCAATCTCAATCATTTTAGCTCTTAGATCTTTTAAGAAAGTTTCTTTTTTAGATTCAAACATCGACTGAATCTCTTCACCAAGTTTTTTACCTGCATATCCTAAGTGAACTTCAAGAATCTGTCCAATATTCATTCTTGATGGAACTCCCAGTGGATTTAAAATAATATCAACAGTAGAACCATCTTCTAAATACGGCATATCAACTTGTGGCACGATATTTGATACAATACCTTTATTACCATGTCGACCAGCCATTTTATCACCAACTTTTATTTTTCGTTTAGTTGCGATATAAACTTTTACTTGTTTAATTACACCATTTGGTAAGATATCATCATGCTCTAAAATTTGTAATTTTTCTTCGTGGTTTTCTCTTAATACTGCTTTTTCTTTAATAAAATATTCTTTTACATCATTATAAGCTTTTGCAACATCTTTACCATAAGATGAAATTACTTTTTTCATAGCAAATCTATTTACATTTGATAATTCTTCAATAGTAAGTTTGTCACCTTTCTTAAATAATTTATCACCAATCTCAACATCTTTTTCTAATTCAGACTTAGAAATAATATCATTAATTTTAAGGTTTTCTTCTCTATCTAACATCATTAGTTTATCATGATGTTCAACATCTAAAGATGATTTTTCTGCGTCTATTGTTGCAACTGCTCTTTCATCTTTTTCATAACCTTTTTTGGTAAACACTTTAACATCAACAACAACACCTTCAATAGATGCAGAACAATAAAGAGATTTGTTAATAACATGTCCAGCTTTTTCACCAAAGATTGCTCTTAATAGTCTTTCTTCTGGAGTTGGTTTAATCTCACCTTTTGGTGTAACTTTACCAACCATAATCATACCTGGCTTTAAATATGTACCAATTTTCACGATACCACTTTCATCAAGATGATCAATGTTTTCAGACTTAATACCTGGTAAATCTTTTGTTATCTCTTCATTACCATGCTTTAATTCTCTAGCTTCAACCTCTTTTTCATATATATGAACTGAAGTAAAGGCATCGTCTTTAATTAACTTTTGAGAAAGAACAATAGCATCTTCATAGTTATAACCATTCCAAGGCATAAATGCAACAGTTGCATTAACACCAATTGCTAACTCTCCATTATCCATAGATGGACCATCTGCAATTACTTGACCTTTTTCTATGATTTGACCCATATTTACACTTGCTCTTTGTCCAAATGTAGTATTATTATTAGTTCTTTGGTTTTTACTTAATAAATAATGATCAATAAATGCACCATTCTCATCTTCACCTTTAATGAAAATATTTTTAGCATCCGCTTTTTCTACAGTACCAGATCTCTTAGCTTTAATACTTGCCCACGAATCTCTTGCAACTGTTTTTTCTAAACCAGTTCCAACAAATGGAGCATTTGGTTTTAATAATGGAACAGCTTGTCTCATCATGTTTGATCCCATTAAGGCTCTGTTGGCATCATCATGCTCTAAGAATGGAATTAAAGATGCGGCAACACCCATAACCATAGCTGAAGAGATATCGATTAAATCGACTTTAGCAGATTCGATTAGCATAATTTCACCATCAATTCTAGCTTCAGTCAATACTTCTTGAATTTTTCCATCTTTAGTTAATTTAGTTGACCCTGGAGCAATTACTTTACCCTCTTCTTGAGTTGCAGTGTAATATTCAATTTCATCAGTCACTAAACCATTAATAACTTTTTTATATGGAGTTTCAATAAATCCTAACTCATTAACTTTTGAGAAAGTTGATAAAGTATTAATAAGACCAATATTTTGACCCTCTGGAGTTTCAACTGGACAAATTCTACCATAATGTGTTGGGTGAACATCTCTTACTTCAAATCCAGCTCTTTCTTTAACAAGACCACCTTCACCAAGTGCAGAAAGTCTTCTTTTATGAGTAACTTCTGATAATGGATTTGTTTGATCCATAAATTGTGAAAGTTGACCAGATGTAAAAAATTCTGTAATTGTTGATGTAATCATTTTTGAGTTAATTAAATCGTGAGGCATTAAATCTTCTAATGTACCACTTAATGTAGTCATTTTATCTCTAATAGCCTTTTGCATTTTAATTAAACCAGCATGAAGCTCATTTGATAATAACTCACCAATTGATCTAATTCTTCTATTTCCTAAGTGATCTCTATCATCTACATGACCATGACCAGCTTTTACTTTAATTAAGTATTTAACTGTTTTAATAATATCTTCATGTGTTAACACTGTAACATATTCAGGAACATTAACATCTAACTTGTGGTTCATTTTCATTCTACCAACTTTAGTTAAATCATATCTTTCTGGATCAAAGAATAACTTTTTAATAAAATCTCTAGCAGCTTCTTTTGTAACAGGCTCACCTGGTCTCATTACTTTATAAATTCTAATTGCACATAAATCATTTTCATCGTCAATTTGTTCAGTTTGTTTTAATAATTTGATAGATTCAGCATCTGCTTTAAATGCATTGATAATTGAATCATCAATACCTTCAGCTAAATCATTAGCAATATCAAATGAATCAAAACCAAGATCAAGTAATTTTTTTAATTTCAAATCATCTAAATTAGTTAATGCATCAAATAATACTTCACCAGATTCAGGATCAAAAATAGTAGAAGAAGTATGTCTTTCCATTAATAGTTCAACTGGATATTCTACAAACTTTAATCCACCTTCAGCAAGTGCATTCGCTTTTCTTGTTGTAAGTCTTTTTCCAGCTGCAATGATTAAGTTCCCTTTATCATCAATTAAATCAAATTCAACCTTACCAGTAAAGTCTTCAGCTCTAAATTCTGTTAAAAATTTATTGTTTTTCACTTGAATATTAACAATAGGGTAAAATAATTTGATTATCTCTTCTTTAGAGTAATCTAAAGCTCTTAACATAATAGTTACAGGTACTTTTCTTCTTTTGTTAATTCTAACATATAAGATGTCTTTTGCATCATATTCAAAGTATAACCAAGAACCTCTATCAGGAATGATTTGACCTGTGTAAATAAGTTTGTTTGCTACAGTTGCGGCTTCTTCTTCTTTGAAAATAACACCTGGAGATCTATGTAATTGGTTTACTACAACTCTCTCAACACCATTTACAACAAATGAAATTCTATCAGTCATTAATGGGATTTCACGAATGTACAAAGATTGTTCTTTAATATCTTTCACACCAATTTTCTCACCAGTTTTTTCATCTAAATCCCATAGAGTTAATCTAATATTGATTCTTAAAGGTATAGAAAATGTTAAACCTCTAACCATAGATTCCGAAACCGTATATTTTGGCTTACCTACTTCACTATTAATATATTCTAATGTGAATCTATTTTGCGAGTCATGGATTGGGAAAGATGATTTAAATACTTTTTCAATCCCTGCAGCAGTTCTATCTTCTTTTCCTACCATTAGAAAATTTTCGTAACTACTTTGTTGTAATTGAAGTAAGTTTGGGATATCGATTTTTTGAGGATTCTTTCCAAAATCTACTCTTAATCTATTTCCAGAGTGTAATGAATTTAACATATGAGCCTTTCTTGTAATATTCTTTTTAAAAGTTTATTAACTATTAAAATTAACATTCTAACCTAAATCTGCGCAAATACCAGACATAGATTAAAATGCAAATTCACTTTAAACGACTAATGCTCTGTATTTCTACAGAGCATTTAGTGCTATTTTTTGAGGAATTTTGAGGAGTTAATTATTTAACTTCTACAGTAGCTCCAGCAGCTTCTAATTCTGTTTTAGCAGCTTCTGCATCTTCTTTAGAGATACCAGCTTTAACAACAGCACCAGACTCTTCAGCCATAGCTTTTGCTTCTTTTAATCCTAAACCAGTTAAAGCTCTAA
>Ga0193953_1000802_pt1 | contig 15792 bp, 21 predicted proteins | sample BB_4_MG_FD_140325 | JGI IMG/M metagenome (GOLD analysis project Ga0193953, IMG submission 140325) | Microbial mat bacterial communities from the Broadkill River, Lewes, Delaware, United States - BB_4_MG | ecosystem: Environmental > Aquatic > Freshwater > River > Microbial mats | place: USA... | reverse complement strand
GAAACAAGTGCATATACATAGAATAAGTCACGGGTATGCAACACTTAAAGCGTTCGTTGAAACAGCAATAGATACACAAATGAAAATAGATAATCAAAAATAAACATGTGGATTGAAGAAGGTGGAGAACTTATAGATTTAGATAATGTTTTATCTATAGATAGTAAAGCTATAATACATGGGTTTCTGTTTGGGTATCCTGGAAAGGATGATTATTACACGTCTAGCGAAACTTATTACTTGTTATTTGGCATGAGATCTGGAGAAGAAATCTGGGTGAGTATGGACACCGAGGATGATAGAGATAAGGCTTATGAGAAATATAAAAAAATGTTAATATGAGCGAATCAGTAGTGTTAAAAAATGTCATGGCTTGGTTGTATGACAACAACCACTGGTTTGAAAGGATGCCTGCTGGTAGTGCTTTTGTACCTGGTGGCTTGATAACTAAAGAAAAACCGCTTGGCACTAAACCAAGAAGGATAACGTTGGGGAAAAAAGGTGCGCCAGATGTTATATCTGGAATAAATGGGTTAAACGTCGGTATAGAAACAAAAAGAGATTATAAGGAATACAAAAGGTGGATTGGTATTATTAACAGGTATAAAAAAGCAGTTGGTAACAACATAGATTTAAAAATAAAATGGAAAGACGAGATGTTGCTGTATCCAAACATTAAAAAGAGCTGGGAACATGAAGTTGACCAATATAAGTATGCATTAAAAATGGTGCAAAGGGGGTCTAAATATATACTTACTTACTCGGTTGAACACTTAGAAGAACGAATTAAAAAACTAAAATAAAAACTATGAAAGAATGTGCAACATGTAAAAAAGAATTTGATGAAGGTGGGTTCTATAGAACTTACAAGGGTGAATTATCAAGTAGGTGTAAGAAATGTTGTGATAAAGCGTCAAAGAAAATAGTAGATGATGTGCTGTCTAAGGCTTACCAGAAAAGCTACCATTATGGTGGTAGGGAAGTTGCTAAGGGATATCAGTCAAGGTCGGCAAGAGAGAAAGAAGTAAAAAAGAAGGTTAAGATGTATGCAGATTATATAGCGGATGATGTTAAGAGGGGTAATACCACACCGCAGGATGCTAAATCTTACTTAGCAGACTTTAGATCACCAATGAATCAGAGTGGGGTATCAAGTGCTTATGTGCATAATGCTATTACAGGGAATAGAAAAAGTTATTAATTGCCTTTAGTGGGTAATGCGTTTATAATATATGTAATGAATAACCAATAGGACTCATGGGTAAAATAAAAGATCGGAAAAGACGAGAGAAAACACAAGAACAAGTTTTAGATAGATTGAAAGATAAGAAGAAACGTAATGTTGCTAAGACTTTTGATGATGAAATGGATAGATTCGTAGTGTTAGAAATGTTACCTCTTTTAGAAGGTGCTTTTGGTGCTGTAAGAAAACAAATAGCTGACAGGGCTGAAGGTGGACTTGTACACGTTGAGAACTTGCCTAGTAGTATATCTATAGCTTACGGGGTTATGGGTGTATTAGAGGAATATTTAGAGAAACACTCAAGAAAAATTAAAAAATATTAGCATGTGGAATATAAAAAATCTCTTTAAATCTGGCGGTGATAAGTGTGGTCAGTGCGAAGAGCTTAAAAATATTATTAGACGACTAAAACGCACTGGGTTAAATAGTTTTCATAACACACCTATAATGGTTGGTGATATACTAAGGCATATCGAAACTAAAGAAGTGTTCTATGTGTCGGTACGTTCTGTTGTTTATTTCTATGCCATCCCTTTAGAGGGGTACGGGAATAGCGCTAATGTTAATAGAAGGAAATTAACTTATACATCTAAAGAGTATGAGATCATAGGGAAAGTAAATACAATAATTTAAATAAATATGGCTGGAAGACCTAAAATACAATTGAAAGATTTGCCTGAAGGATGGCAAGAAAAGATGATAGCATTAGCTTCTGAAGGTGCTAGTGATGTTGAGCTTAGAGGTATTGTTCTAGGTGGTATATGTCATGAGACATGGGAGCGATTAATCGAGGAGGAAAGCCAATTTTCTGAAACCATAAAAAGATGTAAGCTGTTATGTCAGATTTGGTGGGAGAAAAATGGACGTTCAAATTTACACAACAAAGAGTTCGGTGCATCACTTTGGTATATGAATATGAAGAATAGATTCGGATGGGCTGATAATAAAAAAGTTAAACAAGAGAGCACAATTAAACTAGATATTAAAGATGTTAAATCTTTACCAGCAGAAGAATTGATTAAGAAATTAAATGACAGCAACTAAACAAGATATAGTAAAAGAATTGATTACAAGGGAACTTGAAGAAAGACACAGAGATGAACAAGAGGATCTACTCAAGTTTATCTCTTTTATGTTTAAGCATGAAAAGAAGTCAGAGTTTAAACTTAATTGGCATTATGAGCTTATAGTTAAGAAACTATATGAGGTTTTAGAAGGTAAGTGTCGAAGACTTATTATCAATGTACCACCTCGTAGTGGGAAGACTGAATTGATTACTAAATGTTTTCCTATTTGGGCTATGGGTAAACGTCCAGACTTACAAGTGATTGCTACTGGGTATTCAACGTCATTAACACAAACATTCTCGAATGAGGCAAGACAGTATTATCAGTCTGATGCTTACAGGATGGTGTTCCCTAGAAGTCCTAGGCTGAAGATAGATCAAAACACTAAGGAATGGTGGATGAATGAAGCTGGTGGTTCGTATTATGCTACTGGTACTGGTGGTTCTATTACTGGTCGTGGTGCTAATATATTTTTAATAGATGATCCGCTTAAACCTGATGAAGCTGATTCAGATGTTAAACGTACTGGTATTAATAACTGGTTTAGTAATACAGTTACTTCACGTTTAAACAATCCATCAGAGGATGCAATAATTATAATCATGCAAAGAACACATGAGAATGATTTGTGTGGATATCAGATTGAAAAGATGACTGAAGGGACTGGTGTTAAATGGGATATTATATCTTTACCAGCTATTTGTGAGAAAGAAGATGAGTACAGAAAAGAAGGTGAATCTTTACAAGAAGATAGGTTGCCTATTGCTATCTTAGAAGAAATGCAACGATCTAATCCTGTGCACTTTAGTTGTCAGTATCAACAAAACCCTATAGCGAAAGAATCTCAAGAGTTTCACGAAGAATGGTTTAGATATTATGATAGAGCGCCTTTAGGTGGAAGGGTATTTACAGCCGTTGATCCAGCGTTTAGTAAAAAGAAAACAGCCGATTATACTTCAATCGTTACTGGTAGCTTTGTTGGTGATGAACTTTACTTATTAGAAATTACTCATGGTAGATTTACGCCAGATGTACTTGAAGATAAGATACTTTATCATGCTAAGAAATGGAGACCTGAAAAGGTTGGTGTTGAAGCAATTGCAGCACAATCAATGATAGGGTTCTCTTTACGTAATAGATTTAGGAAAGAAGCGGTGTTTACTGATGTTGAAGATTTAAGACAGCCTGATAAGAAAGAAACCAAGATTAGACGACTTATTCCTCTTTATCGGAATGGACAGATATATCATACAACTGATATGAGAGAGTTAGAGAGTCAGCTGATGAAGTTTCCAAGAGGTACACATGACGACGTTGCAGATAGTGTACAGATGCTATTTAGTTTATATGAACTACAACCTAATGCGTCACTTTCTAACACGCCTGTGATCAAATATGACGCTCAGGGTTTGCCGTTTCTAGGTTAATACTTTTTTTAGTTGACAATACTGTGTATAATGGAGGTGATTTACTGCATAATTATCAATGATGCAAACTGAACAAGAACTAAAAGCCGTACAGTCGGTTAAGGACTTTATTTATACTACTGATGATTTATTAAAGGAGCATAAGAATAATCTTATAGATATATACAAGGAATATTCTACGTTTAAGGCTGATAAAAGATTTGATTGGAGTAATACTTTTAAAGTTAACAAAGCTAAAGAGGTTGTTGAAAAGATATTACCTCGATTAATTGGACGTAATCCTAAATGGATTGTTAGTGGAAAAAATATTGAATCAGATGCTAAGCACATTGAAATGATTCAAGATTATTTAACGTATAACTTTGATGAAAATGCGTTAATGGATAGGGTTAAGTTATGGGCAAAGACAGGTGTTGTGTTTGGATATGGGTTTTCTAAAGTGAAATACAAATCTGAAACAGCAATGATTGTTAAAGAAGGTGAGGATGGTGAATATACTGAACAAGAAGTTGTTGGTGAATACCCAACGATTGACGCTGTTAGTTTTACAGATATATATTTTGATCCAAGATATATACACAGTTCTGATATGCCAGCAATTGCTGAGAAAATTTATCAAGTGAGGTTAAGTGATTTATACGCTAATCCTAAATACAAAAACGTAGAAATGCTTGAACAATTATGTGATGCGTCTATGGAAGATGATGCTGATACATTTAGAAGACAAGCTTTTGATATAGCAGGGATACATGTTTCTGGTGCTGAAACATTCGATAAGAATGAAGTAACTATTACTAAATACTATGGTTACTTTAACCCATCTGAAAACGACGATCCCAAGAAGGAGAAGGTATATGAAATACAAGTAGCTAATGATGCTGTTGTTATTTACATGGAAGAAATACTTGAGCATCCATATGTTGACTTTAAATGTTTCGAAGATCCAAGCAATTTCTTTGCTACTGGGTTTGTTGAACCAATATTAGAAATACAAAAGGAATATAACTTTAAAAAACAATCAGCTGCTGAATATATCAATGGTGCACTTAATAGATCTTGGTTATGGTCACCTACTAGTGGGATTAATCCAGCTAGTTTGGTTAATAGACCTAACAATATCATTGCAACGTCTACAACAGTGCAACAAGCACAAGCTAACTTACAAGAGTTACCACATAGAAGTATTGATCCAGCTTATTTCCAAGAGCAAAACGATTTTGAAAGACAAATACAAAGTCAAACGTTTACTATTGATACAAGCAATTCAAGGGGGCAACAAGCATTAACAGATACGGCAACAGGTGCACGAATTAAATTCTTTGAGAATAACGCTGTGATTGATGAAGTTCGAAAGAACCTTGAAAGATCTTTAGAGAAATTAGCTTACAAACTATTACAAGCTACATTTGAGAATGTTAAAGATAATCTAATCTTTAAGAAACAAGGTAGTGAAGAATACTGGGAAGTAAACAAAGAAGCTTTGAAAAATGCTATTCAAAAATATAATATTAAAATAGAAACAAACAGTTCTTCATTTGATTACATGGAAGACAGACGATCAGATGCAATTGCATTCGCTAACGTATTAAGACAAGGATTAGAAAGCGGAGCAGTTGACGAAAAAGGAATGAGAAACGCAATGGTAGATATCATAGGAACATTCGAAAAGAAAAATCCTGAGAAATATTTAAAATCAGTTACGATAGATGAATTCTTACCACAACAACCACAACAACCAGGGATGGAAGGGATGCCACAAGGACAACCGCAACCAGGTGGAAGTATGGGAAAACTGCCAATGCCAGAACAAGAACCTAAAGGGGCTGAACTGGTTCAACAAGTAGCACAAGGTAAACTTTTAAAATAAAAATATGGGAATGATAGATTACTTAAAAGAAAGAGGTGAAGTAAGAAAGTATATGAAAGCTGAAGAATCAGCAATGGACGTGTTTAAGAGACAACAAAACAGTTTACTAGCTCTTAAAGGACAAGCTGGATTCAAAGCTATAATGGAATACTGGGAATCAGTAAGAGATATAAACGAAGCGATGTTTGAAAAAGCAAGCATAGCTGATAAAGATAAATACTTTGCATTGTATAGGCAATCAAAAGGGTTTATAGAGTTCATTAAAAATATGACGGAGAAGTAATTCCTTAGCACTCCTTTAAAGGGGTGTTATAGGGCTTATTTATTTAAGCTCCAATATCATATAACAAAAATCATATGTCAGAGGATTCAATGAATAACGCAATAAGCGACTCTAACGAACAACCACAAGACGCGCAAACAGTTGAAGTAAACGGGGAAATGGTAAGTATCGAGGAAATAAAAAACAGCTACATGCGACAATCTGATTACACGCGAAAAACTCAAGAGCTTGCGCAGGAACGAAAAGAACTTGAAGCGCTAAGAGCGCAACAATTGCAAGCTGAAGGGGGAAGCGGTGATGCAGGTGATGATGAGCTTCAAAGAGCTGTTAAAGTTTTGAAGGATAACGGTTTCGTAACGAAACAAGAACTTGAAAACGAAAACAGAATGAAGAACTTGTTCAAGACAGTACCAGAACTAAAATCACAAAGGAAAGCTATCGAAGAACTTGCAAGAGTTCATGGGAAAGCACCAGAAGATGTAGTTCATGAGTATGGGTTTATGGACAGGGCTAAGCTCGAAGAAGCAAAATCAAGAATGGATGTTGTTGGTAGTCCTTCGCCTATGGCTAAGTCAGAAAGCGTAAGCATTTTGGGTGCAAATTCAAAACAATTCGCTCAATGGAAAGCCGTAAACGTTAAAGATGGTGACGGGATGTGGAGTTAGGATAATTAAGGCCTGATACATATAAATTTAATTTTAAAAATCATGGCTAATAATTTTACAGCTTCTTTCGAAGAAGTTTGGGGGAGAGAACAACAAGAAGTTTTCTACAAGAAAAATCTTGCAATGGAGATGGCAGACTCTTCACACAATTCTGCAATGTCAAAAGGTGATACTTTAAACAGAACTTACAGATCTAGCGTTTCTGTACAAGCTTACACTAGAGGTTCTGAAATCACTATCGACGACAATAGCGATACTAACGAACAACTAACTGTTAACAGAGAGTTCGCTACTGGAATGTACATTGACAACTTTGATCAAATCCAAGGTAAATACAATATCGCTGCTAACTACGGTAAAGACTACGGTGAAGCTCTAGCTAACCAAGTTGATGCTGACGTACTAGGTGAAGTTGTAAATGCTGATTCAGCTTTATCGGCTGTTACATTATCTACTTCTAACGTTCTTGCAATGTTCTCAGGAGCTAAAAAAGAACTTAGAAGAAACAATATTTCTAGTAACAACCTATCAGCTATCATCTCACCAGATGTTGAATCAATCCTAATCCAATATGGAGCTGGACGAGACACATCAATGGGTGACAGAATTAACAAAGAAGGTTACTTCGGAAAATTCCAAGGATTTGAATGTTACGTGTCTAACCAATTAGCTGGTTCAGCTGTACTTGGTTTAGCTACACAACCAACAGATGGTGATACTATCACTGTTGACGGTATTACATTCACTTTTGTTTCAACTATTGGAACAACTGCTGGTAACGTACTAATCGGTGCTAACGTTGACGCTACAAGAGCTAGTCTTGCTGCATTAATCGCTGCCCCATCAACTACAACTGCTACCGGTGTTGCACTATCAGAAACTAATGCAAGAAAAGTTGCAAACACTTGGACAGGTACTGATGACGCAACTGCTGATACATTATCATTCGTATGTAACGGTGTTGGTGTACTAGAAGTTTCTACAGACCTAACTGACGAAACTGATGCGTTCTCTAGTATCCTACAACACAACGTGTTCGGGGTATCTAAAAAGATGACAACTCTAGTAATGCAATCATCTCCAAAAGTACAAGCAAAAGAAGTGCCAAACAAACTTGGTAAAAACATGCTAAATTCTGTTTTATACGGAGTTAAAACATTCGGAGACAATGCTAAACAAATGGTAGATGCACCAATCAATGCTGCTTCACTATAATTAGTTCACTTTGCACCTCTCTAAGGGGTGCAAATATGAGTTAATTAACCAAAACATATGGAAAAACTAGAAAAAATACTGATTAAAACTATACCACACGGTACTAAGTGTTTAATCCCCGCTAAAAACTACAATCCAGAGCTACATGAGTTAGTAGTCGAAAAAGTTAAAAAAACGCCTGTAATCGAGCCTAAAGAGGATGAAAAAATTGAGGTTGAAGAAATAATTGTAGATTTACCAAAAGAGGAGAAAAAAGAAGAAAACAAGTGTGAAATATGTGGTCAAGTTTGTAAAAGTGCAGCTGGTTTAAAAATGCACATGAAAAAACATGACAAATAATATATAATAGAATTGTAATTTAAAAAATAATAATATGGCTACAAAATCAATGACAGGTAGTGACATAAAGCTATACATGTATGATGAGTTTGCAGGAGCTGAAATAGCATCATACCCTGTAGATGGTGGAATTCATTATATTAAAGCTGATAGTCTAGGAAAACTTGACGGATTAACTGTTAGAACATCAGAAACTCCTATTACAACAACTGGTTTAAGTGATGATATTTACACAGTTGCTGATGGAACTATATTTAGAGTTGGTGAAAGAGTGCCAGTTTTAAATGGTTCAAGTGTACGAATTGGTACAGTTGAAATTAAAGCTACACAACCAACAGGAGTAAAGGTTGAAAAGGTAAGTGAAGCAGACTTTACTTTAACAAGTGGTGACATTCTTGTTTTAGAAGAAGACGCTTACATGCCAGAGCTAGGTTTAGATATTATCCCTACAAGTAGTGCTAAATATGCACTGGTTAATGGTGATTCAAGTACTAAATTAGTACAACACATAAATGACTCAGACCTAAAAAAAAAATCTTAACTAAGAAACGACTTTGTTTCCCAACAACTGATTTAGAAGCCGTATACCTCGCTAAGAAAGCGCCAGTTGAGGATACGGTTTTTAATGAATATACAAAAGACAGTAACGGTATCATGACTAAGTACGGTACGTTTGATAAAAGCACTATCGCTGAGGGTGTGACTGGTTCTGATTACACATATACTTCAACTAAAATCCCATTCCATTTAGTGTTTAGGGTTGAGGACACAACTGCCGAAACTATCATGTGGTCTAGATGGAATTTGCTAGAGAGCACTGCTAGAAGTTTTATCATTGAGCAATTTAATAAAAAGATAAGATTTGCGACAAGTGTAGATGGTGCACAAGCAAGGACTACTGAAATTCCTATTGACCTTGTCGCTGGTGAGATATGCACTTTAATTGGTGAATACAACGCTGGTACTTTTACAGGTACTATTAATGGTATTCCTTTTGAAGAAACTACTTTAGACACGAGCGTCTTCTTGTCGCCAACTGCTGCAAACGTTGTCGGTGGTGTACAAGGTTCAGCTTTATATAAATTTGGTTCAGACATATTCTACGTGAAAGTTGGTGAGAACGAATACATATTTGACGATGATTATGGAACAACTACAGTAAAAGATTCAGGAGCTTCTGACGACTTAACGCTTTCAGGTGCTACTTTAACAAGTTTCTGGCAAACTGATTATTCAGGACTGAGAGAAGTAAAAGATGGATATGGTGTGTATGACGCTTCTGCCTTGGCTGTTAATGGAAGCGATAGTGTTGCGACAAATAGAGATGTTGTGCCTTTTGAATTAATCTTTAAACCAGATGCTTTAACTGGGATTGTTATTGTTGCTGGTAAAGGGCATTTAGCAAACACGTTTAGAGAAGCTTCGTTTGGATACAATGGTACAAAGTTTTATGCTAACTTCAGTGAATCTGATTTCTCATTTGGTTACGTACAAAGTGCCACTAGCTTAAAAGCTAATGACTGGAATGTTATTACTGGTGTTTTTGATAATGGAACTGTTAATGTGATTATTAATGGAGTTGAAGAATCGCTAGCGATGATTGGTACTGCTTCAACTATATATCAAAATCCTAATGCTGACCTTGCCATGGGTGGTGCTGACGATGGTAGTAACAAGTTTGAAGGAGCAATTGCACATTTCAAATATGGGGACGTTTCGTATAATTACACTGACGGGTCTGGAACAACTATTGCAAGTTCTGGAGTACTTGGTATGGATGCAACAATATCTAACTACTACGACGGGTTCTGGCAAGATTCAGACGCAAAATTAGTTGAGTCTAATTGTGCTAAGTTTGATGGTATTGCATACGGTATTGAAAATGATAGATTTACAGCAGGAGAACCTTTTACTATAGAAGGTTATCATAAGGCTGATAATGTGACAGAATACGGGATAATATTCGGTGCGGCGAATGACGATTCACAAGCAATTGCAGGGTCAACATTTACATTAGTAATTCACACAAGTGCATTCTTAGGTTTTAACACTTGGAACGGGGATTGTTACGGGATTCCTTGGACAAAGAACACTGATGAACATTATTTGAAAGCGTATTTTGATCCGAACGATATTACTAACTGTAGATTGTGGGTTGATGGCGTAGAACAGAGTTTATCTCAATTAACTGGCACTCCGGTATTAACTGGTAATTATAAGCACATGGTTGTTGGTGGAAAGAACTTATCTACTTTATGGAAGTTCGAAGGATTACAATACGGTCTAAAAGTTGATGAATCAGAAGATTATCCGTTAGCAGAAGGATCTGGTGCTTATATGTACGGTTCAGAAGGTGGTAAGTTGACCATAACTAATGCAACATTATCTGATTTCTGGTCTGAAAGACAAGATACTTTACATTATAACATTCTTAATGGGTTTGATTGTTACCAAAATGATAATAACGAGATTAAAATGCCTATTGGCACTGAGCCAGGTGTAGGCTTTGTTCAATGTGGGACTACTGAGTACTTAGATGATAATGAAAATGGTGGTTTGACTGAAAACTCACAACTTGAATGGTCTGGTAGTGAGATTAATAACTTTAACATTGTCACAGTTGGCGGTGGTACAGTGACAGAAGTGTCTAACGGTACTAGAATATATTGTCCGACTGGGGATACTGCTTATTTTTCTACCGAAAATTCAATTATTGAAGCTGGGAAAACTTATAACTATTACCTAAAAGTAGAAGAAGTTGCATCTGGAAGTATAGACCTTAGGACAGTGAGCGGTATTGTTGCAGCTTTTACTAGCCCAGGTGTTTACACAGGTCAATTAAGCTCTGTGAGTAATTCAGTTGTAACCTTAAGAGATAGTACAAACCCGAGTGACGCCGTTGTTTCTGAATTCTACATTTGGGAAGATGGAACTTTGCCAAACTTTAGCCCAACTAATCCAGCTGGTAAATGGCATAATGGAGCTGAAACAGGAATACAATTCCCTGAATCAATGCAAGCTATTCAAGATAGTGTACCTATCACTAGTTTAACGAGAAATGCACAGCTTAGATGGGTTGATGGTGAGCTTGAAGGTTTTGATTTGATTGAAACAGGTGCTTCAACTGTGACAGAAGTTGCAAATGGTACAAGACTTCTAGTTCCTAGTGGTGATATAACTTACATATCTGGATACCATGCAGTCATAGAAACAGGTAAAACTTACAATGTGTACGCTAGAATGAGTGAGTATGTATCTGGTTCCGCATATGTAAGTCTAGGGGGGGCTACACTTTTTCTAACATCTGGTACTGGTGTTGTTACAACTGGAACCATAACTGCAATATCAGATACAAACTATGCAAGGCTTGCTAGTAGTGGTGCTGTTGTTGATTTAGTTGTTGATAGATTCTATGTCTGGGAAGAAGGCACTATACCGCCATTATTCTATGATGAATTTGAATCAGACTTTAATGAAAAACATCAAGTATTCAGCAATATCGAGGAAAAGAAAAAACGAGGAATAGTATTTTATAATACACCTATTAGCGGGGATGAATTGGCTAAGGTAAATAAATGTATAGGTGCGAATATTTGGAACGATGAGAACACTTGGGACGATACAAAAACTTGGACAGATTAATTAATTAACATAAAAAATTATGGCAATACAAACATTAAATGATCTTGCTACATATGGTGAGCAAAGAACAAAAATCAACGCTAATGACGCCGAGTTAGATACTCGGCTAGAATCTATTGAAGAAAAGGTAGGTGCAAGTGCCTACATAAGGGGTGGATCTGTAACTTGTACATTAGCAGATACTTACTATCCAATAACAGGAGCATTCACAAACAAAGAGTTAAGCGCATTCACGCTAGGAACTAACCTATTGAACTACACAGGGTTGCAAACTTTAGTTGTTGAAATAGCAACGTATATTAGTACTCAAAGTTCAAAGAATGGTGCAATATTAACATTCGCAATCTTGAAGAATGGTGTAGAGATACCAGGTTCTGATGTGAGTAGGGAGTTTGCTACTGGTACAACTGGTTCAATGGCAACTGCAACAACTGAGGAGCTGTCTACTGGTGACACTATACAAATAGTAGTTAAGAGCACAATTGCTGCGAACAACGTAACGCTACTAGACATTAATAGTACGCTAAAAAGATTTTACTAATATTTAACTTAAATAATATGAGATACTTAAAAGTACCATTTGCAGAAGCTGATGTATTACGAGAAATACCAGAGGCAATGGTGATAGATGGATTAAACATTGATCCAGAGGCTGAATGCACTGACTACCTTATCTGGGAAGTTATAGAAGACTATTCATACGTGAATATGGCTATCTATGACCTAGAGAACAAAAACAGAATGTATCCATCTAGCGAAGAAGAAGTTGCTAAATGGGAAGCATTAGCAGAGGATAAAGGTTGGGAAATCGTAGATGAAAAACCACAAGTCGATGTTGAGCTATAGTGATTTAACACCACAGCAACAACAATCGGTATCGAATGGATGTGGAGGGGGCAAAACAGCCCTCTTCATTCCTAACTTTATATTCTACGCTGATTGTAGACAGCATGACTTCTACTATTGGCGTGGTGGTAATCTTAAACATAAGATTATAGCGGATTGGTGGTTCTATTATTACATGGTAAAAGATGTAGGGATGGAGGATTGTATCGTCAAAAGAGCGTTTTATTTTCTTATGGCAACGATTTATTATATAATGGTTACAGTATTTGGTTGTTTTTTCTTTCACTGGGGAGAGCAACGAACCTTAACAGATTTAAAATGAAAGAATTAGTTTCTAAATATTCAATTCGCATAAAGCTTTTTACGGCTTTTTCGTTCTTAGTAAGCGTTATATACATAACTATGCATGTGACTAGTTCTTTTGAGCGTATGGCTGCAGTTGTGGAAGGTAACAACATTGACATTGAGAAATTAAACACAATTGTTTTAGGAATTGATAAACGTGTAGATAATCTTGAGGTTTTATCTGCAACTTTTGCAGCACAGATAGAGTATTTAACAAAGAAATAAGATGTTCGACACAGTAGCGACAATATCAGAAACGATCATGTGGGTGTTATCATGCATAGTTATGTGGATAGTGGTTGCACCGATCATATAAATTAATCAAAATACATATGGGATGCGAGAAAATGGCAAAAAAAGCGGGTAAAAGACTTGCTAGCTTAGCGAAAAAAGCTAATGGCACTAAGAAAAAGAAAAGGACAGTGCCTTCTAAAACTAAAAAAACGTATATCGTTAAAAAATAAACATGACTTTAGATCAATTAATACAATTATGTGTAACTGAGGTTAAAACAGATCCAAATAAAAAGATATGGAACGATTCTACTTGGACAAACTACATTAACCAATCAATTAGACGTATAGAAAAGGATGGAAATTACGAGTGGCAAGATTGTGCTGGTGAAGGCACTGTTTCTTTAACAGGAAGCACTCAAGAGTATGATTTGCCATCAGATTTTATTAAACTTGAGTACATTACATTAGGCAATGCTGAAGTTTTAACTAAAACAGATAAGATCCAAGTACTTAAATATGGGAACACGTCAAACAGTAAACCTACTTCTTACTATATAAGGGGTCGAAAGGTTGGATTCTGGGCAACACCAGATAAATCATATACAGCAACTATTTTATATAGAAAATCTATACCATTATTGAGCAATGCAGCACCTGATCTAGGATTTGCTGATAATTTCGCTGATGCAATAGTAAAATATGCTGCTTACCTAGCTTGGAGTTCTCCAAGAGGTAACGAACAAACAGCACAATCAAAGTTCAATGATTATCAATTAGCATTAGAGTCGTTGAGAACATCTGATTTATTTAATGACATGGCAAGCATGACATTTGTTAACTCAAGAGGTGGAAGACCTTATAATGCACAAGTAATATACGATTAATATGCCAAAACAAGTAATTCCTGATTTTTCAGGAGGAATAAATACAGGAGAACAAGCAACTATTAAAGATAATGAGCTTGTAACAGCTAATAACTTTATCTATGACGCTAATGGTCGAATAAGAACTCGTAAAGGTCATAGTCTTTTTGGTAACTCAATAGGTGACAACCCTATCACGTCAACTTTCTTTCATAGAAGGGATGACACAGGAGAAAAGATACTTTTAGCGGTATCTGGAACATCTATGTATAAATATACTGAATCTACAGGTAACTGGACATCAATAAAAAGCGGTTTAACAGAGTTTGAACCATCTAACGGTGATAAACGTACTAGATGGGATTTTATCGTGTATAAGAACGTTATTTATTGTTGTAATGGTGTAGATGATTACATGAGCGTTACTATTCCAGACGGTACTGTGACAACATACCCAGACCAACCAAAGGTTAGGTATATTGAATACATGAATGACACTATCTTTGCAGCTGGTGAAGATGCTAATCCTATTACTCTTTATTACACAACTTCACAACCTACTGATGGAGCAGCTATAGATACAAACGCTTTAGTTGTTGGTGGTGACGAGATGGGAAAGATAAACGGTTTAAGAGAGATTGGACAAGTTGTCTTAGTAGGTAAAGAAAATAAAATATATTCAGTTAACGTAGCAGCTGAAAGTTCACAACCATTAGATTCAATGGATGGATGGTTTGCTAATAGAAGTATTCAAAACGTAGGTAATTCATTGGTATACGCTACTAGACAAGGTATAGATAGTTTGAAAGCTAGAAGTGGCGTAGATGGGTCAGGAGCACTAGCGTCTGATCTATTATCAGCTAATATTGATAATATAGTTGGTGACATACCATTTAAATCACTAAATGCTAGTTGTTCATACTACAATAAAGAAAGTAAAATATATTATTTCTCATTTGATTCAAATGGTGATGACATACCAGACACAACTATATGTTATTCAGCTGTAACTAAAGGATGGACAACGGCAAGTTTACCATCAGCTTATGATTACGGTGTTTATGTGGATGACGATAATGAATGGCATTACTTAGCTTGTAGTTCTACTACTGGTCAAATGTATGAAATAGAATCAGGATACAGTGATAACGGTGCATACATTGATTACATTTTAGAAACTAAAAACTACGACTTAGGTTCACCAGAGATGTGGAAAGACTGTGATTACATTGATATTGTTGGTGCTGCAAGTGGTGGTGCTGATATTAAAGTTGAAATCTTAGGAGACGGTGAGGTTGTACAAGATGAAAACATTACAGGATGTAACGTAAGCACTGAGGATTCAATATACCCATTAGGAACTGAAGCTGTTGGTACAAAACAGATAGGTGGTGGTGGTGCTGAAGAAATAAACTTATTCACATATACTAAAAGAATTCCTTTAATAGGAGCTGGCGGTTGGAGAAATATACAAGTAAGAATGTATTCAAATATACCTAACATTCAATGGACACTAGATAAGTTAACTATTGATTACTTAGGAAACACAGAAGATTTAATTCCATTATGTAACTATTAAACATGACAAACATAGAAAACATCCCGTTACAGGACAATTACGACACTACGACAACAGGTAGGTTAGCAAAAGATGCTGCAGAGCTCACAATACAAGTAAAAGAAGCTCCTAAGTATTTACCTACAAGTACACCATGTAGGGCAATAATTAATCCAGGGAAAACAAACGCAGAGCT
>Ga0193953_1000801_pt1 | contig 15799 bp, 11 predicted proteins | sample BB_4_MG_FD_140325 | JGI IMG/M metagenome (GOLD analysis project Ga0193953, IMG submission 140325) | Microbial mat bacterial communities from the Broadkill River, Lewes, Delaware, United States - BB_4_MG | ecosystem: Environmental > Aquatic > Freshwater > River > Microbial mats | place: USA... | reverse complement strand
TTTATAAGATGAAGTCATCCATCCATAGCCATAATTGGACATAAATAAATCTGAATGATCGGCTCCTGGAAGTCCACTCCCTACAATGACTTGTGAACTGATGGCTTCATTGACATATTGAGAAGGAATGATTTCTTTGCCTTCGTATTTACCGCTATTGATCCAAACTTTTAACCATTTCGACATGTCGTTTACAGAACTGTTCATGCTTCCTGCAGGACTCATTCCCGCAATATCGTAGTAATCAAGTTTAACGATTTTGTCGTCCTCCAAACCATAACCAAAGGATGCATTTTTTCCATTCTGCAAGCCCGAGATGTCGACACTGGTATTCTCCATCCCTAAAGGTTTTAGAAACATAGATTCAATATTTTCTTCCCATGTTTTACCCGTAATTTTTTCAGCAATCACACCTTGGGCTAAATACATGAAGTTGTTGTACTGCCATTGTTCGCGAACCCCATATGTTGGTTCATGAAACCGAACGCGTGAAAGCAAGCTGTCCTTCGAATTAGTAGGAAAAAAGTACCAAGCCAAATCATGACGAGGCAATCCTGTTTGGTGACACATAATGTCTTTTATAGTGACCAGGTTATCCATATCGCTATTAAAAAACTTGAACCCTGGGATATAGTCAGCAGGTTTATCTGAAAACGAAAGTTTATTTTCATTCCTTAAAACACCAAGTACCGCTCCAGTGAATGCTTTAGTAGTTGAACCAATTGCGAATTTAGTATTTGGATTGACAGGAACTTTATTTTCGAAATCGCTATATCCAAACCCTTGTGAATAAACGACTTCATTTTTTTTAACTACAGCAACCGCAAACCCTGCCGCTTTCCATGTTTCTAAAACATTTTGAAGTTCTTTATCGATGCCTTTGAGCTGTTTCGATGTGTTTTGACCAAACGAATTAAATGAAAGTCCTATAAGGACTAATGCGAAGAGTGTTTTCATAAGTTGTGAATTGTGGAATGAAGATAGTGAATCTTACCCGGTAAATGGCGTATAACGAAAAAAACCCTTCGGTTAGGAGAGGGTTTTTAATGAACATGTATCATTTTTGGCTAAAGTCTAAACTAAAACTATAAATGCACTTATGATAACTTTAGTTAATAAATGATTGATGTTCATGTCATGAATTTCGTTGGGTCAAAAGTAATACGTGAATATTTCCCAAACGTTCAATTTACATGAAATAAAAGTTAACGTTCTTTTACTGATCCAATACCAGACTTTGAAATCTTCTTGATTTTTGGTTTTCCCGTATATCGAATATTTCCTACCCCAGAAAAATCAATGGATAACTCATTAGTAACATTTATTTCAGAATTACCTACGCCATTTTGTTCTAGGTCCATGTTTTCAACGGTCAGGTCAAACGCTTTTAAGTCGCCCACACCATTTACTTCAAATTCGGCGTGTGTTACAATTCCATCGAGGATTACATCGCCAACCCCATTATATTCCAAAACTAGATTGGTACAATTCAATGATAATTCAGCATCACCGACACCAATGATTTCTAATTCAAGATCTTTGCAATTGATTGTATTGAAGGATCGAATATCCCCAACTCCGTTATGTACAATTTCTTTGAGTTCGGTAAAGATGACTGTAACTACAGCACGGTTTGATTTTTTGATTTTAACTTTACCCGTAGAAATGGTTAAAACTTCACCGCGGACATCTACCTCTATGTGGTCTTGGAGATTTTCATCTGCGTCAATAATTACACTGGATTCATTTCCTTGCTTTAGAATAACATCGAATACCCCTTCAATCTCGAGTTTTGTAAAGTGATCTACCGGAATGGCATTCGTGGTATTGGTTCCAGTACCTTGAACAGTCTCTGTATTATTGTTATTGGATTCAGTCGAGCTCCATGAATCTACAATAGATTCTCCGAGTCTTCGAACGGCCAGTGGGATAATATGAAACTCATTGATGTCCTCAATTTCAGTTGGCTTTAGCGGCGATAATATAAGATCTTCTTCCGGCTGTTTTTCAATTACGTTGAGTGAATCCTTAAATGATTCATCTATGAGTACGGTTTTATTTGATGGGTTGGTTTTTTCTTGAAATTCAATTAATGTTTTTTTGTATTGCTCTTCCGCATTACTCTGAACTTTTGCTGTTCCTATCATCGCTGCTGTGATGCTGATCGCACCAATTATTCCCAATGTACTTGCCATAATAATGAATGTTTTTTTCGCTATTAATAATTTTAATTTAGCCGCAATTCCCAAGCCTGTTGCTGCAGATCCTGCCGCAACGCCGACCCAAGTGGAAATCTCTTCCACCGATGTATCGGCACCAGTTTGACGTGCGCTTTCAAATAGTTTATTTAAATCGTGATTCGTCATAATTCCATTGATTTTAATGGTTGTGAATCTGTTTGTTGTAAATAGTCGAGAAGTGCTTGCCTTCCTCGAGCCAACCTCTGCTTCACAGCGGAGATTCCTGATTCTTGCAATTCAGCAATTTCTGAAATTGAAAACCCAGATATTTCAAACAGAACGATCGCTTCTCTTTGGACTTCCGGAATTTTCGATAATGCCTTATGGAGAAGTTCAACCTCTTCATTGCGGTCAGCTCGCGTAGAATGATCTTCGATATTTTGCGCTTTAACATGGTCCTTTAGGTAAAGAATCCGTTGTTTTTTATTTGAATTCGCAAGAACACGTATAGATATTCCAAAAAGGAAATGTAAAAAAGCTTTAGGACTTTCTAGGGAATCAAATTTCTCGTATGCTATGATAATAGTATCATGCATGAGATCTTTATAATCCATATCGCCATAGACGCGCGCTTTACAAAAACGCTCAAAGTTCTCATGCACCGGTGTGTACAATTGCATGAACTCTTTTTCTTTTCTACTTTTTCCTTTCATTCGATTCTCGTCTACTTGGTAGATGTCTTAAGTCGACGAAAAGTTACATAGAAAAAAAATTAAATTTCAGAAACTGGTTTAATGGTCACCATATCTAGATAGTAGTAACCTGCCTTGATGATGGCTTTCCGATTGACCTTTTTGCGTTTGGTTTTTCGGTTTTTATCGAAGTTTCCAATCGTAAAATATTTCTCACCACCTGTTGCAACAAAGGTTTGTTTTATTTCAATCCATTGTGCCGTGTCGGTGTGATATGTTTTCTGGCTTATTTCATGAATTTCTAACGAATCTGAAAATTCTTCCGCAATATCGTTCCGATTTAGACTGCGTCTATTTGCTGCGTGTATTTGTCGTTCTGTTACGATATAGCTGAAAGCACGAATGGCAAATTTTGATTCTTCGGCGAGAGAAATATGAAAGGATAACTCATACGTACGACCGTACTCTAAAGTGTCTGTTAAGACACCTTGAATGTATTCACGATAATTTTGAGGAGCGTAAATGAACATGCCTGTGTAGCCATTTCCATCTGCCGCATATTGGTAGCCAAAGTGATTTTCAGGGGCTTTAACATCTTTATAATTGCAGGTATGGAAATAATCAGTGGTCATTAGCGTAGGGGAAGTCCACTCTTCAACATTATGGCCAAAGCTTCCGCGATAATCCACACAGTGTTTTTTGTCTTCAAGACTAGGGTTTTTGACCAAATTTTGCGAATTCCCAATCGAGTGAATGCAAATTGAGATCAAAAGGATAAGAACAGTACGCATGACTTGCTGGTAAATTTAGGAGATAAAAATACCCTATAAATGAAATGCTCATGCAAGAAGTTGAAGATGTTATTATTGAATAATTGTGTACAAGTGAACGTTTCTTATCGCTGTTTCATCTGTTTAATTGCTTCAACTACTTCATTAACAGGTTTCTGACATACTTTTTCGTGACAGACAAAAATAAGGGTCATTTTTGAGTCGAATTTTCCTTGAGTCAATGGAAGGGATGATTTTTTTCCTCCCATGAAGAGTGTGTTTGGTAAGTAATGTCGATTCAGCTCATTGAGTTTCACGATGGATAAATCACCAGTGATTGCTACTTCATAAAAAGGGTAGGATAAAAGGATTGCTTGATTGTACCAATTGGCGTAGGAGTACCCTTTTGTGGCTATATTTTTATTCATTTGACACATCATCAACTCAGCTTGATCCAAATAAGCCTTCCTTTCAAATAACGTTCCTAATTTGATGAGATTTTCAGCCATGATTGAGTTAGAAGAAGGGATGACACGATCATCTAATTCTACAGGACGAATGGCTAACGATTCGCCTCCTTTTGAGTAATAGAAAAATCGCTGATTTTCAATACTGAAATGATCAATAGCATAACGCATAATTTTGTTTGCTCGAGTGAGATACGTTTCGTTAAAGGTAACTTCATACAGCTCAATTAATGCTTTAACAGTAAAAGCGTAATCATCTAAAAAACCATCGATACTTGGTTTTCCGCTTCTGGATGTATGGAATAAGCTTCCGTCTTTTCTTAATTGCTCATTTAAAATCCATTTCGCATTATTCTCGGCAAGTTCAAGATATTCGGGATTCCCTAACGCTTCATAGGCAGAAACTAACCCTGAAATTGTCATGGCATTCCACGAAGTGATTGATTTATCGTCGGTTTCAGGTCTTATGCGTTTTGTTCTTTGCGACAATAAAAGGGAATTAACACGTTTCACATTGGCACGAAGCTCTTCTTCTGACCAGTTCATTTGTTTAGCAAATTCAGAATTGGATTCGGTGCGTAAAAGAATGTACTGATCATTTTCCCACAAGCCATTGTAATTCACGCTGTAATAATTCCTTACCCACTCAAAGTCATTTGGAAGAAGTGACTTCAATTCCTGTTTAGTCCAAACATAAAACTTTCCTTCTTCGCCTTCGCTATCTGCGTCCAATGCTGAATAAAAGGATCCATTTTTTGTTATCATTTCTCGTTCTAACCAAGCAATTGTTTGCTCAACAACCTGTTTATAATCATTGTTCTGAGTAATTTTATATGCATTTGAATAAACTGATAATAGCTGTCCGTTGTTGTATAGTGTTTTTTCAAAATGTGGGACTTTCCATTTTTCATCTGTTGCGTACCTAGAGAAACCTCCCCCAATTTGATCATAGATTCCTCCTTGCATCATTAGGTTCAACGTTTTTGTTAACTGAGTTAAAACAACAGTGTCATTTTCAAGAAAAGCATGATTTAGCATTAAGTTGTAAACCGAAGTCATAGGAAATTTTGTATTTCCTCGAAATCCACCGTATTTCTGATCCCAATAAGGCTGAATACTTTGAATACTTTGTTTCAATGATTGACTTGAAATCGCTTCTTTAGTCGAGCCAAGGTCCACAAATTGGTTGGATGAGATACCTTTTTTAATTTGATCCGCATAGGCTTGTAATTCTGCTGGATTTGCTTCAAAAGCAGCTTGAACATTTTTTAAAAGTTTCATCCATCCATCTGGTGAATAGTAAGTTCCTCCATGGAATAAATCTCCGTTCGGAAGTACAAAACAATTCAATGGCCATCCGGTATTTTCAGTGAGCAATGAAACACTGGACATATATACGTGGTCAACATCCATTCGTTCTTCACGATCAACCTTAACACAAATAAAGTTGTCATTCATAAAGGTTGCAATGGAGTCATTTTCAAACGATTCACTTTCCATAACATGACACCAATGGCAAGATGAATAGCCTATACTAACAATGACTAATTTATTTTCGGATTTGGCAATTTTAAAAACATCTTGTGACCATGGAATCCAGTCTACAGGGTTGTGTGCATGCTGCAGTAGATATGGACTTGTTTCATGAATCAAAGCATTTGTATGTTCGTATTTTTTACCCTCTGGTTTTTGTGCGCAACCAATAATTTGAAACGTAAGAATGGTAAGAAAGAGAACAAAATATTTAGTCATTAGTATGATTTTTTATAGAAGATAAGTTCGCCATCGTTTACTCCGATTACAATATAATCATCAACTAATTTCATGTCTTTAATATTGCCGTATTCCGCAAATCCTGAGAGCCTAAAATCTATTGGTTCATATCCACCATTTTTAGAAATTAAAACACTTCCGATATTGGAATCATAGCGCGCTGTTTCAACTTCCGTCTCGTACTTGTTTCCTGCCGAAATAATATCTGGGACCCCGTCTTCATTGATGTCCATGGTAATAAAACTGTTAATCGGTCCCAATTGAAGTTCGTTTTCAAAAGCATGAAAAACCAATTGTCCATCAACAATATCAATATAACCACTTCTAAATTCATTGGCGGTAATGTGCAAGGCATTTTCTAAGTTATTTTCACTGTAAATGTCGGTAACAGTTGCTACAGAAAAAGCATTATAAGATTTAAATTTTTCAGATATAAATGGCATTTGTTGGGAGCTGCAACCTCTTCCACGAACTGGATAAAAAAGATCGTCTTGATAATTCGCTAAGACAATATCTAAGGTTCCCGTAGAATCGAAATCACTGGCGTAAATATGTAAGGGGTGGTCAACGTTCACATTAAACTTAGTGTTCATTCCAATGTTACCAACCAAGTATTCCAGATCACCATCTTGATCAATATCAAAAGGTTCGATACAATTCCACCAGCCTGTAGAGTTGGCTAAAAGATTTTGAGTTGTGTCGCGTTTAAATTCGTTTTTATGGTTAATAAATAAGGTAATTGGCATCCATTCTCCAACTAGAATAAAGTCGTCGTCACCATCGTGATCGATGTCTGTAAAAACCATATCTGTTACCATGCCACAGGTTGCAAATTCAGGTGCAACTTTTAATGTAATATCTTTGAATTTCCCCTTTTTGTTTTCCAGAATAATACTCTTTGGAGATTCAGGATATCTTCCCGGTTTCTGCCTTCCTGGAATGAATAAATCAAGGTCATTATCCTGATCAAAATCAAAGGCAAATACAGATTGACCACTTTCTGTTAATCCATCAAATGTTGCTTTTTGAAAAACCCCTTTCCCATCATTTGTGTATAATCTGTCAGGATTTATTTTTTTTTCATTCCCACCGCTGACTACGTATAAATCTAAATCACCATCCGAATCAAAATCAAAAAAAGTTCCGCCTAAATCTTCTTCAGATTGATCTTCTTTCCACGGTTGATTTGTTGCTTTCTTGAAACCTGAAGTCGTTTGAATAAACAATTGTCCCACTTGATTTCTTGCGCCGCCAATAAAAAAATCTGTTTTACCATCGCCATTGACATCTCCTTTGGTAATCATTGGTCCTAGTTGAGACATTTTATGTGGTATTAGAACTTCTTGTTCAAAGTCATCATAACTGTTCTCCCGATGTATGAAGTTAGAGAAAGCTTGTTTTTGCAACAACGGTTTAGAATGAAGCTCCATTGGTGCAGAGATAATCGGTAATTCAAGTACGATTTTATTTAATGAATTTGTTTGAATTGATTGGTGAAAAGTATGCTCTCCTTGTGGCCAAATGACTTCAATGAAATACACTTCATCATTATGATTTACACCGAAATGGGCTAAAGGTGGAACGGATGATTGAAACCCTCGTGTTGTTTGAATTTCTTGTATTTGATCACCTAATTTTGTGTGTAAAATGACTTTTGCACCAATTGCAAATGGGTTTGATCCTTCCTGTTCTAGTTTGATTTGTACATAGTCATTTTCGTTCGAGTTATTTCGTAAGATGCTTGCAGTTTCATTGATGTTATTCGTAATTAAATCTAAATCGCCATCATTATCTAAATCTGCATATGCAGCACCATTGCTATTCACATTAAAGTCTAGTCCCCATGTTTCTTTTACTTCAGAAAACGTATAATTCCCTTCATTTTTGTAGATGAAGTTGGCGAGTTTTTCTTGTGGAATTAAATCCAATTCATCTTGAAAATTAAATCCGTCGTTAGAATTTGCATAACGTTTTTTAAACCCGGATAAGAAGTCGCTATTTCGAACATCGCGATAGGTTCCATTGGTAACAAAAAGATCTTTCCAACCATCATTATCAAAATCAGCAATTAATGGCGCCCAACTCCAGTCCGTTTTTGACACGCCTGCAATGTTTGCGATATCTCTAAACCGACCTGAATAGGAATTTAATTGCAAAGCATTGAACATATATTGAAAGTGTTCTCCACGTTCAATATTGTCCCAAAAAGCCTTTGTGTTCATACCAGACATGTTACGTTTAGAACGCGCATGATCCTGGCTTTCCATATCAAGGGTGTAAATATCTGTGAGTAAATCGTTGTTGATATCAGCGGCATCAACTCCCATAGAAAAGGTAGAAACGTGTCCAGTCCTTTCTTTGATTTCATTTTTAAAAGTACCATCCTTTTGGTTGATATAGAGGAAATCAGCGGTATAGAAATCGTTAGTAACATAAATATCTGGCCAGCTATCGTTATTAAAATCTGATATTGAAACGCCGAGAGAATAAGCGTCACTGACCACTCCTGCATCGATTGTTTTATCCACAAATTTCCCATTCGAATTCTCGAAAAATCGGGCAGTTTCTTGCGAATAATTGATGTTTTTGGTTAAAAAAGAAATGTTTTTGAGTTGATTTATGATAAATACGTCTAAATCACCGTCGCGGTCAGCATCAAAAAATGCAGCTTGCACAGAGCGTCCATTAAAGTCCAACCCAAGCTTTTCAGCAGACTCTTCAAAGGTATTGTTTCCTTTATTTAAATAGAGTAAATTGGTTAGTGGACCAGTTTCATCTGCAGACCCTGTTCTGCATACGTAAATATCTAAGAAACCATCACCATTAACATCTGCCATAGTTACACCAGAATGCCAACCATTGTTAATGTTAATGTTCGCTTCTACAGTGATGTCTTTAAATTTAAAATCGCCTAAGTTTAGGTACAATTTATCTTCAGCCTGATTTGAAGTGAAGTATATATCTTGGAGACCATCGTTATTGATATCACCTATAGCAACTCCGCCACCATTGTAGAAGTAATCAAAGTGAAAAAAGTTAAATGATTCGTTTTCGGTAATTTGATTCTTGAAAGTAACTTCCGTTTGAGAAGAACTTAAGGATGTAAATGAAGTTTGAGCGATGCTACGGTAAGCAAAGAATAAAAGGCTTAAGAAAAGAAGGAATTTAAATAACATATTACAATCTATGGGTCTAAGATAAAACAAAAACACCCAAATCATTTCGAATTGGGTGTTCAATGTTAAATCGATATTTGGAAACTAAACGTATCTAAAAATTACCTAACCGATGCACTTATGTTGCATAGTTTCCAAACGTCTATAACTATAAGAGTGTTGAAATCGATAAAAGTTACAGTGTTGTGCAGTTTATTTTCAAAGTATCAAAAACTATCATCCAATAAATCATTATTTTTTCTGGTAGATTGTGCACGTTCATTGCGTGATTGAGTGCCTTTAACAATAGCGTAAATTCCATATCCAACAAGAAAAATAGGGTAGAAAAAAATACGGTTCAAAAAAATCATTCCACCAAAGAACCAAACAAATGCACCAACGATAGAAATTATTCCAGCAAGAATTCCATTCTTTACACCGAAAGCTGACATTCCCAAAGATTCGTCATACACTTTTTGATTTTGACGAACTTCGTTTTCCTGAGCAACAATTTCTGCGGCTTTCTGATCGCGTTCAAAATCAGGACACGTACCTTCAAAGGTTGCTTGTGCATCTGTAAGTGAGCAAATGATACCTTTTTGAGGTGAAAAACTACGTTTTGTGCATTGTTCACAAAAAGCAATACGTTCTTGTCGGGTTGTCATTTTTATTCTATTTAATGAAAGATTATTTTCCTCGAGGAACGTGCGTATTAGTGTATTTATCTGCAGTTGAATTCCAGGCATCAATGAGTTTACTTCTTTTCTTATTGTTTGCTTCATTCATTGCATTGTAGGCCTCTACTGCCGCATTCATCTCATTAACTGCGTTGTTGTATTGATCAACATCTTCTTGAGTTCTATTTTTTTCTTTCTTCTCATCGAAAGCAGTTTTAATTTTAGTGAAATTTTCACTCTTCATGATTAGGTCAAGAGCAGTCTCCATCCCATCAGAAGCCTCGTCTTCATAAAACTTGAAAAGTGCTTCAGTAGCTTCAATCATAGCACGATCACCTGAATACGGTTTCACATCTTTCAATTTTGATAATCCTTCTTCAACAGTTCCTAACAAAGCTTCTCTGTTCTGTTCAATTGCACTGATATCATTTGCTCCAACGGCATCTAAAAGGTACATTTCTTGTTTGTTGCTCTTAAAAAAGATTAGGTAAACTTCATTGTAATGATCGTAGACTTCACCCGCGATTTCCATTTTTTTGTCCATAGAATCCTCTGATGAGATTAGGTTAATGTTGTTTTCTTCAGCGAATTTTTTTTGTGCTAAAGATAACTGTGCTGATGCTTCTGTCTGCTTATCACTTGCTAATTCTCTAGCCAGCATATATGCTTCCATTAAATCATATGATTGCTCAGCAACCTCCTCCATATCTACCAATTTTGCATAATCTTCTTTAAGCACAAGGTTGATTACTCGATAATATTCAATTACCGCATCTCTATACTCTGAATTTTCTTTAAATGGTTTAGCGCTCTGTGATTTCTTTAACGCTGCATCGGATGTTTCAATCAATTCTCTTCTTCGTTTTTCTACTTTACGCGCACTTTTTCCGTGAGAAATTGTTCTTGTATAGTCCCACATGTCTGCTTGTAATTGTTTGTTTTCAGCGCTAAAGAAGTCCATGTAAGTTCCACCGTTGGTCATGTCTTGCGCAAGGCTTGTTCCTGTGATAAAAAACGCGGTAATAAGTAATAATTGTTTCATGTTATTTGTTGTTTTGATTAATAAGGTCTAACATAATTTGATATGCTTCTCCAAGTTCATAATCGATTGAAATTCTGTGATGAAAATCTTGGTTGTAGGTATTGAGGTATGCATTCATACGATATATTTCAGCATCAAATTGATTGGTTGAGGGTTTAAATTCTTGATGCCAATCTTCAATTAAATTATAGTATTCGGTTTTAATTTTTTCAGCCTCTTGTTCCAACTCAATAATTTCAATAAGACTTTGGCTCAAGTAGTCTACATTGTTATAAGTTTCTTCCAGACGATTTATAATGGATTGGATTTTTGCCCGTTGAGGGTCAGTGGATTGTCTGTTTTCTGATAAAGAAATAAGTGATTCCGTAGAAATTTCTTTCATTGGAGTGTAGTACATTTTTTTGTCAATCGGGGTTAACGCTAAAACATTTGGGTAGTGCTCTTCGCGCTTCACCTTACGTTCAAATAAATTCGATAATTGAATGTCTGGAACAACTCCATTCAATTGATTTGTAGTTAAATCAATGCGATATAAGCCAATTCCAGTGATTTTAGCAAATCCTACAGTTTCAAAAGAACTCACTTCGCCTTGCATAATTAAGGGTTCAACTCCCTGACCAGTTGCTTTTCCAAAAGACGTTTGACCTACTATTAAACCTCTGTTATAGTCTTGAATGGCACCTGCAACAACCTCCGATGCTGAAGCAGAATATTCATTGATTAACACAATTAAGGGACCTCTGTAGATGGCTCCACGATTGAAATCTTTGAGTGTTTTCAATACTTCATGATTATTTTTAACGATTAACACCGGACCGTAATCAATAAATGTTCCGACTAGATCAATTGCTTCATAAAGTGATCCACCACCGTTATCTCTTAAATCGAGAATGACACCTTCAATTTGTTCTTTTTTTAACTTAATCAATGCTTTGGCTAAATCATTGGCGCATCCTAAACTACTTGTGTCTGTCCAGTTTGTGTAAAAATCAGGTAATGCAATATAACCTACTTTCTTCTCTCCTTCCAACACAGCTGATTTAATGATATCACTGTCGCTGTAAACTTTAGTTTTTAACAGTAGCGTTGTTTTCAGCTCACCGTTTGATTTAGTTGTAAGCTTTAGTTCCTTACTTTCTGAAGCCGAGAACAGTTGATGTATTTCATAAGTTGTTTTTCCTTCTGTTTTAATTGGGGGTTCATCACCAAATTGAAGCTTGAGAAGTTGATCACCGACATGAATTTCACCAGATAGCCACGCTGAACTTCCTGGGTAAACATTGGTAATTTCAAATATTCCCTCGTTGTTTTTATAATATGAAATTCCAAAAAGCTCACGTTCACTCGAAAGCTCTTCAGTAAAACTTTCATTTTGAGATGCGGTGAAATAATTAGAATGAGGATCAAAGGATTCGGCTATCGCATTTAAATAATGGTTATCAATAAATGTTGAATCTGAGATTAAGTTTTTAAAATAGTCAGCGAAATCGGAGCTTGTCGCGTTAATGGATTTTTCAATAATGATATCTAACGAATCTGTTTGATATGAAAAACCTCTCTCTTGAAGTGTTTCTAAAATTTCTTTCTGAATAGCTAATTTAAATTGTAAATCCCAATACGAATTGAAATTTGATTCTGAGAGTATTGTATCCGTTGAAACATTCTCTGAGAGGGGTGACTTTATGTTAATTTTTGAGTTAAAAAACACTTTTCTGTAGGCCTCTGTTCGAGCTATGTTTTTTTGATACATAGACTTAAGTAAATCCAAATAGGAACCATTTTCATTTAAGAGGTTGTCATCGATTTCAATGGATGTTTTATTGAGTAAGATAATTTCTTCAGAGGTAAAAAACGATCCCTCAGAATTTATAGCTGATAATATGTTTTGATGTACACTGTTGGCAAAGTCATCATCAATGTCTCGCGGCTGAACGTGTTTGAGTTTAATAAACTTAATTAATGCGGTTCCCTTTTTATAGACAGAAGGCGCTTGCGCGTATACAGCAGATGAAAAAAGAAAAAGAAAACAGAGTATACTAAAGTATACGTACTTCTGTTTCGGGGGAAAAAATCTCAAAATACCAGTGTTAGTGTATGCTACAATACTAACAAGAAATCACCACAAAAGGAAATCCGTTCTGATTAAATTTAGACCTAATAGGACCATTGGGATATAATTCTCTGAAATACTGTGGTTTATTTAGACCTTATCCACAACGTATCTTTTATTCTTTCCATAGTATCTTGAGCAAATCCATCCAATTCTTCAGAGATATAATAAGAATATGAAGGATCAAACGACCCAAATTTATAATACCATGATCCCTCATCACCACCATTGGAAGCCACTTGTTCTTGCTTAAGAACCTTCAGTTTATTATTCGTGAGATAGAGCATGAATTCTTGACTTATTTCACCTTGAATCATAGTAAGAAATAACAGTGAGTCTGAACTAATTCGTTTGTAAGAATGTGCATACCCTTTGATTTCCTTTGCCAATGGTTTTCCATTTACATCATAAAAGGAGGTCTTGTTTAAATCAAATTTTTCGTTGTATGGAGTTCCTTTTACCTTGGGGTGGTTGTTTTCATAATTTGAAGCAATAAATCTCCATCCAAAATCTATCGTTTGCGGAAAATTGAATTTGAATTGGTTTTTAAATAATACGATATTGCTATCAATAATTGCAACAGGTTCAATTTCAACTTCCCCTTTTGTAGAATCTATTTTTTCAATAGATGTCTCTGCTATTTCTGGTGTGGAATCAATGGTTTGTTCTTGAACACAAGAAAATAACCCGAAGAATAGGAATAGAATAACTAGTTGTTTCATTTATTACAGTTTTGATAGGGTTTTTATAATGCGTTTGCGATATTTTTTTGGTTGAAATTTCACATATTGACTGATCAAAACATCATAACCTCCAGATTGTATTTTTTCTTTTTCCGTGAGCGGAATGATGCTGGAATGATGTTTTGAATAGCTAAAATAATCTTGTTTGGAAATCAAGCGACTCCCACCACTTCCAGATATAAACGCAACCTTCAATCCACTTAAAGAAATATGTTTTTGGTCTAGGGTTTTAAATTGACTCAAGTATTCAATTTCCGCATTATTCAATTCAATTTTACCATCTAAACCCAGTGTGTTAGTAAAGTAACGTTGATAAACAGTATCAATATTAAAAGAAATAGGAAGTATATGACCAACATCTTTTAATACCATGACGTCATTCTTTTTTAAGAAAGTACCTGTAGAATCATGAATGTAATATACTGCATTTTTCCAACCGTCAGAATCATTTTCACCTACGGCATTTAGAACATGTAAGTGTGACCAGGTGGAATCAATTTTTACTAACTCTCCTTTGCTACCAGGCATAGTAATCAATCCATGAAATAAAGCAGGTTTTTGAGCTACAAAATTATAGACTGCAACTCCTCCATTAGATGTTCCAGCAATAATCCAATTTTTCGCACTTACATTAAAATGGGATTGAATGGACTTATAAACGAGTTCAATTTCGGAAGGCGAATATTGGATTAGATTTTTATGTAAAATGTTAACAGGAAGTATGGTAAAGTAGTTTTTGAAATAATTACTTCTGAACCAAGCCGCATAACAATAATCTACAATGAATTCATTTTGATCACCACCTGAGAGTCCTAAAAATACTGGATAATTTTTTGTGGAATCATAATCTTTAGGGTAAACATATTTAAAACATAAAGTGTCGCTTCCTTCAATAAAAATGGAAGTGTTGAGTTCATGTAAAATGGAATCAGGGACAGATAAATCTTGACTGAATAAGTGAGTAGAAAAGCTCAGGAATAGGGTTGAAAGTATAATTGATTTAATCATGAGACTCTAAATAAACAAAAAAGGCAGCCAAATGGACTGCCTTTAATCAATTTTTTTTGATAAAACTACATACCCATTTTTTGTAACTCTTCAGGAGTCATTTCTGTGTAGCCATCTGGAACTTCAACAGAGAAAAGTTCTTTTTTCTTTTTCTTATCAAGTTTAGTTTCAACTTCTACAGCTGTAAAAGTCATGATTAATCCGTTGGCATTTTGCGTAAATTGTAAAGGAAATCCAGGGATTTCTTCGTTATGGTAACTTTGTCCTTTCGTGTTAACCTCAATGTCATTTGTATACCAAGTCACCATTTCATCACCGTCTTCATTTGTTAAAATGGCTTTTTTACATGAGTACCCTGCAATTTCTTTGGTTTCATCAATCAATTCAATCTCGAAAACTGGTGTTTCTCTAGATTCAGCCTCTTTTTCCATGTCCTCAAGTGTAGTTGGAACTGCAGTGTTACCCATCATACCGCTCATAAGAATCATGACTTCACCCGACTCTCCCAATACAATAGTATTTACTTTCATCATGGCACCCATGTTCAATTCAGAATGTAAACTCTGTCCTTCAAAGAACATATCCATTGTACTTCCTTGCATCATTCCAACGGCCATTTCCATTTGTGGATTAGTTGCGCTAGCTTCAATTTCGAATTTGACATGTCCTTCGTTTAATTGAGCCATTGTAGTTGCGATAGAGCAAATTGCTAGTACCGCTGATAAGATTATCTTTTTCATCAAGTTGATTTTAGTTATGTGCTCGAATTTACGAAAAACGTGCCAGACTGTATTCGGAATAAGTACAAACGGATGTTGAGTCGTTTAAACAATAAAGATTTGATTTTGAGCGATAACTATGAATTGGCAGCTTCTCCTTGAGATTGAACCTCTAAGTTTAGCATCGACTTAATCGTTTGCACAATAGCTTTTACGTCGAAACCACATTCTTCCCACAGCTGTTCTTGTGTACCGTGGTGGATATACGCATCAGGAATTCCTAAACGAACGACTTCGGCTGAATAGCGTTGATCAGACATGAATTCAATAACAGCAGAACCAAACCCTCCCATTATACAACCATCTTCTACCGTTATAACTTTATCAAATTTTGAAAATACTTCGTGAAGCATTGTTTCATCGATTGGTTTCACAAAACGCATATCGTAATGTGCAATGGAAG
>Ga0193953_1000800_pt1 | contig 15805 bp, 8 predicted proteins | sample BB_4_MG_FD_140325 | JGI IMG/M metagenome (GOLD analysis project Ga0193953, IMG submission 140325) | Microbial mat bacterial communities from the Broadkill River, Lewes, Delaware, United States - BB_4_MG | ecosystem: Environmental > Aquatic > Freshwater > River > Microbial mats | place: USA... | reverse complement strand
GACAACTGTATTCCTTTTTGAATAGTTGCTAATACTTTTGCATCAACAACATTATAACTAGTTCCATTGGTTCTTTCAACGTATCTATAAGAAATATTTTGACTAAAAATATTATTGAATTTTGAATCAAAGCTTGACGTAAACTGATGCTTAATACTGTTTAATGAATATCTTGTGAATTCAACGTTATTCTCCTTAATATCATCTTCAATAAAACTATAACCAACATTTAACTTTTGATTATAGTTACCTATTTTAAAGTTATAATTAATTGCAGTTTCGATTCCTTGAGTAACAACTTCACTAAAGTTTCTGGTTTCCCATTTATCAGCTTCATTGTCCTTTGTCCAATCAATTAAATCATCCGATTTTCTATTAAAAAAGGCTACATCAAAATTAAACTGATCAACAGTATATTTAAACCCTAACTCTTCTGATAAAGCAGATTCCGGTTCCAAATCTGGATTTCCTAATGTTGTAGGTCCAACATAAAATAAATCTGTAAAAGTAGGTACTCTATATGTATAACCAACATTACCATATACTTTGAAATCATCTGAAACGCGATAACCAACATCTATACCAGGAAATGCTTTTGTATCAAAATCAGAATAATAGCTTAAGGCAACTCCAGGAGTTATATCAAGCTGACCATCTAACAACTCAAATCTATGCTCTAAAAAACCTGTAATTGCTGTTCTGTAGTGATTTCCTAAGTTGTTACTTATTAAAAATACTCTCGAAACATCAACACCAATTCCTGTTTTTCCTAGATTAGAATTAACCACAACATTTGTTTCGGCTCCCACCTTGTTAGAAATATGTAAATTTCTAAAATAAGCCGGATCATGACGCAAGAATAAATACATATCCTGATTTCTTCTCCAGTACATTCTTGGTTTTATAGTAATTGATCCAGAATTATAGGTTGTAGACAAGGCGACTAAACTTGTTTGAGTTTCTTCATATTGATCTTTATATGTTGGACTGGCATAAAATCCATTAGCTCCAAATTTACGCTGAGTAAATGATGTAGTTAAATTATATTTCTTCAAGTTAGCTTTAAAAAATGCTGAAACATTTTCAAAATCTGTATTAAACCTATATCCATCAGATTCCTGATAAGACACAGATGCCAATATACTACCTTCCTTATATTTTTCACTTAAAGAAATAGCTCCTTTTTTATTTTCATAAGAACCATAGTTTAAAGCAACATCTAAGCTACTTTTATTTACTGTTTTTGTAACTATATTAATAGCTCCTGTAAACGCATTTTGTCCATAAATACGAGCGGCAGGTCCTTTGATTATTTCAATTCTTTTAATATTATCTAACGATAAAATTGCGTTCATAGAATGGTGACCTGTTTGCACGTCATCCATTTTTACACCATCAATTAATACAAGAGTTTGATCGAAGTTTCCACCTCTAATATATAAATCTGATTGCATACCGTCAATTCCTCTTCTTCTTATATCAACACCTGCCACATTTTGTAATAAAGCAGCCACATTATTTGCAGATGATTTTTTAATATCTTCTGCTGAAATTAAAGTTATTGTACGAGAAGTTTTAGAAAAAGGAAGTGTAATTCTATTAGAAGTTACTTCAACTTCTTTTAACTTAATTGTATCATTTTGAGCATTTACTGTTGTTACCATAACTAGTAAAACAACAATTTTCATTAAATTCTTCATTTTATTATTTTCAAAAATTTATAGTTTGCGAAACTAAAAATTAACCTGACATAGATTCGCTTTAAATTATTTTAATTCTTTTCTTAATTCTTTTGCTTCTTTAGTAGCCTTTACATTTCTTTCTATAATATGTCCTGGTCTACTCCATTTAACATTTTCCTCTTTTTCTAATAAAGATTTTCGAATTTTAAATTTCCCTGTATTATCCTTTTTCTTTTCTGTAGGTGTTAAACCTAATATTGAGAACATTTCAGCATCTTTATCTTCACCCGGATTAGGTGTGGTTAACAATTTTTCACCAGCAAAAATTGATGAAGCTCCAGCCATAAAACATAAAGCTTGAGCTTCTGTACTCATTTCAGTTCTACCTGCAGATAATCTTACCGTGGTTTTTGGCATTACAATTCTAGTTGTAGCAATCATTCTTACCACATCCCAAACTGGAATTATATTTTCTTCTGCCAATGGAGTTCCTTCAACAGGTACTAACGCATTGATTGGAACTGAGTCTGGTAATCTATCCAAGCTTAATAAACTCATTAACATACCAATTCTATCATCAACACTTTCTCCCATTCCAATAATTCCACCAGAACAAACTTTTAATGCACCTTTTTGAACATTTTCTAAAGTTTTCATTCTATCATCATAAGCTCTAGTAGAAATTACTTCTTTATAATATTCTTCAGATGTATCTAAATTATGATTATAATAATGTAAACCTGCATCAGCTAAACGTAATGCCTGACTTTCAGTAATCATACCAAGGGTACAACAAACTTCCATATTCAAGTTGCTAATTCCACGTACCATTTCTAATACATTTTCAAAATCTTCACCTTCTGAAACATTTCTCCAAGCCGCTCCCATACAAACACGAGATGAACCATTTTCTTTTGCTTGTTTAGCCAATCCAATAACAGTGTTCACTGGCATTAAATCATTCTTTTCAATTCCAGTACTATATCTTGCCGCCTGGGGACAATAACCACAATCTTCTGGACAACCTCCCGTTTTTATTGAAATTAGTGTGCTTACCTGTATTTTTGTAGGATCATGATTCTCTCTATGTACATTAGCAGCCTCAAATACTAATTCCATTAAAGGCTTATTATATATCGCTAATATTTCTTCTTTTGTATAGTTACTCATTGCTCAAATTCTATTTTCAACTCATTATTAAATAAACTAACAGTATTTCCTTCAAAACCAACGAGATTGACTAGTACTTTCTTAATCTAGTATTTTTATTGATTTTTTCATAAATACCCTTTTAAAAACGCTGCAAAAATAGTAACTTTTCGGACTATTAATATAGTCCAGTTTTAAAATGACAGATAGTCCGGTTAATGCTCTTTTTAAACAATTAATTAGTTTAGATAAAACTATATCAAAACCTCTTTACTTACAGGTATCGGGACAAATTATAAATGCTATACAGCGAAGCTATTTAACTAAAGGTACAATTCTTCCAGGAACTCGTGTGTTAAGCCAGTTATTAAAAATTCATAGAAATACAGCAGTTGCTATTTACGAAGAGTTAGCTTCACAAGGTTGGGTTGAAATTATACCAAATAAAGGCACATTTGTTTTAGAACCAGAGAAAAAAACAGCAAAAATAAAAGCTACTTCTCAAAAAATAAATGAAGCATATACATATGCTAAAACAACAGGATTTCCTTTTCAAAATTCATTTCATTTAGCTTCTACTGTCCAGTTTACAAATGCTAAGTATTCCATTAACGATGGTAAACCAGATTTACGTTTGCATCCTGTTAACCAATTTACAAGATGGTACAGTGCTGCCATGAAGCGAAAAACGTTAATAAAAAAGTGGAACAAAACACCCGAATTTTACAACTCTGTATTCCCAACACATCTGTGTAATTACTTAAATGTAACTAGAGGCTTTCATATTAGTCCAAATAACCTACTAAATACGCGTAGTACAGAAATGAGTTTGTATGTTGTATCTCAACTCTTAATAAAACCAAACGACGTTGTATTAGTAGGACATTTAAGCAATTATGAATCTAATATAATTTTTCAACAAACAGGTGCAAGCATAAAAACAATTCCTGTAGATAATGATGGTTTAAATATTAATTACATTAAAAAACGTTTTATTAAACATAGTATTAGATGTGTATATATATGCGCCCATAGAGATTATCCAACAACAGTAAAATTAAGTGCAGAACGTCGCTTAGAGCTACTACAACTTGCTAAAGATTATGGATTTGCTATTATTGAAGATGATTTTGATTACGATTTTCAGTTTGAAGGTTCAGCGATGTTACCCATGGCAAGTGCAGATGCAAACGGTATGGTTATTTATTTAGGAAAATTTGGGAAGTCATTATTTCCAAGTTTTCAAACAGGCTTTGTAGTAGCACCTGAAAATTTAATCTCAGAAGCAAAAAATTATTTAAAATTACTTGATAAACAAGGCGACTTGATACAGGAACAAATGTTATCAGAATTAATATATGAAGGTGAAATATACCGCCTCATGAAAAAGAATATTGTTATCTATAAAAAAAGACTTGATTTTTTATGTTCTCTTTTGACAAAATATTTTTTAGAAACCGCACAATGGGAAATTCCTTCAGGTGGGTTAGCCATTTGGTTACAATTTCACCCTAAAATATCATTACTAAAACTAGCTAAAGAAGCCGAAAAAAACGATTTATTTCTACCAAAAACTATTCTTTATCAAGATAAAAACACTTGTGCTATACGTTTTGGTTTTGGACATTTAAATGAAGAAGAATTAGAATCTGTTATTAAAAAATTAAAAATCGCTTATAATAAAGTAATTCAAGTCGATTAATCTAATGAAATTAATAAACTCACCGCATTTCCTCCAAAACCAACGGCATTAACTAGTACTTTTTTTATTTTACTTGGGTATTTTTGCTCTTCTAAAAACGGAACATCTATAAATTGTTGATTTTGAAGCATCATAATAGCCAATTCTAAACTTAATCCTCCAGAGGCTCCTAAAGTATGTCCAATTTTCCACTTATTTGAAGTTAATGCAGGCATCTTATCTTTAAATAAAAGACTTATTGCATTAAACTCAGATTCATCTCCCTTTATTGTACCTGGCGCGTGCATTACAACAATATCAACATCTTCCAAATTAGTATCTCCAATTGCCATTTTCATTGATTTTTGAAAACAATCTGCATTGGTTGAAATGGAAATATTATGTTTTAAGGGTTCAGTTGCATAACCCACACCTTCAATAACCGCAATGGCTTTCTTTTGTACACCTTTCTCTAAACAAAAAACTGCAGCTCCTTCACCCAATACCATCGAATTTTTCTTTTTTGAAAAATCTAATGTTTTACACGGATACTCACTTTCATCTTTTGAATAAATTTTTAATGCTCTCATTTGAGCAACCGTAAATGGTGTATTAGATGCTTCACTGCCACCTACTAAAAATCGATCAGACATTCCACTATTTATCCAGGCAATTCCGTTTAAAATACCGTGTAATGCCGTTGAACACGCTATAGAATGACTAATTGTTGGGCCATTCGATTGCAAATCGTGACCTACCCATGATGAAATATTCCCTAATGTTGTAGTTGGAGAACTTAAAGTAGACACTTTTCCGTTTTTATTATTTAAAAACTCTAAATGATATTTTTCAAATAGTGCTGTTGCTCCTCTTGAAGAACCAATATTAATTCCAAAAGTTTTATCACTCCAGTCAACATCTTTAATTGCTTTTCTAGAAACTTCAATAGCCAACAAAACCGAAGGATCTAAATCTTTATAGTGTGTTGATTCTTTTAATTGATTAATTTGATTCCAATCTTCGTTAGAAATATCACTCACCAAAGAATTAAAAGTTTCAAAAGATCTATTTTTAAGGGTATGGTTTTTATTTAAGTAATTCTTCCAAATTTGTTCTTCACTATTTCCTAAAGCCGAAACAGAAGCCATACTCATTATTGAAATTTTCTCTATCATTTAAATCTGTTCTATTGCATTTTCAATAACCTCATAAAGTCTATCTAATTGTTCATTAGAAATTACAAAAGGTGCTAATATATAAATGGTATTTCCTAAAGGTCTTAAAAAAGCACCTTCATCCATAAAATACTTAAATAACTTATCTCTTAATGAACCATATCTATCCATTTCAACATCCAAATCCAAAGCGAAAATTACACCTAAACATCGAGTTGATTTAACCTTTTTATGATTCTTTATATGTTTTTCAAAAGCTAAGTGCTTCTCGTTAATTTCTGAGATTCTAGTTTGAATTTCATCAGATTTCAATAAATCAATCCCAGCTATAGCCGCTGTACAAGCTAAAGGATTTGCAGAATACGTATGCCCGTGAAATAATCCTTTGGTTATATCATCATTATAAAAGGCATCATAAACCTTTTGAGTACAACTTGTAAGTGCCATTGGCGCTACACCAGCGGTAAGAGACTTAGACATACAAATAATATCTGGCTGATTGCTCATATATTCTGACGCAAAATTCTTACCTGTTTTTCCAAAACCAGTCATCACTTCATCGGCAATTGCTAATACATTATTTTCTTTGGCAATTGCTAATAATTGATCTAACAAATCTGCATCATACATTGTCATGCAGTTTGCACCCTGTACTAAAGGCTCATAAATAAAACCTGCAATTTCACCTGTTGAAATTAAATTTTTAAATTTCTCTAAAACTGCTGAAAAATTTTCTTTACTTGGAATATCAATTCTATCAATTGTCAATAAAAAATCTTCAAAAGGACCGTTATAAACTGATAAACCTGAAACTGACATTGCTCCAAAAGTATCACCGTGAAAGGCATCTTCTAAAGCAATTATACGCGCTCTTTTTTCTCCTTTATTAAAGAAATATTGAAGTGACATTTTTATAGCAATATCAACAGAAGTTGATCCATTATCAGAGAAAAATATTTTTTGCTGGTTCTTAGGTAAAATAGTCATCAATTTTTCTGAAAGCTCAATTGCAGGCTTATGCGTAAAGCCACTAAAAACAACTTGATCTAACTGCTCCAGTTGATCTTTAACTTTCGAAATAATATAATCGTTACAATGACCATACATACAAGTATACCATGATGCAATTCCGTCAATATATTCCCTACCTTCATCATCAAATAAACTAACACCTTTTCCTTTTACAATTGGTAAATGGTTTGGGTGTAATTTATGCTGAGTTAAGGGATGCCACAAATGGGCTTTATCTCTTTCTTTTAAATTCATTACAAAATTTCTAATGCCGACTTAAACAAATCAGCATATTTTTTAATTACTTCTTTATTGAATTTTCCCTCCTCATCTATTCTCCCAATAACAGGAATTTTGGTCATTTTTAGAATGATTTCTTCAGTAGTTTTATGTTCATTACCACTAAAAATAATTCCGCCAATGTTAAGTCCTTTTTGTTTCAACATTTCGATGGATAATAATGTATGATTAATACTTCCTAAATAGTGCCTAGAAACAACAATAACTTTATAGTCACTTTTAATAATATCCAAAATTGTTTCAGTATCATTTAAAGGAACTAATAATCCTCCAGCTCCTTCAATAACAAGATTATTTGATGTTTTAGGCTTTATTATTTTTGATAAATCTATTGTAATTCCATCAATATCAGCAGCCGCATGAGGACTCATAGGTGTTTGTAAAGCGTAACTGTTCTCAAAAATTTTTGTTTCGTTATTGCTTATAAATTCTTTTATTTTATGAGAGTCGGAGTAATCTAATTCTCCAGCCTGAATAGGCTTCCAATAATCTGCTTTTAAAGCTTCAACTACAATGGCTGAAGCCACTGTTTTACCTACTTCCGTACCTATTCCAGTTATAAAAATTTTCTTCATTTTCCTTACATAAAATTCTATGCAAATTTAGGAATTAATTTAAGAACAGCTTCAATTTGTGAAAATGAATTATAACTATGAATACAAAACCTTAAACGCTCTGTTCCTTTAGGAACGGTAGGAGATAATATTGCTTTAACATCAAAATTATTATTTTTAAAATTTGATGCTATTGCTTTTACTTTAGATGGATTTCCAATTATACAGCCTTGAATTGAACTATTACTAGTAATAAATTTATCATTCAACTTATTTCTTTCTATTTCTTCTTTAAATTTATCAATATTTTTTTTCAGTTTCGAAATCTCTTTCGTTACTTCTAATTCCTGAAATGCATAAAGTATAGTTAAAGTGTTATGAACAGGCATTGATGTAGTGTAAATAAAGGATCTTGAAAAATTTATTAAATAATTTCTTAAGTCGTTTGAACCCAAAATAACAGCTCCGTGACATCCAAGTGCTTTACCAAATGTAACAATTCTGGCAAATACCTTTTCTTGAATTCCTAATTCATCAATTAATCCTTTTCCCTTTTCACCAAAAACACCAGTTGAATGTGCTTCATCCACCATTAAAAAGCATTTCATATTATCACAAAAATCACTTATTTCAATTAAGGGAGCCATATCTCCATCCATTGAATAAATAGATTCTACAACAATATAAACTGTGCTATCTTTAGTAGCAGTAGTATTATAACGCTTCTCTAAATCAGCCAAACTATTATGTCTGAAACTATAAGATTTCGCGTTGGATAACCGAATACCATCTCTAATTGAAGCATGGCATAACTCATCAAATAATATAATGTCACCTCTTTCTGGAACTGACGAAAGTAAACCAATATTTGCAGCATATCCTGAATTAAATAATAATGAAGACGGACAATTAAAAAAGTTGGATAAATAATTTTCAACTTCTTCATGGATTTCTAAATTTCCTGATAACAATCGAGACCCTGTACTTCCATTCAAGTACTTTGTAGAATCTAATCTTTCTTTTACTTTTTTAGAAATATTTTTATTACTGGCAAAACCTAAATAGTCGTTTGAAGAAAAATCTACCAAATTCTCTTGATTATATAGTTTTCTAAAAGAATCTGATTCCTTCCTTAGGTTTAATTTGTACTGAAGTTTTTTTGGAAAATCCATGGTGCTAAAATAAAAAAAACCCGAACAAATGTTCGGGTTTTTAAATTATTTATGCTTCACCAGTTGGTCCAAAATTCATTGGAATTGGTGGTTGTTCATAATCTTTTATTTCTCCATGATTTTCTTCAAATCTTTTCACATTCTCAGCTAAGGCTTTTACCAATCGCTTTGCATGTTGAGGAGTCAGAATAATTCTTGATTTTACTTTTGCCTTTGGTTGCCCTGGCATTACACTTATAAAATCAACAATAAATTCTGAAACTGAATGATTAATAATAGCCAAATTCGCATAGGTTCCTTCAGCCGTTTTATCATCTAATTCAATATTAATTTGTCCCTCTTTATTAGATTTTTGATCACTCATGGTTTATTATAATTTTGAATCCATTTCTTCTTTAGAACCTACTATTATATTATCATATTCTCTCATACCAGTACCAGCTGGGATTCGTTTACCTACAATAACATTTTCCTTAAGTCCTTCTAAATAATCAACTTTACCACTTACAGCAGCTTCGTTTAATACTTTAGTCGTTTCCTGGAATGACGCCGCAGAAATAAATGATTTTGTTTGAAGCGATGCTCTTGTAATACCTTGAAGTATTTGTTCAGCTGTAGCTGGTCTTGCATCTCTTGCTTCTACAATGTTTTTATCTTCTCTACGTAAAACAGAGTTTTCATCACGTAATTGACGTGCTGTAACAATTTGCCCTTCTTTTAAATTTTCAGAATCACCAGCGTTTTCAACCACTTTCATTCCGTAAATCTTATCATTATCTTCAATAAAGTCATTTTTATGAATCAATTGATTTTCTAAGAATAATGTATCTCCAGAATCAATAATTCTAACTTTACGCATCATTTGACGCACAACAACTTCAAAATGCTTATCATTTATTTTCACCCCTTGTAAACGATATACCTCTTGTATTTCATTTACTAAGTACTCTTGAACTTTTCCTGGTCCCTCAATATTTAGAATATCATTTGGAGTAACCGCTCCTTCTGAAAGAGGCATACCTGCTTTAATGTAATCATTTTCCTGAACTAAGATTTGATTAGCAAGCTTAATTAAATACTTTTTAATTTCACCTAATTTAGACTCAACGATTATCTCACGATTACCACGTTTAATTTTTCCAAAAGAAACAACACCATCAATTTCAGAAACAACTGCAGGATTAGAAGGGTTACGTGCTTCGAATAACTCTGTTACACGTGGTAAACCTCCTGTAATATCCCCAGAACGTCCTGATTTACGAGGAATTTTTACAATAATTTTTCCTGATGGAATTTTTTCTCCTTCTTCAACAATTAAATGTGCTCCTACCGGTAAGTTATATGATCTAATTACATTCTCATTATCGTCTAATACTAACAATGTAGGAATGGTCTTTTTGTTTTTAGATTCAATAATTACTTTTTCTTGGAATCCAGTTTGTTCATCAATTTCAACAAGGTAATTAACACCAACTTCAATATTTTCGAACTTAATTTGACCAGCAAATTCTGATACAATTACACCGTTAAATGGATCCCATTTACAAACTATATCATCCTTTTTAAGTTTCTGATCATTCTTAACATAGATAGTAGATCCATAAGGAATATTATTAGTACTTAATGTTAAGCCAGTTTTCTCATCAATCAATTTAATTTCAGATGTTCTTGAAATTACAGTATCAACTTCTACTCCATCAGCATCAACACCTTTTACAGTTCTTAAATCTTCAATTACTGCTCTACCAGCAAATTTAGTTCTTAAACTATTATCTTCAGAAATGTTACCAGCAACACCACCAACGTGGAATGTTCTTAATGTTAACTGTGTACCAGGTTCTCCAATTGATTGAGCTGCAATAACTCCAACTGCTTCACCTTTTTGAACCATTTTTCTAGTAGATAAACTATGTCCATAACATTTTGCACAAATACCTCTTTTGGCTTCACAAGTTAACGCTGAACGTACTTCAACATTATTTATTGGTGAACTGTCAATTCTTTTTGCTATTTCAGTAGAAATTTCCTCTCCTGCACTAACTAATAATTCTTCAGTAAGTGGATCAACAACATCATGTAAAGAAACACGACCTTCAATTCTTTCACTTAATGTTTCAACAATCTCATCGTTTTTCTTAAGTGGTTCAACATTTAAACCTCTTAAAGTTCCACAATCAACTTCATTAATTATAACATCTTGAGAAACATCAACTAATCTACGAGTTAAATAACCTGCATCGGCAGTTTTTAATGCTGTATCGGCCAAACCTTTACGAGCACCGTGAGTAGAAATAAAGTATTCTAAAATTGATAATCCTTCCTTAAAGTTAGATAAAATCGGATTTTCAATAATTTCACCACCTCCTGCTGTCGATTTTTTAGGCTTCGCCATTAATCCACGCATACCAGTTAACTGACGAATTTGTTCTTTAGAACCCCTCGCTCCAGAATCTAACATCATAAATACTGAGTTAAATCCTTGTTGATCTTCACGTAAACGTTTCATTGAAAGTTCCGTCAAACGATTGTTTGTAGAACCCCAAATATCAATTACCTGATTGTAACGCTCTTTATTTGTAAGCATACCCATATTATAGTTAGCCATAATATTGTCTACTTGTGAATTCGCGTCAGCAATCATTTTATGCTTTTCAGGTGGGATAATAATATCACCTAAACTAAATGATAATCCACCACGGAATGCAAACATGTATCCCATTCCTTTCATATCATCTAAGAATTTCCCAGTTGTAGGAACATCGGTAACTTTTAATATATTACCAATAATATCTCTTAAAGATTTTTTGTTTAAGACTTCATTTACGTAACCAGCTGCTTCAGGTACTACTTCATTAAATAATACTCTACCAACAGTAGTTGCGATAATTTGATTCACAAGCTCTCCCTCTTCATTAAAATCTTTAGTTCTAACTTTAATACTCGCATTTAAGTCTACTCGCTTTTCATTAAAAGCAATTGTAACTTCTTCAGGAGAATAAAAAGTTAAACCTTCACCTTTTACAAAATATTCTGGTGTAGATTTTCTCTCTTTTGTCATATAATATAAACCAAGTACCATATCCTGAGAAGGTACAGTTACCGGAGCCCCATTTGCTGGGTTTAAAATATTATGTGAAGCTAACATTAATAACTGACACTCTAATATAGCCTCAGGTCCTAATGGTAAATGAACCGCCATTTGATCCCCATCAAAATCGGCATTGAAGGCCGTACATACTAATGGATGTAATTGAATTGCTTTTCCTTCAATTAATTTTGGTTGGAAAGCTTGGATACCCAAACGGTGAAGAGTAGGTGCACGGTTTAACATTACAGGATGTCCTTTTAAAACATTCTCTAAGATATCCCATACCACAGGTTCTCTTTTATCTATAATTTTCTTTGCAGATTTTACTGTTTTTACAATTCCTCTTTCAATTAATTTTCTAATTACAAAAGGTTTGTAAAGTTCAGCTGCCATATCTTTTGGCAATCCACATTCATATAATTTTAATTCTGGTCCAACAACAATTACAGAACGAGCTGAATAATCAACACGCTTACCAAGTAAGTTTTGACGAAAACGTCCTTGCTTACCTTTTAATGAATCTGATAATGATTTTAATGGACGATTAGATTCAGTTTTTACAGCGGACGATTTACGTGTGTTATCAAATAATGAATCTACAGATTCTTGTAACATACGTTTTTCATTACGTAAAATAACTTCTGGTGCTTTAATTTCAACCAATCTTTTTAAACGATTGTTACGTATAATAACTCTACGATATAAATCATTTAAATCTGATGTTGCAAAACGACCACCATCTAACGGAACTAATGGACGCAATTCTGGTGGAGTCACCGGAATTACTTTCATAATCATCCATTCTGGACGGTTCTCTCTATTTTTATTAGCATCTCTAAAAGATTCAACAACGTTTAATCTTTTTAATGCTTCAGTTTTACGTTGTTTAGATGTTTCAGTATTTGCTTTATGACGAAGATCATAAGATAACTGATCTAAATCAATTCGATTAAATAAATCAATTAAACAAGCTGCACCCATCTTAGCAATAAACTTATCTGGGTCATTATCATCTAAATATTGATTTTCAACAGGGAACGATTCAAGTATATCTAAATACTCTTCCTCAGTAAGGAAATCCATTTTTTGTAATGGTTCACCTTCAGCATTTTTTGCTCCAGCTGGTTGTATTACAACATATCTTTCATAGTAAATAATCATATCTAACTTCTTAGATGGTAAACCTAAAAGGTATCCCATTTTGTTAGGTAATGATTTAAAATACCAAATATGTGCTACAGGAACAACTAAATTAATGTGTCCAACTCTATCTCTTCTAACTTTTTTCTCAGTTACTTCAACACCACATCGGTCACAAACAATTCCTTTATAACGTATTCTTTTGTACTTACCACAAGCACATTCATAATCTTTAATAGGACCAAAAATACGTTCACAAAACAATCCATCTCTTTCTGGTTTATGCGTACGGTAATTAATGGTCTCTGGTTTTAATACTTCTCCTTTTGATTTCTCAAGAATTGCTTCTGGAGATGACAAACCAATTGAAATTTTATTAAACTTTTTTACAGTGTATTTCTCGTTTTTTCTTGCCATAATAATAATGATGGATTCGAATTTTAAATATGTAAAAATATATAGTTAGTTAGGAAGTTAAACTTCCTAACTAACTTTTAAAGTTGTTACTCTTCTAATCTAACGTCTAACCCAAGTCCTTTCAACTCGTGCATTAATACATTAAACGATTCTGGTAATCCAGGCTCTGGCATAGCATCACCTTTCACAATAGCTTCATATGATTTAGCTCTACCTAAAACGTCATCCGATTTTACAGTTAAGATTTCACGTAAAGTACTTGATGCACCATATGCTTCAAGCGCCCAAACTTCCATCTCTCCAAAACGCTGACCCCCAAATTGAGCCTTACCTCCTAATGGTTGTTGAGTAATCAATGAATACGGTCCAATAGAACGAGCATGCATTTTATCATCAATCATGTGCCCTAGTTTAATCATATAAATAACACCAACTGTTGCTTTTTGATCAAATCTCTGACCTGTACCACCATCATATAAGTAAGTATGACCATATTGTGGAACACCTGCCTCATCAGTAATTTTATTAATTTCCTCAATAGAGGCACCATCAAAAATTGGCGTTGCATACTTAGTGTCTAATTTTTGACCAGCCCATCCTAGAACTGTTTCATAAATCTGACCAATATTCATACGAGAAGGTACACCTAATGGATTTAATACAATATCTACTGGAGTTCCATCTTCTAAGAAAGGCATATCTTCCTGACGTACAATACGAGCAACAATACCTTTGTTACCATGACGACCGGCCATTTTATCACCTACTTTTAATTTACGTTTTTTAGCAATATAAACTTTCGCTAACTTTAAAATCCCTGCAGGTAATTCATCACCAACCGAAACTGTAAATTTCTTACGACGCAAGCTTCCTTGTAAATCATTTACTTTAATTTTGTAATTGTGAATTAATTCAACTACAAGGCTATTTATATGACTATCAGTAGTCCAAACACCCTTTGTTAAGTAAACAAAATCAGGTACAGAGTTTAACATTTTTAATGTAAACTTCTTCCCTTTTTGAAGTATTTCCTCTCCCAAGTCATTCATAACCCCTTGTGAAGTTTTTCCACTTACTAAGGTAAATAATTTGTCAGTCAATACCGAGCGTAATTCTTCAAATTTAGCAGTATATTTACTCTCTAAGTTTGCAATACTTACTTTGTCTTGCGCTCTCTTAGATTTATCTTTAACTGCACGTTCGAATAACTTTTTATCAATTACAACTCCTCTTAATGAAGGTGAAGCTTTTAATGATGCATCTTTTACATCACCTGCTTTATCTCCAAAAATTGCTCTTAATAATTTTTCTTCTGGAGTTGGATCAGATTCACCTTTTGGTGTAATTTTACCAATTAAAATATCTCCAGGTTTTACTTCTGCTCCTATACGAATCATTCCATTTTCATCTAGGTCTTTTGTAGCCTCTTCAGAAACATTTGGAATATCATTTGTTAATTCTTCAGCTCCTAATTTAGTATCTCTAACTTCTAGAGAATACTCATCAATATGGATTGAAGTAAAAATATCTTCTTTTACAACTTTTTCAGAAATCACAATCGCATCCTCAAAATTATACCCTTTCCAAGGCATAAAGGCTACTTTCATATTTCTACCCAAGGCTAATTCACCTTTTTGAGTAGCATATCCTTCACAAAGAACTTGACCTTCTTCAACTCTATCACCTTTTTTAACAATAGGTTTTAGATTAATTGAAGTTCCTTGGTTGGTTTTTCTAAATTTAATTAAGTTGTATGATTTATTATCCCCATCAAAACTAACCATACGATCTTCATCAGTCTTATCGTATTTAATTTCAATAGTATCTGCATCAACATATTCAACAACTCCAGCACCTTCAGCATTCATTAAAATACGTGAATCCTTTGCTACTCTACGCTCTAAACCAGTACCAACAATTGGTGATTCAGGTCTTAATAATGGAACTGCCTGACGCATCATATTTGATCCCATCAAGGCACGGTTGGCATCATCATGCTCCAAGAATGGAATTAGAGATGCAGAGATTGATGCAATTTGATTTGGCGCAACATCCATAAAATTAACAGCCGTTGGCTCCACTACAGGATAATCTGCTTCTTCACGAACAATAACTTTATCCGCAACAAAACTACCTTCCTCATTCAAAGGAAGATTCGATTGTGCAAATTTCATCCCTTCTTCTTCCTCAGCACTTAAATATCTCGGTTCTTCCGTAATATTAACATTACCATCTATAACTTCTCTATAAGGAGTCTCAATAAATCCTAAATTATTTACTTTCGCAAATACAGCTAATGAAGAAATAAGACCAATATTCGGTCCCTCCGGTGTTTCAATAGGACATAAACGACCATAGTGAGTATAGTGAACATCTCGAACCTCAAACCCTGCTCTTTCACGAGACAAACCTCCAGGTCCTAATGCTGACAATCTT
>Ga0193953_1000799_pt1 | contig 15843 bp, 12 predicted proteins | sample BB_4_MG_FD_140325 | JGI IMG/M metagenome (GOLD analysis project Ga0193953, IMG submission 140325) | Microbial mat bacterial communities from the Broadkill River, Lewes, Delaware, United States - BB_4_MG | ecosystem: Environmental > Aquatic > Freshwater > River > Microbial mats | place: USA... | reverse complement strand
TTTTTTTGGTTCATTAGCATTGTCATCTTCCCAACCAATTTGTTCTAGAAACTCATCATAAGTTCCATTGAAATAATCAGCTCCTTCATTTGTAAATACGATCAATTTATCACAAACAGCTCTTAATAACTCTTCACTATGAGTTACGATCATACATGAACCCTCAAAAGCTTTTACAGCTGTTGTAAGTGCATCAATTGAGTCGATATCAAGGTGATTTGTTGGCTCATCTAGGAAAAGGAGATTTACATCTTGCGCTATAATTTTACCAAGCATAACTCTTGATTTCTCCCCTCCTGAAAGAAGTGATATTTTTTTCTTTGCATTATCTCCAGAAAACATCATGAGCCCACAAATACTTCGTATAACTGCTTCTGGAAGTTTATGATTTACACTATAAATTTCATCCATAATTGTATTTTTAGCATTTAAATGAGAAATATTTGTTTGTCCAAAGTGTCCAAATACACATGATGGATGAAAATTAACACTTCCGATTAACGCTTCTAACTCACCTGCAATAGTATTTAGTAAAGTCGATTTTCCTTTACCATTTTTACCAATGATTCCAATAGTCTCACCTCTTGATAAAGCAAAGGTTATATTTTTAAAAAGTAAATTATCTTTTGTGTATCCAAAACTTAAATCATTAACTTCTACTAAAAATTTTGCTGAAGTATCTTTGTAGTTAAAATCAAAGTTTAGATTTGCATCATAATTGATATCCTCTAAAATATCCATTTTTTCTAATATTTTAACCTTTGATTGTGCAAGCGTAGATGTTGCAGCTCTTGCTTTATTTTTAGCGATGAACTCTTCAAGATCTTTAATCTTTTTCTCTTGTGCTATTTTTTGTTTTTCATGATGCTCTTCATTTGCAAGGATTTGTTCAAAAAACTTGCGAGTTCCTCCAGGGATCATAAAAGCTCTTCTTCTTACTATCCCTAAAGTATGGGTACAAACACTATCCATAAACTCTCTATCGTGAGTAATAAGTATCACTTCACCTGGAAATGATTTTAAAAAAGCTTTTAGCCATCTAATAGATAAAATATCAAGATAGTTTGTTGGCTCATCTAGTAGTAACATATTTGGTTCAGTTAATAGAAGTTTTGCAAGATTGATTCTAATTTGGAAACCACCAGAAAATGACTTAGGATCTTTTTCTAAATCTTCCTCAGTAAAACCTAATCCAAATAACATCTTTTCAGCTTTATAAATGTCATACTTATTCTCTTCACTTAAAGCTATTGCAGTCTCATCGATTAGTTTTTTCTCAGTAAAGTTAAAATACTGTTTTAAAGCACCGATTTTATATGCTTTTGGAAATTTTATTTCACCCATATCAGGATGTTCTTCTCCTAAAATTAGTTTAAATAGTGTTGATTTACCAGTACCATTTCGTCCTACTAACCCTACTTTATCTCCTGAATTTAATCTCAGATTTAGTTCACTATAAAGTTCACTTGTTGGATAACTTTTTGATATATTTATTAATTCAATCATGATTCTCTTTTTTGCAGTTTTTTAATTTTGGGATTATATGATATGAAGAGTTATATGTTTATAAATTGTGAAGTAACTAAGCCAAAATTAGAGAAAACTCTAATTTTTACTATAGTTAAAATCACTAAACCTCTAGTTCGAAAAATGTTTCACTAATTTTTTTATATTCTGCAACTGAGCAAGTTATTTTTATAGCATTGTCATAGTCTTTAAACTGTTCTTCAAATTGTTTTTTTAATTCTTTTAAATTTGCTGTTCTAAAGATAAAATATCCTACTATATCTGTTCCTCTTGAACCACTTTTTTCAATTCCAAAACTATCAAATTTCCAGTCTATACCTTTTGAAAAGAAAAACACCTCTCCAATTATTTTATTTAATTCATCACGAACATTATTATTAAACTCTTTTAAGTGTACATAAAAAGCAACATTTACATTATATTCATTTTGAATAAGTTTTTTTTCAAATTTTGTTTCTGCTTCTTCTATTATATTTATATTTATATTTTTCATTTTATTTTCCTTTATTATTCTGTATTGGTATTGTAAGTATAAATTTTGCACCATGATAAAGATTTTCCTTATATTTAAAAGTAAAATTCTCTACAGCAATTTTTCCTTTTAAACTCGTTTCTATAATATTTTTACTCATATATAAACCAATCCCTGTACCTTTTGATTTCTTTTTTGTTGTAAAGTAAGGCTCAAATATTTGTTCAATAACATCTACTTGGATGCCACCAGCATTATCGTAAATTTCTATTACCACATGTTCATCAATCTGTCTTGCACTTATAAAGATATATCTTATTGTATCAACCTCTAATAATGCATCTTTTGCATTATTAATAATATTTAGTAAAACTTGAATAAGTTCATTTTTAAACGAATAGCATTGTATATTTTGTATATCTTTTTCAACAAAGATATTTTTACTTTTTAAATTAGCTAATACTAAATTTAAAACTTGATCAATTGCACCAGCAATTTCAAATTCGACTTTTTCTTTATTTTGTGAATAAAAACCTCTAAAATCATCAATAGTTTGAGATAAAACTTGAGTGGTAATAACAATATTGTTTAAATCTTTATCAATCTCTTCTTCAGTAATCAAATTATATTCTTTTCTTACTCTCATACCACTAGCTAGTGTACTGATTGCTGATAAGGGTTGTCTCCACTGATGAGCTATATTTCCAAGCATCTCTCCCACTGCAACAAGTTTTGACTGTTGATTGAGTACTAAATCTTTTTCTCTTAAAATTTTTACTTGCTTATTGATTGTTTCTTCTAAATTATTATTCATTTTTTTTAATTCATTATTTTTACTATTCAGTTCATCTGAATAATACATTAATGTTTTTTTAATTTTTCGAGATAAAAACATGATAATTAAGACAATAATCAATGACAAAGCAATCGAAATAACAATTATAAGATTAATATTTTCACTTAGTCTTGATTCAAGTAATAATTTTTTTTCTTTTATTTTAAAATTCAAATCATCTGTATATAGTCCAGTGCCTATAACCCAATCTAGTTTGTTAATATATTGAACATACGATATTTTCTTTGAAACTTTAAAGTCTAAAAATAATTTTTCATCTTGTTTATATTCGATAAATGTACTCTTTTTTGATTTCGCTTCATTCAGAATATTTGTTACATTTTTTTGTATTGTTTGTGATAGTTTTAATAAAGGTACATTTTCAATATCTTTGTTTTTATGTAACAAAGGAGTTCCTTTTTTATCAAGTATAAAAATATAAGCATTATCTTGAAATTTTAATTTATCTATAATATTTATTGTATTATGAGAAATAAGGTTTTTTATATCATCTTCATAAATTCCTGTTCCAATTACAATATTTAAAGGTTTAAATAGTTTTACATAGCCGATCTTTTTACTTGAAATTTCCGTGTTAGGTTTTTTCCAATACCAAGTATCAAAACCTTCTGAGTTTTTTTCTATAACTTTTTTATAACTGTAAAAAAGATTTTTCTTATTTTTATCTTCTAAATTAATTAAAGACTTTCCTACAAATTCAGGGTTGACAGGCAAGGATATAGATATAGCATCTTTTGCATCATATATAAAAAAATAACCACTATTATTATCAAAAAAACGGATGTTTTTCATCTTGTTATTAATAATTTTATATATCTCTTCTGTAGATTTATGTTTATTATTTTCATAAATTGTGTTAAGTAATGAATGCCCAAGATTGACATAATGCCTTGCAATCTGTTTTGATTCATTTAATTGAAAATTATAGTTGTTATCTATTGTGATAGATACATTATTTATTCTATTTTTTATTCTTTCTTTTAAATTATTTAAATGATTTTTTTCTAATTCTGAAACTTCTAGCTCATAAATTTTGTACATAGAACTAATATAAATATTTGTCAATGCAAAAGATGTAATTAAAATACCTATCACAGGTAAAAATACTATCCAATTAAATAAACTACCATTAAACTTTCTTTTTTTCATAGTGCATTATAACAAATACTATTTTAATTATTGTAAATTATTTACCTAGTCATCTTTTTTACAAAGACTACAACAAATAACGCTAAAATAAATCCTCCAAGTAAAGCTTCTATACCTGCAAATAACTTCGAAATTCCTATAGGCAAAATATCTCCATAACCTAAAGTAGTAAAGGTCACTACACTAAAATATAAAGCATTAAGTAATGCCACAATATTCTCTTCGAAACTTGCATTAAAAGAAATTTGAATTATTTCACCAGAATAGTTTAATCCTGTCATAAAAAAGATACCTGTAAATAATAATATCACCATTGCGCTTAATATCACAATTCGAAGTGGTCTTTCACCATATCCACAAGAAAAGTCGACAATTTTGGAGATAAATCTTTTGAATGAAAATAAAGGCATTTGTTTTCTTCTCATTTTCATCTCTTTTTGAAAAAACCAACCTGCCGTTTCAAATAACCCATCAGATTCACATGTACGCCTGAGGTTTCGATATATCTCTTCTGATTGCTGATACAGATCTAATTTTTCTTCAAAATTTTGTGTAATTTTTGCTTTTTTCTCTTGGAGTATATTCTTATCCCAAATAACATTTTCTAAACGAGCATGTTCAAAATTTGTTCCTAATAAATTACAGTTTTGAAAATTTGCAAAATGTAAATTTGCACCTTCAAAATTTGCTTTCATTAAAGAACTTCCTGAAAAATCTACTTTAAAACAGTGTGCATGGGAAAGATTCACTTTATAAAAATCACAATTATTAAGTTTGTAACCTTCATGATGACCACTGTTCACGAGATTTATATTTTCTAAATTAGCTTGTGAAAGATTAAAGTTTTTTACAGGTTTGAAAGTTTTAACTCTTTGTTCTAATAATTCTTTTACATTAGATTTATTTTTATTTGTTCCATCTACCCATTTTGTATCTTCTATAGAGTTTATCATCATACATTCCTATTAATTTTTATTAATCTCTTTCATGTACTCAGATATTTCCTTCATTTCATCAGATGAAACATGCCAACTTCCAAGATATTCTTTAATTGCAAAAAGAACTATATTTGTTAATTTTTCATTTAAAGACAAAGATAAGTATTTATCATAATTTTTACTTTCTATTTTCATTTCATCACTATAGGAATCTATAATAAGTTCTTTTTCATTTTCTGTTAAAATTAAAAAAGATTTCTCTTGTAAAACTTTTTTAATTAATATTGCTGCTTCATCTCTTCTACATTGTTCCATATATTCCTCGATTATATTTTTATTGTATTTTATTAAATTTTGGTTAATTTAGATAGTGTTATTTTCATCTAGTTTTTTAATTAAACAGTTTCCAAATGCTTCTTCGATATATGGAGTTATTTGCCATTCATTTTTAAACTCTTTATATTGTTGTATTATTTTATTCACTTTTATATTATTTTCAAAAAAAGCTCTTATCATAACATTTTTTGGAGTGTGTTCCATATCTATAAACTCAATTACTTGTGTACGATATCCCATGATTTCTAATACATTTGCTCGAACACTATCGGTAAGTAAAGTGGCAAGCTTTTCTTTTATTATTCCATATTTCATCATAGGGATCATTTTTTCATTTTTAATTTTCTTTAAAAATTCATGTTGACAACATGGAACTGCTAAAATAACTTTAGCTCCCCAGTTAACTGCTTTTGCTAACGCTTCATCTGTTGCAGTATTACAAGCATGTAGGGAGATAACCATATCGACATTTTTAAACTGGTTAAAACCTTTAATATCTCCTTGTTCAAATTTCAAGTCGTCAAACTTTAATTTTTGTGCTAAATCTGAACAAAACGAGATAACATTTTCTTTTAAATCTAATCCTACAATCTCTACATTATAGCCCATTTTTAATACAAGATAATCATACAATGCAAAAGTAAGATAAGCCTTACCGCATCCAAAATCTATAATTCGAATAGTTGTATTTTTATCTAAATAAGGGATACAATCAGATACTAACTCTAAATAACGATTGATTTGTTTAAATTTATCATATTTAGCATTTACTATTTTACCTTGGGCTGTCATAATTCCAAGTTCGATTAAAAATGGTGTTGGTTCACCTTCATTTAAAATATACTTTTTCTTTTTATTATGAGTTGGTTCTTCAAATTTTCTTGTGGCTGCTTTTTTCAGTATCTTTGCTACCCCTTTTTTACTCACAAGTATTTGATAATCATGATCCACAGTATTTATCACAGCTTGTTTAAAATATGTTTCTAGTAGCTGAGACATTTCAGTTTTAGTTTCTTCATTACTAAAGTTTTTATGCTCTACATTTTTATCATAAAAATATTCAAATTGATGTTTTTCTTCATTTTTAATAATTACTTGTTTGATAGTTACTTTATTGAAGGTTTTTTCAGACTTATTTCTTACTCCACTAAAAGTTGCTTTTATTATCGTTTCTTCATTTGTTACCTTATTCATCAATTCAATTATATTTTGCATAATGTTTAAAATTCCTTATAAAATTTCTTTTTCGTATAATAGCAAAACACACTTTCATTTATATATAAAAAACACTGTATCATCAACAAAAAATATTCATAAAACAAAATTAAATTTCATTCAAATCTTTTGGTTCACTTAAAAAATAACCTTGACAATAATCAACTCCCATCTCTTTCACCTTTTTATAAACTACTTCATTGTGAACAAATTCTGAAATAACTTTTATATTCATTTTCTTTGAAAAATCTATCATCAACTCAACTATAAGTTGAGCATTTTGATCTGTATCAATGTTTTTTATTAAACTACCATCAATTTTTAAATAATCAATATTAAGTTTCATCAAATATTCAAAATTACTATATCCTGTACCAAAATCATCTATAGCAATTTTACATCCATAACTTTTAAACTCTTGAATAAAATCATGAACATCTTCAAAATTTTCGATCCCTTCAGATTCTAAAAGCTCTATAACTACCCTATCTCCTATTTTATAATATTCGAGTTTCTTTTTTAAATAAAAAACTATATCATCACTTAAAATATCTTCAATACTTAAATTGATAGAAAATTCATCTTTTCTATCTTTAAAAAACTCAAAAGATTTTTCTATAATGATTTTTGTTAGAGTAGGATAGAGTCTTGATTTTTTAGCAATCTCTAGAAAATAAAATGGTGACAATATTTCACCATTATCTCTCATTCTTACGAGACATTCATATTTTGATTTTCCTAATTCACTGTTGGCTTTTATGGGTTGTCCATAAACTAAAATATCATCATTTTTTATGGCATCCTTAATTTTTTTTGTCATTATAATATTATTTTCGTACTCTTTTTCCAATTTATTAGTATTGTCAAAAACCATCAATGAACGGTTACTTTCTCTTGCATTTACTAGTGCCATTTCCGAGTTAAAAATAATCTTTCTCTTATCTCCTTGTGAAATACCTGCTGAAATAGAGATATTAAAACTATCATTTTCAATAACAAAAACATTATGATCACAATATTTAATAATATTTCTCACCGTTTTCAAAAATTCATCCATCGTAACACTTAATGATGGAAGTAATACAAACTCATCTGGGCTAATTTTATAAAGTTGCATCTCTTTATCCAAGGTTATTCTTTGTAAGGTTTCTGATAAAGATATAAGAAGTAAATTACCCTTTTCAAGGCCATAAAAATCATTTATTTCCTGGAATTTATTAATTTTAAGAATTGCTAATTTTAATTCTAAATTATTTCGAGATATATCTTCATATAACTTTACTTTATTAGGTACATTTGTTATTTTATCTTTTGTTTGATTCAGTATTTTTTCTTCTTGTGAGATTAAAGTAGTTATATCATTTCTTATAGAGATAAACTCTGTAATAGTACCTTTTTCATCTAAAATAGGCACAATAGTGCTTTGAACAATATATGAAACTCCGTCTTTATTCTTATTTTTTATAACACCCTTCCAAACTCTTTTATTTAAAATTGTTCTCCATATCTCTTCAATGAGAGCTTTGGGTGTATCAGAATCTCTTACAATATTATGTGATTTTCCAATAAGTTCTTCTCTAGAATACCCACTAATTTCACAAAAAGCATCATTTGCATATTTAATAATACCTTTTGCATCTGTTTTTGAAACAATACTGCTTTCATCTATTGCTTTTTTATAATCATCTAAAACTGCATTGACACTAAGTAACTCTTTTGTTTTCAATGATACTTGTTCATTAAGCTCTTTTTCAAAATTTTCAATTGGTTTTAAAATTATTCTCATAAATATAAACACAAGTATCATCATAAATAAAATAACTAATATAATACCACTTAAAAAGATTGTCTTTAGTATTTTTAAAATCTCATTTTCGACTTCTTTTTCATCAATTTCAACAGCTAATGCCCAGATGTTATCTAAAACATTTATTGAAGTGTATGCACTTAAAACTTCGACACCTCTGTAATCTTTTACTTTTCTATGACCACTATTTCCCTTTAGTGCATCTTCTACTGCTACGGAATGAACATTAACAATACCAACTGTTGTAGAAAGATCATTTATATACTTATTTGCAATAGAGTTGTTAAAACGACTATCACTTCTCATAAGATAATCTTGACCTACAAGATAAGATTCACCAGTTTGTCCTAAACCAATCTCTTCCCAACTTTCATCAAATGTCATTATTCTATTAAGCTCGTCTACTGATAATTGAAACGCTATTACACCTATGTTTTTTTTATTTTTTATTATTGGCATAGCAAAAAAAGCAACTGGTTTATTATAGCTTGGTTCATATGGTTTAAAATCACTAAACGAAATCTTATTCTTTTTAATTGCATTACGGTATACAGTTCCCAATGAACTATCTTTATATATTCCACTATTTAAATTTGTCCCAAAATCTAATTCTTTAATAACAGAATAGACAATATTTCCACTATTATCAATCAAGAAAATATCATAAAAATTGTGTCTATTCAAAATATTAATAAATTTTTCATGATTTTTTTTGTGTACTTTATCGTAAGTAAGATTCATTTTGGAGTTAAACAACTTATGCTTACTATATGAGATAAAAGGATTATCTGTAATAAAAAGTTTTTGAAGTATATTTCCATTAATATTATTTGCCAAGTATTTATCGTAAGGTTTTACTTGCGGTGAATTAGGTATATCATAAAAAACTCTCTTAGTGTGTTTTTCGATTAATTTTAATGTTTGTGAATGATTCACTTTACCTGTATGCTCTGAAGATACCTTTAAAAATGAGTCACCTAAATCTTCCATGGCATTTTTAATTTCTACTGCCTCAGATATAGTTTTTATAATAGATATTTTATCATCAAAATATTTTTCAGAATTTACCTTTAATGAATTCCGTATAGAAACTATTTTATTAAAATAAATTTTTGTTAAAATATTGTTTAGTTGAGAACCAGTAATAATGCTCGTAAAAATTACAGTTGTTAATAATAATATCAATAATACTATTAACTGCTTTGAATATCTTTGTATAACTCGATTCATTATTTTGCCTCAAGCCTGTTTCTACCATTTTCTTTTGCTTTATATAAGAGATCATCAGCATCTTTATAGAGTTTATCGGGAAGTAATTCATTGAAAGAATTATCATCAAAAGAGTTTGCGGTAACCATTCCCATAGACACCGTTAAATATTCACTTGCTTGACTATTTTTGTGTTCTATTTTAAGATCTTCGATATTTTTTCTAACACTATCCGCTAAGTTGTAAGCTTCCCTTGGATTAAGTGCATTAAAAATAGCACCAAACTCTTCTCCCCCTAGTCTAAAACACATATCACTAGCTCGTTGTAAACTTTTTTCAAGTGTCTTTGCAACTTCTATAATTACATTATCACCCGATTGATGTCCATATGTATCGTTATACTGCTTGAAAAAATCAATATCTATAATAACAAATGAAAAATATGTTTTATCTCTTTTTGCTATATTTATTGCTTTTGGCATCATCTCATTAAAGTATCTTCGATTGTAAATATCTGTCAAAGCATCTTTAATTGACATATCCTCAATTTTCTTTTTATCTGTAATGTCAATTCTCACTGCTGTATAACCAGTTTTTTCTCCTAAGTCATCAAATGTAGGATATATCGTTGCTTCTACCCAATAAAAACCTCCATCTTTTTTCTTATTTTTAATAATACCGTGCCAAATTCTGTTATTTGAAATTGTTTCCCATAGGTTTTCATAAATAAATGGATCATTATCTTCATGTTTTACAACTCTATGATTTTTCCCTATTAACTCATCTTTTGCATATCCACTAATAGAAGCAAAAGCTTCTGAAACATAATTAATTTTACCTGAAATATCAGTAGAAGAGGTAATGATATTTTTATCAATAAGTTCTACATATTTCTGAATCTTATTTTCACTAAGTTTGGATAAAGATAAAAGCTCTTCAATTTGTTTTTTGAGTGTTATATCAGCTTTTATAGCTGTATACCCTTTTTTCTCTCCATTCTCATCATAGTTAGGATAAATTGTGACATTTACCCAGTAAAAATCACCATCTTTTGTTTTGTTTTTTACTTCAGCATTCCACTTTTGATCTTTAGATATAGTTTCCCAAAGATCTTTATAAAGAGATTCTGGCATATCTTTATGTTTTACTATTCTATGATTTTTACCAATTAGTTCTTTTTTGGTATAGCCACTTATTTGAGCAAATGCCTCTGAAACATCAGTAATATTTCCTTTTAAATCTGTTGTAGATGTAATAATGTTCTTATCTATAAGAGTAATATACTCTTCCATGTTTCTTTTACTTGTATTAATTATATGTAAATCTTTTACAAGTTCATCACTCATATCAAAAAATTCTTTTGTCATATATCCTATTTCATCATTAAAAAATATTTTTTTATCTGGATTTTCTTTTAATCTAATACTATGAATTGATTGTGTTAAATATTTTATCGGTATTATCACTTTTTTTCTAATTAAAAATATTGAGATTAAAAAAAGTACCACTAATAATAAAGAAACAAATGACAATATCTGCTGTATGCTTGCAATCTTCTCTTTAAATATTGTAAGCTCTTTATCTGTCCGTCTGTCAAAATGACGCAATAACTCATCAATTGGAAACATAATTTTTTCTTTTGCTTCTAGATACTCAGTTGAATGTAAAATCTTGATAGCTTTTTGTTGATTGGGAGTATCATGAATTGAAAAATTTCCATTTTTATCTTTATATAATCCAACCATTGCATTAAATGCTTCTAGTTCTAAATTTACTAGATCATCTGAGTTTTGATGTGCCTCTTCAAATTTTTTGATCTCATATTCATCTTTTACTAAATTTTTTATCATAAAATTAAAAGATGTTTTTTTGCCATTTGGATGATATTTTTGTCTTGCTTCTTCTGATAAATCCCAATAAATATTGTTATAATCTTTAGGTAAAGATAGATCTCCATTTCTAATATGTAATATTTTGATATAGTTTTCTTTATATTGTTCATTATTTGTAACAACATATTGTCTAGCAAATCGTGTAAGATCATCAGAACTTTGTCTTAAAATATCAACAGTAACTCTTGAATTGTATCTGTTATCTTCTAGTTGCAAGAATAATTTAGTATTCACTTTTATTTCATTCACAAAATATAAAGCAATTATCAGAACCAGTAATGTTACTGTACCTATAATATTAAAAAATTTACCAATTGAACTGTTCATTATCTTGTCTCCATAATAAATGATTTTATATAATTTAGCCAAATAAAGCTAAAAAAGTATGTTATTAAAGACAATAATATCAATAAAAATTATATTTATTAATAACATTGCTCTTCATACTAAAGATAAATGAGACACTCAAACGAGTATTAAAATTAAGATAAAGAATGGTTAAATTTGATATAATTGAGGATAATAAAGAAAGGATAATATTTATGTTAAAAACATTAATTATTTTATTGATACTCAATTTATCTTTATTTAGTAATCAAACAATAATAAATAATCCAAATTCAAAAAAAATAGTATTTATAAATCCTGGAAAATCAGATGAAATTTTTTGGGTTAATGTAAGTAACTTCATGAAAGCAGCTGCAAATGATTTTGGTTTTGAACTCAAAATTATTTATGCACAAAGAAATCATTTTAAAATGATTGAAATTATGCAAGATGTAGTGAATCAAAAAATCAAACCAGATTTTTTAATAATAGTAAATGAGAATAATATGGCTGATAAGTTATTAAAAATTAGTAATAAACACAAAATTAAAACTATGCTTATTTTAAATGATTTATCAAAACAACAAAAAAGTGTGTTTGGCAAACCTCGCGGGTATTTTCCATATTGGATTGGAAGTATAATCCCAGATAATATTCAAGCAGGTTACCTCATAGCTAAAAGTTTAATCGAAAATTCAAAACATAAAAACATCAATATGATTGCAATAAATGGGGATGAATCAACATTTGCAGCACGGTATAGATACATGGGTCTGAAACAAGCTTTAAAAGAAAACCCTCATGTTAATTTTTATCAACACTTTAGTGCGGATTGGAGAGAAGACATATCTGCCCAAATCACACAACGAGCCTTAAAAAGATATCCAGATACAAATGTAATATGGACAGCAAATGACCCAATGGCAATAGGTGCAATACAAGCAATCGTTAAAACTAATAAAAAGATACTGGTAAGTGGTTTGAATTGGTCACAAGATGCTTTACGGGCAATAAAAAATGATAAGATGCTGGCTTCTGTAGGTGGGCATTATATGATAGGTGGCTGGTCTATAGTTTTATTATATGATTATATAAATGGCCGAGATTTTATAGATGAGTCTTTAGAGTTAAAACAACATATTTTCAGCACTATTAACAAATCAAATTATAAAACATATCAAAAATATTTCAAGAATGAAGATTTTGAACAAATTGATTTTACAAAATTTTCTAAAACAGAAAATAATAGCCTAAAAAAATATAATTTTTCCTTACTAGAAATACTAGGACAGTTAAAATGATAATGAGATTTTTAATAATTTTAGTTTTTTATAATTGTTTTCTTTTTGCAACACATAAAGGTATATCAATTGAAGAATGGGAAAATAGTACCTCAAAAATTGAACTAGAAAAAAAATTAAACTACATAGTTTCAGCTACAAAAAAACCTATTTATCAATTAAGATTTGAACTTTTAAAAAATATCATTACACCACTGATTGATACTCCTGAAATAAGTGCTGTAATTATTACAGATAATTTTTCTGAAGTTCCATTTTTAACGGCATATAAAGAAAATGAAGAAATAAACATTGCTATAAATCAAAAAGAAAAACAATTAGATAATTCATTATACTTTATTTTAGAATCAAAAATAATTTATGAAAATATACACATTGCAGATGTAATACTTTATATATATAAAAATAAAATAAGTATTCCAAATAAAAAAGATTTAATTATCCCACTAAATTTATCTAAACAAGAAATGCTCTATTTAGAAGGGAAAAAAGAGATTAAAATATGTACGATTCCTAATGCTTTACCATATGAAAAAATAGAGAAAAATAATACTCATTTAGGAATATTTTCCGATATTATAAAAATTATAGAAAAAAATCTAAATACAAATATCATAATTGTCAAAACAGAATCATTTACAGAATCCCTTTCTTACATCAAAAAAAGAAAATGTGATATTTTAACAGGTATTATAAAAACTTCTCAAAGAGAAACTTATTTAAATTTCACTGATCCATATTTAATAGAACCTTTAGTAATTGCAACAAATAACAAGAAGGTTTTTATAAATAATACTGATGAGTTATATCATCAAAAAGTAGGAATAATAAAAGGATATGCTTTTTTAGAAACATTAAAAAACAAATACCCTGATATCTATTTTATAGAAGTTGACAATGCCATAGATGGTTTAGAAAATGTTAATAATAACCAGCTCTTTGCTTTTGTTGATACTTTACCAAGTATAGCTTATTATATACAAAAAAACCTATTTACAAATTTGAAAATATCAGGTAAATTAGAAGAATATATTGAGATAAGAACAGCTTCAAGATATGATGAACCAATTTTAAATCTGATTTTACAAAAAGCACATAATGCAATCAGTCGTAACACAATAGAAACAATAGTAAAAAAGTGGTCAGATACAAATATACAACAAGTCACTGATTTCCAATATTTAATAGAAATTATAATCATGTTTATAATAATTATTTTGATAACACTATTTTGGATGAAAAAGTTATCAAATACAAATAAAAAGTTAGAAGAGTCACATAAAAAACTGGAAATTTTAGCATCAACTGATTCTATGACTGGATTATATAATAGAGGACATTTCAGTAAAGTATCCCAACACCTTTTATCTTTAGCAAAAAGAAATCAAACAAACCTATCTGTGATTATGTTAGACATTGATAATTTTAAAAGTGTAAATGATACCCATGGACATAGTATAGGTGATGAAGTAATAATATCTCTGGCAAATAAACTAAAAGCACTTCATAGAAAGAGTGATTTAAGTTGTAGATTTGGTGGGGAAGAATTTGTTTTATTATTACCTAATACAAATGTTGACAATGCATTACTATTTGCTGAAAAAATTAGATTTGAGACAGAAAAGATAGAAATAAAAATCAAGCAAAATGAAATTTTGAAATTTACTGTTAGTATTGGTGTATCATCTGTTCAAATTAAAACAGAAAACAATATTGAAGAATCTATCAAAAGAGCAGATGATGCACTTTACCTAGCAAAAGAAAATGGGAAAAATAAAGTTTGTATTCATGATTATTGTATCTAGAATAAATAATAATAAAATGAAAAAATATAAAGGCTAGTCAAATGAGTAAAATACGATTTAAAAAACTAGATATGAGTTGTAATATTGACAAAAAAATTCTATTAACATATTTTTTTAAAAAGTTAAACACAGTATTGGATAAGAAGGAATTATTAACATTGTCTTGTATTTGTTATGATTCAGAACAAGAAAACTTATATTCTTGTACTAAAAGATTTAAAGAAGAACTTGAACCATACAAAGATGAAAAAATTTTAAAAGAAGATGTTGAACATACACTTCAAAAAGCTTTAAATGACTGTTTAAAAATACAAGAGGAATTAGTTCGATGTGATTTTAATGTTGATACAGGTATTGATCATTTTTACATAGCTGTTATTGGTGTAGATTTTTTCTTAACAGAAACAGAGTTAAGAAAAAAAGTTTAAAATAGAAATAAATAATAGTGAAAATATCATATCATCGAAGACGAAAAATCAAAACAAGAAGAATAGCTCTAAGAGATTTAATTTTAAAAGGTATTGAAGATCCAAAGGATTTAGCAAAAGAATTAAAGGTTACTGTACCCACTATAAAAAGAGATTTAGAAGCCCTTCCCCGTATGAGTAAAGGTGACTTTACTTTTGAAAAGAGACAAACATCCCAAGAGATACTTGATAAAAAAGAATCTATTCTACAAATCTTAGATGATGAAAAGTATTATAATGAAAATGGTGAGATAAATATATCCAAAATAACAGCCGAGCTTAAAACGAGTAGATCAACAGTTATGTCTGTATTAAATGGAGAGTAATATGAAATTTAAAAAATTAAATATCAATAATAACATTGATAAGAAGATACTGCTAACATATTTTTTTAAAAAGATTAATACCGTTATCAATAAAGAAGCATTATTAACATTTACATAACATATATCTTAATTAGATCCCTTAAATAACATATAAATTTAGTAAATAAAAAGTTAAGAAAAAAAAGGAGAAGGGGGGGGTAACCCTAAAAAAAAGGG
>Ga0193953_1000797_pt1 | contig 15851 bp, 11 predicted proteins | sample BB_4_MG_FD_140325 | JGI IMG/M metagenome (GOLD analysis project Ga0193953, IMG submission 140325) | Microbial mat bacterial communities from the Broadkill River, Lewes, Delaware, United States - BB_4_MG | ecosystem: Environmental > Aquatic > Freshwater > River > Microbial mats | place: USA... | reverse complement strand
GAGGTCAGTTTCTCATCGTAGAGGTCCAGTTGTACAAATGGATTGATTTCTTGAATGCTTTCAGCTGCAGATGTCAGTTTACTTTTGCCAATATTCGATGTGCCATGCAGGATCTGGCGCTGTAAATTACTTTCATCTACGACATCAAAATCCACTAAGCCAATGCGCCCGATACCTGAAGCAGCCAGGTATAAGGCAATGGGGGATCCTAATCCGCCGGTTCCGATAATTAAAACAGCGGCCCTCTTCAATTTTTCTTGTCCCTCGATACCAATTTCAGGTAATATGGTGTGACGCGTAAAGCGTTTTAATTCTTCTTGTGACAGTGCCATGGCATAATAATTTTAAAGCGACGAAGGTAAAAAAACTGATTAATACCTGAAAGACACTTATTATCAATTCCGGGAGTTTCTATATTGAGTTTCTAATCATCAAGAAAAGAGTAATTAAGCTGTGATCGCACTTTTTTACCAAACTTTTGTTTAAGATGAGTGACGGTTTATTACCGGAAAGGCGTCTTACCATATGAATTTATCAAGGAAAAGGAGATATGTTGAAGAAATTTTTGATTATAGGTTTTGTAATGGTTCAGTTACTATTTTTTCCGAATATCAGGGCATATATGCCTGTTGAGCCGGAAAAGGATGGTGTCGTTAAAGGAAAGGTGTTTGATGGCAAGTCGAAACAACCGGTAGAGTATGCTACAGTAGCTATCTACAGCAGTATTGACAATTCGGTTATTACCGGGACCATTAGTGATCAGAATGGCGCGTTTAAGATTAAAGGTCTCAAACCGGGTACCTTTTACATTGTGGTGTCATTTATGGGTTATGAGGATAATCGCTTTGACGATATCGTCATCAGGCAAGGCAGAACCATGGTTGATCTGGGCGAAATTAGATTAGGGGCAGGTCTTACTGCTTTAGATGAAGTGGAAGTGATCGCTGAACGTCAGTCGGTGGAATTTAAGATTGATAAAAAAGTGGTTTCGGTGGGCAAACAGATGACATCAGCGTCCTTATCGGCCATTGAAGTACTTGAAAATGTGCCTTCAGTGCGGGTGGATATCGAAGGGAATGTGTCTTTACGTGGAAGCACTGGTTTCACTGTTTTAATAGACGGTAAACCAACAGTGTTGGAACCCAGTGATGCCTTGCGTCAAACACCGGCCTCAACCATTGAAAACATAGAAATTATCACCAACCCCTCGGCTAAATACCAACCCGATGGGACAGCAGGTATTATTAATATCATCACTAAAAAGAACCGTACTCAGGGAGTGCAGGGATTGGTGAATCTGAAAGGTGGCTCCTTTGGGAGCTATGGGGGTGATTTCTTATTAAACTGGCGGAAGAAAGCCACAAATTTTTACATTGGCGGCGATTATAACAACCGGCCGTTTCCTGGCGAGAGTTATAGTGAGAGAAGAACGACAGCAGAAGGCGTAACAACCATTATTAAAGCTGACGGCGATAATGAGCGTAGCTACAATGGGGGTGGAATCCGTAGCGGTTTTGACTGGGACATTACCCAACGTGATTTCTTTTCAGTAGGATTACGCTATGGTAACTATCAAATGGAAAGTAATTCTGAGTTGGATTATTTGACCACAACTATTCCGGAGAGTGACCTGGTTGAGGAGTTGAGCTTGAATGATTCCGAACGAGGTGGGGATTATGTTTCCTTAACAGGTAATTATCAGCGCAAATTTGCAAAAAAGGGCCATGAGTTAAATGCACAGCTTAACTATCGATATCGGGATGGAGATGAGTTTTCGAAAAATGTACTGCAAGATGCAGCAGGATTAATTAATGATGGGTCTAAGACCACCGAGAAGGGCCCTTCTGGTAGATGGGAAATGCGGTTAGATTATACCAATCCGATTGGTGAATCGGTCAAATTTGAAGCCGGTTTTCAAGGGCGTGCCAGTGAAAGTGATGATGTCACTGAGTTATATTGGTATGAACCCGATCAGCAGGATTTTATCCTGCAAAGTGATAAGAGTAACAATATCCAGTATAATCGTAACATTTTTGCCTTGTATTCGACTTATAATGGTAACCTGGGTAATTTGGGCTATCAAGCTGGTATCAGAGGGGAGTATACCTTCAGGGAAATCACCTCTGTTAAGGAAGATGAACGTTATACTATTGATCGTTTCGATTATTTTCCTACCTTGCACTTATCATATAAACTCCCTAAGGATCACCAAATCATGGCGAGCTATTCCCGTCGCATTGACCGGCCGAGAGGTTATTATTTGGAGCCGTTTATAACCTGGGAGGATATGTATAATGTGAGGCAAGGGAACCCCGATCTCAAACCGGAATATATTGATGCGCTGGAACTGGCATACTTGAAACAATGGGAAAAGTCCCAGTTATCATTGGAGGGGTATTATCGGGTAACGCATAACAAGGTAGAGCGCATCAAAAGCGTTTATGAAGAAGGTATCTTGTTAAGTACGGTGGCAAATGTCGGCACCGATTATGCATTAGGTCTTGAAGCGCTGTACAATGTACCCTTATTTAAGTGGTGGGAAGTAAATTTGATGGGTGATCTGTATGATTACCGGATTGAAGGAGTCAAAAACAATGATACCTTTGAGCGCAGTTCTTTTAATTGGAGTAGTCGTATTAACAATACGTTTAGATTAAATAAACGGACACAGTTGCAATTTAATGGTAATTATGACAGTCCATCCATTACTTCGCAGGGCGAATCAAAAGGGTATTATACTGTTAACGCAGCTTTTAGGATGGATTTTATGGATCGTAAATTATCCGCGACGGTGCAAGCCAGAGATTTGTTTGGAACGGCTAAACATGAATCCATAACGGAGGAACCGGATTTTTATAATTATCAGAAACGTTTGCGAAATGCGCCGGTTATAAGTTTTACACTGAGTTATCGAATCAATAATTTTATACAAAAACGCCGCAATGGAAACCGCGGCAATGATAGTGGAGGGATGGAAGAGGAGTTTTAATTTTTTTTGTATAGGTGCCTATGTAAAAAGGGAAGTAAAACGTTACTTCCCTTTTTTAGTGTTATTTAATCAATGCGCAAACATCTTCAAAAGTGATGAGTTTTCGCTCATTTTCTTTTACGTAGGTCATGACCTTATCTACTTTTTCACTGGTTATGTGGAGTTTTAATCCCATCTCACGACACAAGGCCTGTTCTTTTTCATTAATATTCAAATCTACTTTCATTAACTGGATCAATCTAAAGAACATAAAGAAGCGTTCTTTTTCATCCATTGGTGCCGTAAAATGAAACTTCTCCAGATTTTGGGATATTTCATTGAGTTCACCAGGGGGGATACCCATACTTACAGTGACAAAATTTAGCCACATATTTTCGGCCATATTGAGTTGTTCATCAGCCTTAGCCATTTTAATAAGTTGAGCAACGTAACATTTCTTCTCGTCGAAGTAATCCTTAAATTCTAACATAAGCGAGTCATTATTCAATATAATTACAAGTATACGTTATTTCTGTGATTATAATATGGAAATGTTTGTTTATAGGGACTAAAATTTCTTGAATTTGCGGCTGTTGTATGAACGGTTTCTTCTATTTTTATGGAAGAAATTCCAACGAAATGTTAAAAAGTAATTAAAAACTGCTACTTTTAGTTGGGCAAAGCCGTGGACGTAAAAAAAATACTATTCGTGTCATTTTATCCAATCTATGGGAAAACTCTATCAACCTATCAATACACACTTTGAACCTTCAACGGTGAAAAGATATGCCATTAACCTGGAAAAATTTCTGGAACTGCTACGTCAGGAGGAGGTGTATTACAAACAGCACAAGCATGATACCAAAGATGTTTTATCGCATGTGAGGAAGATTTTCTATGATTTATTTGGCTGGAACACTCAATTAATAAGGGGAGCAGCTAAAATTTCTAACCGATACCTTGTTAAATTAGTTCCGGATGATAGAGCCACTTTTCCGGATAAACATTTTGCATTAATCAAAAGAACGGGAAAAGCGCTTGAACCTTCTCATATAAAACGGGAAGTATTGGTGCGCGAAGGAGATTGGTTGAATTCTCATGCAGGCACTGTTCCTGAGATTTATCAGAATGATAATCAGGAGGTCGTTTTGCCGGGTAATTTGTATTGCGATTTGGGACATGTGTTGGCAGGTATGGACGCCACCAATTATCTGATGCCTGTGGCTCCATTACCAAATAAACTGATGTGGCTGCGTTTTATGCTACCTCATGTAGAGAACAATGCTTTTTGTGCCACCTGGTTGGGTGATATTGCAAGTTCGGCAGGAGAATGTTTATTTGAATACAAAAAGCTGAGAAGAGAACTTTTAGAAAAAGAGATCCAGGATCTCATCAATGCCTTTGCTCCCGGAACAGACATGTTAGGCAACATTGATTCGATTGTCATTCCACATATTTATAAACTAAACACTCACAGTGGTTGGTTAATTTCTGATATTTTGAATGATTATTATTCACAAGAGGGAAAAGGTTACTATTTCATGCAACGCAGGTATTCCATGTTTTGCCAGATTATTGGATTAAAGGGATGGGACGGTGAGCATTTTGAAAATGAGCGTGAATGGATAGCTGATTTTAAAAAGCAATTACGAAGTACGACCGCTTTTTATGTCTATACCCGCATGCCAAAACTAAAGGGCTTGATACTTGCGTTGAAGGTGTGGTTGCGCTTATGTGAGCGCCCCCTGAAATTGGAACAGTTTTTAATATTATTGCTTGAATCTCTAAAGAAAAACATTAAATCCGAACCTGTTACTGAGGATCCAAAACCTGTTAACTATGTCGAAGCGAACTAGTCTTTTACTTGTAATACTTACCATTGTTGCTATTTTGGCAGTGCCACTGTTTGGTGCTTTAATTTATTATAAGGGTGAATTTCCGAGTCATTTGTTTTATTTTCCACCCACGGAAGTGGTCGCTAAACCAGGTTTTATCTGGTCAGTGTTTATTGGATTATTGTTTCCAATTGCATTTGTTGTATTGCTCTATGTGTATCCCTGGTGGTTTGGATTTAAGCGGCCTGAAAAAAAGCAATCAACAAGTATGGAAGGGAAATTCCCCTGGTGGTTTTGGGCCGGACTTTTGGTTTCAGCGGTTGATGCTGTTTTCTTATTTGGACATATTGAGTCAGCGACTTATATCTTAAATTTAGGATTTATTCCCATTATCTGGGGTATTGTTTTTGCAACTGATGGTTGGGTGTATAAACGTACCAATGGACGTTCCATCTTAGGTGAGAAACCTTGGAATTTAGTATGGATGGCGTGCTGTTCCGCTTTTGCATGGGGCTATTTTGAATACCTGAGCTTCTTTGTGGGGGTGAACTGGTATTACCCGGAGGCAGCGCGTATTTCAACATTTGCTTTCTACATCTATGCGATTGTGGGTGGTGGTGTTTTGGTACCTTTTGCGTTTGAAGGTTACATGCTTTTAAATTCCTTCAAAAGATTACAAAAGCGGTATTCTTTGGGACCTAAAATAGTACTATCTAATACGATTCAAATAAGTGCTTTGGTCATTAGTTTATTATCCATCTTTTTAATTACCTACTTCCCAAATATTCTATTCCCCATGTTATGGTTGGGACCTGTCATCATTTTAAGTGTGGCTTTTGATCGGATTGGTTTATGGACACCATTCAGGCCCATTGCGCGCGACGGAAACTGGACCCCATTGGCATTAATTGGTTTTGCTGAATTAATTATCGGATTAATTCATGAAACAGTTAATTTTCTCAGTGCATCCCACCATCCTTTTTCTACGCTTGTACCAGGTTATTGGAAATACAGTGTCCCCTATGTGGATCGGTTTTATGTCTTCGAGATGCCTTTTGAAGGGCTTTTTGGGTATTTGCCTTATGGCATATATAATTGGATCATATGGATTGGGTTTGCATACATTTTTAAGATTACAACGCAGTTTGATAGTGAAAAAGCTGTAGTAGCAGGGCATCAGAATTGATTGGAGGTATGGATAGAATAAATGAATACATAATAAAAGAAGAACTGTCAAGAAATGATCGGACTTTGGTGTATCGAGCTGTTGATGATGGTGATCAGTCGTACATTTTAAAGGTCTTAAGGCAAGAGTATGCAGACGCTCAAAAATTAGAACGTTTTAGGAGTGAATATGAATTGGTGAAATCCCTCAACTCCGAAAATGTTATTCAATCCATAGATATAATTAATCACAACAATAGTCTGGCCATTGTTTTTGAGGATTTTGGTGGTGTCACTTTGCGTGACTATATTCATCAAATTGCACCAGTGACGATTAAAGAGGAGTTAATTGAAGTACTTAAGCTCACCGTTCATGTATGTAAAGCCCTGGCTGCTGTTCATGATCAAAACATCGTACACAAAGATCTTAATCCCAGTAATATTGTATTTAGTGAAGATAGGAAAAAGCTAAAGTTGATCGATTTCGGCTTAGCTACAGAGATTTCGGCTGAGGATCAGGAGGCAATTCATTTGCGCCATTTAGAAGGAACCTATGCCTATATTTCGCCAGAACAAACGGGAAGGGTAAATCGTCCGGTAGATCATAGGAGTGATTTTTATTCCTTGGGTGTTATTTTGTATGAATTATTATCCGGACAAATACCTTTCAAGGCTAATAATCCGAGGGAATGGATTCATTGTCATGTGGCGCGTCAACCCATTGAACTCTATCTAAAAAATCTACTGGTGCCCAAATCGCTCTCTGATGTGGTCATGAAACTCCTGTCTAAATCACCAGACGATCGGTATCAAAGTAGTTATGGCATCATCAAAGATCTGGAAGCCTGCGTAAAGCACCTGGAAGCTGATTTGAGTTTTGATGATTATCAGATTGGTCGTCAGGATATTGTTAAACGGTTTAAGGGGCCAGGCCGACTATATGCGCGAGATAAAGAAACCAGCCAATTAAGAAGTTGTTTTGAGAGAGCATGTAAAGGAGAGACCTGTATTGCCATCGTAAAGGGGTATTCAGGTATTGGAAAAACATCTTTGGTTAATCAATTACAGCAACCGGTAAATAATCGAAATGGCTATTTTTTAACAGGTAAATTTGAACAATTTGATAAAAATATTCCCTATGTAGCATTTATTCAGGCCTACTCGAAACTCATTAATCAGATATTGACAGAGTCGGAAGATGAGATTGCCAGGTGGCGTAAATCCATATTAAATGCATTAAAAGGAAATGCCCATTTGATAATTGAGATGATTCCCCAGTTGGAATTAGTTATTGGAAAACAAACTGTTCCACAAGAGCTGCCACTTACTGAAGCGCATAATCGTTTTGTATTGACCTTTATAAGTTTCGTGCAGGTTTTTGCAAATGAAAAACACCCATTAGTGCTTTTTCTGGATGATCTGCAATGGGTGGATTCGGCGTCACTTGAAATTATTGAATTATTAATTGGCAATAGTTCTAAGCATCCCTTAATGTTGGTGTTATCATATCGTGATAATGAAATAACATTAGGACATCCGCTGCTACCTGTTCTTCATTATTTGGAGAAAATTAAAACACATCGGGTTGAGATAAAGGTGGATGTGTTAAATGTGCAGGATGTCAGGGCCTTAATTGCAGACTCTTTCGCTTGTCCGAGTTCTGATGTGAATAAACTGGCAGCGATTTCCATTCAGAAAACAAACGGAAATCCGTTTTTTCTTATGGAGTTTCTGAGTAATTTGTATCCGCTTAAGATGATCTCGTTTGATACTTCCATAGGCCAATGGGTTTTTAATTATGATGAAATCAAACGAACAGAAGTGACCGATAACGTGGTTGATCTGATCAGCCAGCGATTGGAAGCTTTAGAAGAGGAAACACAGGAGATATTAAAGTTAGCGTCTTGTTTTGGAACCCGGTTTGACCGGAGCACCTTGAGCAATATAACCCGTAAACCGCTATCAACCATTGATAGGATATTAAAAGTAGCTATTGAAGAGCGCTTTATTTATTCAATAGATGCAATTTCGGCCGTTCAGTTTGATGATATAGATGCCATCGTTGATTATGATTTTTTGCATGATAAAATAAAACATGCTGTATATAGCCAGGTTAATAGTGAAACAAAATCCATTATTCACCTTCGCATAGGACGCTTATTTTTAAACGGACATGATGAGAAAGTAATTGGGGATGACCTCTTTAATATACTGGGGCATTTTAACAAAGCAATAAATGAGATTGAAGCAGATGAGCGCTTAAGTATTGCCAGATTAAATATGCAGGCATGTAAAAGAGTTTTAAAATCAGGGGCTTATAAAATAGCACATGATTATGCCAATCGCGGATTAGCTCTTTTGACAGATGAAGACTGGGAATCTGATTTTCAACTGGCCTATGAATTACATTTGAATGCAGCTGAATCAGCTGCTTATTGTGGCGAGTATACCAGTATGGATCACCTGCTGCAGGTACTGCAATTGCATTCCACTGATTTATTGGATAAAGCTCGGATTAGTACCATCCGTATTAAAGCGCTTATAGCACAAAATCTGCAACAAAAAGCCATACAGGAATCGTTGGTATTATTAAAACGATTGGGAATAGATTTACCTTCAAAGCCCGGTTTGCATCATGTGCTATATTTTGTGATGAAAACGCGTTGGTTGTTAAAATCTCGCAAAAACAACCTGGAAGATCTTCCAATCATGACCGATCAGGTATTGCTGATGGTTATGAAAGTAATGGGTAGCATGATTAGTATATTGTACCGGGCCAATCCCAATTTGCTCATGCTCATTGTTTTCAAATTGGTACGATTAACGCTGAGGCATGGTGTGGCACCGATCTCACCTGTAGGTATTGTTACCTATTCACTGTTGAGTAATGCGATGTTCAGCAATACTGATCAGGATTATCAGCTGAGTCTGGCTGCCATGCGTTTATTTGATCGGATGGCTAATAAGGAGCATTGGCCACAAGCGTTTTACATCTTTAATGTAGGTGTACGTCCCTGGAAAGAAGCAATGGACGATGTCATCAACGATTTTTTTCAGTGTTATCATAAAGCACAGGAGGTGGGCGATTTTGAAACTATGCAAAGTACCGTTGTAGCCTGGGCCAGTTATGGTTTCAGAGCAGGATATCAACTGAAAGATATTCAAAACAAGATTCATCAGTTCTCGCAGACTTTATCTCAATATCATCAGGAGATTGTATTTAGTCAGTTGAACCTGATTCAACAAATGGTATATAATTTTCAACATGGTTCTATCTCGCCAGAAAGATTAGTAGGAGAAATCTACAATGAGGAAGAGATGTTAGCTTATCATCATCAGGAAAATGATGATACTTCCTTGTTTATGATTTATCTTAATAAGATTACCATTGGCTATCATTTTGAGAAGTTTGAGAAAGTGAAAGAAATGCTGGCGGAGTCAAAAAAATACATCAAGTCTTCCAGTGGTCTTGTGGTATTACCGGTTTATTATTGTTATGAATCACTCAATTATTTAGCCAATTATAAAGCGCAAAGCACCTTTGAGCGTAGAAAGTCCAGGAGAGTGGTGGCAGTCAATCAAAAGCGCCTGAAAAGATGGATGGGGTATGCGCATGCCAACTTTTCAGCCTATTATCACTTGGTGGAAGCAGAAATGTGCCGTATTAAAGGGCAGGCATTAGGTGCAATTGAGCATTATACCAAAGCTTCCGAAAATGCTTTTGGTCAGAATAATGTTCAAATGGAAGCGTTAGCCAGAGAGTTATTTGGCAAATTTTGGATCAATGTCAGGAATTTTGAGTTGGCCCAACTGAATCTTAGTAAAGCTTATAAATTGTATGATATATGGGGAAGTAAAGGCAAAGCTGAGTTTTTAATGAGCCAATATGGGGAATACATATTGTACCCTGATGCCATCGCTAAAGCTACGCATGTATCTACATCGAGAACCAGTCATCCGGCTACCTCAACAGTGGCAGATGATATCGATTTGGCAACAATTTTAGATGCCGCAAAGACCATTTCAGGAGAAATTGTTTTATCCCGACTGATTAAGAAGACATTAAAAATCATTTTGGAACAAGCCGGCGCTCAACGCGGGGTGTTTTTGTTGAAAGATGATGAGAGTGAACAACTATCTTTGGAGGCCATTGGAACCGTTAGTCAAAATAGAATTACGGTTAGTTTAGGAAACAAGGATAATTGGGAGGAAATGATGCCGGTATCTGTCATTAACCTGGTTGATCGAACCAAGCAGATGATTATTCTGCAAGATGCTGCCAACGATGGGAATTACCGTAAAGATCCATACATCAAGGAGAATAGTTTAAAGTCAATCATTGTACTGCCCATATTGGCACAATCAAAAATTACTGGGATTTTATACCTTGAGAATAATTTAGCAGCACGGGTGTTTAACCGGGAAAGAGTTAGTATATTAACAATATTGTGTACACAACTGGCAGTTTCATTAGGGAATGCGCGTTTGTTTAATACACTTGAACAAAAAGTAACGGATCGCACAAAAGAGATATCCCGGAATAATATCGTTTTACAAGAGCAAAAAGAGGAACTGGAAGCAGTCCGGGATCAGCTTAAAGAATTGAACGCTACGAAAGATCGTTTCTTTTCCATCATAGCCCATGATTTACGAGGTCCGCTAGGTACCTCTAACTCTATCCTGGAATTATTAACTGAAGATTTGAATGACTTTAGCGAAGCGGAGATTCGTCACTTTCTAAGTACTTTAAGAATTTCCACTGAACATACTTATAAGTTGTTAGACAATCTGTTATTATGGGCTAAATCGCAACGAAAGGAGATTAATTTTGAACCCCAAAAAAATAGTTTAACACCTATCATTGAATCGGGTATTGAACTGATGAAACATTCTTTAAGCGAGAAAAAGATTTCAATTAATACCTATGTGCGGACTCATGCTGAAGCTGTATTTGATAGGGATATGATTGCTACTGTTTTCAGAAATGTGTTGAGCAATGCCATTAAATACGTTAATGATCAGGGGAAGATCGATATAATCGTTGAGCGGGAGAAAGAGTCCCTAACAGTCTCTGTGAACGACAACGGAATCGGTATTGGAGTGCAGCGCTTAAATAATCTCTTTAAAATTGGAGAGAAGCAAGGAAGCAAAGAAGGAACCTATGGAGAAAAAGGGTCCGGTTTGGGATTAATTCTATGTCGCGAATTTATTGAGCGACATCAGGGGCAGATATGGGCAGAAAGTGAATCTGGTAAAGGAAGTAAATTCGTATTTACCATTCCCTGTCATCTAAAAGAGATATAAACGATGGATTAATCAGAAAGGTGGAAAATAATCCTGTTTTCCACCTTTTGGCATCTTTTTAAAATGTGATCCAGGGGATTTGATTAACCGTTTGGTCAATTGTTTCAATGGTTTTTTCACATACCAACTGTGCCATTTGTTGGTCGGATTTAAAGCGGCTCAGCCTGGCATAATTCTCGTTTAAGAAATCAAAATTATTAAACACGGGATCTTTCTGGACTTTATTGTTCTTTTGTAGTAAACCCATGTCAAAATCCCAGCCGTTAATGGAATGTGTTGAGCGATGGTGCAAATTACGGAATTGGAGTTTGATCTGGTTTTTACTATGGGATATATCCACACTGTATTCAATATTTCCGTTAAATTGTGAGGACAGAATAAAAGGTGATTTTTCCAATAAAAGCGGGATATCTCCCTTCACTGTAATCTTGTTTGAATCACAATTTTTGAATTGAATTTGACCATTGGTGTTAAGGACGAACCATTCTACCAGCTGATCTAATTTTTGCCGTACATCTTCTTTGGCCTCAATTGATATACCTTTTTCAATGACCAGTTGTTCCTGGGCAAAGATATTACCGCTATGAACCAGATAAATCATAATAATAGCGACGGTTACTAATTTAAAATTTTTATTTCTCATGATCTTAGTTTTTATCAAATGTATACAGCTCAGGTAAAGGTCATATTATGTGGAAGTAAAGTGAATATTAAATTTATTATTGTGTTGTTATGCAGTTGATATTGAGGATGTGCAATTGAGGAATTGAGGAAGCCTGAAAAAAAAGGCTGATACTGATGTAACCTTTTCAATTTCTTCGGATATTCAAAGTAAAATTGAGAAAAAATGGCTCAGCCAGCAGATGAGGAAATAATGATACAGGTAAAGAATGGGGATCTGGATGCCTTAAGTATTTTGTTTACCCGTTACAAGACCTATTTGTACAACTTTTACCTTCAGATGGGTATGGATGAAAGTAATGCTTTGGATTTTACTCAACAGGTTTTTTATCGCATTTTAAAATACCGGCAATCCTATTTGGAAGGGAATAAATTTAAAACCTGGATATTTAAAATTGCCCGAAACGTGATGAATAAGGAGTTGGAAAAAAAGAGTTGGCAGTTAATGGAGTTGAACGAAGCGATGACGTGTGAAACAGATGAAAGTACTGTGGAAAAGGAAGAGGCGTATCACTTATTGCATCTATGTATTAATAAACTTTCCGGGATCGACCGGGAAATTATCACGCTTAACCGGTTTCAGGGTATGAAGTACGAGGAGGTCGCATCCATTACCGGGTTAACCGTGGCTGCCATAAAGGTCCGGGCACATCGGGCCATGGACAAATTAAGAAGATATTACTTTGAATTAGCTTAAACACACCACCATGAATTGTTCTGATATAAATAATAGACTGCTTGAATTTCTGGATGATACTTTATCAAAAGAGGATCATAGCTTATTCGAACAGCACCTGGAGACATGCGATAATTGTTTAGAAGAGTTACGACGTACACAACAGTTAATGGCATTGATGAAAAAAAGCCCGGTTGTGGAGCCTCCGATGGAACTGGATCTGAAAGTGAATGAAATGATAAAAAAGGAGCAGCAGCACATGAAAAAGGCGCCTATTACGATTCAAATTCACATGAATTGGCGGCAAATAGCAGCTGCGGTACTCATCTTTGTGACAGGTGCCTTAACCGGGAAATTCCTCTTGCCCACTAATGAGCAAGGAAAGAATCCAAGCCAGGTAGTGGAACTGCAAAACGAAATGGATGACATGCGCCAACTACTAATGTTTGCCATGCTGCGTCAGGATTCGCCAAGTGAGCGCTTGAAAGCTGTCTATTTTACAGAAGATATCAAACAGTTTGATGATAATGTATTATCGGCACTCTTTAATACCCTCAATACCGATGAAAATGTAAATGTGCGGCTGGCAGCTGCAAATGCATTGATGCAGCACAGTCAAAATGCAGCCGTTCGACAAGGATTGATTGAAGCGCTGGAGCAACAAACCGAACCCCTGATTCAAATTGTGCTGATTCAATCGTTGGTGGCACTTAACGATAAAAATGTGGTGCCCGTTGTGGAACAATTAATTGATAATGATGCAGTGCATGAGACGGTACAGACAGAGGCCCGCAAGGCGATTGACATTCTGATCTAATTGATGAGATTATGCGTGACAATGAAATAAAGGCGCATGTGCAATATTTTGAAGGATTGGGCCACAATGTGTGGATGGATGAACTGAGGTTATTTATTCATCATGAAATTGATAAAAGGGTACTGCCATAACAGGTACGCCAAATGAAGATAGAAAAATAAAAGTGATTGATCCCGGCCGGGTAATATATTTAATTACAACTAAAATAGTTAGAAATCATGAAATACATATCATTAATCGTTAGCATTACTTTTTTTTGCAGTGTTCTAGGGGCACAAGAGAAAAAGGGAGAACCATTAACATTTAGTAAGAATAGTTCCGCAAAATCAGTTCGCATTGAGCAGTTATTGGGTAAGATTGTGATAAAACAGAGTGAGAGTGATGCCTTCAAGGTGGAAGTGTTGAATTATGAAAAGCCGGATAAACGGGCAGAGGGCTTAACACCAATTTTTAATAATAATGTGGATAATACCGGATTGGGTTTGGAGTTGAAAGAAGCCGGTGATAAATTGTTGATTTATGGGGCTTCGCCACAGTCAAAAGAAGCGCTTTACACGATTTTTGTGCCCAGACAAATGGCCATTACATTAGATTATAGCAGCCCAATGGCGCATGATGATGTGGAAGTAAATGGATTAAAATCCGCGGTGGATGTGAAAACATTATCGGCTGATATTCAATTTACAGATCTTTCAGGACCGGTTATGTTTCATTCCATTAGTGGGGATATTGAAGGATCATTTAGTGTGGTTAACCAAAAAAATCCAACTTCTATCTCAGCCATTAGTGGGGATATCGACATTGCCTTACCTGGAAATACGCCGGCAGCGCTATCACTGAAAACCATCAGTGGTGAAATTTACACCAATTTTGACATTACCTTCGAAAAGAAAAAGGTGAAAGATGAACGGGCCGATGAATTGGCTATCATTCAATCGGGGATTGGGGGTACCACTAAAGGAATGATCAACAATGGTGGTGTGAAAATATCCATGGAATCCATTAGCGGCAATGTGTATCTCCGTAAAAAATAATACCGTTTATCACTAGATTTATCAATCATTTTGTTATTCTATTGGTGTAAGATCCACTGTGCGCGTGGTAATGAACGAATCCTGGTTCGCGTATAACTAAAAATCAAATCGTTTACTGAAAAATGCTTTTAGGTTAGTAACCTGAACAGCCATCATTGTATCTAAACTTTAACGAAACATCATGAAAAAAATAGTTACCATACTCATCGCTTGTGCTTTTATGACAAGCTTGCTTGCTCAAAAAGTGTATGACCAAAGCTATACCTGGAAAAATGAGACCATTGAAATTGATCTGCCCATCCTGGACTCCATTGCCATTGAAACCTGGGATTCAAAAACGGTGGAAATGCACCTCAGTGTGAAAGTGAATGACAATAAAAATAATGAAGAGTATCAAGTCAATTTCAATCAGACGAATGATCGAATTGAACTATCCAGTGATTTTAAACCCAAGAAACGAAACTGTAATGAGGTGGATGTGTATTGTCGGGTTAAGGTGCCCAAAGGTGCAGATATTAATGTAAATACCATTTCAGGCGACATCGCTTCATGGAGTGGACTGGGTGCCATTCACTACAAAACCATTAGTGGTTTTATCGATCTCTCGCTATCCAATAAGGCAAAGGCTGATATTCGGGCTAAAACCATATCGGGCGATATCTATAGTGATCTGGATCTGGAGTTTTCTGGCCCGATAAAAAACAAAATAGTAGGGGCCGAAGTGGATGCTACGCTCAATGGTGGAGGGCTGAAGATCGCTCTTGAAACCATCAGTGGTAACGTGTATTTGAGGAAGAATAAAAATTAGATTTAAGTTAATAAACATGAAATGGTTACTCTTCATAGTTCTGTTTATCAGCCTCATTTGGAGTATTAATAGGATGGAAGAGAGCCATTTTATCGTATGGGAAACGACTGATTCGCTGACCAGTCAAACCTTGAAAAAGGATTCACTGACCAGTATTAGGGCTAAATGCCTGACTAAAGACACCGTTTTAGCCGATACCTTAGTCAAAACAAATTATCCCTACGGCATACCACGGGGAATTTTTTTACGTGGTGTTGAGTTGTAACTTACAAGACAATAAAACCATACGCACTTTTGAGCGAAACCATGTTAATTGCTTTCTCTACGAGGAAAAGGATAGGCCAATTATCCGATATAATTCATTACAGAACCAATTTTACCAAAAAAAAACCGACATCCCTATATTTCAGGAATGCCGGTTAATTGATATAATTGGTTCACTAGAGAGCTTGATCGTGTATTAGAGCAGATTACTTAGCTTAATACCAAAATAGACCGTGCGGGGAGCAGAAGGTCCATAAATATAAGCCGGATCCCGGTTGATACCCGAGTCGAAATCATCCT
>Ga0193953_1000792_pt1 | contig 15897 bp, 12 predicted proteins | sample BB_4_MG_FD_140325 | JGI IMG/M metagenome (GOLD analysis project Ga0193953, IMG submission 140325) | Microbial mat bacterial communities from the Broadkill River, Lewes, Delaware, United States - BB_4_MG | ecosystem: Environmental > Aquatic > Freshwater > River > Microbial mats | place: USA... | reverse complement strand
GATGAAAATTTGGCTATTTTGTCAAATGGAACCAGAGACCATTTTGCATCAGTGCACGACAGGCCACCCACTGCGATAACGAGCGAATCAAACCACACGTAAAGCAGACATTAGAGTAATGCATAAAAACAGACACCGAACAAGCCTGCCTGTAAATTATTCAATAAATATATCATCATAGAGCAGAAACACAGGAAGGATGCAACGAGAAGACAACATAAAACCAACGCTTTATTTAGCTACCTTAAACCAGAAAAGCACGCGACTGTCAATAACTCGCATGTAAACAGAACAGTACCCCAATTCTCAGCCCATCAGCCACATAAAGACCAAAAAAGGGCATCACACCTTCCGCCAGCAGCTTTCAAGGCCGCATACATTGCATCCGGAGCAGCTCACCATGTGTGTGTGGGGGGGGAACAGATGCGAGGCAGACTGGTTCATTATTCCAATGTTCCTGATACAGGATGTTTTCGCAATGCATCTTAAATATAAGGAGGATCCGGCCATTTGCCCATGCAACGGGCGCAAAGGCTTACTCGCTTGAAAATTTGCCTGTTTCAAGAAACAGCAGGGTCTCTCGAATGGTGATCTCTTTATTCATGATCAGGGGGTGTGTGGCAGGAATGGCGCGAAAGTCGGACATGCCTTCGACGCTCGCCTTGGAGGCGGCCACTTTTCCATCGTCAGGGCCGGGGATAAGGGCGGAGAGGATAAAGTTGATACTGCGGGTGCCGGTGAGAATACCAAGGTCAAAGGTCACCGGCCCAAGGCGGCTGGGAATCTGATCGGGACCGGTGCCGAGCTGGCGCCCTGCGGGCCCGTTGATGACCTGAAAGACCCAAAGCTCACCCAGCTTGTCCACCACCTCGCTCCCCTGGTTGGGGGGGCTGAGCATGACAGCGCGGTATGGCGCCTCAATGAGACCTTCCTTTGCCATAAACCGCAACAGAATACCGCCCATGGAGTGGGTGACAAAGGCGAGATCCCCTCCGGTTTTAAGGGAAAACGCATTGATCTTCGGGGCCACATGGTCACGGCACAGCGCCTCCACCGGATACTTTGTGGAGGGATAGTCGATATTAAGGGTCTGGTACCCGGCACCCTGCAGGGCATTTTCCATCTTCTCCAGGGAGGCCGCAGACCGAGCAAGACCATGGAGAAGCACCACACCCCGAGGCCGAACCGCATCCGTTTCCGCACAGACAAACGAAGGGTCCGACAGGGCAACCAACACAGCCAACAACAGAGAAACACCTAATTTCATCGTACGGTCTCCGGGCATTGGGCCAATACATCCTCCTCAACCACACAGCTGGTTTCCGCCGGAAACGCCCCCAGCAGAACCTTCACGTCACTCCCCCGTTGTTTGCCTTTCCAGCTCTCGTCAGCCACAACAACGCAAGCGCCTTTCACCGCCCTGCCCTCTTCGGTGATGCAGGTGAAGGCAACCTGCATCCGTGTTGCGGTAAAGGGGATGCAGAAAGCCGGAGCCAGGGAATCTACTTCTCCTGTAAGGAGGCGTCCCTTGCGGTAGAGCTGCCATTTGGTGAGGGCGCCATGGAAGGCAAACAAGAGAAAGGGCAACCCAACCAGAAAAAAGGTGCCGTCAATAATGGCAATGGCCCACCAGGGAAAGGTAACCGGGGGAAAATCAGGAAGAATGGAGTCGCCGTCAAGGACAAGGGCCGTCACAGCCTGACCGGCATGAAGCCGATAGGCGTCATCCGCCATGGTCTGAATGGCATCAGTGACAGACGGAGCTCCTGCGTCATAGCGGTAAACAACCCGCACGGGGTTCCGGTTGTTCACGGTGATGCTGGTTACCAGCTCGACGCTCACCACTTCGGCGTTTACCGGAGCCCCCTTGGCCAGGATGGCCTCAAAATCTGGTCCCTTACCATCCATGGTGCTCATGAGCCAACTGATCAGGGCCATAACGCCGATGGGGCAAAGAGCCACCATGATGCCGATGGACAGGGCCCGAGGTCTGTCGAGAAGAAACCGGAGAAAGAGTCCGGCGGGTACATACCGATGAATCGCATCTCTCATTTTCCGCCCCCCATTATAAAAAAAGGCCCGCTAAGCGGGCCTTTTTTCTTACGCTGTATACAGATTATTGGACGAGAAGACCGGGTCGGTGGTGAGATAAACACCCAGGCGCCTCAGCCCCGCTTCGTCACCGGGGGTGGGCATGTGGGTCATGTGCATCTCGCAGCCCTTGATCTCTTTAAGCCCCTCCATGGCCAGCTGAACCGAGTGGTTGCTGGTGGCACTGATGGCCAGAGTGATGAGGGTCTCCTGCAGGTCCAGGCTGAGGTTCTTTTCATTCAGGACCTCAGTTTTAAGGTTGTTCACTGAATCAACGGTGGCCTGGGGCAGCAGCTGAATCTTGCCGGGAATGCCCGCAAGATACTTCAAGGCACGCACAATGGCGCTTGCCGCAGCATGCATGCGAGGTGAGTTGGAACCGGTGATGATGGTGCCGTCCTTGAGCTTGATGGCCGCACCGCAATGAAGCCCCTCATTGCCAAGCCGGGGATCGTCCTGGGCCTCTTTGGCAGATCGTCGGGCAGGTCCCACCACGGGGCGATCCTCTTCCGTCAGGCTGAACTCCTTCATGAGAAGCTCCGCGCGCTGGACGGTGTCCTTGTCCACCATGCCGAGAACGTATTCACAGCGGTAACGCAGGTAACGTCGAATCAACTCCTGCTTGGACGCATCCTGGGCACCTTCGTCATCAGAAATGGCGAACCCGACACGGTTGACGCCCATGTCCGTGGGAGAGAGGTAGCAGGAGTCGTCACCGGTGATCTTCTGGAGAATCCGCTTCAGCACCGGAAAGACATCGACATCACGGTTGTAGTTCACAGACTTCGTGTCATACGCTTCCAGGTGGTAGGGGTCGATCATGTTAACATCGGCCAGATCTGCCGTGGCCGCTTCATACGCGATGTTCACGGGGTGCTTCAGGGGCAGGTTCCAGACGGGAAAGGTCTCGAACTTGGCATAGCCGGCCTGAACGCCGTGCTGATGGTCATGGTAGAGCTGGGAGAGACAGGTGGCCATCTTGCCACTGCCGGGACCGGGGCCGGTGACAATGACCAGGGGTTTTTCCGTCTTCACGTAGTCATTGACCCCGTAGCCCTCTTCACTGACGATGGTATCCACATCCGTGGGATATCCCTTGGTGAAGTAGTGGGTGTAGACGTTAACGCCGCGTCGCTCCAGCTTGGTCTTAAAAAGGGCAGCCGCAGGCTGATTTTCGAAACGGGTAATGATCACGCCCCGAACGTCGATGCCCCATTCGGCAAGGTCGTCGATGATCTTGAGAATGTCGGTCTCGTAGGTGATGCCGAAGTCGGCGCGTACCTTCTTGCGTTCAATGTCCCCTGCGTAGATGCAGATCAGTACCTCCGCCTGATCCTTCAGTTCCTGAAGAAGGCGAATCTTGATGTTGGGGTCGTAGCCGGGAAGCACGCGGGCGGCATGATAGTCAAACAGCAGCTTGCCACCGAACTCCAGGTAGAGTTTGTTGTCAAATTGCTCAATACGCTTCCGGATCTCGCCGGCCTGCTCCTGCAGGTACTTCTCATTATCAAAAATCTGATGTGCACTCATAATCAAAACCTCAAGGGATCGGTTCAAAAGCCGGCATGATAATCCTGGAAAAGCGTGCGACACATAAAAGTCCAGATCGCAAATCCAGCGAATATCATCTAAACAGCTCTTTAAGGGGTATGAAATGATGGTTCCGTAATAAGCCAGTGTACCGCATTGCAGGGCACTGCTCGTATCATGGACGCGCCGAAACACCACAGCAAGTCAACGAGGCGGTCGTTGTCCTGACTTGGTACGACGTCATCTAAACTTAATCCGGAACCGGGTTAAAGGTGGTACGCAGGCTATCTATTCCCACAACTTTTCGGAACTATCATAGCTGGAAAGAACTTCAAAGAAGATTCTTTAACCCGCCAGGCACGCCCCATTGCAAAATCGTCCCAGAGTGCCGGATACCAGTGGCCGAGCCATTCATCTAAAATATTTATCCCCTTCCGGTAACAACCACGCAGGGGCCACACGGGTGCCGCCAACGTCAGCGAGATAAACCCGCACTGTAGCGACTCCGAGACCCTATAGCAGGACCACCGGAGGCACAAACTGTATAGTCACGCTCGTTTTCCATAACTGATGGGGTGCACCGACTCGTCAAACCACACCCAAGAACCGAGCACAATGCACTTTTTCCGCAAGTACCCCGCCGATGCCGACAGGGTTAACCCCCAGAGATCACAACAGCTCTGCCTTTCGTTTCTCAGGTGTCCCCTTGTCGGGGGAGCTTCTCCCGTGGGGCTCAAACGACGAATGCTGATACCATCTTCCCGGCTGCCATGCATGGCAAACCATGATAATTCACACAGATTTTCACAGCGGGTGAGAGCCTCCGGTTTTTTCCGTGCCCCGGATCGTTGACCCGTTTTCCTCCCCTGTGATAACGTATCAACATCACACTTCATACAGACCACACAAGCCCCTCTCTCACATCTCAAATGCAAAGGAAACCCCATGAACACACGCATGACGGAACTTTTCGGCTGCAGATACCCCATTCAGTGCGGCGGCATGCTTTGGATCGCCAAGCCCTCCCTTGCCGCGGCCATCAGCAACGCGGGAGCCCTGGGCAACCTCACCTCCGGAAACTACAACAGCGCCGACGCATTGCGGGCGGCCATCGATGAAACCCGTCAGCTCACGGATGCCCCGTTCATCGTCAACATCACCACCATGCCCTCCATCCGCCTTCCCGTGGAACTGCTCCAGGACTTCTTCCGGGTCTGCTGCGAAAAGAAAGTGTGCGCCCTGGAGATCGCCGGTGCCCCGGTGGACCGCTTCCTGGGTCCCGAGTTCCTCCCCATGGCCAAAGAAGTAGGGGTCAAGGTGCTGCACAAAGTAGGGACGGTAAAACACGCGGTCCACGCCCAGAAGGTGGGCTACGATGCCGTCACCATCGCCGGGTTTGAGGAGGGAGGCTTTCCCCACAAGGACAATGTCTCCACCCTGGTGCTGCTGCCGAGGGTGGCCTCTGAAGTGGATATTCCCGTACTGGCAGCAGGGGGCATGGCTGACGGTCGCAGCCTGGCTGCAGCCCTCACCCTTGGCGCCGACGGCATCATGATGGCCACCCGCTTTCTCGCCACCCGGGAGAGCGAGGTGCACCCCAACATCCACAAGGTGCTCATGGAGAAAAAAGAGAACGACACCTCCTTGAACCTGCAGTCGCTTTTAAGCGGCTTCGGCCTCCAGGTCCGGGCCCTCTCCAACACCATCATGAAGAAGGTAGAGGAGGTGGAAAATGCCGGGGGAGATTTGACAGACCTTCTCCCCCTCATCTCCGGAGAGCGCGCCAAAGCGGTCTGGAAAGAGGGCAACGCCGATGAGGCCATGCTCACCATCGGCCAGTCCGTAGGGCTCATCGACGACATCCCCACCGTTGAAGCACTCATCCAGCGAATGATCGCAGAGGCCAAGGAAGCCCTCAACCGGGCCCACGGGATGCTCTCCCAAAACGAAGACTCATGGGACAAGGAGATTTCGGCTTAAAAAGAGCCTTCGGCGGCCAGGGGGTGATCCCCTGGACCCCAGGTTGCGGATGAGTTCCCCCCTCGTTCCTCGGGGTGTACTCATCCGCGTGGATCTCTTAAACAAACTGCAAGGGCTGGTTTTTCAGGTACACGCTTTTAAACCAGAATTGTTGCCGGGTTTATTCCAAACCAACACCACGTTTTGGTGCCATCATGAAACATTATTTTGCAGCAACACTCATTATTCTGTTATTGACCTCCTGCAGCATAGGCTCAGCCATACGCAGCGGGGCAAAAACCGCCTACAAAACCGCCGTGGACGAGCGAAGCATCAAACACATTGTAAACGATAAAAAGCTCACCGCCCTCATGATCGAGAGGATCCTCGCCGACGACGTCACCATGGTCCTTGATGTCTCGGCCAAGGTCTACTACGGCTACCCCTTTATTGTGGGCCAATGCGACACCCTTGCTGAGGCAGAGCGGCTTGTGACAATCGCCCGGGAAGTCACCGGCAATCCCCCCGTGCCGTATATCCTGAAAAAAGGCGACGAACGGTTCTGCAGCCTTGCCGACAACCTTCGCATCACCACCGAGCTCAACGCCCGCCTCATCGCCGATGAAGCGATCTTTTCCACCAACATCTTCGTCAAATCCGTGCAATGCCACGCCGTCCTCCTGGGTGTGGTCAGCTCCGAAAAGGCGATGCAGGTGGCGGAGTATCACGCCCGTCACACACCCGGCGTCAAGAAGGTGCGCTCCTTTCTCGTGGCCACCGGTACCGGCCGTTCCTGGGAGGCGATAATGGATTCCATCGCCGACATGACCATGAAGGATGAAGAGGAACTTCTTGAAGACGAGAAAAAAGCCGACCAGAAACCAAGCACAAAAACCCCGGCCCCTGAAAAACAACCCGCCCCCCCGCCTCCACCGGAGCAGCAAACGGAAACACCCACTGCGCCCAACAAATGAATAGCGTACAAAAAGACAAGCCTCCGGCGGCAAGGTGAGCCACCTTGAAAGCGGGATCGCAAATGCACCCGACCCTCGTTCCTCAGGTCGATCACACTTGCTGACGGGCTTCGCCCGTGATTAACGACATCAGTGCCATTACCCAACTCGGCTTCCCCGGCGGCCTGCCAAGCGAAGGCTTCAGTGTTGTTTTATCTTAAGGCCACACATCGCCCTTTGTACGACCAGGTGACCGGGGATCCATCTCTGAATTACGGTGCTGTTTAACATTTATTTTAAAGGTGAGTTACCCACCCTCACCTCTTAATCGCCCAAAACAACAAAAGGCCATGATTCCCAAGAATCATGGCCTTTCTTTTCCGCATAAATTGGTGCACAAATGCACCCTGCTTTCTATTCACCACTCACCATTTACCATTCACTGTGTACAACGAGCTACATCACCAGCTTCAGGTGCGGTACGCCCTTACTTTTTACAGCATCACTCTTCTCAAGGGTTCCGGCCTTCCATCTCTCCAGAGCCTTAACCAACTGATCCGGGCAGGAGGTGATTTTCTTGCCGCAGGTAATCCCTTCCAGGCGGTCAATCACCTCATCCACATCCATCCCCTCCACAAGCTTCTGGATTCCGATGAGGTTTCCGGGGCATCCGTTGGTGAACACAAGATTTTTAAGGGTATTGCCTTCAACTTCAAATTCAATCTTCTTGGCGCAGACGCCCACGGGCTGGTATGTGTACATGGTATTTATTCTCCGTATATCTGATGGACGACCCGCTCTGTGTGTTGTGACAGGGCGTCCCAGGTCCCTTTAAAAATTAGCTCAAAAGGGGAGGATATACATGAGATAGGACCACAAAGGAAGTAAAATAGTTCCTGAAATACACAGCCCATCAAGCATTTGCGATCACAATGCCCTCGTGGGCGATCTCGATGGACTCCACGGCCACTTCGTTGCCGTCGGACTTCATGTCCGTGGCCTCAATCTTGGTGGGCCACGCGTTGGCAAGGGTCCACACCATGGTGGGGGCCCCCGATTCATCCAGAAGACTGATGGTCACCGGAACCCGTTTGATGGTGTTCTCCTTGATCTCATTGAACCAATCCCAGAACCTGTTGTCCGATTTAATAACGCCCTTCTTCAAGGTGACATTGCCCGATTTCTTGATGCCGGGCATCTTGATGGTGGAAAACTCCGGGCTGTCGCCGTGGCGGTACTCGATGGGCTGGGCCTCCACATCGAGACCAGAGACTTCCTGAAAAGACATAACCTCCGAATCCCACTTCACCTGAAAGTGAAACTTCGGCAAGGGCCAGACTGTGGTGGATTGTGCAGAACCGTCATCACTCATAGGTATATTCCTCCTTCAAATTCAGCCTCCGGCGGCCCTGCCGGGGGCCAAACTTTTGAAAAGTTTGACAAACAGGTTTAAAAAAACAATTCCGCCTTCGCCTAAGGTTACGCCGTGACACGAACGCCCTTTTGACGACATAAAAAAAGTTGGACAACCTTCAGCGTACACCACGTGTGACGCCCGTCAGCAAAAGTGAGGGGCCGAAGGGCCGGAGCATTTACGAACCTTCGGTCCAGGGGATATATCCCCTGGCCGCTGGAGGCTCCCCACTGTTTTTATGATTTCTGCATCTGCTGCTGGAAGGTGATCTCGATAAATTCAGCAGGACGGGAAATGGCCACCAGCACTGTGACGCGCAGGATCCCTTCCAGGATATCCTCCGAGGTCATGGTCTCGCCCAGGCCCACATGGACGCTGAAGGCATCGGAGGGAACGGCACCTGCAAGGCCCCCGCGTTTCCAGATCCCGGTGAGAAAGTTCCCGATCATGCTCTTGATGGTGACCCAGGTGTTGGCGTCGTTGGGCTCGAAGACATAGGCCTTGGTGGCCAGGCGGATGGACTCCTCCAGCATGATCATGGTGCGGCGCACGTTGATGTAGCGCCAGTCCAGACTGTTGCCGTCCAGGGTTCGTGCGCCCCAGACCAGAACACCTTCCCCGACAAACGACCGGATGCCGTTAATGGACTTGCCGTGGATGGTGACGTTCAGGTCCTCCTGATCGTCTTGAGTGATATTCACCGCAGGGGAAATGACCGCGTTGAGGCTGACGTTGGCCGGGGCCTTCCAGACGCCCCTGGCGTTATCCACCATGGTGTAGATACCCGCCATGGCAGCAGACGGTGGCAGAAGATTCAACTTGTCCTTGAGCTCTTTGAGGATGGTGTTGAAAAGAGGGCTGATCTGCACCAGGGTATTGTTGAGAAGGGCCTTTTCATCCTCCCCCAGTGAGGCATCGGAGATCTGGCCCACAGCGGCCTGAAGTTGAGCAACCTTGGGGTCCGAGGCATCGGCACCTTCCAGGCCGAGTTCTTCAGAGATCAAGGATTTCAGGATATCGGCGTTGCCGATGTTCTCATAGCTGAGTTCCTGGTCTTGGACAATGGCGGTATTCAACCAAGGGTAGTAGGCCGTCGCAAAGTCAAGGTAGTTAATCCCAAGGGCGTTTCTAAACAAGTCGATGCAATCCCCCGAAGGGTCCTTGCGGTCTTTGTATCCGTCATAGACATCGAGAATGGCCACCCGGCTCCGCATCTTGCCTCCGCAATGCTGGAGGGCCGCCTGCTGAACCGCGATACAATCGGCTTTTTTAAGAAGCACCGCTTCGGGCATCACCACCATGGTGGGTTCCTGCTCCTTGATCAGCTCCCCGATCCCTTTTTTAAACCGGTCCGCTTCAATATCATCTTCGTAACTTCCCACAGAGACGACGTAACACGGCCCACCCCCGTTCTGAAAAAAGAGCCGCATGTTGTGGTAAAGGGTGTAATTCCCGGACGACTGCTCGAGGGAAAACGCTTTGCCGTTGAAGGTAAAATCCATCAGAAATGTTGCATGGCTTCTTGCGACTTCAGGCGCGCGGCCAGCATCACCTTCCACAGGCTCTGCCGGTTCACCACCCCCTTTTTCAAAAATGGAGCAAACAGGAAAGGGAGCGCCGCCAAAGTAGTTTTGATACTCCGCCATCGAAGTAATTCGCCACGCCTTTCCGGCCAGAGACTTGCCTCCGTTAACCGCTTTTTCCGTGTGCCCGATAAATGCTGGCACGGCGGTTGCCACTTCCACCACCGAATTTGGAAATGCACTTTTTTCCACGATGTAAACACCGGGTGTCTTCATTTGCCCCATTATCACCTCCCATGAACGTAGTATTACTACCCGACGGTTAAACACATGACTACCGACAGCTAATCCCCACCTGCTAAATCAGCTATCTTTTCAACCTGATGATTCATATATTATGTGGCCGGATTAATAATGTGGAAAACCATCTATCCAAAAAGCTCTTTTGCCTTTGATACCCATGGAATGCAGAGGGTAAGAAAACGCCTTGAGCGCGTCCTACGTCGATGAGACACCCTGCATGTTAACCGATAACACCCCCACTGAACCCACAGGCGATTAAACGTTGCGACACAAACCAGGGGTTCAGCCCGCACAACCTTACCCTCACTGAACATTCAAAACAGACATCGCCTTGAAGTTTTCTATGCCAAGGTAATCATGGGCATCGCACGAATTAAAAGTGCACCAGGAGATTTTTCGCCGTTTAAAAAGAATCGTATCCCTTAGCCCGATATTTCATGGGTCAAGTGCGCTTATATGCGAGGCATCAGATATGTATACCCGTCCGCCAGAAAGATAAAAAATCAAATAAAAAAACAGTGAATTATATCTTGCATTGTGGATATATCAAAACGTCCAGCGGTAGCAGTGCTACCATCACAGCTATTGCATTGGCGTAACCGCTTTCTCATGAAATATTCGGGCTAAGAAAACAATGAGGCCTTAACTGTTCTGAAGATAGGATCAGGAAGTGTCTCTTCGGTAGTAAAAAATACCTGCCGCTTAAGAAAGGGGCACGTAAAAGAGAGACGCACAGCAGCAAGGCGAAGCCCGAAGCGGTTCTTGTTGCCTTTGCCGTAGCGGGGGTCGCCCATGACGGGATGCCCGATGGCATCGAAGTGGCGACGGATCTGGTGGAGACGGCCGGTGTGAAGGCGCACGAGGACCGTGGAGGTGTTTTTTTCAGTATCCACGCTCTCCACAACGAATTCGGTTTTCGCCTCTTTGCCATCGATGGGGCTGTTGATAAAGGGACCCACATCGGAGGCTGTGATATCTCCTAAGAGTTCTGCCCGGTAGATCTTTTCGATGTGGCTATCACGAAAAAGGGACGACAGGGCCGCTGCGCTCTTTTTGTGGTGCGCAAGAATCACCAGGCCGGCAGTTTCCCGGTCAAGGCGGTGCACGGGGTGGATATGGCGGGATTTGGCAAAATGAAGCTCGGCCTTTCGCTCCAGGGAGAAATGATCCCCGTAGAGGGTGCCCTGGGTGAGAAGCCCGGCCGGTTTAAACCAGACACTGTAATGCTCCCCGTCTTTCAGGCACCACGCTTCAGGGGGCGCGGCGGTAAGAAGGGCTTCATCATAATAGATCTCCAGGGTTTCACCTGGCTGAACGGTGCGCTTGGCATGACGGATGCGACGTCTTTTTTTCCCTTGGCGGAGCCAGACGGCCCCCTGCTTCATGGCAAGTTTCACCCGTCCACGGGAAAGGCCCGTGGCGGCAGTAAGGCAGGCTCCGGCTTCAACCGGATGGTCGGCTACCGTTTCACGGTGCTGCCACTTTTTTGTTTGACTCACATCCATACAATCCATCCCGCATCTTGTTCGCGATCAGAAATATTAAAAACTTAAAAAAGCCTCCGGCGGCCCTGCCGGGGGCCAAACTTTTGAAAAGTTTGACAAACAGGTAAGATTTCGCATCCGCAACCCGCTTTCAAGGTATTTTTCCTAAGTAGCTTCACGCCCCGGCTAACAGGCATAAACCACGAAGAACACGAAGCGCCCTTCGGGCTACACGAAGGAGGTTGTTTTACCTCAGTCGTTGTTTACGGGCGAAGCCCGTCAACGAATGTGATCGACCTGAGGAACGAAGGTCGGGAGCATTCGCAGACCTGGGGTCCAGGGGTGGCCAAGCCACTTAAGCAAAAAATTCCCTGGCCGCCGGAGGCAAAACTCCGGCTTTCATTCGCCTATCGCCCCGCTTCTATCTGCGCCTGGCTGTCCACCACCAGTTCGGGGTGTTTATGAAACCCGATACGTACCCGGGAAAGGCAAATACGGGTGTCGTTTTTGGGGCGTTTGATCCCCTTGACCGAGTAGACGCGGACGGATCGGCCCTCACCGTACCGAAGCCAGCCTCCCCGGTAAAGGCCGCAGACCTTGCCCACCACCTCGTTTATCCGGTTGCTTTCGCGAAGGTCCATGGATCCGTCGACCTTGAGAAGGTAGGGCTCGGGGTTTGTTTCCCCGTGCTTTACCACATCAGCCACCAAAGTGACCTCACGCAGCCCGTAGTAATCGTTCAGCCGCTTCACGGTGAGATCGACCACCCAGCCCGGTTCAAGGGCCGCTCCCGCTTTATAGAGATAGATGGCCCTGCCTTGCGGGGCCTTGACCACAGCATTTGAACCCGCCTTGTATAACACAACAACGCCACTGATGCGATAGTTGGCGGGACCGAGGGGAAGATTGTAAAGATCCGCCACTGATTTGTCCGTCCGGGGCATCGCCGGGGTGGGAGTCTCCCGTGCAGCTTCATCCCCTGAGGCTCCAACAAAAGGCCCCACGACAAAATCCGCATAAATGGGAAGATGATCGGAGTAGCCCCTGCCAAGATGCTTTCCCTGCCCTTTCTTGGCGCGCTGCCAGCGGTAAATCCCCTTCTTGTAGAAAAGCCGGTCCGGGGCATGGCGGCCAAAGGAGCCATCCACATAGCTGATCCCCCTATCGTCATACATCGCCGCGGGCAGGAGAATGTGATCAAGGCTCCCCTTTTTGCCGAAGAAGTTGTAACTCCAGCGTCGCCCGGGAGATAGCTCCATCCAGAGGTCGTAATGGTTGCCCTGCCCCTTCCCCACACCAACTTCGCTTGCCATGGCATCGTTGTACATGGTGCCAAGGAGGTGGTTGATTCCGGTTTTTCCAAGGGTGTCGTTGAGCCTCGGTTCCCCGAGAAAGCTCTGCCACTCGTTGTGATCCGAGTTAAAATCACCGGCAAGGATGTAATCGGCTTGAGGAGGGAGCGTGGCAATATCGGCAATCAGGGCTCGGGCATACGGCAGCCGCTGGCTCTCCGGGCCTCGTTTCGATTTCCAGTGGTTGGAATAGACCACCACCGGGGTTCCCTGGATATCAAGGGTCACCCTTAAGATCGAACGACGCTCCTGCCCCGTTATCACCTCATGGACACCTGTGATGGGAAAGGTTGACAGAACCGCACAGCGAACCGTGGTGGGCCGTTTGGATACAGCCCCGTGGGCCATGGGGTGCCCCGCGCTTGTAAGAGCCCCCTGCAGAAGCCTGAGCGCCTCTTCGTTTTCCACTTCGGAGAGCACCGCCACATGGGCACCGATCTCAGCAAGGACCGATGCAATGTTGGCGTACTTCACCTTTACCGCTGCTTCATTCCAACCGTAGCCTGTGTGGGGAATATAACCGGTGTACTCGCTGCCGTTTCGGGTAAGGTCAAAGAGGTTTTCAACATTGTAGGAGACCAGGCGGAACTGCTGCTGCGCCATGGCGGGAGGGGCTTGAAAGGAGAGGAAAAGAAAAATCAATGCAAAAAACCGGGCCCAGATCTCAGGTCGACAAAACAGAGCCGGTGCCATCGTAAAATATCGACACCCAACGCGGCTTGCGCCCCGCTTCAGGGGTGCCGGTTTCACCGCCCTTATCATGCGGCGTGTCGAGATCCATTGCTCCACGTTTAGCGAGGCCATCATCAAAACCCGGTAAAAAAGTGGCTGATTGAATCAATGGGCCGCTGCGGCCTGTGGCCCAGCGTCTATGGTGCGCTCTAAGGTCTGCTCGCAAGCCTCTTCCCTGGCCTCAAAGCCTTCCGCCCCTTCCAGTTCACCCCAGACCCGGGTGTACATGGAGTAGAAGACGGTATGGAACATGGCGTGGATCAACCGTGCCGCTGAAACCTTCATGCCCTCTTCATTAAACCGTGCGGCAAACTTAGCGATCCCTTCGTACTGAACCTTGTACCCGTGAAGTGCCCGTAAAAACCGAACCGCTGCCACGACGCGCATGCGCTCCTGGTCTGTTTTGTTCTCCCTCTTTTTCCAGGACGCGATGAGGCGGGCGATCTGCTCGGCACTGGCCCGCTTCAGGGTGTCGGTGTTCTTCTCACCCTGGAAGAGAGACTGAGCCTCAACCAGCTGCTCCACACGGGCCTGGAGGCCCATCTTGCAGAAATCAATCTCTGTCTTCAGGGTTTTCTGGTTTTTGCGAAGCACAATAATCTGGAAATCCGTCAGAATCTCCTTGTGTTCGGATAGCTTCCGCTCCAACTCCATCAGGGCTTTCTTGAAGTAGATACGGCTCACGTATTCGTACACCTCAGGCCCCGGATCGCCTTCTGCGGCGGTGAGAATGCGCAGCACCTCAGGAATCAACTGTGCTGAATCCTCAAAAAGATCTTTGCCTGTCACCACCTTGAAGGTCAGCGCGGCAGTAGCGTACCAGTCCTGAAGCCTTAGAATACGAGCAACCTCACCGAATTGTTCCCGGATGTCCTCATTTGAGAAAAGATTGCTCGGGGTGGCGTATTTTGGGGTCCCACCCAGGAGCGGCTGATCGATGCGCCCGTGTTCTCCCATGGAGAGATACGCGGCGGTCTCCACATCGATGATACCAATCTTGAACTCCGTGGGGCTGGTAAGAAAAGAGGGGTAGTTCTCCGGATTTCCTGCGATGAGAAGATTGTCCGGTTTGATATCCCGAATGGCGATGTATCGTTTATTAAGGCCCGCCAGCAGGTCCAGGAGATTGGTCACGACGCTGCAGATCATGGCCCGGGTCTTCACAATGTTCCTGGCAAAGAGATAGTCATGGATCATCTTCCGATAGGAGGCAACGGCCTCGGCCTGCTCTGCCATGGCCAGAGTAGCCAGGGTGTTGAGCTCATCCATGAAGGCCGCCGAAAGATTCTGGTCCGTGGTGGGGTTCTTTCGCCCCGCAAGATACTGGATAAACCAGGACCGCACGCTGAAAATAGGCAGAGAGGTGCTGATGCCGAACTGAACAAGCAGGCGGTTGACCTCCCCTTCGAAAATTTCAAACACCCCGACAATTTTTCCGCACAAGGCGGCCTGCTCTTTGCCGTAGCGCCCTTCAAAATCATTGAGGTCCCAGATGACATGGGGATGGCCCACAATCTCGTCTTCGATGGACTTCTGGGATATATGGATGTCGTTCAGTACCTGACTCAGGAAATAGTAGCGGGACAGGTCCATGAAAAACGCGAAGGACGGTCCGATCATCAGGTGCTTCTGATAATTTCGGTTCACCGAGAGGCGCCCCACATGAGCCTTTTCAATTTCAGAGGCAGAAAGCGAGGTGTTTCGGTTCGCGGCCAGAAGATCCATGATCACCGTGACGTTGGGCACCACACACTCTGTGGGCGATAGCCTCGCGGCAAGGGAATTGCCGTACACCAGCTCTTTGATATAAGCGCTGTAGTCCGTCAGGGGTTTCGGGGGAATTTTCACCACAATGTAACGGTCATAAATAACAAACCAAGTAAAACTCCTCTGGGCACCGGCCTCTCCCAGGGGACCGATGGTCAACCGCCGGGTATGCCACTCACCACCCGTCATGACCCCCAGCTCATAAATCTTGCCCAACGTGGCTTTTAACCCTTCCACAGGCTCAAACCGGACAGGCGCATCCGGTCGCGCGCCAAGCTGATCGCGATAGATCTCCAGAAAGTGCTTCACCACGTCCTCTTCAACGTAGCGGTAGGCGACCTCCTCCACATCCTCGCCATCCACCGGATCGGAAACGGCCTCTTCACGGAGTCCAATCTTCTTGTTTTTATCACCGGATGCGGTGGAAAAAGCAAACCAGAGACCGGACAAAACAAGGGCCGCCACAAGACAAAAAGCCATCCCCTCTTCGGTGACTGGCGCGTCGTGATAAATAAACAACACAAAAAATGTGAGGGATTCTGCGATGGCTCGAAGCCAATGGTTAGCCAGACGCCCCAAGGCATCGGTCTTCTCAGGAAAAAGAGAGACGGCAACGGCAAGCAGGAGGAAGAGAATAAAGATCCGTTTGAAGGCTTTCATGGTGGTGTCCGCACTGATATGTGGGAGAAAAATGCCGTCCTAAAGAGCTGTACACAAGCCCTTTGGGCTACCCGCTCTAGGCAGGTCGACATCGAATACATCGCCATACGATATGTTGATTTTCTACAG
>Ga0193953_1000790_pt1 | contig 15967 bp, 14 predicted proteins | sample BB_4_MG_FD_140325 | JGI IMG/M metagenome (GOLD analysis project Ga0193953, IMG submission 140325) | Microbial mat bacterial communities from the Broadkill River, Lewes, Delaware, United States - BB_4_MG | ecosystem: Environmental > Aquatic > Freshwater > River > Microbial mats | place: USA... | reverse complement strand
GACGCGTTTGTCTCTATGTTTTAATGTTCTTTTTGTATCTGCCTATTCAAAGTATATCACAGGGTTCCCCTATTCATTCCCATTTAGGCACTTTTACCCCATGCTACCCCCTCATAAGAGCTTCAACATTCTCTTATTACGTGACGCGTTCGTCTCTATAAAATTATGTTCTTTTTGATCCTTAGTGACCTCCACTTTCCATGTCTCCTATGTAAATACATGTCAACAATGTAAATACATAAGCTTGTATCATCGCTACTGCTGTCTCTAGCCCTACCAAAAAAAACAATACTGTCAATGGCACTACGTGTACTATCGCTAGTATCCCTCCGCTCATTAGCATACTCCAAGCAAAACCAAACAATACCTTCAGTAGTATGTGCCCTGACATCATGTTTGCAAACAGTCTTACTGACAACGATACCAAAGGTATTATGAATCCTATTATCTCTACAAATACAAAAAATGGTACCATTCCAAATGGTGCTCCGCTTGGTATAAACATTCCCATCAACTTCACTCCATGCCTTCTCACTCCCACTATCAACTTTCCTACCCATACTCCTAGTGCCAGCGTAAACGTTATTATCAACTGTGCTGTTACTGTGTATGAATAAGGTACTAGTCCTATCATATTACATATCAATATGAACATAAACAATGTAAATATTATACCTACATAGTCTCCTCCTCTCTTCTTACCTATACTCTCATACACCATCCCTAGTACCAATCCGTACATCATCTCCAATACACTTTGCCACCTGTTCGGTACCAATCTTCCTCCTTCAAAACTTATCAATCTCCCTACTCCCACTACTAGTCCTACTCCTATTATCATCAATATACTGCTATTCGTCAATGACATATCTATATTCCCTAGCCTTACCCCCAATACACTTACTATCTCAAACTGCTCAAATGGACTCCTTATCATCTCTCTTTTCTTTCTTAACTTCCCCATACATATATACTTACAAATAGAAATAGCCATACTACGTCTACAAAGTGCCAATACCAAGCTCCCGCTTCAAAACCAAAGTGATGTTGTCTTGTCAACTCATACTTGTAAACTCTCCACAACGCTACGCTTAGCATTATTGTTCCTAGTATCACATGAAACCCATGAAAACCTGTTGCCATGTAAAATGTTGAACCGTATATCCCATCACTTATGTGAAAGTCTCCATTCAAATACTCAAACCCTTGCAAACCTGTGAATATCAATGCTAGTACTATTGTCACTACCAAACCGTACAATGTTTCTCTCCTATTTCCGCATACCATCGCGTGATGTGACCATGTTATACTCGCTCCTGATGACAACAATATCATCGTGTTTAGAAACGGTATCTCCCACTCACTTACTGGCTTTATCCCTACCGGTGGCCATACTGAACCTATTTCTACTGTTGCTCCAAAGCTACTCCAAAAGAATGCCCAAAAGAATGCAAAGAAAAACATTCCTTCCGATACTATAAACAACATCATTCCCATCCTAAAACCTGTCTGTACCAATGATGTATGATGCCCTTCATATGTTCCTTCTCTTATCACATCTCTAAACCATATCACCATGCTACTTACCAAAAATATCATCCCTACACTTGCTACTGTCCCCCCGTACTCATAACCATGCATATACATTACTGTTCCACTTGTCAATACAAATGCTCCTGTTGATGTTACAAATGGCCAAGGACTTGGGTCTACCAAATGAAATGGTGTCTTCTCTGTCTTGTTTGCCCTCATCTCTGATCTCTTCCTCTCTATCTCTACTCTCTTTCCGTCTCATCGCGTTCCTTACGAGAATCAAACTCGTACCAAAGCCTCGAAAAAGCTCCGTTCTCTCATTAAACTAAAGGAACCTACTCCTACCTACTCCTATGCCTAGAGTTGGGATTGAACCAACGACACATAGGTTTTCAACCTATTGCTCTACCTCTGAGCTATCCAAGCCTTTCCTCACCAATGCCCTATCCAAGCTATACTTACCAATCCTAGTCCTACCCCCAATATTACACTACTCATATCTCTCCCTATGTCCTCTACATTGTTCTCTATCCCCTTGCTCTCTACTATCCCTTCGTAGTATATGCTCTTTATCCATCTCAAATAGTTATAACCTCCTACTACTGTACACATCAGCCCTACTATACTTAGCATCCATAGTCCTCCTTCTACTACACTCTTAAAAATGCTCCACTTTACATAAAAACCTACTAGTGGTGGTACTCCTGCCATACTAAAACATAGTATACTCATTCCTACTCCCAAATATACGTTTCTCTTCCCTATCTTTCCTATTTCTTCTATGTATACTATTCGTTCCCTCTCCAATAGCTCCCATATACACCATCCTGTTATCATATACACTCCCATGTACATCATCACATTCTCTATCCCTACATCTATATAACTCCCTATGCTTACTCCCATTAGCATGTAACCTATATGCCCTACTCCACTGTAAGCCATAAATCTCTTCGCCTTCCTTTGATACAAACCTCCGCATATCGATACTATCATTGATATCATGCTTATCCATACTATCCAACCTTGCCACGCTGAATAAGGTATCTCCATCAATACTCTTATTAGCACCCCCAATACCCCTATCTTTGGTACTACTGAGAATATCCTTGCTGTTCTCATCGGTGCTCCCTCTATTACATCTATTATCCACATATGATATGGTCCTGCTGACAACTTAAAACACAAACCTACTACTGCTACTCCTAGACCTATCTTCATTAGCAAACCCTCTGCCCCACTCATTGTCCATAGCTCTCCTATCTCCTCTAGTCTTATGCTCCCACTGCTTCCATACATCATACTGCTTCCAAATAGCAACAAACCTGATCCAAAACCTCCTACTACAAAGTACTTCAAACCACTCTCTGTTGAATAACTACTATCCTTCTTGTAAGTCGCCAATACATACATTCCCAATGATTGCAATTCCAAACTCAAATATATTGACATCCAATCCTTACTACTCACTAGTAGACCTACTCCAAAGCTACTCAATATCACTATTGCTCCGTACTCCCACTTATTTACTATTCTTATATTCCCTATCAAACATAGTCCACTCAAAGTGTATATCAAACCTTTGCTTACTCTACTCAAACCATCGTTACATATCCCACTAAATGTATCTATTACTTTGTTGTCTACTACCCCGAAACTCTCTTCCACTCCTGTGCTTAGTACTCCTCCGCAAATCAATACCATCCCTATCAAGTACAGTGCTCCTCTCCCATTATAAACACTCCCATACAGTATTATTATACTTATACTTAGTACCATATATATCTCTCCTATTATATTCCACATCTCTATTCTTTCCTTATCACTGTGCGTCCAATGCTCCTACTCTCCATACATACACATAACCTATGCATAGCTCCAACAAAAAATCTATCATACCCCAAAAACCTACATCTCCTACGCTCTCCAACGCTATACTCCAAGGAAATAGAAAGCTTGCTTCTAGATCAAATACTATAAATAGCATCCCTACTAGGTAAAACCTTACATCATATCTGCTCCTTGCATCCTCATACGCATCAAAACCACACTCATATGCTGTCAACTTCTCTCTGTCTCCTTTCTGCTCCGCTGCTACATATGAAAATGCATACAAACCTCCTGCTATCAAGCCACTCAATGACAAAAATACCAATATCAAACCGTAGTCCTCTCTCATCTCTCTTTATTATATATATTCTCAATCACAACCTGTCCCATACTTTGACCTGCTTGTTTTCCTCCCTACTACTCCTTCCAGATCATATACATTCCTTACCAACTTGTACCTTACCCCTGGCAAATCCTTTACTCTTCCTCCTCTCACTAGTACCACTCCATGCTCCTCTAGCCTATGTCCTTCCCCTACTATGTAACCTATTATTTCCTTCCCATTACTCAACCTTACCTTTGCTACCTTTCTTACCGCTGAATTCGGCTTTCTTGGACTCTTCGTAAACACTCTCTCACAAACCCCTCTCTTCTGTGGGTTCCCTTCCAAACTACTACTCTTTCTCTCTCTTACTTTCTCTTTCTTCCTTCTCTTCTGCTCCAACGTTCCCATTAACTCTTCTTCAAACCTAGCACTACTCCTCCTATCATCGCTACCAACAATACAAATCCTCCTACTAGCACTCCATACATATTCTCTGTAAACAATACCTCCCCTATACTCTTTATGTTCTCTACGTTGTCTATTGAATAATCCTCTCTGTATATGTCTACTCTCCCTTCTGACAAAACCTTCAGTATCCTATAACATATCAAACCTCCTACTACCCCTAGTGAAAATACTGATACCCATCTGTTGCTTACAACTCTCTCTTCATCTCCTCCTACCATCATCACTATAAATAGAAACAATATCGCTACTGCTCCTACATATACCATTATTAGGATTAGTCCTATAAACTCTACCTCATATAGTATTAGTACCCCTCCCATATTCAAAAATACAAATACCAAGTACAAAACACTATGCACTCCCTTCCTTGCTCTTATTACCATTATACTTGATCCTACTCCTACCAATCCAAATATATTCAATAGTATCTCCTCCATTTCCTTCTCTCCTCTTTAGTGACTCCGTCCCTTCACCTACATCTCAGGGTAGTACGACTCAAACGTACGACTTCCTAGTCCCAAACTAGACACGCTATTCTACTGCGTCATACCCTGTCCCTCATTATACTCCCGCCATCAAACTCTTCCTCTCATTATGCTTGACTCCAACCTTGATACCACTGGTAGCAATATAAACAAAAATGTAAAGTAATACACTCCCAATACTTGACCTATTTCTTGGTAAGGATATTCTACTGCCTTTTGTCCTATCCATCCCAATAGTACACTGTCCACTACAAACAACCAAAATAGCTTTCGTGTTATTGGCCTAAACGCTCCTGATCTCACTTCTGAAGTGTTTATAAAAGGTAGTGCCATTAGACCCACTATTGACAATACCATCGCTATTACTCCTCCCAACTTATGCGTTATCGTCCTTAGTATTGCATAAAACGGTAGAAAATACCATTCTGGTACTATATGTGCTGGCGTTACCATGCTATCTGCCCTTATGTAATTGTCTGGATGTCCTAGTACATTTGGATTAAAAAATACAAAATAACTCAGTATACTAAACAATACCAAAAATAGAAACAAATCCTTTACATAACAGTACGGGTAAAACCCTATCTTGTCTAGCTTTGTCTCCACTCCTAGCCTGTTCGATGAACCATCTATGTGCAATAGTATTATGTGTACCAATGACAAACCTGCCAATATGAATGGTAGCAAGTAATGCAATGAATAAAACCTATTCAATGTCGCATTATCTACACTAAAACCTCCCCATAGCCACTCTACTATATTCTTCCCTACTAGTGGCACTGCTGATACCAAATTCGTTATCACTGTTGCTCCCCAAAGTGACATTTGCCCCCATGGCAATACGTAACCTATAAAACCTGTTATTATCATTATAAAAAAAAGCATTACCCCACTCATCCACAAATGCCCTCTCGGATTACTATAACTCCCATAGTACAATCCTCTAAACATGTGCAAGTATACTACAAAAAAAAATATGCTCGCTCCATTACTATGAAAATACCTTAGTATCCAACCATTGTTTACATCTCGCATTATATGCTCCACACTACCAAAAGCCAACTCTACATTTGAACAGTAATGCATTGCCAAAAACACCCCTGTTATTATCTGTACTACCAAACTCAAACCTGCTAGTGAACCAAATCCCCATCCGTAACTCAAGTTCGCTGGCGTTGGATAATCCACTATGTGATTACTCACTACACCCAATATCTCATGCTTCCCCCATCTCTCTCTCATTCTTCTCCTATCTTTTGTATGTCACATCATCCCCATATTCATCCTTTTTCTATCTGTCTATTCAAGATATATTATTTAGGCCCCCTCATAAGATCTTCTACATTCTCTTATTACGTGACGCGTTTGTCTCTATGTTTTAATGTTCTTTTTGTATTTGCCTATTCAAAGTATATCACAGGGTTCCCTTATTCATCCCCATTTAGGCACTTTTACCCCATACTACCCCCTCATAAGAGCTTTAACATTCTCTTATTACGTGACGCGTTTGTCTCTATGTTTTAATGTTCTTTTTGTATTTGCCTATTCAAAGTATATCACAGGGTTCCCTTATTCATTCCCATTTAGGCACTTTTACCCCATGCTACCCCCTCATAAGAGCCAAAACATTCTCTTATTACGTGACGCGTTTGTCTCTATAAAATTTTGTTCTTTTTGTATCTACCTATTTATCGCATTTTAGGCACTTTAGGCACTTTTACCTCACTACTACGCACTTCTTCTCCTCATCGTACTTTACCTCCACTGCCCCTCTAAAGTCCTTCCTCAATGCGTTCCCTTTAAAACCATAATCTGTTAGCAACCTCCTCAGATCTTTGTGTCCTATAAAAAACACTCCAAACATGTCATATACTTCCCTCTCCAACCAATCCGCTCCTTTGAATATATCACTTATTGTTTCTATCTCTCCCTCTACACTACTCTTCACTCTTACTCTCATTACCTTGCTCACGCTTAGCAACTCGTATACTATCTCCATCCCTGAACCTCTGTCCACACAAGTCATATCTACTATACACTTAAACATCAGACCACTGTGATCTCGCAACAACCTCATCACACTCCTTGTGTCTCTACTGTCTATTATGTCTATTATTATGTCCCCTACTTCGCTCTTTACTACTTCTACCTTGCTTCCACACAAACCTCTTATGCTCTCTTCTACTGTTCTCATCTCTTTCAACCTTGCATTACATTCAAAGACTCCATTCCTATCCAACCTCTTACTCTGTAATAAGTTATCAATATTCCTAGACCTACTGCCGATTCTCCTGCTGCTACTGTCAATATAAATATACCAAATATCTCTCCCACTATATCGTCCATGTAAACACTATACATTACGTAACTCATGTTTACTCCTACTAGCATTAGCTCTATCGACATCAAAATCATTATTATATTCTTTCTGTTCCACATTATTCCTACCACTCCTATTATGTATATACTCCATATCATACTCAACTCAAACGTTATCATCTATTCTTCCTTATCTTATATTGCATAACATACCCCTGATACCAATACTACCCAACCCATTGATATTGGTAGAAAACTCTTCCAACCCAAGCTCATCAATTGATCATATCTATACCTCGGATATGCTGCTCTTGCCCATATAAATACACACGTCATTATAAAAGTCTTTATACTAAACATTATTATACCCATCACTACTCCTCCTCCTAGTAGTGCTGTCCCATTCCAACCTCCCAAAAACAACACCGTACACAAGCTACTCATTACTATCATACTACAGTACTCTCCTAGAAAAAACAATACAAACCCTCCTGCTGAATACTCCACATTATAACCTGATACTAGCTCCGCCTCTGCTTCTGGTAGATCAAACGGATGTCTATTTGTCTCTGCTATTATTGATATTACAAATACTATGAACATTGGAAACAATCCTACTATGTTCCACATCCTTTCCTGATTTAGTACTATCTCACTCAAATTCGCTGTCCCTCCGCTGTACAACACTACTGTTACTATCACAAAACCTATGCTTACTTCATAAGATATCATCTGTGCTGTTGACCTCATACTCCCCATAAAACCATACTTTGAGTTACTTGACCAACCTCCCATTATTATCCCATACACTCCTATTGACGATACTGCCATTATATAAAGCACTCCTACTCCTATGTCACTCAATACTACTCCTTCCCCAAAAGGTATCACACTCCAACATATAAACGCTACTGTAAACGTTATGCAAGGTGCTATTATGTATATTACACTCTCCGCACTCGTTGGCTTTGTCGTCTCCTTCAACAAAAGCTTTACTCCATCTCCTATTGCCTGCAACAAACCGTAAAAACCTATTACATTTGGTCCTCTCCTTCTCTGTATTGATGACAAATACTTCCTTTCTGCTACTGTTAGATACGCTACTCCTAGCAATGCTCCTATCGTTATCCCCAAACACTTCAAAACGCTCTCTACTATCCAAAATATATTCTCCATCTTTCTTCTCTACTTACCTTACATAACCTACTGGACATAGGTCTATTACATTCCCTACCATGTTGTTCCCTCTTACACTACTGTTTATATAATTACTTACTTCTACTTCTACTCCTCTCCCTACCATTCCCAGCTCTCCTGCTCCGCATATTGCTGATATGTACCTTACGCATCTGCTACAAGCTATACAACGTCTCATTACTGTCTTCACCAAACTCCCCATGTCTTTCTCTGTTACCTCCTTCCTTACATGACCGTAAGATCTGTTCCTTTCACTACCTACTCTTATACTTTCATCCTGCAAGTCACATTCTCCTCCTTGGTCACATATCGGACAATCCAAAGGGTGGTTCAATAGCAAAAACTCCATTACCCCTTCCCTACTCTTCCTTACCAAACTCGTCTCTGTGTATACCTTTAGTCCTTCTCTTACCTCCTCACTACACGATACTACTGGCTTTCCTATTCCTTCTACCTCCACCAGACACATTCTACAATTCCCTCCTATCAAAAGTCTCTCGTTATAACAATATCTTCCTACCTTCGTCCCTGTCAAAGTCTCTCCTGCTATCTCGCAAGCCTTCATTATTGTTATTCCTCTCTCTACCTTCAACTTCTTTCCGTTTATTTCTATTGTCAACATCCCTTAACTTCCTATTATATCCAAGAACATACTTGGATTTACTCCCATTACTACTACTATAAACAACAACGGTACTAGCATGCTTAGCTCTCTCTTATTTATATCCTCCAATATACTTCCCTTTATATTCCCATACATTACTCTGTTAAACAACCACAAAGCATAACAACCTCCTAGCACCATACTTGATCCTGATATTACCCCTACAAACTTATTCGCTTCAAATATCCCTTCCAATATCAAAAACTCTCCTACAAAACTTGATGTTCCTGGTAGTCCTATGTTCGCTAGCGTTAGTACCATGAATACTACTCCATATACTGGCATCATCCTTATCAAACCACTGTAATCCAACACCTGTCTACTATGCATTCTATCATACACTATCCCTACACAAAGAAACAGTCCTCCTGATACTATTCCGTGTGATAGCATTTGCAATATACTTCCATTGTAACCTTCTACTACTCCACTGTACAATCCTACTACTGTCATGTTCATATGTGCTACTGAAGCATACGCTATTATCCTCTTTATGTCTGTCTGCCTTATTGCTGTCAATGAACTATATACTATTCCTACCATACTCAATACGTACACTAGCGGTATAAAATATACTCCTCCCATCCCAAACAAACCCACACTGTACCTTATCAAACCATAACTTCCCAACTTCAATAGTACTCCTGCTAGTATTACTGAACCTTCCGTCGGTGCTTCTACATGAGCCTCTGGCAACCATATGTGCACTGGTATCATCGGTATCTTCACCATAAACGATACAAAAAACAATATCCATAGCAACTTCTCTCTCTCCAAACCGCTGTTCAATACTGTCTCATAATCTAGACTCCCTACCTCCATGTATATCAGCATTATCCCAAACAACATCAATACTGATCCTGCCAATGTGTAAACAAATAGGTAGTAACCTGCTCTTATCTTTCTCTCCCTTGAACCTCCTCTCCCTATTATTAGGTACATCGGTATCAATACTCCTTCAAAAAACACATAGAAACACAGTATGTCCATCACCGTAAACACTCCTATTACCAACCCTTCCAATATCAAAAACAATGCCATGTTCCCTATACTTCCCTTCTTGTTCCACATCCCAAGTATACATATCGGTGTTAGCAACGTTGTTAGTAGTATAAAGTATATTGAAATTCCATCTATCATAAACCTTACTCCTCCTACCTCTGTCCTTATCTCTCCTCCCATTATAAACTCCATCCATAGATAAACTGATACTACGTAAACCAATAGTGATACCCCTAGTCCTACCTTCTTCACTATTGACCCTCCGTAAACCTCTTCTATCCCACTCTTTCCTACCAGCATCAATATACCTCCTAGTATACTTCCTCCTATCATTAGCTCTATACCCATTCCTATTTATATATTTCTTATTTGTTCGTTCCCTCTTATTACTTCACCATCCTTCCGTATGCCTATACATTGAATATTACATGGTTCCCCTATTCATTCCCTTTTAGGCACTTTTACCCCATGCTACCCCCTCATAAGAGCTTTAACATTCTCTTATTACGTGACGCGTTTGTCTCTATGTTTTAATGTTCTTTTTGTATCTGCCTATTCAAAGTATATCATAAGGGTTCCCCTATTCATTCCCATTTAGGCACTTTTACCCCATGCAACCCCCCCCATAAGAGTCTAAATTTTTGAAATAGCCCCTTCTTGCATGACATTATAGCCTCTGCGAAATATAACCCACCGAATTGGTGTGTATAAGTGCGGTAAACCCGAAAAAATCCTACCCACATCCATAAAAAACGTAGCTGAATCTCACCCTGTATATACAGCACTCAACTACGTTTCCCGCTGTGGCTCAAGATTCATACATAGCCCACCAGCGTTATTTTATATAAGTGCAGTTTCTTCCTAAATTAATATTAGAATTTCAATACTCTCTAAAAGAAACCACACTCGTCCTAAAAGGAGATGGTAAATTGTATATTTATTCATACAAAAATTATTGTGTCTTTACCTGATAATTTCACAAAAATACCTCCTAATAAAACCTCTACCCTTCTCTGCCCTGTTATCGCTCAAAGCAAGCTATGAGCTCTTTTGACTAACAAATCTACTTATGTTAACCCTGTGCGCGTCTATTAACCCATCCTCTTTCAAACCTTGGGCGAATAATAGGAGTCGAACCTACCGCCTCTTGTACCACAAACAATTATGCAACCACATACACCTTATTCGCCTTTCTCCTAAAAGCACCTGCTCATTATAGCTACGCCCTTTATTGGACTGGAAAGAATCGAACTTTCATCCTTAGCTCCAAAAACTAACGCCTTGCCATTAGGCTACAATCCATATTCCTTATGCGATCCATTGCCTATCTTTTAACCTACATATTCAACCCCTCGTAGGTAAGCTTATTGTTTTTTATCAAACATCCTGCTTTTTATAGAGAAACTAGGATTCGAACCTAGGACAACTTTCGTTGTTACTGCTTAGCAAGCAGCTACCTTCGACCACTCAGTCACTTCTCTGCCTGTTATACCCTTAGTTGAACAATATCAAAAATGCCATCATCAATACAAACAATGCCATCGCTTCTGTCAACGCAAATCCCATTATACAGTACCTAAACATCTTTTGTTCCAATGATGGGTTCCTTGCTACTCCCAATACAAAAGCTCCAAATACTACTCCTATTCCTATTCCTGCTCCTGCCAACCCTACTGTTGCTACTCCCGCCCCTATCAACTTTGCTGCGCTTACTATCATCTATTTCCTCTGTCTTATTCTTTCCCTCACTCCGCATATCTTTGCGGTTCTATCTTGCGAGAGCAGGACTTGAACCTACATCCTTAGGTCATGAGCCTAATAAGTTTACCTTTACTCCATCTCACATCTCTATACTCTTAACCAGACTTGAACTGGTACGTATCTCTACAATAGATTTTGAATCTATCACGTCTGCCATTCCGTCATAAGAGTGCTTTTCTTTTATTAGTTATAAGCTGTAATTCCCTTTCAGTATTTTCTGCTTTATACTACTTTTACAATTGAGTTCTGTATGTTCTCCTGTATATTCTCATCTATTCTTTTATATTCAGCACCAGATTCATCTAGCGCTACCTTGCTACAACTTAATTCCAGTCTACTCTTACAGCCTCGTTTCCTTCAGCTGCAATCATATCCCCGAACTTGATGGACAGTTTATGCAAAACCCATTAACCCTTTCACCATAGCCTTCTCTCTATGATTACTTACGATTCCTACTTCATAAAGTTGAATTACAAACTCTAATCCGTACTACGATATAGTTTCTCGCCTTGCTCCAAATCTCTTCATTGCTTCCTTCTGTCTATACCATTGTATCACACTTGCTGCCCTACTCATTAAGATCATGACACTTGTCTTTTGCCTCTCCCTCCTCCTTGTTCTCCAAGGCTTTCTTCATTACTTCATTCGTAATCAATAAGGGTTTCGCTCATTTGAGGACCTAACCTTATATTTCACAATATGAGCTTTCGACAGCCATGCAATGCCTGTTTTTACCTTTGTAAAGTAAAATTCCTAGAGTAGGTAAGATTCTTCGCGTGTTATCAAATTAACCAGCATGATCCACCGTTTGTATAGGTTCTCGCTAACTCTTTTAAGTTTCACCCTTGCGAGTTTACTCCCCAGGTAGTATACTTCTCTCCTTCAACATTGTATACATCGTTTACTGTGTAGACTACTACGGTCTCTAATCCTATTCGCTACCTACACCTTCGTTCCTCAACTCCAATAATACTATAGTTAAATGCCTTCGCCTTCGATCTTCCTCATGATATCTTCCCATTCTATCGGTCCTTCATACATTCCTTTAACCCCTAGTCTATTATACTTCTTTTCCAAATACGCCTACAAACCTTTTAAACCCAATCACACTCAATAAGGCCCATACATTCTGTATTACCGCAACTGCTGGCACAGAATTTGCCTGTACTTCTATATACCTATTCTCTAGATGTATAACCTCTCGAAACATCACTAAGTCAAGCTTTCGCTCATTGCTTAATATTCCTCACTGCTGCCTCCTTACGGAGTTTGGGCTTTATTTCTATCCCACTGTGGCTGATCATTCTCTCAAACCAGCTATACTTCATCGACTTGGTACACCATTAATCTACCAACTATCTCCGTACATGTTACGCTCCTACTCTCGTAGTCCTTCGCTACAGTATTACTCACCAGTACGCATACCATCGGTATACTCGCATGTGTCAGGTATGTCTCTAGCCTTCATTATGGATCAAGATCAAATCCACATTCTTCTTTCTTCTTCTTTGTTGAATCCCTTACATTCTTTTATATTCTATATTCTCTCTAAGTTCCTCTTAGCTCCTATACGTCACCTCTTTACCTTAGGACTTTCTATGTCGTAGTCTTCGACACTTCATATTCAAATTTTATCAGAGTTTACTTCCTACTTATTTGCTTTCAGTTGTTATTAATCTTAAACGTAGCCAATCTGCTATGCGAACATCTCGCAACAGATATACCATTGGTTTACACTCTGGAGTCCTTTCGTACTACCGTCGTATCTCTTTAAATTTGTTATCGCATATTAGATAGAAACCAAACTGTCTCACGACGTTCTAAACCCAAATCACGTACCACTTTAACGGATGAACACTCCGACCCTTGGGACCTGCTACAGCCCCAGGATGTGATATTGGGATAGGTCGGACCTCTCAATCTTTCCCCCCCTCAGAACCGTACATGCAACTTTCACTGCATACGGCTCACGCAAATAGTTCTCTTCGTTATACATTCTACTACTCTCTTGCCACTCCCCCTTTCGTTTCATTGATCGTGTCTCTTATAACGTCCCCTATTCACCTATAGAAATGTCAGCCTATCTACTATCATTACAATAGAGCATTCGCTTAATTTCAATCTGCCAGCTTAAGACATCTAGCTACGGTTTACCCGTAAGCCTACCTGTTTACACAGGTGTCATGAAGCCTCCCCAGCCTCCAGTATAAATATATCTTTTTCGTAAACTTAGAAGCCATCTATGCGCCGGCTGCTTCCGTCTGAATGGTATACCCACAAACCTAAGGTACCCCTGCAGCATCTCTCCTTTTGACATCCCTTTCGACGCTTTAACCGATGATTCACTCTCATTCTCCCTATTTACCTCGTCTCGCCTTTGTAAGCTGTCTTTTCTCACTTAGTACTTTCTAGTCTGCTTCAGACCCCATCGTTTCCAATGACGCATGGACTAGTGACTTCACATATTCAGAAATGTGATGGACTCTCACCACCTATTTATACCTACTTATCCCGATGTGCTTCTTACTAATTTAAAACAAATCGTTCATAATTACTGTCGCACGATTCGACATCGAGGTGCCAAACAGTACCATGGATATGAACTCTCAGGTACTATTAGCCTGTTATCCCTTGCGTACCTTTTATTCGTTAATCGATAGCCTTCTCATTCAGTACTACCGGATCATTAAAACCTACATATTTCTACATACCTGCTCCAAATGTCTCTCTCGCAGTCAAACAAAATTCATCTCTTACGATCTCTTTATTTGTCTTTGTACTACTCCGTTACTCTTTAGGAGTATACCGCCCCAGCAAAACTAGCCACCAATCATTTTCTTACTTATCGTAATATAGTCCTATTGCAATACAATATGGTCTTTCACCTGTCGTTATTTCTACTCCCATATCGCCTACTCTTGTCTTGCTCCTGATACTATAACTGGCTCCAGTAAAGGTGCAAAGGGTCTTTTCGTCCCAATACGCTCTCGCCGCATCTTCACGGCCTAATTCAATTTCACTAGACGTATCATTAAGACAGTCACATTGTCGTTACACCATTCATGCAAGGACCGCATTTAACGGCCAAGGAATTTCGCTACATTATAATGATTAGAGTTATCACTGCCGTTTACCAGTACTTCCACCATACACATCGTGTATCGTCTTCATATTATGGCACCGGGCAGGCGTCAGCCCTTATACCTCTACTTTCGTATTTGCAAGGACCTGTGTTTTTATTAAACAGTCGCAATGTGCCATTTCTTGCTACTACATCGTAGTCCACCTTCTCCCTAAGTTACGGTGTCATTTTGCCGAGTTCCTTAACAATACTTTCTCTTTATCTGCATACTCTTATACTTTCCCACCTGTGTCGGATTTCGCTACGGTCTCTCTTACATATTACTGCCTTTCCTTAATCGTCTCATTCCTCATAATATATTTCTCTCTCATCAAACTCTCTTTTCAGATTATTCTTAGAATCCGTCTATTTCACATTATGTCCCACATTCTCTTCTCTTCATTGAAACACTTGGGCTTTCGATCAGTATCTCTTGTCTTATACTTTGTCGCTACTCATGCTTGCATTCTTTCTTCTATTTCTATCCCTATTATAATATCTCTACTATAATATCTATCCATAGATTAATCCGTTACCATACGAACAATTCTCATTGCTCTCTCTGCTGTTTCGGTTGTAAATCTTTACCATACATCTTCAATCCTATAATACTATATTCTCACACACGCTTTTACGCTTTCCTTACAAGATGGCTGCTTCCAAGCCTACTTCTTTGCTGCCTCCGTATTATAAACTTCTTCTACTCAAATTTTACTCTTCAATACCTTAACTGTCAGTCTGGACTGTTTTCCTCACGACTATTCACCTTCTCATGCATAGTCTGTATGTACATATCTTATATCATCATTCTCAGTTCCCATATTGTATATCTTCACAATATAGCTTCCTTTACCTTCATTCTTATATCTACACAGTACTTAAATACTTATCACGGATAACCAGCTATCACTAGGTTTGTTTAGCCTTTCACCCCTAACTGCAATTCGTCTCAGTTTTTTGCAACAAACACGAGTTCAGCCAATTATAAATGTAAATTCATACATCTTTACTTGCTTGACCACAGTTAGATCACCTAGTTTCGGGTCTTATGTATTTGACTCCCTTATTACTTCTTCACGTCTCCCTCTCCCCTCTTGACTCGCCAACATATCATAAACTTGCAAGCCCATTATACAAAAGGTACACTTCTCTTCCTAATTGATTCCTCATTCGAGTTTATTTACTTTCCCTCACAGTACTTCTACACTATCAGTCATGACATCTTCTCTCTAGCTCCGGATATTCCTCCTATTCAAACCATT
>Ga0193953_1000788_pt1 | contig 15982 bp, 18 predicted proteins | sample BB_4_MG_FD_140325 | JGI IMG/M metagenome (GOLD analysis project Ga0193953, IMG submission 140325) | Microbial mat bacterial communities from the Broadkill River, Lewes, Delaware, United States - BB_4_MG | ecosystem: Environmental > Aquatic > Freshwater > River > Microbial mats | place: USA... | reverse complement strand
TAGAGGATGAAACTACAGAAGGTTTTAGCCCTCTTTAGTTCTTTAACAATTCACTGTTAGGTTTTTATTGTCTTTTTTCAATTTTCCTTTTATTTTAAGCTATCTTTTATAGGATGGCTTTTAAATATTTTACCTGTTTAACCCGAATTATGCATTAGGATTACAATAAATAGCGTTTATGCTTGTGCTTAGGGCATTTGTGAAAAATTTGAGTTTAACCAAAAGGTTAATCGATTATTTTTCGCAAATGCCCTAGGTGCAATGATGAATGCTAGTTATCTAATTTCTAATGCATATTTCGGGTTTAATTTTAACTGCTTATAGAGCATATCAATGGCTTTATCTGTGGCTTGTTGTTGTACCGTTTGGCGATCTCCTTCAAAAAGATTATGCGTTACCTCTACCGTATCAGGAGTGAGTACCCCAACATAGACGGTACCTACGGGTTTAAACTCTGTGCCACCATCGGGTCCTGCAATACCACTGATAGCCAAGGCATAGTCACTGCGTGCCATCTTGGCAACGCCACTTAGCATCTGTTCTACACACTCTTTACTGACTGCTCCGTAGTTTTCTAAGATCTCATTAGAGACCCCAAGCCACTCATGTTTGATTGCATTGGAGTAGCTTACAACCGAGCCATTTAAGACAGCCGATACTCCTGCAACAGCGGTAAAGGCTGATGCTACACGCCCACCTGTGCAACTCTCAGCAAAAGAGATGCTTTGATTGTTTTGTTTGAGTTGTTCAACGATAAAATGTACTTTTTCCATGAAGTTATTATACCACAAATAGCTATGCTCTACTTTCCCTCTTTTAAGACAATATCTTCATAGTTTCCAAACTCTTTGAGTAATTTTATTGAAATGTTACCACGGTTCTTGGTTGCCTCTTTGTAGTTGGTGCGATAGGATATTTTGGCTATGATACCCGTTTTGAGGGCATTGAGTGTAAAAGAGATGCTGTGTTCTATGCCCATTTCATTAAGCAAAGCATCGGTAATTTTTTCGATGGTCTCAAAGTTACTTTGGGGTTTGAACTCAAACTCAATGAGATCTTTGATCATTCCTTGCTTTTTGAGTGAGTAGTTGTAAAATACATGGGTAAAGAGATAACTATTGGGCACATAGACTGTTCGACCCACATTTTTGACATCTTTGAGGTTGTTGTAATCCTCAACTTCATGAAGTTTGATCTGAAACATCGTCACATCCACCACATCGCCAATGGTATGTCGATTGCCAAACTGCACCATAATGCGATCCCCCACACGAATCATATGACTAAAAAAGAGATAGACCCCACCTGCCAAACTCATAATAATCTCTCGTGCCGCCAAGGTCAAAGCCGCAGCAATCACACCCAAAAAGGTAAAGATATACGCCAAATCATCAATGTAGCGAATCGCTAAAAAAATCAAGACAAAGCTGACAAAAATAGAAGAGAGTACTTTGGAGTAGCTTTTATAATCTTCATAATTTTTGCTTCTTTTTCCCAAATACTCTATAATCAAACGCAAAAAACGGTAGAGTAGATAAGCAACACCAAGAAGGGTGAGCGTTCGAATGTGTTGGGTAAAGACCTCTTTTTGATACTCCTGATATTGATTCATAAGCTTCTCTTTACTATCAAGGAGATCGTGATGCACTTTTTCAATGGTCTCACTGTATTGAGCAAAATACTCCATATCCTCTTGATAGGTTTGGGTTGCTTTGCTCTTTTTATCTCTCTTTTTTGCTTGATGATAGAGGTCATTGAGCTTGGATTTGGCTAGATCAAAATCCTTTTGGAGTTTGCTGTAGCGTCTAAGAAGTTTCTCTATCTCTCCAAGTGACTCTTTAAAGAGATAATCATAGAGTGTAATCTCCTTAATGCTGTATTTAAAAGGCTTTAAAATCAGATCAAAATTGCTGTCTTTTTGGTAGTAGTTGAGTTTGGATTGGTAGAGACCAAGCTTTTTTTGAAGCTTCTCTATCGTCTCTAGTGAGTTGTTTTTTCGCTCCAATTTACGTTGTGTAATGGTGATGTTGTTGATGATGGTGTTGTAGTTTTTGTTGTTGATGTAGGTCTTGATCCAGATATTGTGCATATCCCAAACATTTTTACTCTCCACACTGCTGCTGTGTCCTAATATCAAAAGAAGCATCAACATAACTACAATTTTCATCTAATAGCCCCTACTAATATACTTGGCTGCTTTTGATGCTATTTAAGCAAAGAGAACATACCTTTTTGATGAATGAATTATACCCAACCAAAACCAAAGGTTTTATAGTAAAGATCAAAAAAATATTTTTCATTTTTTTGATCTAAAAATGTCAAAAAAAGAGTATAATCGCAAAAATTTTAATACGAGGAAAGCAATGAAAACAAATCAGGAGATTGTACGCTCATACTATGAGAATCTCTGGAACCAACAAGATAAATCCTATATCGATAAGCTCTTAGGAGATGAGATTGTATTTAGAGGCTCACTGGGCATTGAGACCAAAGGGAAAAAAGAGTTTGAGAGCTATTTTGATATGATTCTTGCAGCTATTCCCAATCTCTATCATGGTATCGAGCGTATTGTAGCCCAAGATGATTCATTGGCGGCAAAAGTCTATTACAGTGGTACGCAAACAGGCAAACTTTTGGATTTTGAAGCAACCCATAGTCGCATACGATATAATGGAGCATCTTTTTTTACAATGGAAGAGGGCAAGATTGTTGATATTTGGGTATTGGGTGATCTTAATGCTCTCTATCAACAGATCAAGTAGTTAGAGAATAAAAGATAGATTTAGATATTTTTAACGTAAATCATTACTTTTTAGATTATAATTTGATAATGAGGAGTGAGTATGCAAAATAAAAAAATTATTGGAGCCAAAGAGCATATATCGATTATCGATTTGGAACTTTTTGATTTGGATGCCAAGGTCGATACGGGAGCCGATTCCAATGCCCTGCACTGTGATGATATTATCATTGATGGGGATGAAGTGGAGTTTAAACTCCTTGATGAAGTGCATCCTGCCTACCATGGCAAGACGATGCGTTTTCCTATTCATAGGATCAAAAAGGTCAAAAGTTCAAACGGTGCAATACAAAACCGTGTTGCGATTAAAGTAAGCGTTGAGTTTATGGGTAAAAGGTACAAGTCAGTCATCTCACTCTCCAATCGAGCCAAGATGAAATACCCTATGCTTATTGGTCGTAAATTCTTGAAAGAACGATTTTTGGTCGATGTATCCCAAGAGTATCTAAGCACAAAGGAGAAGTAATGCGCGTTTATGTTTTATCACGAAATGAAGAGCTCTACTCAACCAAACGGTTGGTAGAGGCAGGTGAACAAAGAGGTTGGGAGATTGAGGTAATTGATTACCTCAAATGCTCCATTGAGATCATGAAAGGTGAGCTAAAGATCAACTATCTTGGCAAACAGCTCCCCACCCCCGATGCCATCATCCCCCGAATCGGAGCGAGTCGTACCTTTTACGGTACGGCGATGGTACGCCACTTTGAGATGATGGATGTCTTTAGCGTCTCGGGTAATCTAGCTATTAAACGAAGCCGTGATAAATTGCGAAGCCTCCAAGTGCTATCAAAATTTGGTGTCGATATGCCCAAAACCGTCTTTGCATCCAACAAATCATCTGCCAAAGATGTGATAGAGCTTAGTGGTGGGGCTCCGTTGGTACTTAAAATATTAGAAGGTACGCAAGGGGTAGGAGTCGTACTTGTCGATAGTGCCAAAGCCGCCAAATCGGTACTAGAAGCCTTTTATGGGATGGATGTCAACTTGCTCGTCCAAGAGTTTATCGCCGAAGCAGGAGGAGCTGATATCCGTGCTTTGGTAGTAGGCGGGGAAGTAGTGGGAGCGATGAAACGCCAAGGGGCTGAGGGCGACTTTCGCTCCAACCTCCACCAAGGGGGCAAAGCCACCGCCCACAAACTCACCCGCAAAGAGAAATTCACCGCCCTAGCCGCAGCCAAAGCGATGGGTCTAGGGGTCTGTGGGGTGGATATGATCCCTTCATCCCGAGGACCACTGGTAATGGAAGTAAACTCCAGCCCAGGACTAGAGGGGATAGAAAAATCCACAGGGGTGGATATAGCAGGCAAGATCATGGACTACATCGCCAAAAACGTCACACCCCACAACGAGGGCGAACCAACCAAAAAACGCAGAATCAAACGGGACAATATCGGGGCGTAGGTTTGGCACTGCCAAACGTCAAGAAAAATTGAATCTAATGTTGCACTCTACTACCTTTATAATATTTGCAGTTTGTAGGGTGTCAATTTATTGCACCGTTAAAGGTGGGTTGGAAATCGTAGATTCCGTGTTAAAAGAACCTTATAAATCTTCTAAAATAGCCTAATAAAAATATTTTGCTCGTTGCGAAGCTCCAGCTTCGACAATGCCCTATTGGAGTTGGCAACCTCAATAAGCTACAAACCTCCAATACGCATTCCCAAGCAGGAGCTTGGGAACGAGAGGGGGGAAGAGGTTGTAAAGTTGAACAGTAGATTGAATTTGGCTTTGCCGTTTGGCAGTGCTAAACCTACAAAAATATGAGGTAGATAATGAAAGAACAAAACATACTTATATATCAAGCCAATATTAGGAGGTTAGGATAATGGAACTCTTTTACGATATACTCAAACAACTCATTCGAGTGCCGAGTGTGGTGGGGGCGGAGCATTCGTTTTTTATGTTTCTCAAACGTGAGCTTGAGGAGCTTGATATTGAGGTGGAGTATTATGATGGGCTTTTGGTAGCCAAAGGGAGTGAGCCCTCGCATGGCTATATCTCGGCTCATGCTGATAGACATGGGCTGATCTGTACGGGGCATAATGAGTTTCAATACGCTGCTTTTATTGCCAAAAACCAAGCCGATTTGCAGGGTATGTCCAATGCCACCAAACTGCTCAAAAACTTTACCCACCGCTTTGTCGATCAAAAGGTACAGGCCTATCAACCCTACTCAGGTAGCTATTTGGGATTGGGTGTGATAGAGGATGCTTTTTTGTGTGAACGGCGGGATAATATTATCTTCAAGGTTGCTGGCTTTGATTATCTTCTCCCCTCTACCCCTATCGCCTTTATGGATAAACTTACCATCGAAGAGGATTTGGTTTTGGCTCAGCTTGATAATGTCCTCTCCGTTGCCCTTATTGTCTATCTCTATCACTTGGGGTATCAAGGGACTGCCTTTTTTACCGCATCGGAGGAGGCAGGACGAAGCTGGAGGTTTTTATTAGAGTGGTTTAGGCGTTTTGATATTACTACCGATGAGCTTTTGGTACTTGATACTAGCCCCTATGAGACCCTAGAGGATATTGCCAATTTGGATCTGGTCTTTCGTAACCGTGACCAAAACGGCTACTTTCGCTCACCCCTCAAAGCCAAGATCAAAAAACTAGCCATTTCTAAAGGGATAAAGTATCACTACAAAGATGCCTATCTCAAAAATAAAATGGCACAGCAAGGGATTAAAAAGGGCTCCATTGGAGTAACCGAACTAGGTAGAGTCATTCACGCCTCCAAAGGTAGCATTCAAGGCACAACCTTGCAGATTCCTACCATTGGATACCATACTGCCTATGAGACCACCTACACAAAGTCCATTGATGCGATGATAGAGGTATTAAAAGCACTCTATCTATCTTCTGATGCGTAGTCTCAGTGATACTTTACTTGATGAAGACTCAGGGCAAAATCTCTTTGATTTGTGAGACTGCTAAATCAACGATTGAATCTTGATCAATACCCCAAAGATTAGACTCTCTCGATCAATCGCTTTGGCTTTTTTGAGTTCAAGTTCACTTGATAGTAGATGTTCGTAGATGGCTAGTAGGGTGGTACTTTTGATCTTGAGGGCTATTGTGGCTCGTTGATCTTCAATGGGTTTGGGTAGGCGATAGCCAAGAATTGCCATCGAATCGACACTGCCATGCAGTTTGATGTAGGCATTAAACAAAAAGAGCTGATTGACAAAGAGCTGTGTGGCTCGTAGAATACTAAACTCATCTTCTCCTAGTTCAAGCAGACGATTAAGGAGTGAGACAATATCCTCTTTTTTAAAAAGAGCGAGTATAAGCTGCTCGACTTGCATGGGGGCGGTGGAGTAGACAAGCTGATCAATATCTTTGGTGGTGACTGCTCTGTCTAAAATTGCCAATTTATTAAGCTCATTCATGGCTAGGGCAATATTGTGATTGAGCAGTATAAAGAGATGCGAAAGGGCGTAGTGATCAATCTTGAGCCCAATCTCTTGGGAACGTTGAGTGAGGAGCTCCATCGCTTCACGCACATTGGCTTCAAAAAACCGTACCCAAATGGCAGAGTTTTTGGCAGTAAACGAGGATTGAAGGCTTCGTGCATCTTTGCTGCTACCCTCATAGATATAGATAAAGTAGTTGATATCGCTTTTGTTGGTAATATCTAAAAGGGCTTGAAGATCTTTTTTGGGTATCTTTTTATCGCTTCGGACAATGAGTAGATTGACCCCACCAAAGAGAGAGTTTTGCGAAAGATAGGAGTAGGCTTGATCAAATTTAAACTGCTCATAGCTTACTATCAACGCATCCTCTTTGGCATCAAGTCTTTTGATATAAAAATCTCTGTAGTAGTCCAAAAAGAAGGCATTCTCACCGTAGAGCAGCACTGCTTTTGGGATATTTTGTGATTGCAATAGGTTATCAAACTCTCGTTTATACACACTCAGACCTCGTGATGAAATTGCCATATTGTACCACTTGCCAACCTCCAAAAACCTTACTGCAAGGAATTAATAGTATAATATACTCCTTTTAAAATAAAATAATTGAACCCATATTAGGCAGGAGAGTATTTGAAAATAGCGATTATAATTATCTCTATATTGGTAGCTTACGGTACCTTTTCTACCATTTTTCACGATACCAAATTGGTTGGTGATTTTGGTCAACTGATAGGGGATGCCAATATCTATCTTTTTGGCTATGTGGCATATGTGGCTTTGGTGATGCTCTTCTACCCAGCTTATCGTGTGATGAAAATGAAAAATAAAATGCGTGCTTTGGAGTACTACCTTGGATGGCTTTTGTTGCTCATTTCCTTGCTTGTGGTTCAGTTTATTTTTGTCAGTCCCTCTACCAGTGGTTTTTTCTCACGAGAGTTTGCTGATATTTTAGTGCCCTATGTGGGTAAGATAGGGATGTTTTTTTTCTTTTTGATGACGGCTTTGATTGCCTATGTGATGATACTAGGCGATGAGTTTCATTTTGATAGAGATGAGTGGATAGATCGAGCCCAAGGGGTATTTTATAAAGTTACAAATTATCTTAAAAAACATCTTAAGAACCCTTTTAAATCCCCTTATGATGATGCCTATAGACTTAAAAAAGATAAAAAGCGTCTAGCCAAAGTCAAAAAGAGAGTGGCAAAAGAGAGCATTGTAGAAGAGGCATTGGTAGAGCGTGATATTCATGCCATTGGCAAGATCAAAACACGTGATATTCCCAACCCTACCAAACGCAAAAAGCTAGAGATCCCCAAACCCAAACCCGAGCTTGAAGAGATACAAAGTGAAGTAAGCACACCCAAGCCAAAAGAGCCTGAACCAACGGTAGAAGAGATCATCGTTGAAGAGGAGAAGCCAAAACTCTCCAATAGTATTGGTCTAGTCGATGAGCTTGAAGAGAACACCAAACTGCTTGAAGCCATTGAACAAGGTGAGAGCGAAAAGCCCGAAGATTTCATCCTCCCTACGGTTGATTTTTTGCAAAAGCCCAAAAAAACAGCCAAGCGGATGAGCGAAGCACAGATTGATAAAAAGATTGGCGAGCTTTTGGCAAAATTGAGTGAATTTAAAATTGGTGGGGATGTCAAGCGTACCTATACGGGTCCTGTTGTAACAACTTTTGAGTTTAAACCCGATGCCAATGTCAAAGTCTCCAAGATTCTCAATCTTCAAGATGATCTAGCCATGGCACTCAAAGCCCAAACGATTCGTATGCAAGCTCCTATCCCAGGGCGTGATGTGATTGGTATTGAGATACCCAACTCTGCCTTTGAGACGATCTATCTACGCGAAATCTTCGAGAGTGAAATTTTTCAAAAATCCAAATCGCCTCTGACCTTGGCACTGGGTAAAGATATTGTCGGTAAAGCCTTTGTGACCGATCTTAAAAAGCTTCCGCATCTACTCATTGCAGGTACAACGGGGAGTGGTAAATCGGTGGGGATCAATGCGATGATACTCAGCCTTCTTTTTAAAAATGATCCCGATCGTCTTAAGATGATACTTATTGACCCCAAGATGCTAGAGTTTTCGATCTATAACGATATTCCTCATCTTCTTACTCCTGTGATTACCGAAGCCAAAAAAGCGATAGCCGTCCTTGCCAATATGGTAGGAGAGATGGAGCGACGCTATAAAGTAATGGCAAACTCCAAAACCAAAAATATCGAAAATTACAACGAAAAAGCCAAAAAAGAGGGCTTGGAGAGCTTTCCTTATATTGTGATTGTCATCGATGAGTTAGCCGATTTGATGATGACAGGGGGTAAGGAGGTGGAGTTTTCCATTGCCCGTTTAGCACAGATGGCACGAGCGAGTGGGATTCACCTCATTATCGCAACCCAACGCCCCTCTGTGGATGTCGTTACGGGTCTTATCAAAGCCAATCTTCCTAGCCGTTTAAGCTACAAAGTGGGTCAGCGAATCGATAGTAAGGTGATTTTAGATACCCAAGGGGCAGAGTCTTTGCTAGGTCGTGGGGATGCTCTCTTTACCCCTCCTGGTATGACAGGAATCGTCAGACTCCATGCCCCGTGGAATAGCGAAGAGGAGATAGAAAAAATTGCAGAGTACCTAAAAGCCCAAAGAGCACCTGAGTATGACTCCAAATATCTGATGAGTGATGATGGAAGCGGTGATGGCAGTGGCGAGGGAGGAAGCTCCATAGAGGATCTTGACCCACTCTACAACGATGCCAAAAAGATTGTTCAAGAGGAGAAAAAGAGCTCTATCTCCTACTTGCAAAGAAGGCTTCAGATAGGTTATAACCGCTCGGCTAGAATTGTAGAACAGCTTGAGACTATGGGGGTATTAAGTCCTCCAAATGCCAAAGGAAGCAGAGAGATACTCTAATATCTCGAAGCAATCCAATAAGAAAAAGTGATGAGAAGTACAGGGTATATTTTGATAGGACTCTATCTTCTTGCTATTAGACTCTATGCAAAGGTGAGCGTATGAAATATAGATTAGAATTTGAAACCATTATTGAATGCAGACAAGAGGAGCTTTTTGATTTTCATGCCAATACCAAGAATCTGCCTTTGATCACTCCAAAAGATATTAAGGTGGAGATTATCAAGCTTGATGAGCCACTTCAAGAGGGCAATGAAGTGGTACTCAAGATCAAAAAAGCTCTATTTGGATTTGTCTGGGAGTTGGTATTTGCCAAGGTGCAAAAACCTAGTTTGATTGTCGATAAGGCAATCAAGTCACCCTTTAAGAGCTTTGTGCATGAGCATCATTTTATTGCAATCAACGACAAAGAGACGATGCTCAAAGATATTGTCACCTTTGAACTCCCTTTTGCCCCACTCTCCAATCCCGTGGCGTGGTTTATCAAACACGATATGCAACAGATGTTTATTCATCGACATAAAGCAACACTGGAGTATTTTCAAGCCGAAGTCATGAAAAAGAGCTTACATCCATAATATTATACCTTATACCCCTAGCGAGTAGCGGTGGCTACTTGTTGGGGGTAGATGAGTTTATCGGTTGCAAAGCCTAGTTTTTGGGCTTTGTTTAGTAGTCGCTTAAGCGTTTTGGCTTCGAGCTTTGGGGTGCGTGAGAGTATCCAAAAGTAACTTGTGTCAGGTCCACTGATCATGGTATAGCTCGTATAGTCGGTATCGATAACGATATAGGAGCCATAAAAAGGACCAAAGAATGAGACCTTTAAAAAGCCCGTTTCTTTATTTTTGACAAAGTAAGCTTTACCCTCAGCTTCGTTCCATCTGCTCTCTTTAGTCTTGTATCCACGGTTGAGTACCTTGACCCCTCCATCTTCCCTCAAGCTATAGGTAGCAGTAATCTGCTCCATCCCCCGTTCAAAACGGTGATCAAGGCGTGCGATCTCATACCATGTTCCTAGATAGCGTTGAAGCTCAAAATCTTTTTGGGGTGTGACATTGGGTGGGGTCTCATAAGAGCAACTTGTCAATAAAAAAGCAAAAACCAATAAGATGTATCGCATAATCAATCCTTTTTTAGAGTGATTATAACACGAATGTCAATTTGTTGGTAGGTGTTTGGTAGCATTTGAGGAGAACTTTATCTTATTTGATGTAGAATTTATGAAACATTTAGAGGAGTCACTATTGAAACGCTATCTATTAATGATTACATTGTTGATAAGTTTTGTTCAGGCCCAGAGTATCAAAAAGTTTTACCCAAGTGGTGAGATTAAATCCATTACATCGTATAAAAAGGGTCAAAAAAACGGTACAGAGCATATCTACTACCCCGATGGAGCAACACTCAAATACGCCAAAAACTACAAAGGTGGTAAACTTCACGGACTGCAGCAGATCTATCGTAAAAATGCTCTGCTTGTTTTAGAAGAGAACTACCATTACGGAAAGCTTGATGGTAAAAGCCGATACTATACCGATGGTCTACTTACCAAAGAGGTCTTTTACACGGATGGAGTAGTCGATAAGAGCTACATAGAGTTTTACCCTACAGGACTTAAAAAATTAGAGATTATCTGGAATAAGGGTAAAGTAGTGGAGGGGCATTTTTATAATGAGATTGGTCAAGGTAAATCAATTAGTATGGAAAAGCTCAAATCATTGAAGCTTGAAGCGTTTATAGCTTCACTGCTTCATATGAAAGAGTAGAAGGATTACCCTCTACTCCCTGGCTTAATGGCTTCACTGCCCTCTTTACACATGGGGCAATCTTGTGGAGCATACATCTCAAACTCAAAATCATCAAGGCTAAAGAGTGGCAGACCCTTTTTGAGTTTACACTCGCTCTTTGGCTCACCCTCAGTTCCTACACGTCGGCAAAAACCACGGTTGGCAAGTGATGCAAAAGCAACGACTTCACCACCCAATGATTCGATTACCTCAAGAGCCTCCATTGCAGAACCTCCCGTAGTAATGATATCTTCACAGATGATAAATTTTTCACCCTCTCGTACTTCAAAGCCACGGCGAAGCTGCATTGTTCCCTCTTTTCGTTCTACAAAAATAGAGCGTTTATCGAGTGCTCGTGCGAGCTCATATCCTGCCAATACTCCACCTAGAGCAGGGGCACAGACGGTATCGATTGCAATATCTGAATCATTGATCTGCTTGGCTAGTTCTACCGCTAATTTCTGGGCCACTTTGGTATCTTCAAGTACTTTGGCACTTTGGAGATAACGACTAGAGTGGTTTCCACTGCTCAGAATAAAATGACCATCGAGCAGGGCTCCTGCATCTTTATAAATTTGTTCGACGTTCATCATTATACTTTGAGAATATCTTGTTCTTTAGCAGCAAAGATGGTATCACACTCTTTGACATGGGTATCGGTGATTTTTTGTATTTCATCCATCGCTTTTTTAGACTCATCGTCACTGATCTCTTTATCTTTGTTAAGCTTTTTTACCTTATCATTGGCATCTTTTCGGATATTACGAATGGCAACTTTGGCTTTATCGGTCATTCCTTTGGCCTGCTTGACAATCTCGACTCTCTGCTCTGATGTCATAGGAGGGAAGAAAAGCTTGATAAAATCACCATCGTTGTTTGGGTTTACTCCAATGTTTGCCTCTTGAATTGCCTTTTCAATCGCTCCGAGCATATTTTTTTCCCATGGTGTGATAGAGATCGTTGTAGCGTCCGTTGCCAGTACATTACCTACTTGATTAAGAGCGGTAGGTGTACCGTAGTAGTCTACCTTGATATTATCTACAATTGTTGTGGTTACACTTCCTGTACGCAAAGTTCCGTAGTCTCTTTTGAGCGAAGCAATGCTTTTTTGCATATGGTCTTTGGTTTCACTGTAAATATCATTGAGCATGAAAAATTCCTTTTAAAATAATTAAGCAATTCTACCGTTTTTTTGCTTATTTATGAAGTGTAATAGTGAGTAGAAAGTGTTTTAACTAAGAGAGAGTCTCTTAGTTTGAAGTGTTTGTTTCGTTTGCTGTTGTTGAAGTTGTCTCATCAGTGTTTGTATCTGTTGTTGCCGCTTCTTCTGTAGTTGCTGTGTTGTTTTCAGTAGCAGGAGAGGCAGTTGTCTCCTCTTTTGTCTCAACAGGAGCTGGTGCAACAGTTGGCGTACTCTCTGTAGCTTTAATCGGTGCTTCAGGAGCTGTTGTGGTATCTGAAACGCTGTTGGTTGTTACAGGTGCACTGGGTACATCGCTTTGAATATTAGATACTACTGATTTGCTGTTTTCTTGGTTGTAAAAGTATCCAAGTGCTAGTGTATTGATAATAAACAGTATCGCTACGAAAAATGTGAACTTTGCTAAAAATCCAGCAGGTCCTTTGGCTCCAAACATGGTTTCGTTACTGCCGCTATATGCCCCTAGTCCAATAGATGAACTCTTTTGCAGTAGTACAGCCACGGTAATGACGAGTGATAATACAATTTGAAAAATTAAAAGTGTTGATGTCATTCTATCCTCTTCTTAAAAAACTTAAAAACCCTATTTGGGTATAATGGCGGTAATTATACCCAAATTTAATGAAAATGAGATAAATAGTTGAATATAGCACGAGAGTTTTCGCGATTTGCTTCCAGTTACGGTCACGTCAATAGTATACAAAAAGAGGTAGCATCGCAACTTGTTGCCCAAATCGAGCCCCAAAACTATTCCCATATTATCGATTTAGGTTGTGGTAGCGGTGAGGTATACAAAAATTTAGTAAGCTCCAAGATTGACTTTGAATACTTTGTAGGGGTTGATATTGCTCCCAATATGCTTGAACTCCACCCCAAAGAGGCAAGGGTAGAGCTACTCAATATTGGTTTTGATAATCCTGCATTACAAGAGCATCGATACGATTTAGTACTCTCTGCTTCGGCATTGCAGTGGAGCCAAGATCTAAATGCTACGCTATTAAATATATCAGCTTTGTCCAATCAATGTTATTTTGCAATATTTACAGCCAATACTTTTAAGCATTTGCATAAAGTAGCGGGTATTAGCTCTCCAATTTACTCGCAACAGTATCTACAAGAGAAGCTTGATGCTCATTTTGATGCTAGCTATAGTCTCAATCACTACAAGCTCTATTTTGATTCAACTTATGAGATGCTTCGTTATATCAAAAGCAGTGGGGTAAGTGGTGGACAAAAGAAGCTAAGCTATAAGCAAACTAAAGAGCTAATAGAGCATTACCCTTTGGACTATTTGGAGTTTGAGGTGTTGTTTGTAGAGGCAAAAAAGAGTACTACCTAGGAATGATGGAAAAGAGTACTCTTTTTTTGACCAATATCCAGAGAGCTATTAAGACAAAAGTATGACCCAGTGTATTGATGAATATATCATTTTGTTCAAAGATCGAAAGATTGGCTATCAATATACAAAAGTAGATATGCCAAATAAAGATATACAAAGATGACTTTCCAATAGGTATAAAAAACCATCCAAATAACCTATGGATTGGCTTCCAAAAGTAGCTAAGCAGTGCGTATGAGACGATAAGCATAACAAAATCATTAATAATACGCCCATAACCCAATGTATTTTTCATAAAAAACATATTGTAATATTTATAAAATGTTTCAGGAGGGATGATGGAGAGTTTGAGCCATACAGGAATTTGAGGCATGGGATTATTATAAGTAAAAAACAAGAAAAGCAAAAAAAGCAATACCAAAAAACCAAAGAGTATTTTTCCAATTTGAGTATGAAAAAACTTCCACACCTCCTCCTTGTAATATCCCAAGATAAGACCATGAACAAAAAGAAGTTGCCAACTCAGTACAGGAAAAGCATATTCAAATTGAGCCCCTGTGGGTCTTAAGTGATAGCCCGAATTGACAATATAGAAAAACCAACTTAGAGCTAAAAGCAGCTTGAAACGTTTGTGCTCGATTAGCCATAGAGCAAAAGGTGCAACAAGTAAGAGTACAATATAGAGACCTAAAACTTGAAATTGATGTGGGGCATGTTTGAGTAGCAAGATATTGGCAAGGATGGTATTAAAATCCCAACTCCATAAGGGATAGAGTTGATAGAGTATCTTACTCAATCCATCTTTAAAGGTCATCGTTACGGTTGCATCAATATAGGGAAGAGTATGTAAAATTGGAACTGACACAATTACAAAAAGCGAAATACGGTAGAGTTGCAGTGAGCGGTCAAAGAGATGTACTGAAGCTTTGTGCCAACCATCATGGAGTATTCTCGTACGGTTGACTATCCCCAAAACCACACCAGAAAGTAAAACAAACCCTTCTGCACCACTAATCACACCCAATCTCTCCCAAGCAATGTAGTTATAGATGGAAAATATATCAATATGAACAACGATAAGTATCGTCATAACAGCTCCACGAATAAAATCAATTCGTTCATCTCTTTTGTGTGAGCAATTTTGCTCATAGAACCATTTCATAGTGTGAGTCCTAATGTTTAAGTAGATTGTGTAAAGTAGAGTCTCTCTATTTCATATAATTCATAACGTAAAATTTTAAAGTGTTCACTCAGCTCAATATCTGTTAGCTTAAAGCACTCTTCAAGTACTCTAGCAGATTCAGTAGCACGAGAGAAGTTGGCAATAACAATATCTTCAATAGAGCTGCGTGCTAGTTCGCTGTCGATACTTTTTTTTTGAATATCACCTAGAATATCTCTATGTTGTAGGCGTTGTGTATCATAGCCTTTGGCAACAGCATGGCGAATAGATTTGAGTTGTGGGGTGAGTGTTTTGTTGTTGTAGATGTAGCGATTAATGTCTTCAATTACTCGAATGCCTTCTTTTAGACGATTAAGATTGGCGTCAATTAGACGCTCAACCCTGTTAGTCATCACTTCCCATAATTCCAAGAAGTTGTAGGAGTGCTACAAACATATTAAAGAAGTCTAAATAGAGTGAAAGTGCCGCCTCCACCTCTGAGTCATATGCACCATTAGCTAGATTTTGAGTATCATAAATAGTAAAGAGTGCAAAGAGTAGTAGAATTGCTGCACTGATAATAATATGCATGATAGGGCTTTGTAACAAGAAGTAGTTAATCAGTGATAAACCAATAATAACCCACATAGTGATAAAAAGTGATTTACCCCAACTTGAAAAGTCTTGTTTAGAGTTAATAGCAAACATACTTAATGCACCAAAAAGTACAGCAGTCATTAAGAAAGCATTGCCAATTACAGCACCATTACCTGAGCCAATTAGATAGGCTAAAAGTGGCACTATTGAAACACCAGTTAAAAATGTAATAGCATATAAAAGTCCTAACTGTAGACTAGGGTTCTCTCTAGCTTTTGTAAAAGCAAAAAAGATAATTCCCATTGTGGCTATCCAGATAAGAAATTGGAGACTTCTAATTGTTTCTGCAAAAGGCATAGTTACATATGCACCCAATGCTGCAGAAATCATACTAAGAGCTAAAAGTTGGTAAGTCTTTTTCATAAAGGCTACCGAAGCACTCTCATCTCGTTCACCAAATGCAACACCAGTATCAACTGTGTTGGCTTGAGTCTTTTTATTAAAATCAATCATGATTTAATTTTCCTTTTCTAAATTTTTATTATTTTAACAAGAGAAGTATAATAGATAAATGTTAATAGATACTTTATATGATGATCAATTAAATTGAAAAGAGAAAAAACTACACACTATTGCAGTTTGATGTACTTTCCCCTACCTATTATATATACCTCAATAAAAACCCTGTAGAAAAGGAAAAAGGAAAAAATTTTTCGAACTTTTTTTGTAAAACCCTTGACAAAGGAAAGATATTGAGCTATAATTCCCGTC